>Ga0265798_10004437_pt1 | contig 19349 bp, 17 predicted proteins | sample P3T30metagenome_FD_192430 | JGI IMG/M metagenome (GOLD analysis project Ga0265798, IMG submission 192430) | Plant litter microbial communities from East Loma Ridge, Irvine, California - P3 T30 | ecosystem: Environmental > Terrestrial > Plant litter > Unclassified | place: USA: California... | reverse complement strand
CGACCGCGTCGTCCTGGCGGGAGTACTCCTCCTCGCTGGTGGCCGGATCGACCGTCGGCTCGAGCGCCACGTTGAACTGCCGTGCGCTGCCCGCCATGGATCATCCCCTTGGTGCTTCTCGTGTGCTGATGCGTGCGCCGGACCCGGTGGGTGGCGACGGATCATTCTACCGAGCGGCGGGCCGCGCCCCCGGTCGGGGGCCCGGCGATCGCGCGGTCACCGGCGCGGGTCGGCCACGGGCAGGGCGGGCCGCGGCGATCCGCGGCCGTCGCGGCCCAGCCTCGCGTGCAGGAGCAGCACGAGCGCCGCACCGGACAGCACGCCGTCGAGGAGCCCGGCGGGCAGCAGGAACACCATCAGCACGAGCGTGACGACGCACATGACCACGGCCAGCGCGAGGCCCCAGAGCCGGTCGCGCCAGAGGCCGACGGCCGCGGTGATCCGGAGGGCCGCGAAGATCCCGCTCATCGCCATCATCGGGTAGAGGTTCTCGCGGAGGTACGCGAGGGCGAAGACGTCGGCGTGCTCGGTGATCGTCGCCTGCGGGATGCCGAGCGCCAGCAGCGCGACGAGGCCCACGGCGACCAGGCCCTCCATCAGCACGCCCTGCACGAGGAGCAGCACGGCCGCGGCGCGGAGCTCCCGGCGGGCGCGGCGCACGTGGTCGGGCGCGGCGGAGGCAGTCGCCGGCGGGGACTCGCGCGCCCCTGTCACCCCTCCACCTCGGCGGCCGGCAGCGGGTCGACCTCCCACACGACGGGGGCCTCGAGGAAGGGGTGCGTCGCGGGATCCGGCGCCTGGATGACCGTCCGCGGCACGTCGTGCCAGCGGAGCTCCGCCAGCTCCTGGCCGACGGGCACGGCGTAGACGACGCACTCCATCTCCTCCTCGACGTCGTGGCCGTCCTCGAGGCGCAGGTCCGGCACCTCGTACGGGCACTCCGCGCTCGCGCTGATGCCGCCGAGCTGGCGCTGGATGATGTCGGCCTCGGAGCCGTCGGCGAGGAACGGCCGGAGCACGGGGCCGTTCTGCGGGCCCCGGTCGCCCTGGAGCCAGCGCGTCTGGACGAAGGCGAAGTACGGGGTCCGGTCGGCGAAGCGCTCGCCGTCCTCGTAGCCCGACCAGTAGGTCGGCTGCCCCTCGGCGACGCCGAGGACGGTCGTGGACACCACGTCGGCGACCTCGCCCGTCGTGTCGACGCTCGACAGGGCGACCGGATCGCCGACGGCCACGCGCTGGCCCGGGGCGGCGGCGGGCGCGTCCGCGGAGAGCGTCACGGCCTCGAAGGGCGGCGCCGGCGGGCCGGACGGGCCGAAGGAGCAGCCGGCGAGGAGCAGGGACGCGGCGAGCGCGGATCCGGTCGCGGCGAGCGCCGCGGTGCCGCGGGGCCTCCGGCGGGGACGGGACGGGCGGGCCGTGCGGGCGGTCGTGCGGATGTCCATGGTCTCCCCCGGGTCTCGGTTCGAGCCTGGCAGCGGCTCCGGGCGGCGACAAGTCGGGGGCGGACCGGGGCGGGCCGCGGGCGCCGGTTCGGGGGCCCGGCCCGGCGGATGCGAGGATCGCTGTCACACGCCCGACGCGCGACCGCCCTCTCGACGAGGACGCGGCCGCCGGCCGGGACGTCCGGGAGGAGACCCATGGACCAGCCGACCGTCCGCTCCGTCCTCGCCGCGCGCACGCGGGACGACCTCGCCGCCCTCGGCCCGGCGGTCGCGGCGCTCGCCGGCGGGTCCGGCGTCTTCGCGGAGCCGCATCCGCACCTCACCGGCCTCGTGGACCTGCTGACGCTCGGCTGGGAGCCGCTCGTCGCGACGGACGCGGGGCTCGAGATCGCGGCGACCTGCACCATCGCCGAGGTCGCCGGCATCGCGCCGCGCGACGGCTGGCGCGCGCACCCGCTCTTCTTCCAGGCCTGCACGGCGCTGTTCGGGTCCACGGAGATCTGGCGGGTCGCGACCGTCGGCGGCAACATCTGCTCGGCGCTGCCCGCGGGGCCGATGACAGCGCTCGCCTCCGCCCTCGACGCCGGGGCGCTGGTCTGGCGGGCCGCCTCCGACGGCTCGCCCGCGCACGACGAGCGGATGCCCGTGGCCGAGCTCGTGACGGGCGACCGCACCACGGCCCTGCGTCCGGGCGACGTGCTGCGCTCGATCCACGTGCCGGCCGCGTCCCTGCGGGCGCGCACGGCGTTCCGCAAGATCGCGCTGTCGCCCATCGGCCGGTCGGGCTCGGTCGTGATCGGGCGGCTCGACGAGGACGGCGCCTTCACGCTCGCCGTGACGGGCGCGACGCTGCGGCCCGAGCTGCTGCGGTACGGGTCGCTGCCCGCGGGCGACGCGCTCGCGGACGACGTGCGGAGGATCGGATCCTGGTTCACCGACGCGCACGGCGCCGCCGACTGGCGCCGCGCGGTGAGCGCGCTGCTGGCGGAGGAGGTCCGCGCCGAGCTGGCCGGCGACGCCGCGGGTGCGGGCGACGGACCGCCCTCCGGCGAGCGCGGCACCCCGCTCGCCGCCGCCGCGACGACCACGACGGGAGCGCGCGCATGAGCATGACGGTGGACGGTCGCGAGGTCCCCGGCGAGCCCGCGCCCGGGCAGAGCCTCCGCACCTGGCTGCGCGAGCACGAGGTGCTCAGCGTGAAGAAGGGCTGCGACTCCGGTGACTGCGGCGCCTGCACGGTGCTCGTCGACGGGGACGCCGTGCACTCGTGCATCCTCCCGGCGTTCCGGGCCCGGGGCCGGGAGGTCACGACGGCCGCGGGGCTCGGGACGCCGGGCGACCTGCATCCGGTGCAGCGCGCGTTCGTCGAGGCCGCCGGGTTCCAGTGCGGGTTCTGCACGCCCGGCATGGTGGTCACCGCGTCGACCCTGGGTCCGGATGCGCTCGACGACCTCCCGCGCCTGATGAAGAGCAGCCTCTGCCGGTGCACGGGGTACCGGGCGATCGACGAGGCGATCCGCGGGGCGCACGCGGACCGCGGCGCGGAGCCGACCGAGGGCGACGCGCACGCCGACGGCTGCGGCGGGCGCCCCGCGGGACTCGGGCCCGTCCGCACGACGGGATCCGCGGCGCGCGCCGTCGCCCGCGAGGTGGAGCGCGCGCAGACCGGCCGTGTCGGCACCTCCCTGCACGCGCCCGCGAGCGAGCGCGTCGTGAGCGGCCTCGAGCCGTACACGCTCGACGTCGTGGTCCCGGGCCTCCTACACGCGAGCCTCGTGCGGAGCCCGCATCCGCACGCGCGGATCCGCTCGATCGACACCGCGGACGCGCTCGCGCTGCCGGGCGTGCACGCGGTGCTCACCCACCACGACTCCCCCGCCACGCTCTACTCGTCCGCCCGGCACGAGGACCGGTTCGACGACCCCGACGACAGCCGCGTCTTCGACGACGTGGTGCGCTTCCGCGGGCAGCGCGTGGCCGCGGTGATCGCCGACAGCGTCGGCATCGCGGAGGAGGCCGTGCGGCGGGTGCGGGTCGACTACGAGGTCCTGCCCGCCGTGCACGATCCCGACCTCGCCCGGCAGCCGGGGGCGCCGCTCGTCCACGGCGACAAGGACCCGGCCGTCTCCCGCCTCGCCGACCCGCAGCGCAACATCGTGGCGGAGATGCACGGCGAGCACGGCGACGTGGCGGCCGGGCTCGCGCGGGCGGACGAGGTCGTCTCCGGCACCTGGTCCACCCAGCGCGTCGCGCACACGCACCTCGAGACGCACGCGACCGTCGGGTGGATGGAGGAGGGCCGCCTCGTCCTCCGCACCAGCTCGCAGGTCCCGTTCCTCGTGCAGCGCGAGATCTGCCGCCTGTTCGAGCTGGAGCCGGAGCGCGTGCGCGTGTTCACGGCGCGCGTCGGCGGCGGGTTCGGCGGCAAGCAGGAGATCCTCACCGAGGACGTCGTGGCGCTCGCCGTGCTGGCGACCGGCCGGCCGGTGCAGCTCGAGTTCACCCGCTCCGACGAGTTCACCCTCTCGCCCGCCCGGCACCCGATGCGCGTGGGCGTCACGGTCGGCGCGACCTCCGACGGCGTGCTCACGGCGCTCGCGGTCGACGTGCTCAGCGACACGGGCGCGTACGGCAACCACGGGCCGGGCGTCATGTTCCACGGCTGCAACGAGTCGATCACCCTCTACCGCTCGCCGGCCAAGCGGGTGGACGCGCAGTGCGTCTACACGAACAACCTGCCGTCGGGCGCGTTCCGCGGCTACGGCCTCGGTCAGGTGGTCTTCGCGATCGAGTCCGCGCTCGACGAGCTCGCGCGGAAGCTCGGCATCTCGGGCTTCGAGATCCGGCGGCGGAACGCGGTCGTGCCGGGCGACCCGCTGGTCATCACGCACGCGGAGGGCCCGGACCTCGGCTTCGGCGGCAGCTACGGGCTCGACCAGTGCCTCGACCTCGCCGAGGCGGCCCTCCGCGACGGCGGCGGCGATCCCGTGCCGGACGGCGACCGCTGGCTCGTGGGCGAGGGCATGGCCGCCGCGATGATCGCGACGATGCCGCCCCGCGGGCACTTCGCCGACGTCACGGTCGCGCTGGCGGCGGACGGCACGGTGACGGTGTCCGTCGGCACGGCCGAGTTCGGCAACGGCACCACCACCGTGCACGCGCAGCTCGCGGCGACCGCGCTGGGCACGACGCCCGACCGGATCCGCATCCGCCAGTCCGACACCGACGTCACCCGCTACGACACGGGCGCGTTCGGCTCCGCCGGCACGGTCGTCGCGGGCAAGGCCGTGCACCGCGCCGCGACGGCGCTCGCCGGGCTGCTGCGCGCGGCGGCCGCGGCCCGCACGGGGATCCCCGGCGCGGCGTTCGCGCTGACCCCCGACGCACTCGTGGCCGGCGACGTCGCGGTGCCGGTCGCGGAGCTGGTGGGCCCCGACGGCCTCGCGGCCGAGGCGCACGAGGACGGCGCGCTGCGCTCGCTCGCGTTCAACGTGCACGCGTTCCGGGTGGCGGTGGATCCGGCGACGGGCGAGATCCGCATCCTCCGCTCCGTGCAGGCCGTGGACGCGGGCACCGTCATCAACCCGGCGCAGCTGCGCGGCCAGGTGGAGGGCGGCACGGCGCAGGCGCTCGGCACGGCCATGTACGAGGAGGTCGTGCACGACGGCGAGGGGCGCATACTCACCGACGTGCTGCGGAACTACCACATCCCCCAGCTCGCCGACCTGCCCGCGACCGAGGTGCTGTTCGCCGACACGCACGACGAGCTCGGGCCGCTCGGCGCGAAGTCGATGAGCGAGGCGCCCTACAACCCGGTCGCTCCGGCGCTCGCGAACGCGGTGCGGGACGCCATCGGGATCCGGCCGCACGACCTGCCGATGTCGCGCGACCGCGTGTGGCGGCTCCGGAACGGCGGCGGGCCGCAGCCGCGGTTCGACAGCCCGACGACGCTCGGGGAGCGCGGGACGCGGGAGTCCTGACGCGGGGTCCGGACGGGCGTCGGCGGGACGCGTCGGCGCCGGGTCAGGCCGGGGACCGCATGCGCCGGCGCCGGGCGAGCACGATCGCCCGGCCCGCGACGCCGACGGCGAGCACCCCCGCGCCCGCCGCGATCGACGGCAGCGGCAGCGTCGCCACGAGCACCAGGCAGCCGGCGATCCCGAGCACCTGCATCGCGCGCGGGTACCGCCGGTCGGCGCGCCCCTGGGTGACGGCGGCCGCGTTGGCGACCACGTAGTACAGCAGCACGCCGAAGGACGAGAAGCCGACGACGCCGCGGAGGTCGACCGTGAGCACGAGCGCCACGACGACCGCGGCCACCGCGATCTCCGCCCGCTGCGGCACCCGGTGCCGCGGGTGCACGACGGCGAGCCCGCGCGGCAGGTCGCCCTCGCGCGCCATCGCGAGCGACGTGCGGCCGATCCCGGCGAGGAGCGCCAGCAGGGCGCCGAGGCACGCGGCGGCCGCGCCGATCCCGACCACCGGCACCGCCCACGACCAGCCCGCCTCGCGCACGATGTCGGCGAGCGGCGCGGTGGATCCGCCGAGCCGCGCCTCCCCGAGCACCCCGAGCAGCGTCACGGCGACCAGCGCGTAGACGACGAGCGCGCCGCCGAGCGCGAGGAGGATCGCACGCGGGATGGTGCGGGCCGGATCCCGCACCTCCTCCCCCATGGTCGCGATGCGCGCGTACCCCGCGAATGCGAAGAACAGGAGGCCCGCGGACTGGAGGACGCCGTAGGGGGTCGTGTCCACGACGCCGCCGATGGATCCCCCGGCGGAGGTCGGGCCGCCGGCGACGAGGCCCGCGACGAGCACGAGCGCGATCACCGACAGGACCACCGCGATGATCACGCGCGCCAGCCGCGCCGTGCGCGTCACCCCGAGGCAGCCGACGACCGCGAGGGCGACGACGGCGAGCGCCGCGACCGGCCGCTGCCACGCCGCCGGCACCGCGTACGCGGCGAACGTGAGGGCCATGGCCGCGCAGCTCGCGGTCTTGCCGACGACGAACGACCAGCCCGCGAGGAAGCCCGGCCACTCCCCGAGCCGCTCACGGCCGTAGAGGTACGAACCGCCGGAGGACGGGTAGCGGGCGGCGAGCTGCGCGGAGGCGGTGGCGTTGCAGAGGGCGACGACCGCGGCGATGGCGAGGCCGACGAGGAGGCCGCCGCCGGCCGCGCGGGCCGCCGCGGGCATGACCGCGAAGATCCCGGCGCCGATCATCGCGCCCAGGCCGAGCACGGTGGCGTCGACGAGGCCGAGGCGGCGGGCGAGGCCGGGCTGGGCGGCGGACGCGGCGGATGCGGCGGTCATGCGGGCTCCCCGTGGATCGGTCCGGTCGTCGTCGTGAGCGGCGCGCCCGCGGATCCGGCGCGTGCCGCGAGCACCTCCGCGAGGATCGAGACGGCCGTCTCCTCGGGCGTCGACGCGCCGATGTCGAGGCCGATGGGCGATCGCAGCCGCGCGAGCTCCTCCGCGCCGAGGCCCTCCGCCACGAGCAGCGCCCGGCGGCGCACGTCGGTGACGCGGGATCCCATCGCCCCCACGAACGCGACCGGCAGGCGGAGGGCGGCGACCAGCAGCGGCACGTCGAAGCGGTCGTCGTGGGTGAGCACGCAGATCACGGTGCGGGCGTCGACCTCGGTGCGCGCCAGGTACTCGTCCGGCCACTCGGCGACGACCTCGTGCGCCGACGGGAACCGGGCGCGGGTCGCGAAGGCGGGTCGGGCGTCGCAGACGGTGACCCGGTAGCCGAGCAGCGCGGCGGCGTCCGCGAGGGCGGCCGAGAAGTCGACGGCGCCGAAGACGAGCATCCGGGGCGGGGGCGCGGCCACGAGGTGGAGGACGCGCAGCGGGCCGTCCGCGCAGTCGACCTCCGTCGTGCCGGAGCGGCCGGCGGCGAGCCGGGCGGCGAGCTCGGCGCGGATCCGCCGGGCGGGGTCCGCGCCGACGGCCGCGTCGACCGCGGCGTCGGGGGCGGCGCCCACCCAGGTCCCGACGGCCGGCCCCTCGAGCACGAGCGCGAGCGACGCGGCACGTCCGGCGCGCGCGTCCGCGAGCGCGGCCCGCACCGGGGCCGGGATCGGCGACCGCGCGTCGTCCGCGGGGTCGAGCGCGACGACGACCACGCCGATCCGGCCACCGCATGTGAGGCCGACCTGGAACGCGTCGTCGTCGCTGACGCCGAACGAGGTGAGCCGGGGTGCGCCGTCCGCGAGCACCCCGGCCGCGACCTCGACGACCGCGCCCTCGACGCAGCCGCCCGAGATGGATCCGATGACCCGGCCCTCGTCGTCGACCGCCATCGCCGTGCCTGCCGTGCGAGGCGCGCTGCCGAGCACGTCGGTGACGCACGCGACGGCGAGCCGCCGTCCGTAGGCGAGGGCGTCGAGCACCTCGGCGGCGATCTCGAGCACGGCACCTCCCGGGCGGCGGGACTAGAGGGGCGGAGGGACGGGGAGCGGACGTCCGCGGGAGCGGATGCGCGGCCGCCCCAGCCTCCCATGCGCCGGTGGAGGGATCGCGTCCCCCACGCGTGCCCCGCGCTACCGTGACGCGACGCGACCCGGATCGCTCACCCGCCCGCCATCCCGGAGGTACCCCGTGCCCGATGCCCCACGCCCGCCCGTGCGCGGCCGCCTCGACCGCCGCAGCTTCGGCCTCTGGTTCGAGACGGCACCGCGCAACGCGCTGATCGGCGTCGGGATCCCGTCGGCGTTCCTCCTCATCGAGGCCATCCGCATCACCGCGGACGCGCCGCTGCCGCTGATCCCCGACGGCCCCCTCGGCCTGGTGTTCGTCGCGGTCCTCAGCGTGTGCCTCGGCTTCCTGTTCGCCTACGCCCGCGACGCGCAGCAGGCGGCACGCCCCCTCGGCCGGATCACCGTCGACGTGTGGAAGGCCGTGTCCACCGGCCGCCTGCCGGACGACGCGGATCCGGTCGTCTGGCGACCCCCGGTGGAGTGGTACGCGTCCGAGTTCGGGCGGGCGAACGCGAGTCCCGCGAAGCTCATCGGCGCCCTGGCCTTCTTCCCGATCGCGGGGTTCGTCGCCTTCCCGCACGCCGCGATCGGCTGGATCCTGCTCGCCGTGGCCGTCTGGCTCGGCGTCGTGATCCTCCGCAAGCGCCGCCGCGTGCCGCGGAGCCTCGACGCGCTGCTCGCGCAGCTGGAGGAGCGCGAGGGCGGCCGCACCGACTCGATCGGCTGACCGCCGCCCGCGGGCCCCGGTGCGACGGGCCCGCAGCGTACCGGCCCCGTCGGCCCCGCGGACCCCGTCGCTAGGGTGGGAGCGGATGTCGGGGGGCTCCTCCGATTCCGTGCGCGCGTCCGCGGCGCAGGACCAGGAGGTTCCCATGACCCCGACCGCACCCGCGCGGCCCGAGCCGTTCTTCCGCCGCCTGCGCCGGGCCTGGTACCACGCCCCGTTCCTCCTGCATGCGTTCGCCTTCGCGCTGCTGGTGTACGCGTGGCTGTTCGTGATCGACGTCGACCGGCCGCCCCAGGATCCGGGGAGCGGCATCGTGCGCGCCGTCGTGGCCCTCGTCGCCGGGCTGGTCGTGGCGGGCGGTCGCCGCGTCACCCGGCTGTACCACCCGGGAGCGCCCACCCCGGTCGAGGTGTCGGAGGCCGCGGAGGACGGCGAGCTGCCGCCCGGAGCGGATCGGGTCGCGTGGCAGGGCGCGCTCGACCGGCGCCGTCGGGAGATCCGCCAGGAGGCGTGGGCGCTGCCCTTCGGCCTGGTCCTCCTGGTCGCCCTCGCCTTCCTGCTGCCGCGCGCGGGCAGCAGCCTTCCCCTCGCGACCGTCGTCCTCCTCGCGGTGTTCGTCCCCTACGCCACGTCGCTGTTCGTCTCGCGCCCGCGCCGCCGCGACAGCGTCGACGCCCTGCTCATCCCGCTGCAGGAGCAGTCGCGCCGGGACGACGAGGAGCGCGCCGGGTGGGCGCCGCCCTCCCCCGACGACAGGATTCCCCCGGCTGATGGATAGGGTCGGGTCGCGGCGTCGGCGCATCCGGCGCCCGAGCCCCCACCCCGAGGAGACACGATGATCGACCGCGCCCGCCCCCACGCCGCCCTCCTCGCGTGAAGGGCCTGCAGGAGCGGTTCGAGCGCGCCTCGCTCGGCGGTGTGTTCCTCATCGTCACCGCCTCCTACTTCGTGCTCCGGACGGTCATCGACCTCGCCGTCACGGGCGACGGGCTCTCCGTCGCCGGCATCATCGGGAGCTTCGTCGGGTCGCTGGTCTTCGGCGGCCTCATGGTCGCGGTCATCGCCTGGCAGCGCCGCCGGAGCGGCGGAGCGACCGCCTCGGCCGACATCACGGCGGCCATCCGGACCGGGCAGGCGCCGCTCGCGGCCGAGCCATCCGTCTGGATCCCGGCGCTCCAGTGGCGCCGCGGCCAGTTCCGCCGCTCCCTGTGGCTGACGCCCCTCGTCTTCCTCGTGTTCATCGCCATGGGCGTCGCTCTGCTCGTGCTCGAGCCCGGCGGCCTCGTCGGCTGGTTCGTGATCGCGGTGTTCGTCGGCCTCGGGACCGTCGTGGTCGCGCAGGCGCGCCGCACGCTTCCGCGCATCGACGGCCTGCTCCGCCAGATGCGGGAGCGCGACGGCGCGACATCGGCGCAGCTCGCGCAGCCCGCGGGCGGCGCTCCGGCGTGACGATCCCGGACGAGCACGCGCCATCGCCCCCGGTGGGCCGGTGGCGCCGGATCCGCCGCGGCTGGCTCCGGGGGCCCGTCGTCCTCCTCGTGCTGCCCCTCGTCGTCGGGTACCTCGTCGCGCAGACCCTCGGCGACCTGGCTCTCGGGGCCGACGGCCTGCGGCCCGAACGGCTGATCACGCGCATCGTGCTCTCGTGCATCGCGGGGGCGGTCCTCGGCGTCGTGATCCACCGCGTGCGTCAGCGCCCCGCTTCCGGACCCGACGGGCTGCAGGTGCAGGAGGCCGTCGAGGACGGCCGCCTCCCGCCTTCGGCGGACACGGAGGCCTGGACGGGCGCGCTGCTCCGCCGCCCCGCGAGGGTGGAGGCGGAGACCACGCCCACGCAGCTGCTCGTCGGCGTCGGCCTCGTGGTCGCGTCCATCGCGTGGGGTGCGTTCGGCGGGCCGTGGATCGCCTGGGCGATCGCCGTCGTGATGGCGGCGGTCGTGATCGCGCTCCGGGTGACGGCCGCGCGCCGCATCGCCCGCGTCGACGCCGTCCTGATGCCGCTCCTCGACGCGGAGGAGGCCGACGCGGCAGCGCGCGCAGCCGAGGCCGGCCGGGACGACCGCCCGGAGTGACGCGCCCGACCGTCGCGGCCGATGACGACTCCCTGGGTGACGCCGCGTGTCGGAGCGCCTGGCGCGCGTCCACCCGCCGGGTGCGACCATCATGTCGATGGCCCTCCGGCCGGCGAGCTCCCGGGCGCCGGCACGTGCGACGAGGCGCCTCCGACGGACGCGGCCTCCCCGCGCTCCGCACCCGCCGAGCGAACGGATCCGCATGAGCGACCACCGCGCCACGAGCACCGCCCTCCGCACCCCGGCCGCCATCCCCGGCCCGTCCCCGCACGACGCCTCCCGCCCCGCCCCCGCCTCTTGCCGCGCCGTCCATCGCGGCCACGTCCTCCACATCACGGGATCCCCGCTCGTGCAGGACGCCCGCCGGCACCTCGTCTCCGTGCCCGACGGCGCGCTCGCGGTCGACGGCGCCGGCCGGATCGCCTGGGTCGGCCCCTTCCGCGAGCTCCCCGCCGCATTCGCCGACGCCCCCGTGCACGGCGACGCGTCCGACTTCCTGCTCCCCGGCTTCGTCGACGCGCACGTGCACTTCCCGCAGACCTACACGACGAGCGCCCACGGCGGCGGGCAGCTCCTCGAGTGGCTCGACTCGTGCGTGTTCCCGTCGGAGGCGCGCCTCGAGGACGAGGGCTTCGCGCGCATGATCGCGCACGACTTCACGCGGCGCCGGATCCGGGCCGGCACGACGAGCGCGCTGGTGTTCGGATCCGCGTTCCCCCACGCGCAGGACGCCCTGTTCGAGGCCTCCCGCGACGCGGGCCTGCGCCTCGTGAGCGGGCGCGGGATCCAGACGGTCGGCTCCGGCCCCGCCGCCCCGCTCCTGACCTCGGAGGAGGACGCGATCGCGCTCTCCTGCGCGGAGATCGACCGCTGGCACGCCGTCGACACGGGCGACGCGACGACGGCGACGCTGCAGGTCGCGATCGTCCCCCGCTTCAGCCTGTCGGTCACGCCGACGACGCTCCGCGGGCTCGGCGAGCTGTACGACGTGGCGCGCGGCGAGGGCGTCCACTTCCACTCGCACCTCAACGAGAACGACCGGCCGGGCACGGGCGAGATCGCCGCCGTCCGCGAGGTCTTCGGCACCGACACCTACCTCGACACCTACGACGGGCTCTTCCTGCCCGGGTCCGAGCGGGGCGGATCCAGCCTCCTCGGGCGTCGCAGCGTCTTCGCCCACGCGGTGCACTGCCAGGACTCCGAGCTGGCGCGGCTCGCCGAGACCGGCAGCAGCATCGCGCACTGCCCGACGTCGCAGCAGTTCCTCGGGTCCGGCACCATGCCGTGGCGGCGCACGGTGGCGTCGGGCGTGAACGTGGCGATCGGATCCGACGTGGGCGCGGGCGACGAGTGGCTCGTCTCCCGCGTGCTCAACGACGCGTTCAAGGTGCACCTGTCGGAGCCGGGCGACGCAGGCGTGGAGATCGACGCCGCCGAGCTCCTCTTCACGGGCACGCTCGCGGGCGCCCGCGCCCTCGACATGGAGGAGCGCTACGGCAACCTCGACGTGGGCAAGGACGCCGACTTCCTGACGATCACGCCCGACCTCTGGGAGCCGCTCGCCCTCACGCTCGCCCACGGGATCCGCGCGGACGACGACGCGCGCGCCACCGACCAGATCCTGTTCACGCTCCTGATGGGGCTGCGGGAGCCCGCCATCGCGGGCGTGCACGTGCAGGGGCGGCGGGTGTCGGCGGGCTGATCGCACCGGCCGCCGCGCTCACGAGCTGAGCAGCCGGTTCTCGTACGCGTGGACGACGATCTGCGCGCGGCTGCGGAGGTCGAGCTTCGCGAGGATGCTGCTGACGTGGGTCTTCACGGTCGTCTCGCTGATGAACGCGGCCGCCGCGATCTCGCCGTTGCGGAGGCCCTTCGCCGCCAGCAGGAACACCTCGCGCTCCCGCGGCGAGAGGGCCTGGAGCGCGTGCTCGGGCCGCTCGACGTCGGCCGCCCGCGCGTGCCCCGCGACGAGCTCGGTGAGCGGGGTCGGTGCCGCGTCGCCGGCGTGCACCGCGCGGATCGTCTCGAGCAGGGTCTCCGGCGTCGCGTCCTTCGTGATGAACGCGCTCGCCCCGTGCTTCATCGACTGGAACAGGGCCTCCTGCTGCTGGAACGTCGTGAGGATGACGACGCGCGGTCGGGAGTCCGGCTCGCCCTCGACCGCGTCGGGGTCGTCGCGCGTGATCCGGTGCGTCGCCTCGATGCCGCTCATCACGGGCATGCGGATGTCCATGAGCACGACGTCCGGCCGGGTCGACGTGACGAGGTCGACGGCCTCGCGCCCGTCGGTCGCCGAGCCGACGAGCTCGAGGTCGGGCTGGGACTCGATGAGCATGCGGATCCCGTAGATGAAGAGCCGCTGGTCGTCGACGATGACGAGGCGGATCCGCCGCGGCGCCGGGTCGCTCACGACGCGTCCTCCGCGCGGTCGTCGCGAGGGGCGGCATCCGGTGCCTCCGGGGCCGCCGCCCCGGTCGTCCCGGCGGCGGGCTCGGCTGCGGCCTGCGCCTGCGCCTCCGCCGCCGCGTCCGCGGCCGCCTCCTGATCCCGCTCGTCCGCCGCCCGCGCCTCCGCCGGCCGCCGGCCGTCGGTCGGGTGGTCGCCGTACGTGGGCACGAACGCCGTCACGAGGTGGCCGTCCGTCGCGTCGCCCTCCTCGGGATCCGTGCGCTCCGCCGTCAGCCAGCCGCCCGCGAGCCGCGCCCGCTCCTGCATGCTGCCGACGCCGAAGCCGCCGCGCGTCCGGGCCGGCGGCAGCGAGGAGGCGGGCTCCGGCTCGGGCTCCGATCCGCGGCTCCGCACCGTGAGCGCGAGGCCGGGGCCCTCCCAGACGAACGAGACGTCCACGGTCGCGATCCCGCGCGTGTGCTTCAGCGCGTTGGTCAGGCTCTCCTGCACGATCCGGTACACGCTGAGCTGCTGCGACGGCGTGAGACCGCCGGGCCGCCCGGTCGTGCGGAGGTCCACGCGCATGCCGGTCGCCGCCATGCCGCGGATCAGCGCCGGCAGGTCGGCGAGGTTCGGCTGCGGCCGGTGGCTGTCGTCGGTGAGCTCCTCGATGAGGCCGCGGAGGTCGAGCAGCGCCGACCGGGCCGTCCCGGCGATCTCGCGCAGCGCCTCCTCCGTCGTCTCCGGCCGGGTCTCGCGCAGGAACCGCGACCCGTCGGCGACCGCGACCACCACGGCGAGCGAGTGCGCCAGCACGTCGTGCACCTCCTGCGCGATGCCGCTGCGCTCCTGCGCGATCCGCAGCTCCACGCCCGCGACCTCGAGGTCCGCCTCGGCGCGCGCGAGACGGGCGCGGTCCGCCGCGCTCCGGCGTGCGCGGTCCACGACCCCGCGACCGCCCCGCCGCAGCGCGTCGCCGAGCGCCCAGGCGCCGAGGTAGAGGACCGCGGCGATGCCGGCCAGCACGAGCGCCCAGCCCACCGACAGCGCGTCGCCGTACCCCGCGGATCCGAGGCCGCCCCATGCGCTCCGGTACTCGGACGCCGACGTCGCGAAGCCCAGGCACACCGCCTGGAACGCGCCGACCGCGAGGGCGGCGGCCCGCAGGGGCGCGGTCCCCGTGCGGCCGACGACGAAGGCGACGACGAGCGCGCCTCCGGACACCGCCCAGGTGGACGGTTCCGCCGGCGCGACGAGGCCGAGCAGCGACCCCATGCCCGCGGACCCGAGCATCTGCAGGGTCGGCACGACGAGCACGACGGCGAGCGCGGACCGCGGCGCCGACCGGGCCGTGGCGATCGCGATCCCGTACGCCGCCACCGTCACGCCGAACGCCAGGCCGTGATCCTGCAGCCCGCCGCTGAGCCCCGTCCAGAGGCAGAGAAGGACGTACGCGACTCCGGCGGCGGGCTCCAGGTACGGCCGGAGACGGGAGCGGTGGCGCGGGTGCATGACCTCACGCTAGGGGCGGGCGTGCCCGGGATCCGCTGCCCGGGACGCATCGTCATCCGAAGGGACGAGGCGGCGGCGGCCGGCGCGGTCGGCGGGCTCCCCGCTCCTAGCATGGGCGCATGGCGGAGGCGGGCGGCGGAGAGGGCGACGCCTGGCGGCGCGCGCGGATCGCGGGCGTCGTGCTGGCCGCCGGCGCGGGCACGCGGTTCGGCGGACCCAAGGCGCTCGCCCCCCATCCCGACGGCACGCCCTGGCTCGCGACCGCGGTCCGCGCGCTCGACGACGCCGGCTGCTCCCCCGTGCTGGTCGTGCTCGGCGCGGGCGCCGACGCGGCGGAGGCGCTGCTCGCCGCCCTCCCCGAGGCAGGCCGCGCGGTCGTCGTGCGCGCCGACGACTGGGCCGACGGCATGTCGGCCTCGCTGCGCGCGGCGCTGGCGGCGGCCGCCGCTCTGGATCCGCCGCCCGTCGCGCTCGCCGTCGTGCCCGTCGACGTCCCCGACCTCGACGCGGCGACCGTCCGCCGCGTGGTGGATGCGGCGGACGTGGATCCGACGACGCTCCGCCAGGCCGTCTTCCGCGGCCTCCCCGGCCACCCCGCCCTGATCGGCCGCGACCACTGGCCGCCGCTCGCCGCCGCCGTGCGCGGCGACGCCGGCGCCCGGCCCTACCTCGCCGCCCACGCCGCGCAGCTCGTCGAGGCCGCCGACCTCAGCACGGGCGCGGACGTCGACCGGCGCCCCGGCACGTCGCCGGACGGGCCCCGCCGGGGAGGTGCCTGCCCGGACGCCGGGAGTCCCTGACGATCCTCTCGTCGCGACCCCGGCGGGCGGTACGGTGACCGCGGGCATCCGGGATCCGCCGACCGGGACGCCCCGCGACGCGCACGAGCGCACCGACCGAGCACGGGAGCCACCTTGACCTGGGACGACGACCTCCAGCCCCCGTCCGTCCCCGCCACCGGTGCCGGACGTGCGCCGCGGGAAGGGATCGCCCGACACGGTCGTCTCCGCAAGCCGGGAGCCGCGCGGCCGGTCGCCCTCCTCCTCGCCGTGACCCTGGCCGTCGTCGCGGTCAGCGCCGGATCCATCACGGCGATCGCGGCATGGGACCTCAGCCGCACGGTCTCCGCCAACTCGGTCGACATCTCCGACGGCGCCGCCCTCCCGCCGGCGCTCGGCGGCCTCGACGGCGGCGCGGACATCCTCCTCGTCGGCAGCGACAGCCGCGATGGACAGGGCGACGGGTACGGCGACCCGAAGGTGGTGGGCACGGGCCGCCTCAACGACGCGACCGTCCTGGTGCACATCAGCGCGGATCACACGCGGGCGACGGCCATCTCCTTCCCGCGCGACATGCTCGTCGACATCCCCTCGTGCAAGAGCGACGACGGCGGCGCCGACACCCCGGCGGCCACGCACGTCATGCTCAACACGGCCCTCAGCCGCGGCGGGCTGGGCTGCGTCGTGCGCACCATTAAGAGCATCACGGGGATCGACATCCCCTACGCGGGCGTCGTGCAGTTCAGCGGCGTCGAAGCGGTGTCCGACGCCGTGGGCGGAGTCAGCGTGTGCCTGGCCAAGCCCATCAACGACAATGACACGGACCTCCACATGCCGGCTGGCCCCAACGTCATCCACGGCCACGAGGTCACCGAATTCCTCCGAACGCGACACGGCGTCGGTGACGGGAGCGATCTGGACCGCATCAGCAACCAGCAGGTGTTCCTCGGAGCCCTCGTCCGCACGGTGACGAGCAGCGGCACCCTGTCGAACCCCGCGAAGGTCTACGAGATCGCCCGGGCGGTCGTGGAGAACATGAGCCTCTCGACGTCGATGGACAGCCCGGCGGCCATCGCGTCCATCGCCCTCACCGTCAAGGACATCCCCACCGACCGCTTCACGTTCGTGCAGTACCCGAGCATCCGACGCGCGGACCAGCGTGTCGACCCCGACACCCAGGCCGGCGCCCAGCTCATCAGCGCGGTCACCTCGGACTCCGACTTCAGCCTCGCGCCCGGCTCCATCGGCGGCGGCGTGCAGGCGCCGCCGTCCACTCCCGCGCCGTCCGCGGATCCGTCCGCCGGCACCTCGAGCCCGTCCCCCGATGCCGGCGCGGTGCTGCCGAAGGACGTCACGGGCCAGACCGCGGCCGAGGAGACGTGCGCGCACGGCTGACGGGCCCTCCTCAGCGCGCGAGCGCCTCCTCGAGCGCGTGCCACGCGAGCAGCGCGCACGTGCCGCGGAGCGGGTAGCGGCCGGAGTCCGCGAGGGCGAAGGCGTCGCCCAACCGGTCCTCCGCGCCGGGCCGGAGCTCGTGGGAGCGGATCAGGGCGCGCAGCTCGACGACGAGGGCCGACGCGTCCGCCGCCGTCCGGCCCTCCACGAGCTCGGCGAGCATCGACGCGGACGCCTGCGAGACCGTGCAGCCGCGACCGTGCCAGCGGACCGCGATGCGGTCCTCGCCGTTCACCGCGGCACGCGGCGAGACGGCCGCATGTGCCGCGTCGACCGCGAGGACCCGCAGGTCCACCACGTCGCCGCACGTCGCGTTCCGCTGCTCCGAGGAGCCGAGCACGACGCCCGCCGACGGCGTCGCGGCGTCCGGTTCCGCGACGAACCGGCCAGGCGCCGAGGCCGCCCGCAGCGCGGCGTCGCTGCCGACGCGGCGCCGGGCGTGGTCCGCGATGAGCGCCGAGGCGATCTGCCGGTCGAGCGTCATCGTCCGACCGCGTACCCCTGCGCGCCGCGCGGGTTGGCCGCGGCGCCGAGGAGCCCGGTGGCGGGATCCCGCGTCACGGCCGAGAGGCGGCCGAGCGTCCAGTCGCCGACGACCTCCACCTCGTGCCCGCGGGCGCGGAGGTCGGCGATCACGTCGTCGCCCACGCGGCCCTCGACCACGAGGCCGCCGGGCGTCCAGGTGCGCGGCCAGAAGGATCCGGGCACGCTCGTCGTGTGGAACGTGGGCGCGTCCACGGCCTGCTGCGGCGAGAACCCGCCGACGATCGTGCGCAGCAGGTAAGGCAGCTGCCACTGGTCCTGCTGGTCGCCGCCGGGCGAGCCGAGCGCCTCGACGGGCTCGCCGTCGCGCGTGATCAGCGTGGGCGTCAGCGTCGTGCGCGGCCGGCGCCCGGGCACGAGCGACGAGGGGCCGCCGGGCTCGAGCCACGTCATCTGCAGGCGCGTGCCGAGGCAGAAGCCGAGCGACGGGATGAACGGCGACGACTGGAGCCAGCCGCCGGACGGCGTGGCGGAGATCATGTTGCCGAAGCGGTCGACGATGTCGAGGTGGCAGGTGTCGCCGCGCGTCTCGCCCCTGCGCGAGACGGTCGGCTCGCCCGTGCCGCCGGCGGACGCGGGCGCGTCGCCCTCGACCACGAGCGGCGGCAGGAACGGCTCGACGCCGTCGATGCGTCCGGGCCGCAGCTCGTGCGACGCCTCGTCCGTGATGAGCGCGCGGCGCTCGGCCGCGTACTCCGCGCTGAGCAGCACGTCGAGGGGCGCACCCCCCGGCACGGCGTCGCCGTAGTACGCCTCGCGGTCGGCCAGCGCGAGCTTCTGGGCCTCGATGATGCGGTGGATCCCCGCGGCCGTCGCCGGGTCGATCTCCTCGTCCGCGAATCCGTCGAGGATCATGAGCGCCTGCAGCAGCGCCGGGCCCTGGCCCCATGCGTCGGTCTTCCAGATCCGCAGTCCGCGGAACCCGATCGACACGGCGTCCTCCCACGAGGCGCGCGAACCGGCGAGGTCCGCGGCCGTGAGGAGCCCGGCGTGGTCGGCGCCGGTGGAGTGCCGGTGCGGATCCTGCACGCTCGCGACCATCTCCTCCGCGACGAAGCCCTCGGCCCAGATCGTGCGCGCGGCCTCGATGCGGCCCTCGCGCGTCGCATCGGGACCGGCCGCGGACGACGCCTCGGCGAGGATCCGCTCCATGGCCGCCGCCCACGCCGGGTTCCGCACGAGCGAGCCGGCCGCGGGCGCCTCGCCGTCGGGCATCCAGAACGCGGCGGACGCGGACCAGTGCTCGCGGAACAGGTCGCCGACGCCCGCGATCGTGCGGCGCACGCTCTCGAGCACCGGGTGGCCGTCGCGCGCGTACCCGATGGCGAACGCCCACGCGTCGGCGAGCTCCCACGTGCCGTGGTCGCGCAGCAGGAGGAGCCAGGCGTCGACGGCGGCGGGCACGGCGGCGGCCAGCGCCCCCGCACCGGGCACGCGGTCGAGGCCCTCCGCCCGGAAGCGCTCGGGGGTCGCGGCGGCGGGAGCGGATCCCTGGCCCATGAGCAGCTTCGGCGCGGCGTCCCCCGCGACCTGCACCACGGCGGTCATGTCGCCGCCCGGCCCGTTGAGGTGCGGCTCGACGACGTGCAGCACGAACGCCGCGGCGACCGCGGCGTCGAAGGCGTTGCCGCCCCGCTCGAGCACGGCCTGGCCGGTCCCGGAGGCGAGCCAGTGGGTCGAGGCGCTCATGCCGAACGTGCCGCGGAGCGTGGGGCGGGTGGTGAATGCGTCGGGCGCGCGGAACGTCACGAGGGGTCCTTCCGGTGGGGTGCCCCCAGTCGACCACATGGGATCCTCGTCGTGCGGGAATGCCGTCGGCTCCGCGCCCGTTCACCGTTCGACCCGGGAGGCTCATGACTGACACCAGCGGCGTCGGATTCCGATCCGAGCGCGGCCCGATCCTCATCGCCCTGATGATGACGACGGGCCTCGTGGCCATCGACTCG
>Ga0265798_10004436_pt1 | contig 19351 bp, 12 predicted proteins | sample P3T30metagenome_FD_192430 | JGI IMG/M metagenome (GOLD analysis project Ga0265798, IMG submission 192430) | Plant litter microbial communities from East Loma Ridge, Irvine, California - P3 T30 | ecosystem: Environmental > Terrestrial > Plant litter > Unclassified | place: USA: California... | reverse complement strand
TCCCCAATGCTATTCGCCTGAAGGCATTTACAACCTGTTGGTTAGTTACGGTCCTGTCATCGTGATTACAGACGAAGACACCAGCGAGTTCTTTGCCATTCACGCCAGGATCATTTCTGGAATTAGTGGGGACGAATCCGGTACTGTTTACCTCCACATCGTCGATCCAGGAGATGGAACTGAGTATGATGAAGACTTTGAAACCTTCGCCTCGAAGTTTGAGGCGGTAGATGGTGCGCCTAGAATTCAGGTGATGCACTTTTAGCTATCCGATGATTTTTTCTTAAACCTAATAGCAATGGCAATTTTTAACAGCGATGACCTGATCAAAGCGACACTCGCAAAACTTAATGAGATTATTACTGGTGGTGATGAGTATGCGCCTGCCAACAGAAACAGTTTTATCTCCTGGATCATGCCAGGAATGCCCTTTTCAGAAAGTGATTTTGAGTTTCTGGAGAAGGGCTTCAATGGAGCCGACGCAAACGACGTCCGCCGGCTGGTGATGCAGGCGGCAGACTTCGCCATGTTCTCGGACTTGGTACCGGACCCTACCGCGGTTTATAACGCTGATCAAGGTCAGACCATGGACCGGAACAGCCAGGAACGGTTGAGTAAGATTTATGGCAATATTCTGAAGTTTGCCAAGGTGACCAACCTCTCTCCTACCGATACCGAAAAAGAGAAGATGGAGAAATTTAAGAAGTTACTCTACACAATTAAAGAGGAGAAAAACCTGGTGACCGACGAAGTAAAATCGAGCGTTGTTGAAGGACCTGTTTTACAAGCCTACACTGAGAAGCTATATGCTTATGAAGAGGCCGCACTACTCTACAACCTCAAAAGAATAAATGCAGCAACAAGCGATGAAAAGCAGGCGGTACTGGACTTCTCGGTCAATGCGCCAATATATCGCAATAAGGTGAAGGCTGCAATGAATAGCTGGACTGGTGCCGGCTACAAGAACGAAGTAGAAGATATGCAGGCATATATTGCGCAGGTAACTGGCCGCAGTATGGCGGCTTGGTTTGCGGAGCTACGAGACGTGTACGACAGAGCTGCTTTTACAGAGTCGATGATCGACTTCACTTTTCATCCTGTCCGCTTGTACCCTGCTAATTTCTACAAACAAAGCTGGATGGACTTCTCTTTCTCTGAGAACGAATATACCAGTCACTCCGACAAGACGACGACCAAATGGAATGTGGGTGGCGGCGTGAACCTGGGGCTTTGGAGTGCAGGTGGTTCAGCCGGTGGTAGCACCGAAAGAACGCACAGCAATGTCCAGACACAGAACTACTCCATGAAGTTCGGCCTGACGCAAGTAAAAATCATGCGTCCATGGTTTGGTACCGAACTCTTTTCATGCAGGGGATGGAAGCTAGATCCGGGCACATGGACATTTGGTAATCCCCAATTATCTGATGGCGGAAACCCGCCGAATGGAAGTTTCATCGCCTATTCGACCAATGCCATCTTTGCAAAGGATCTGGAAATCCAGTTCGACAAGGGATCCTGGGAAGCTAGTAGCTTCAGAAGCCAGTTTAATGCGAGTGCATCCGCTGGCTGGGGGCCTTTTAGAGTTAAGGGTGGCTATTCCAGAGGACAGGAAACACATGGTTTTCATTCGGAAGACACCGGTCAGGGTATCAAATGCCAGGGGATGCAATTACTTGGTTTTGTGAACCGCCTGGTGGGTACTTGTCCAAACCCGGACCCTAATGCTGCATTTGATTGATATAATTCAGAGAAAATCATGACACCTACCATTGCGATTGCCCTTATCACGAAAATGAAACTCATCTTTGAAACAGATAAGCAAGGGAATAGTGAATCTAATAAGTTTCTAGCATTTCAGAATGGCGCCTTTCCTGTGACCAAGGAGAACTTCTACTTCATGCAACCGGACAAATATGGCGTTGGTCCAATCGATACAGCGATAAAGATGTTCGACTTCTCAAATACTTTCAACTTTGTGGCTGAAGTAGGAGATTTTATCAGACCAGTAAGCGAACCTTTGCAGGAAGTCTACCATGAAACGCTAAAAAATGCCATACCCGCGAGTAACGTACGTGGTCCGGAGCAAGAAGTTAGGTTTGCAAAAGCCATTGCTTATCTGAATGAGCCCATCATCCTTCCTAGTGGCGAAACCACCACGAATTTGGCTAATTACGATAAGTATGAACAGCTTTATAAAATTGTTGTTAGTGAATACAAAAACAGGTCGCTAGCGAATATAAATGCTATTGGAGATGGATCAGAGGCTGTTAAGCAGCAGTGGACCAACGATGAGCCAATATTGAAGAAGGATATTGAACGGAATCTTTTAATTTGGGAATCGGCGGGAAAGCGCGCTGAAGTAGAAAAATATCTAGGGGACTTTCTTTCCCTTTCAGCAGCATCCCCTAACAAAACAATTGGCGACCTGAAGCTTGAATACGAACTCTTTTCAAAAGCGACTTCAATCGACCATCTTGCAAACGAATTGAATTATATCCCCACTTTCTTTTCACCAATCAATTTCTTCGAAGATGATGCTGGCTGGCATGAACTGAGCCTGGACCAATCTGAAGTACAATCACTTGTCAGTAAGGCACCAGCAAGTCTGAAAGATTTATTTGAGGTCGCAGACGATAATATTGACATCAATAAACTAAGTGTAGAGTATACTGTAGTTGAGATTATCCGAGAATGGCTGCATTATAGCGACTTTCTGCTTCAACGTTTCTGGAAGCTACCAAACGGGATTGCACCTTTGGCTGATGGAGCTGGTAGCGGGAGACTTCCTGCGTTTCCGCAAAAAATGATATTCGTCAGAAATCTTAAGGTAGAGATGAAGCAAGCGGTAGTTGAACCGCAAGGGACAAAAAAAGGTTTGCTTGACCTCCTATTTCGGAAACTCAAACCAGCTTTCCAGACGAATATGCTTTTAAAAAATAACGAAGTGCTGAAGTTAAGAAATGACAGACATTTCAAAACCAAGGAATTGTTACTCAAGAAAAACCTTATTGATGCATCCAGCACTTCTGCTGCACCAGCAGTGAACCCGGTCTTCCACGCTAGCCTAATCAACATGATAAATGTGAATCCAAGAGTGAATCCTTCGACTATGATCAATTTAAAGACCACTGAGCAACCTGTCGTCAAAGCACGTGTTTCAAGGTTTTATAAGGCTTCATGGTCGCCAAAGGTATTTACAACGTTGAACGCACAACCAGATATGGTGGCCGCGCCCACGCCTTCAGCAACAGTGATTAGTACTCCGGAGATGGAATTACTTGCTTTCATTTGCAATCAGCTTCCGCAATGTCCATCTCCTGACCTTCAATTAAACTGGGAGGGCTAAGGCTAGCGCTTCTACAAGCCAAAATGGTCAAAGTTAATGTCGCAATTAATTACCGTTTGAGTGAGACTGAACTGAACCTTTGGCTTCTTTGCACCCAGGAAAATAAGGCTTGTAGTGCATTATAGTTATAAGAATAAATGGTATCTTAACTTAGCATCAATAGATCTCGAATTAGCTACAATGATCCTCATCATTACTACCGGAGACTAAATTGTTGATTTACATTTCATTAGATCTGGTAATCGGGGGAATAAATTATCTTACAGCTTGCATTTACGCTGGAACAGTGTCACTTACCAGTACCTTTATATTGTTTTCGAAAAGGCTTGATTCGTTTCCGGAGAATGTAAAATAAATAGATACACAGGATCATAGCACCTATGATGATAGTTTTTGAGATAAGGATGACATACCAATTGAGCGTGTTTGCGACTGTGCTTTCAGGAAGGAAAAGAGTTTTTAATATCCCAATGATTGACTTCTCATCCAATAACTGGATAAGTGCCAAGATCGCACCTAAGATTCCAAGCCTGACTTGAATATCAGCCGTTTGCTCGGTTGATAATTTGGTTTGTTGTGCTTCAATCAAAGATATCGCAGATTTCGATTGATCAATGATTATTTCTACCCGACTAAGGATTAGCTGTCCTCCATCCTCGAACTGTGTTAGCATATAATAAAGGTAGTCCAATATGGAGTTATCGGATTTGCCCTTTCCCGGATGGTAAAGTATCTCAAAGTTCTTACGTTGGATTTGCAGTGACAATAATAGTTGCTTATAGTTAACATAAGGAATCATTAAATCTGTCATTCTGTCGGCGACGTTCGATATTTCGCGACCATCGGGCTGTTTGGTTCCTATTTTACCAACAGCAGCAAATAATTTTTCAGTATCCGCTTTTAATTGATCAGTAATCAATTGAAATTGTTTAAAATTCTTATCCTGAAGTTGAGACCGTTGATAAGCAGATTTATGCACAAATACATCAAAATAATTAAACCGGCCGGACTGATTAAAAATGTATTCCTTTACTAATTCCCCTGGTTTACCCAAATATTCGACAGCCACATAGATGAGACATGAGTCAAACGCTTTACCACTAGGTACGTCTGTTAGAAATATCAGGCCGTTTTCAGTGCAATGCTGCGCAAGCACTGTTGGCGTAGAATAATGAAATAAAGGATTGATATGAGTTAGAGCAGCCTTATTGATGCTTCCAAAAGTCTTGTCGCCAAGTCTAATATTGCTTTTATATGTGATGGAATAACCGATTATGGGTGTCCCATCAATATTTGCTTCGCAAAATTCCTTCCAGGGCTTCAGCAATGTGCTTAAGAAATTTTTCATATTTCCCCAGGCCTCGCCTGCCGGCAACGAACTGCTGATACCTAAATGAATTGCAATCGTATCTTCGGCTTTTCTAGGCACAAAGCTATTAACATAAAAGAACTGGAAGTCTTGGTAAGCAGAAACTTGTACCCCATTTAAATAGGTTTTAACCACAACCTGCCTAGCCGAAAAAAAGCCATTGATGCAGCTAATTAGTGTTGCATACTTTGATGACTCAGTAATAATTGAAGTTTGATCGTATACATAAAAAGTCAAAAACAATGAGCTGAGCTGCCGGTCATTATTAACTAAATCATCAAATGTAATAGGCTCATTTATATCTGCCATGATTTCGCTCTAGCTATGATCGTTTGATTGTATGCTAACTACTGCGAAGATTTCAGCGATGGTGATTACTTCATTGGGAATTGAAATTGACTTATCCCAACTATTTGAGTCACTTATCACTGCATCATTCGGGTCGAATTTTATTCCAGATTCACTACTTATTTCATCACCATAGCCAAAGAACTCCGCTTTAAAGGCAGGATAAGAGATGATAAGGTCATAGATACCAATCAACAATTTTTCTTCACCCTGTTGGTGTTCAATTACTGAAAGGCTTTTCCACGCCAAAAGAAAAGAATTCCTTTCATGTACTGTTAGTAAATGTAAATATTCGGACGGGTACCGTTTGAGTAACTGAATGATTTCAACAGTAGTTCTCTTTAATAATTCAATATCCATATGCTTGTTTAACTATAAGCAGATTTTAGCTCCGGCAGTCCATATATCTTGAAAGCACCCCAAAAATATGCGCTTTCATATTTCGGCATTGTTTTGAGCTCTTTCATAGCATATCTTAGGGCTAAACTATCATTGATACCCGACTGCTTCTTTTTTTGATAAAAAAATTTAAATAAATGCATGGTCGAAAGTTCATTTACGGACCATAGACTGCTTACAATACATCCTGCTCCAGCCTGCAAGAATGCTTGATTAAGCCCCGTAGGTTCATCACCACTTTCAATGATAGACATACCTGTTTGGCAGGAACTAAGTACTACTAACGGTCTGTTCTTAAGATGAAGGTCACTAGTTATTTTTTCTACGGTAAGGTAACCGTTCACAGCCAAGCCAGAGCGTTCAGGTTCTACATGATTGAAACTGCCGTGGCAACTAAAATGAAGTGCCGAAAACTTATTTTCGTTGATTAACTGCACAATGTCATTGGGTAATGCCGCGTCATTTTTTAAGGTTACTTCTTGGTAAAAAGCACTTTTCACCGCCTCAATTTCCTCATCGAGGTGATGTAGTACTTGGCTTCCAAAACCAGAATGACATATGCAGCAAACACTATCATTATTAGGATGATACTCTTGCCCATCTTCAGTATTCTGCATATCCAGCGCTATTGCAATCGTAGAACTTGACATGTAATATATCTCAAACTCTTCAAACAGACACCTGCTATTTTGATCTTGTGCTAGTCCAAGTGGAATATTATGAAGCATTTGAAATGGAGCAATGATCAATGGCCTGCCTGATGATAAATCTTCCATTACCGGGTCGATCAAAGACCGGTAAAGATTATGAAAGACATGCCTTTGCTTAACAGAACTTAGAGTTCCAGGTACAATTTGGCTATATGCAAGCGTCAACTTCAATGCGTCGGTTATATGAAGTTTAGTGTTTGCAGGTAAAAATCTTACTGCAAAACTGTCGACATCTATGACAAACGCGAGCCATTGATCTCCATAGGCAAAATATTCAATAATCGTAGCGCAATATTTACCTGCAAATGCTTTCGCTTCATCAACAGATATGAACTCTAGATTTATTGTTGCTGTTAGGAAGGGATAAGCGTCTTTTAGCAACTTCAATTTTCCCGATCGAGCTGTTTGAAGGTCATTAATCTTTTTGGAGCTGCGAGCTAAAAACAGTTTTGATTGTTCGTCATTATTACCTTCGAACATTGATCGTTTAATCAATGTTTGGATATAAATTTCGTTGTCTAATTGGTTTTCCAAGGATTTTATCTCATCCCATGATGTTTTAAATCCAGGATATTTTTCACTTAATTCGTTTAGATCTGCCGATTGTGAAACCAAGCTTTCGGCCATAATTCTTCCCTTGAGGGCACATGCATATTTAAACGCCTTTTCAAACTCTTTCTCATAGAGACAACATTCAACTAATTTGTAAAACAAGTCCTTATAAATATATACATGTTCTTTTTTAGTAGCAGAGCCCCAGGCGTTATTTCTAATGTTTTCAAAAGCGCTTATTCCTTTTTCTAAGGAAGCCAATGCTTGGTGATACAATTTTCGTTCATAAAATGTTAATCCCTTATTGTAAGCCGCTTGAAGATATTCGTCAGGTGTTTCCAAGGGGTGAAAGATCTGTAACGCAGCGTCCATATACGTCAACGCTTTATTAAAGTTCTCGTTGCCGTCACCATGCCTACGCTCCCGATAGACCTTACCCAAATTAAGATTGATCCGACCTTTATTGAACATTTTGTTTCTTGGTTTAACACTCAATGCTTGATTTAGATAAAAAATCCCCAGTTCAATATTCTCATCGGCATCTCCCTTCAATCGTTCACAATACACCGCGCCCAGATTTGCTTGAATCATAGCCCATTCGAAAAGGCGTGTTTTCTTAGTGAAGAATCCTAAAGATTTTTTCAGCAGGTGAATCGCCATTTCTTGATTTGCTAATTTGTCGTTGACTACGCGACCAATAAGTGCGCTTCCTAAGTACCAGAATGCCGACGGGCGAATTGTTCGGTCGGTATAAGCAATGTCAGTCTCTATAATTGCTCGAAAAGCTATAATTGCCTTTTCTTTATTTTCAGAATAATTACCTCTCCTAATATTATTAAATGCTGTACCTAAATTCAATAATGCCTTTGCCCAGAAGTCGAAATCTTTAATCATCCGAAAGGTATCAGATGCTTTACCAGAATGTCGAATTGCCAAATTCAAATTCATTTCTCTGTCACCGTCAGTTTTAAAGAGGAATTGGTAACTAAGATTAAGATATATCAAGCCACAGTTAAAAGTGTTCTCCTTAATCGTTTTCAAGGCGTTATTGTAACTGATGATTGCTAGGTCCGTGTTCTCTTGTCTTTGTCCAATTCCTCTATACCCATATGCTATACCTAGGTGCAATTTGATCGTGCCCCACTCTTCGGGATCTATTTCCCGGGTGTAAACTTGCTCGGCCGTTATTAAATAAGAAATGCTTTTCTCAATGTTTTGCTTTCTATTCCCACGTTTTCGATATAAGTACGCAAGTCCTAACCGATAGGTCAGTAAGCCGCACTCTTTTGGATGTTTTGCGATAAAGAATGCTAATGCACTTTCTCCATATAAGATGCATTTTTCTGCATCCAACATATCACTCCAATTTCTACCTTTACCATATCTAAAACAGAGTTCCATGAGCAGGGTAGCATGTTCCAGATCATATTCTGTAGAGTCTAAATACTTTAGTTCATTCTCAAAAGCATTAAGTTCGTTAAGTTCATTTTCTGCTTGAGTTCCGTGTACTCTGATGCTATATGCCTTGGCTAACAACTTGTACCAATGAGCTAGCAAATAATTATGCTCGAAAATAACTTCGTTTTCCGTGATTATTGTCTTAAGCCTTTCTATGGCCAGATCGGCATTCTCTGGGCAATCCTTGCTGTTAAGAGTGATATATATATTGATGATGATGGTATTTATTTCAACCCATTTATCAATGAAACGAACTGAGGTGTATATCAAAAGAGCGGATTCAAGGTGCCCAATCGCATTATTGTTTATTCCGTTTAGCTCTCCTAACATTTCGTGGACCAATGCAAATGTTAAGTCATATTGCTTCATATCGAAGATTTCAAGTGATTTTTCGAAACAAATAACTGCGGCCGCAGTCATTTCCTGTTTGACAATATCACTCTCATACTCATCGGAAAGTTGCTTATATAGTGAGCCCCAATGAAAGTATGCATAGGCTTGGCTTGGTTTAGTAAGAAACGCTTCCCTAAAAGGAGATAAACGAATGCTGTTTGCTGTAGTTAAAAAAAAATGCGCGTGTTCACACCATTCATGCATTTCTTCCGGCTCTTCATAATCGAAAAGCTGCTTAATTGCCTGGTACTGAATATAGGCCATGTGTAATTCCAAATCATTGGCATTGTAACCATATCGTGATTCCTCCTCTAATATTTCATTCAAATTTACTACCGGAGTTGAGGAAAGATAATAAATCCAACTATTAAGTATTGCCGATTTTTCAATGTCGTCATTGCTGTTTAAAAAGAAAAAATAACAATTTTCACAAATAAAGGGAAAACAAAAGTCTTCTATTTCACCAAGCCGATCAGCCATAATGCGGTCATTAGTGGCTTGTGATTTTAGCTCTTGTACATAACTATTTAATTGTGGTGTAAAGGATGACCTATAAGAACGAAGAACCTTTGCCCAATGATTAGGGCTTGGATTGGAGACCAACTCTATGACTATTTCATGAAAAATTGTTGAATCTTCGGCCATCGGAATAGGTAAATTACTGTAGAAAGTCAATTGCATCCCTTTTCCTAAATTAAAAAATTCAATTAGATTTCGGAATACATTATTTTATGAGATAAAACCAGATGCCCGAAGCAAACAGGTATGAAAATCAGAATGTACTATTATTATATAGGAATTAGCCTTGTTATTTAGGACGGTTTGAGGTAGTCACCCAGAAGATCAGCTTTAATGCAAAACGAAATATTGGTCATTTGACAAAGCCTTGTTTTGGCTATTTTTGGTACTACCATTTAACCAACCGGCATTTTATAGTTTTGATAGTGAGTAAATGGAAAAATTTAAAATTGCTCCTTCGTGACACCTGTCTCTATAAACGATCCATTTTTGAGACAATTCTTAAAATTAGGTTATCTTTAAAGATGTAAGTAGATTATAGTCTCACTAATCCGTCTCAATAATCTATGTATTATTATCTTTGCTTAGAACGTTTTTTATGAAAATTGGTTACGCCAGAGTCAGTACATTAGACCAGAACTTAGATTTGCAGTTGGACACACTGAAGCAATTCGGATGCGAGCAGATATTTGAGGAAAAAATCTCAGGAGCTTCTAAGGAGAGACCTCAACTTATTAAGTTATTCAGCATATTAAGAAAGGGCGATAGCGTGGTGGTCTGGAAACTTGACAGACTAGGCAGGTCCTTAAGAGATCTGATTGATTTGATCTCAAAAATGAAGGAACTTGGTGTAACATTCGTAAGCATTCAAGACAGCATTGATACAAGTACTGCAACAGGGCGATTTACATTCAACATCTTTGCATCTTTAGCCGAGTTCGAGAGGGAGATTATAAGTGAGAGAACAAGAGCTGGCTTAGCTGCAGCAAGGGCAAGGGGCAGGAAAGGCGGCCGACCTCCTGGGTATAGCAAAGAAATTATTAGCAAAATTAAGGCGGTTAAGGTGCTCTATGATCAACAAGATAAAACGGTGCAAGAAATTGCAGATGACCTTTCCATTAGTAGAGCAACAGCTTATAGGTTTTTAAAGATTGCTAGTCAGTGGGGAAAAAAAAATTTGATAAATCCTAAATTAGTCACTTCAAAATTAGTTCGATAATTAAATTAAGGGTTTCCTCCTATAGGTACGCTCTTAATTAGTTCTACAAAAGTTTAATCAATAACATACATTTATTAGAGCGTTGCTTCAAAAATTTAGATTTGATTCTGTTTAAATGAATAAGCTAACACATAACTAATGTAGAGCAACGTAATTTGATTTTATTATTGCTCTTAATTTGTTAGTTTACACCTAAATCAATTAACGTAAGACAAATGGCTAATATCTTTATACACCTCTCTGATATACACTTTGGTCAAGAAAAGGGTGGTGTAGTTAAAGTTCACGATGACGTCAAGGAAGAGATTATTATAGATGTCCGAAAAATGACATCCGCTTTTTCTGAGAAAAAGGCAGACGGAGTTATTATATCGGGCGATATTGCCTATGCAGGCAAGCAGGAAGAATACAAGCATGCCGGCGATTGGCTTGACCGACTAACTGCAGCTGCAGGCTGTGATAGAGAAGCTGTACAATTAGTGCCAGGAAATCATGACATAGACAGAAGTAGAATTTCTCTTTCAGCACAGCATATGATCAATGAAATTATTTTAGGTGGCGATAAGGCACTCGACAAATATCTCGCAAGTGAGCGTGACAGAGAGATACTCTATGACAGATTTTCTGGGTATCGAGTTTTTGCTGAAGGCTATGATTGTCCATTGGACAATGATGGAAATGTGCTTCACCCTAAACTCGTAGAGATTGCAGATGGGAAATTTATTAGCTTTCACGGCATAAATACTGCGTTGATTTGTTCCAATAACAAGGATGAAGAGGGGAAACTGCTTTTAGGTCAACGTCAAAGAGTGATTCCACGTATAACTTCGACAGAAACTATAATCGTTGCCCACCATCCGCTGAATTGGATACAAGATTCCGAGGATGCAAAAAAATATATTGAGAACCGTGCGCGGATTTTTGTATCAGGGCATGAACACAAACCAGACCTTAAAATAGCTAAATCAAAACACGAGAAAGATCTATTATTAATATCATCAGGTGCCGCAGTTCCTCCCGAAGCATCAGAAGAATTCAATTACTGCTATAATATTTTGGTTTTCAGCTTCGACGAGACAAAACAAAAATTAATAGTCAAAGTTTTTCCCAGAACGTGGTCAGATGATCTGAAAGAATTTTGTGCTGATCTTAAGGCATGTGGAAAAGACTGCTGCGAATATGAACTCGAATGTCCAAACTTTTCTAAACCGGCATTTCAAGATAATGTTAAATTTACATCAGAATCAAGTGGCACTGGACAGCAGCAACCCAAAAAGCATACTAGCGAGGTTAACCCTACACACATCGTAATGCCAGACAAACAAGATCAAGTCATATTGCTACGGTTTTTCCGTGATCTTTCTAGTTCACAAAGGCTTGAGCTTTTGGTGAAAATGGATGCATTACCATCGAATTTAAAAGATGTAATAAATCATACTTTAGAAACTGCACTGTTGAGGAAATTATTAGCTGACGGTAAAGCAGAACAAATAAATGATACTATAAATATAATAATAGGACCGAAAATTTAATCCAACATGACCAACGTAGCAAAATACATTCGCATCTTTAATGCTAACCCTGATGATGACTTTGTAACCAAAAGAATGGCCGCAATTAAAGCAATTGAAGATGGTTTCAAAAAGGTCAAAGATTTAGGATTATTGATGGCTCTAGCTAACGATCTGAGCATTGCTCTTCTAGACCACGAGCAGTTGTCAGAATTTATTTCTGAAAATGTAGAAAAAGCTCTTAAAAAGCAAAGCCCTTCATTTGTTACGGAAAACCAGACCTTACAAATGAGCACCTGCGGTTCTATTGCAATGTTAGAGTACTTAATGAAAACTCAATCCATTTCGCCGTTCATTACACTAACAGTTGTGGATGTGATTGCAATTTCACTTTTTAGCGGCTTATCTTTTCAAAAAGCAGACAATAATCAACCTAAAATTAACGATCTTCGAATTGCGCTGCTAAAAGAGGCTGAAAGGATATGTGGAGTAAGCTCAGTTGTTTCGCGGGAAAGAATGCCAATTAAAGCCTTGGGTACGCTTGTAGAAGGCGGCGATATTGCTACAAACAACAAAAACATTTTACAAGCAATCAATCCGATCTTGCAAGCACTAACTACCAATGCTGCCTTAGATAGGGAAGAAATTGACATTCTTTGGTATGTACTGGATGGAACAAGCCGAATATTGAACGTAAAATTTGTGGATTTAAACGTTGTGCAATCTGCATTATTAAGAGGTCTTGAAATCTCAAGTCTTATCAGAAGAATTCCGACCGCCGCACACTTTAAGTTAGCGCAGCATGCTGTTCACGATACAAAAGATCTTAACGCAGGTGAACTTTTAGAAGAATTGGCGGACAGCATGAAATCCTTGTCTGAGTACCTTTCGCAATTTAATCAAATTGAAAAGTTTCCCCATATTTTCCCTCTATTTAGCTGTATTTTAAACGGAAAAGCTGTGTCTGCAAATACTGAAATCAAGCGCAGTCTTCAAGATTGGGCAAGCAGAGCTTTACTGGAGGGGTCATTACTTAACCTTTCAAAGTTTTTGAATGATGGCAAGTGATACTTTAAGCTGCAAAAAAGAGGAATGCACATTTGCGCAAACCGGCGTATGCGTATTGGACAATGATCCTAAAACATGCGCAAATATATTTACCATTGGTAGCACTGAAGATTTATTATCACGCTTCGAAATAGAAAACACCTCTCCAACACTTGCTAAACATCGGTTTACATCGAGTTACACATTTTCGTCAGAACAAACTGAAAAATACACGGCCCAACAATATTGTAAGATTGTAGGCGTACTAGGTGTTCCTGGCACTGGTAAAACGGCATGTCTTGTTAGTATGTATTTAATGCTGGCACACGATAAGCTAAGTAAATTCAAGTTTAGGAATTCAAAAACCCTCATGGGATTTGAAGAAATCTGTGCAGGAGCAAGACATTGGAAACTAACAGATCTTCCAGAAACCCTCACAACTCATACTGAAATTTTAGACGAAAGATCTGCCGGTTTCTTACATCTTAGTTTATACAGCAAAACGATTGGCTCGAATGTACAACTGCTAATTCCCGACATTCCTGGCGAATGGACCTTGTCATTAATTAATAGTGATAGGACAGACAGACTAGCATTTCTGAAATCTGCTGAATGTATATGGATTATGGTTAATAACGAGCACATTGTATCAACAGAAACACGCAATGCAACTTTGCACAAACTTACTTTACTTATACAGCGACTAGACTCGTTTCTCAGTCCGAATAAAATCCGACTGGTTGTGGTCGCCACCCATATCGACAAATTTCCTTTAAATAAAGATTTGTTTAAAAAGGTAGATGAGTGCGCAGACAACTACGGATTCCCACTTAAGATTATGGGAGTTGCCTCTTTCTCTTCAGGAACACCACCTGCCGGTACTGGAATTGAGGAGCTCTTTGAAGATCTTGTGAATGATACCGTTACCTTCAGTCCCAGCTACTGGAAAAATTCAAACCCACCAGGTAGCCGCCAGATAATGCAGTTTGGCTTAAACGAAATTTAAAATGGAAGCAAAGTCATTAATTCTTGTAGGAAATCCTGATTCAGGCAAATCTAACTTTGTAGCGGGATTATGGCTCGCTTTGCAATCTCAGAAGTTTAATTTACGAGCAGTCGTCCCACCTAGCGATATTAAGTATGTTGAAGAATTAGTTGATCATATATTAAGAGGTAAGTTTGCTCCTCGTACGGATAAAGAAGAGGAGAGCGACAGAGAATTCAACATTTCCATAAGCTCAAAGCAAACGGACATTAATGCCAACATTTGTATTCCAGACATGTCGGGTGAAATGTGGAAGAAAGCAGTGAAGGACTTAGAGATCTCAGAAAAATGGATGTTAAAGCTGAAAGAATCGTCTGGAGCTTTTCTGTTTGTTCGTGTTCTTTCACCTTTAAATGTTCAACCTTTGGATTGGGTAGCATGCAGTCAAATACTCCAACTTGGAGTTGAAAACACAGAACATACGGGCCAAGTGCCAACACAGGTGTCTTTAATCGAATTACTTAGGTTCTTAGAGGAAAACTTATACTCCGATGGTTTACAGAAGCCCAAAGTGGCAATAGTAGTTACTGCATGGGATTTACTAAATGCAGAAGATGCAAAAACGGGACCTGATGGATACTTGCAAGCGCAATTTCCTATGTTTGCAGGTAGACTGAACGACAAGTGCAATCTTAATGTTAAAGTGTTTGGCCTAAGCAGTATTGGTGGAAACCTAGATGCAGCCGAATTTTCTAAAAAGTTTAAGGAGGGCGAATCTGATCATAAGGGCTATGTCGTTACACGGGATATAGACAACAATCTTAAAACTATAAATGATATAACATCTCCTATTGAATGGATACTTGGGTAAATGTAGTAAATAACAGTTCTGTGGGATTTCAAATCCACGGCTACAAAAGTGGTCACCAATTGTTATTTAACACAAAGGAACTAGGCCGTGATGATCAAGATACGATCGATAGGCTATCAGACATTTCAGGTTCCCTACGGCCTGGAGAAATTTTCGATCCATATTTTACGTCATATCCCCTACCATCAAGAAAGTATTATGTAGTCGCAAGAACATGGCAAGACCTCACAGCTGCCCGCGCAGGGTGTGTCATTACCAAGAGTTTAATCATCGACCAAGACTTATGGTCTTCCTGCGAAAACATATTCACTTTCTTTGATACTCTTATAGGAATGTCCTCCGACTCGAATATAAGAATCTCAGAGATACATTTAAAAGAAACCCAAGTACCAATTGTTAATTCCCGATACTTGGATGAAGTAGTTGAGGCTGTTTTCATCAATAGGCGCCAGCCTATTGTAGTTTTTGACTCCAAAGAGCCTTTGTTTACGGCAGTAAGATTGCTAACAGTACAGTGGCCTGCTCTCCGTAGCAAATTCGCTGCGTGTACTTATGCACTTTCCCAAAGGACGATCGAAGGGAGACCGTTCGACCTTTTATTTGCACCAGGGAATACTAGATCCAAATTCTCGAGCTGGCCGGGTAGGTTTATAGAACCGTCCCTCTCTTCTAAGGAACAGAAGGTAACGCGTTTAATTTCTGCATCAATCTTCGAAAGTAAGAATCCCTCTTTACTAGAGCCAAAAGACAGTATATTCTTTTCGAAGGACATTGAATTAAATGATGAGACATTCCGCTTAAATTTGTTATGGAATGATCTTACAGTGAAACTCAAGTTGAACAACTCGTTTCTTGCAATACTAGGCCTATTGGATATTTTGAATATTCTACCGGAAACAGCCGTTGTATCGTTATATAATTCTATTCGGAATAACATATTAGATGCGATTACAATTGTTCCTGAATCATTATCAACAGAAGACTCCCTCAGCTTCATAATAAGCTTGCTCGCCAGACATAAACGAAAGTTATTAGATAGGGAACTTTTCCATCTGGCACGTAAATCTGTAAATAGAATAACGCAAAAAGATACATTAAGTGCGATCAACTTCATTCAAAGTTATTCTCATCCGACTAACCGATTATCCTCATCCATATATGCGGGGATAGCTGATGGTATTTCAATGTCTTTTAGCGGCAGTGAGGGAAGCAGGAATATAAAGTATTTAACAAATCCAGAAGTTGGTCTTAAACTCATATCGACAAGTCAAGAATTAGCGGAGATAGCTATATATAATTACGAGCAGAACCGGATAGAATGGAGTCACTTCTTGCAGATGATACTAAAGGTCGAAAATGAAGGCGTAAAGAGTCGAGCGGTTAAAAAGCTTTCATTGTGCTTCTCAAAAAATACGCGTCCAGAGCTTTTAAGTGTAATTTTGGATGGATCTACAGAGAAAATATTTAGAAGTGCCATCAATCGAGTTTCATTAAGAAACATGTTTTCAAGCGAGAAACTCGTTGACACGATTTTAGAAAACTCCGATCGACTCACGTTAGTCGATTATTTGTTAAATCTGCTTTTTGCCATAGGAAACCAAGAATTCACGGAACTCTTTATTGTCAAGCTTTTATATAGAAATCCAAAATTGTTTAATAAACTTTTAACTGATGACCGACTGAATATTCAAAATATTGCGTCAATAATCAATAAAATTTACCATGAGCCTAATCAAGAATTTATAGATCTAGTAAAAAGCAGCAACGATAGATCAAATTATCTCATCAATTCTTCTGTTTCTCACATGCTATCGAGCATGGCTACTGCTAACATTCTTATTCATGCAAATATTCCATTGGAAGAAGCATTGACTAGGCTGAATGGATTGCCAATTGAAGTTATTAATTCCGTAAACCCTAATGGCATAACTATCCTACTCGCCAATTCATTGAAACAATTAAATTCTTCATTTGACGAAGTGCTAGGAACAGTACTATCAAAATTGAAACAAATCAATATAAACTATATCTATGAAGCCGCGATTCATCACCAAAACTCCTCGCACCGTATTGTAAGTAATATCGAGATTCTATTGAATCCTAACCTTGCATTTCAGAACAAATTAATTGAAAACGTGGACCACATCAGTAGGCTTCTTGAAGCCAATTTAACAAGTAATATATCTTCATCAATTGAAACTGGTTGGATTAGAATTCTACGTCAGTCTTCAAAATATAAGGATTTACAAAAGCAGGCAGCGGTGTACATGTTGAAATACGCTTACAAAGTAGGTGAAAAAGATCCAACAGTGTTGATTGAGGCTTCATTCCCCATTATATATAAAGCATTTGTCAAAGGTAAGTCCATTGCTGCTGCATTCAACTATTTCCTATTTCCAGATTGGGATCGATGTCGAACCCTTAGAGAAGAGCTTGTCGAGATCTATTTAAAAAAGAATTGGTCAAAGTTTGGTTTACTTTGCGTCGCGCACTCTGCGGGTATCCTTAAAGAAGTTGTTAAAATTATTCACCACAGGAAGAATGGTAAAAACATCCTTGAAGAAGCACTATCACAAGGTCAGCAATCATCACGACGTAACCAGATGCTAAAAGCTATAGCGAATATCAAAAGCTGAGTTTAGGCATATAAGCGGGCATTTGTCCACAGCGAACCTGTTATAACAACCTTGAATTTTATAGATACAATTAGTGTTCACTAGGTGTTTTCAGTAGATTTGAAAATGCCTAACTACATTGACGAGATTAAAGTTATTCTTGCAACAGCAAGAGAGAAAACATATTTAGCTATTAATTCAGCTATGGTGGAAGCTTACTGGCTGATCGGAAAGCGCATTGTTGAGCAGGAACAGCATGGCGAGGACCGAGCTAAGTATGGCGAAGGAATTTTAAAGGAGCTTTCGCGATCCTTAACAATTGAATTTGGAAAAGGATTTTCCTATCCTAATTTACGCAATTTTAGGCAGTTCTATCTTACTTATCGTGACTCCGAAGACTGCTACACACTGTGTAGCAAATTGACATGGAGTCATAATAGACTCATTATGAGAGTGGAAAGTAAAGAAGCAAGAACATTCTATTTAAACGAAGCAGCTGAACAAGGGTGGAGCGTACGTACACTTGAACGTAATGTTAATACCTTTTATTTCAACCGACTTTTGTCTTCAAAAAACAAATCAAATACTCAAACCGGCCAAAATCAATTTGAAAAACAACAAGCTGAAGACTTTATCAAGGATCCGTATGTATTTGAATTTTTGAATATCAAACAACCCGTAACTGCAAACGAATTAGATATTGAATCAGCGTTAATAGAAAACCTTCAGCATTTTTTACTTGAATTAGGAAAAGGGTTTTCTTTCGTAGGAAGACAGTTTCGCCTAAGCACAGAGACGGACCACTTTTTTATAGATTTGGTCTTTTACAACTACCTCTTAAAGTGCTTTGTCTTAATTGATTTAAAGGCAACCAAGTTAACACACCAACACGTTGGTCAAATGGATATGTATCGAAGAATGTTCGACGACTTGAAAAAATCAGACAGTGATAACCCAACAATTGGCATAATCCTTTGCACAGAAAAGAGTGAAACTGTTGTAAAGTATTCTATCATCAATGATAACCCAAGGCTTTTCGCAACTAAGTATATGCCTTACTTACCTTCGGAAGAGGAATTAATTGCAGAAATTGAACGTGAGAAAATTAAGCTAAGTTTACTTAATAGTTAAATACGGAACTAAAACATTCTATTACCCTCGGGAGTTAAGAATGATAAAAAGGCTACATACCAGGGTATCCAAAAGTTTAAGGGGGTTTATTCTTTTTTTTTGGCAATTAATCAAACGAGGACAGATCCATTTGTCTCAGAAAACGAAGCTTAAGTGCCCTCCGAAATTGAGCCGCATGACATCAAAACCATTATAGTATACCGACCTAAATTGAGTATATTTTCTTTTAGCTGTAGGTTTACTCATGTTCTCCAAAATACAACAAAAAGAGAAAGGTAATTTCACACTGGTACATAGATATCATGATGTGTTTATATCTATATATCGAATAAGGGAATAGTACCCCACCTGAAAAGGAACATCGAGTCTCAAAAAAGGAAGGTCTTCAATCCTATTTTCTTTTAGCTGTAAATTTCAGAGGCATCTGAACAGCAAAGAGAAAGTTCCAAATAGTACAGTTCAGCTTCTATAATTAAAAACTCAGGTTATCTTTTGAATAGCGAAATGAGTTCTTGATAATTCAATATAATCACGCTCCTGTTACTTTATGGGAACTCTGTAAATCGCTTTATAATAGCCATATCGGCTGTACCGATCAAAAAACGAGGATTTAATGATATTCCCGCCTATAAGTTTTCAATGTTAGATATGTCACTGTTGAAGAACAGCTAAACTTTAATGGTATTTTAGTCCAATGGATATAGTAAGGTCTTTATGTTATTTTATAATCGCTGGCATATTTGAAATTGGGGTGTAAGTGTCCCTAAAAATCAAACAGTTTAGAACTGGACAGAAATGCTTAGTTTTAAATAGGAATGAAAAAGACACGATTCACCGAAACCCAGATTGTAAAAGCCCTTAAAGAGGGTGAAGAAGGC
>Ga0265798_10004435_pt1 | contig 19351 bp, 13 predicted proteins | sample P3T30metagenome_FD_192430 | JGI IMG/M metagenome (GOLD analysis project Ga0265798, IMG submission 192430) | Plant litter microbial communities from East Loma Ridge, Irvine, California - P3 T30 | ecosystem: Environmental > Terrestrial > Plant litter > Unclassified | place: USA: California... | reverse complement strand
GTCCACTAGCCCCCGATTGGCCGATAAGGGCATGCTGCAATTGTCATGGGGACCGCCTCCCGCCAACCTCATGTCTCTTACCAACCTCATCCTGTCGCGTACATGTAGAATCGTATGAGCTGGGGAGGGGGATTCAGCTAATGGCTCCTTTCAGACAACTGTTGCTGCAGCACGATAACTTTTACCTATGACGAGCTGGAAAGGAAATGGCCCCCAACATGCTGCGTCGCCCAGGAACATGTTGCGTGGCAAGCCCTGATTGCTCAAAGGCGCAGGCGTATATAGTCTTCTAGTGCTATAGTTGGAGGGTATTACATGTCTAGATGGCTAATAGAGGCTCTATTTACTAAGTATCACAATTTATTAATTTATCAGTCATACAAGACCCCCGAGCCTGCAGCAAAGTTGGAAGCGTACACACACACAAAAAAAGGAAATTGATGGAGAACAATGGGTTAAATCTGCTAATGATGCATCATAGTTTCTACCTAGCGTCTACTACACGTTTTGAGTAGTTATAATAGTGGCTGGAAAAATACAAAAAAGCAAGTCAACCTTGGCAATAGCATTCAAGCACGCGGAATCAAATTCGATGATACCATCTCCGCCTGTGATTGAAGACTGTGTCGCTTCCAACGCGAACGTGCCTTGGTAGACTGAGCCGCTCGTGGGTGTTGGAGTCTCTGTAGACTTTGACATGCTTTGGTAACATTGAACATTCTTGTCATACTAGTGTGATCTGTTGGTACAAATATGCCGTCTTGGCTACTCATAACGGTAGATTCCGTCGGAGAGCTCTGATTGTTTTGCTTCAGCACTATTATATGGTTAGTAAGCCGCTGGCCAGGTGCCCCATGTACAGCATAGTCACTTACGCAAATAACCTGTGCAAAGTATGGTTAGCTTGTAATCATAGTAAAAACAGTTTAGTTCAACGCTCAACTTACAAGGCCAGTTGATCCCTTCCAAAGGCATTGTCCAGCTTGAGTGTCCGCGAGGTTACAATTATCTTGCCCAATAGGAAAGGCCACAGGCTCCGGGTTTCCACCTTGACTATCAGCTTGAGCACCCTACAGGATTGTCAGCGTCTTGTTCCTGTGACAGATTTGTGCTTTTGGCGTACGCAGAAATAATTCACAGTGTTGCTTGACTCGCACGCGGCGCTGTTGAACTCAGCCGGCTTACTCCATCCGCTGTTGGTGTACCACTTGTAGGCCGACGCGGCAGGCAAAAGACTTAGAAAAATTAGCTTCATGTTTGATGATGTGGTAGGTTGATTGTTTGCGTGAAGATGGAGGATCGGTCTGTGTTGTAAGTAGGGCTCACTTGTGATTACCCAGGTACTTATAGTCGCCTACATTCCTACATTCTTTGAGGACCCGGCACTCCAGGATTGGGTACTGGCCGAAGCCGGCCCTATTCAGTTCGCTATTTTTTCCCTGACGGTGTGTCCTAGTGTGCCGATCGAGCGAGTAGGCCAGGTAAGCATTATTATTAGCACTTGCGCACGGATTGGTAGGCTGGCTACCTTTCCCTATTCAGCGTCACATGTTTGACCCTGTAGTTTTTAATTAAAGTTATCTGCTAGTAGAGGAGTGGAAGCTATGTAGAGAACGATAAATGTCAACACCCCTAGAGACCCTGTAGAAACCCCCAAAAAATGAAGCCGGGCAAAAGCGATTCTGCCACATTACCAAGTTCGACCTACGCGCCTCCTAGTGAGCCTCTTTGAGAGCAGCTAGAGTTGGCGGATTAGACCTTCTACCTTTACGACTGTACGCGCGGCGTTTCTATTTTATATCTAGCGACGCGTGTTGACTATGTGGAGACGGTGCCTGTAGCGCTTCGTGTCATGATACCGGCACTTTATATCTTGGACCGTTACTGCTTACTATGTATACGAGAATTAGGGGGATCTCTGATAATTATGTAAGAGGTTGTTGGGCTGCTTAATCGCCTAGCCGTTTTTAGTCAAAATACTAGCCAAGTAGTAGATAGGTACTTGGTTGATTTTCTCTAGACACTAGTTAGCTCATCACTTGTAGTTGTTTTACAAAAATATAAAAAAAGTATTAATTATATCTAGCTAGTACTATGAGATTAGTGACCAAAGCTCCAAACCAATCTAAACACTTGTTTTGCGTGCAGGTATTTGCTTTTTCGCCGCAGATGTATGTAGAACATGCAAGGCACCATCAGCATATGCACGATAAAGGAGTGCACAAACAGTGCCTGGGAAGCGTAATTTCTCTGAATTTCCTGGTCGCGCATTGCATCTTCAGACCGTTGACGGTAGCCAACGAGGGCCAGTCCCACATGGCCACAACTGGAGCATGTGTGGGGCGGGGCGTCTTACTCGATACCTGGCGGAACGGCAACGCAGTGTCTCGAAACGCCATGGACCCTTGCGAGGCTCATACGGGGATTTGGGTACGACGTCGCGGATGCAAATGGAAAGGGCCCGTTCCGCCCTGTTCCTCCCTCTTTGTGCTGAACGGTAGCGAAGCTGATCCGGATTCCAGGTTCGAGGTTGAACCGGGTAACATGAACGAGAGTCGTAACGAAACAACGCCCAGGCAGCTCTGTACCAAGCTGGGAGCAGTCGGATCCGCCTGTATGCGAAGGAGGAACATGCAGCTCCAGCAGTGCACGGCATGCGCAGCTCCTGGCCAAGTCCTTGCAGACAGGCTTGCCATGTTAGGCGGGCGAAACGATTGCCTGTCCAAACGCCACCTTGACATGCATCCCCGAACCGCCTCTCACTCTGAGCTTCTAGGCACTCTAGCATTTCCCTCACTCTGCCACGAGGCCAATGACACCCGATTCAACAGCCGAACAACCGTTCGGATAGCTGCGTAGGAGACATGCGACACAGTGTTCAGTGCGCTTGCGCCCACGCAACACGCGAGGCGGCAGATGGCTCTATATTCGTAAAGTCTGTATCACTTCAGCGCACAGTACATGTTCAAGCGGCCGTTTGCAGAGCAATCCGAGGAGACGATATACCATACAGGCTAGCACCGACTCTCTCACTAGGTTTCGTACTATGCGTTCCCAAAGAGTGATTCGAAGCTCACAGTGCTACCAGTACTTCTCCATGGCTTTGCCCTCGTACACAATGCACGCCCGTCTCGTAGGGAAGTGACGCTTCTCAACAGGGGGTGAGCAAGTTCAGCACTGCGGACACGCCCTTGCATACATATGCATTGCCGTCACAAATGGGGAGGGCAATCCAACCCAGCCTGGATACATCTTCTGAAATGGAGCTTCTGCCAGGGGGGGTTTCGCGTGCTACAGTCATCGCATCAAGGCGCTCGCTCTGTCGACGTTCGGTGAGTGGGGTGTCGCATTCACTTGGAGACGTTGATCTACCGCTTTACAGCCGGCACTGGCTGCACTGCGCCGGCCTGCTGCACAGGTTACAAGCGTGCTGCAGATGCATCACGTCCAAGCTACTTGAAGCTCTCGACAGGTTAGCAAAGGTCTGGCTATAGGACATGGTGAGAGATTTGGCCCTTTTGTGTAGCCGGACTAACATGATGCGGGCTATTTGGGCCGTCCAAAGGAGCTGTATGCACGTCTGATTGTTACGGGGGTTGTCTTTGGTGCGTGATTCCGAGAGCGGGTGTGTGTATATGTGTGTGTGAGGAATTGAGGAAACGACAGGTCGAGTCCGTGACGGACAAAGACACACCCACCACGACATGGCCACCGCAGGCAAAGCTCAGTGCTTGCAGCAACAAAACAACATGACGTTGGTGTTGGTCGCTCACCGTTAGGCTACAGCTCTCAGCCCTGCTGGCTGCAAGGGCGGTATGGCTGCATGGGCTGTTGCCAGTGTGGAGTAAGCCAAAAAGGCCAAAAACCGGTAGGGAAGCGCGCTTGTCGCCTTGCTGCTACACGCTCGTCTCAGAGCGGCATGGTTGTGTCCATGGGGAGGCGGGCAGAGAGTACACAAGGCTGCGGTCTCGTACATCTGCGATCAACGTGCAGCGGTTGCAAGACCATGTCCCTGGGCTTGTGCATATCAACACAGATGCTCGTCCCTATTAGCGGTATAAGAGCACACATGTTCCCGCCGATGCGAGTAGGACAACACAACGCACTGCGTCCTCGCTCGCCCACAAGCCAGATTCGCCTGACATCACTATTGAAACAGCTCTTTCTGCAGTATTACCTAACCACGCCCTCGACATCGATCCCAACCGAGCAGCGACGACACCACCAGTTGCAAGCATTGCCGTTTCTGCGTATAGCCGCGTCCGTCTGTTGTTGCTTCAACGCCGGTCATTATTGAGGCAGGTAGGTTCTTTTCTCTGCCGCTCGCTCCAGGGCCTCTCTCCTTGGCCACTTCCTCTCGTCGATGTGAATGTTGCCATCAGTCGAGCCCGTCACCGCGACTTGCTCCTTCCTCCCCACCACCACCGACGCCCGGACGCCAGTGGCGGGTACAACAACTCGTCTCGTCCCGTCTGCTCTCTTCCTGCTTTCCACTCCCCACTCTTCTTCACTTCTTTCTCACCAGTACGCATCAGTGGCCACATTCTTTGTAGCTTTCCGCAGGTCAGTCATCTCTTCCGACCCTACACACTGCCCCATGATGCATTCAGCCATGTGCTAACCCCCCCGCCAGCTTTGGAGTCACTACCAGTCCCGCACATTGCAAAAAAAAAGTTTGACATTTACGACCTGGTAAGCCCTGTTCACCCACCTCATCTCTCCCTCCCTCACTCGCACGGCCTGTGCTCTGACACAGGCCTGAATCTCCTCCCCCTCCCGCACTTGCTCGCACTTGCTCGCACTTGCCCGCAAGGTCTGCTTTCATCCTCCACGCTCTTCACTCATCGCTCAGGGTGGAAGGCACGCTAGCTTGCCTGCCATGATAAAAAGCTGACCTTTCGGACCAGAGCACCCTTCTTCTCTGCATCTCAGTCTACCTGTTCGTCTCGCCTGTTTGTGAACAAGTCTTTGCCGCCGTCTTCTCCAGGATCGCATCTATCTCTCTGCCGACGCTTGCTCGCAGCCCTACGTTTCCAACTTCCGTCTCTTCAGCAGCCTCTGCACTCGTCGGACCGGAACCATCTCCGAGCTCACTGCAATGGCTACCAACGGTCGTCAGCAAAACTACGCGCCTGCCAATGCAGCATACAAGGGACAGCACATGCTCAACACGTACAACCAGAACGGCCAAGGTCACGGGTCTGCCCAATACCTCCACCGAGGTCTGCCCATGTCCCCCCACGGTGATGGCGGATTGCAAGGTCTGACGAACAACATGGCAGCCCTCAACATGCACGCCTCGTACGGCTCTTCTGCCACCTCCAAGTCCGCCGGCTCTGCACTATCCAATGGATCGTCCGACTACGGCAACATCCCTCTCTCCAGCGGTCAAGGTCTTTGGGTCCCCAACCAGCATGTTCTCGCACCCATGTATCCCATGGTGGCTAGCTCCCAGCAGCAGAATGGAATGGCACCTTCCCCTAGCATGTACAACCACACTGGTGCCTACGTCCCGCAGGCAGCATACCAGTACGGACAGGCCGTCGTTGACAACAGCTCCATGCCCCCTGGCTGGGCTGCTCGCATGTCTTCAGCCGACATGCCTTCGCTCATGACGCCTCGCCGCGACTCCATCTCCTCCAACGAGAACGACAACCCAGGCACGCCTTACGGCAGTGGCGGCATGTTCCGCTATGCAAGCAACACCGCCATCATGGATCGTTCTCCCAACGCTCTCTACTCCAGCAGTGCTACACCTTCACCGTCGCAACTGGTTCAGCACTACCAGGTCATGGCCCCCATCCAGAAGCAGCAGACCATGCCCACGTTGCCTCCTCACCTTTTGGCATTAGTGCACCAGGAGCCCCCCATTCCTCGGGCTATTCCCGCTCCTAGCTCCCCACACAAGCCACTCGACCGTAGCCTGGAGAACAAGACTGGCGAGACCAACGTTTACATCCGAGGTCTGCTTCCTGAGACGACCGACGAGATGCTCCACATGTGGGGCAAGCGCTTCGGCGACATTCAGAGCTCCAAGTCAATCATCGACCTAAAGACTAGTCTGTGCAAGGGGTGAGTACCCTTTTTTCTTCTTTTGCTCGCCGCTTCGCTTCATGTACTGACAACTCTTGTAGCTTCGGCTTCATCAAGTATCACAACTTTGAGGATGCCGAGGACTGCATCCGCGGCTTTCACTATCTTGGATACGAAGTCAGCTTTGCTCGGGTATGCTGGAGTCGCTTCAACACATGCTCTTGTGTACTAACCCTTTCAAGGAATCATTCTATTCCAAGCTCAAGAAGTTTGCCGACGAGGCCAACACCAACCTCTACGTGTCCAACATCCCCAAGAATATGAATGAACACGTATGTCGCACACGCTCATTGTGTGTATGGCAAGGAACTGACAATCTCAGGAACTTGCCGGTATCTTCGCGCCCCACAAGGTCTGCTCCAGCAGGATTCTCCGAGATCCCTCCGGCACTGGCCGTGGTGTTGGATTTGCTCGGTAGGTCACTACGTTCTCTCTCTCTCTCTCTGCCTGGGTACAACTGACCATCTTCAGCTTCGACACACGCGAGATCTGTGACGAGGTCATCAAGGACTTCAACAACACCCCCGTGTCTAAGCCTGGTGGCGAGGAGCATCTCATCCAGATTCGCTTTTCGGACACCCACGAGCAGAAGATGCTGAAGCAGCAAACTGCAGCTGGTCGTGTCTTTCGTGCTGCCGAGTACGAGGTTGGTGTTGCCCAGGCTAGGGCGCTGGGCACGCCTGACCGCTACCTCTCTGTGTCGCCCATTCCCGCAGGTCACGCGAATGAGTTTGAAATGTTCATGCGCGGCCAGCGTCAGCCATGGTCGCCGCCAGTGCCCTCTACGCTCGGCCCTGCCCGCTCATACTATGTTCCACAGGGCGGTCCCATCAAGAGCGACGATGGTGCTTCGGAGAATGGCGTCGGCATCAAAACCAATCCCGCCACTCCCGTCAAGACCGAGGACAAGTCTTCCTCACCAAGCCGACTCTCTGCCCGCAACGATTAGTTGTGTACCGCCTTTTTGAGTCGACTGTCAATATACCCTTCATGTACGTCCTATTCTTCATGATCGCTCCGCCAACATCCACCAACCACATGTCTTTGGAGATTTGTTTTGGCATCGACCACATACCACCGATATAAGCTACAAAGGATCGAATATCTCAACATGCCATGGCACAGAGCTTCCGAGTCAGTCGATGCCCTCGTCATTCCTTCTGTCGCTCGTTTGAGCCTTCATTTTCTCGTCTTTGGGCCCCTAATACTCTTGTTCTTGGCCCCAGCACCTTGAACATATCCTTCTCGTCGACTTTGCAGTCTTGCGTTTTTCTTTCGACCGTTATGCTTGGGCGGCTTTCTTCACATTTTAGAAGTATCTCTTAGCATCTGGGCAAGCCAGCGGACCAAAAAGGATCTTAGTGTGTATGTCTTTCTCATCGATGGCAAGGGCAGGCTTCCGCAGTAGTGGGCAGGCCTATTGTCGGATTTGTCGTAGCTTCGATAGTTCGTCGTATAATACATCTTCTTCCGACTCGAAGGGTGGTTTGTGTTTGTGTTGTGATGTTTTGCTTGTTGTATTTTTCCAAGTTGATGGCTCTTGCAGGTAAATGTCGAAATTGTAGTTGATGACTTGATATGCATGTTAGTCATTTACAGGCCGACTCTAAGACGCAGCTAGGCGACGATGCATTGACCAATCATGCTGTGCCGTGCATCTCCAAGCAAGGCTCAACCCCTTTTGTACACATCTTAGCCTCGATACACCATCAAACCCCCAATGGTTTACAGACACAAGACCATGTTTATGAATCGATGATTTCATTTCACTTCACTTCATGTCGCTCTTTGCAAAATCTATACTATGTATACAATCGCCGCAACTGCCAGTGGCACTAACCCACCCAACATCAGGCCTCTGGAAACCGTTCGCGGCTGGGAACATGTGTTGATGAGCGAAGGTGGAAAATGAGGCAGAAGAGAGACTGCGATTTTTCTATTAGAGCTGTCCAAGTAGTTGCTCATTTGATCCAGACGGTCTTTTCCTCGTCTTATGTCTACAATTGTGGTTCAATCGATTAGCCTCACATAGCCTTCTTCCTTTGCTTCTTCTCTTGCGGTGCACATCATCGATTACTCACTCGCTCAGTCTTCCCATTCTGGATTCTAATGGCATTACAGTTAGATTTAATTTTCAGACAGCACGATGAGTGTGGAGAGATCAACATACCTTACGCAGAATGACAACACCCTCAAGCACATTGGTCAGACTGATATACTTTTCATCTTCGAGCTCTGCTCTCTCGCCATGCGCCAGCAGCACAGGCGTACTCTGTGTCTGCCATCCAGTGATGGTCTTTGGCCGACCGGCCTGGCCCACAATGTCGACTGCCTGACCAACACGCACGTTGACGATGAGTGGCTTGAGTTCCTCGTCGAGCGTGATGAGGAAGCGCGGTGACATGGCGGTAGCCAGATAGTAGAGGAGGTAATGTGAGTCGCCGACGATGAAGGATTTGGCGTCAATGAGAGAAACGAGAACGGTGAGGAGACCCGAGGCGGCGACACGAGATAGCACCTGTCGGTCGGTGTGGAAGGGGTTGAGCGAAAGCGTGCCCTTGCCTGCATGCAAGAGACCTTGGGCAATGCGAACCATAAAGAGAGCGTTGGGATCGCGGTGGTAGTAGCTCGCCAGTTGTCGGAGGAGTTGTGCAAGACGGGCGTTGTTGGTGCCAGCACCGCAGAGACCCATTGCGAAGATTGCGTTGATTGCAACGTCATTGTCATTGTCGTGAGAGTATCGTGAAAGAGTGTCATAGACCTTCATTTGCGGGTTACTGGGGCTGATGAGACCAAGAGCGAGAGGCACAGCCTTGCGGATGTTAGCCTCGCCGTAATGCATCAGGTGGCCGAGAGTGCGGAGAATCATCTCCTGGCCGACGTCCTCGCCCATGGCGACTAGCGACAGACCGATGACAGCGTAGGACTGGAGTAGCTCGTCGCCCTTCTTCTCATCGCTCTCGTCTTCAATATGCTCGTTGCAGATGTGGAGCAATTGTTGGATCTTCAACACAGCACCAGTGCCTGCCCACGCACATACTTCGGTGAGTACGGATGCAGACTTGGCCATGGGATGGTCGAGCGCCTTTAGTGTTTCCAGGATAACGTCAACCTCTTCCTGTTGACCAAAGAAGAGCAAGGCGAGACCAAGGGCCATGAATCGTGTCCACTTGTCCTTGAGCTGCTTGGTCCGGTCTTCATCCAAGAGCGTGTTCATCAGGGCATCAGTGACGTCTCCGTTGGCTGAACCAACAAAAACCATGCCAAGAGACAGGGCAGCCATGGCGGAAAGCTGCATGTCAAGGCTAGTGTCGGTGACAATGGGAAGGAGCACCTCAAGAAGATCTTCCTTATTAGAACCTGCATATGCAAGCCCGAGACCCATAATGGAAGCCAGACGGATGTTCTTATTCTTGGAGTTGATGTTGTCTTCGTCACCCAAGAGGGCCATGGCGGGATCGGAGTCCATGCGGACGCCCGAGTTAAAGATGCCGGTAGCGAGCATAGCACCTGCCTTGACCATGTCATCGTCGACGTGAGTATAGGGATCGACTTTATCGAGGCCCTCTTCAACGTCCCAAAGCATGAGCATACCTAGCGAGGCGGTAGTCGAAAGCATGCCTTCCTCCTTTGTTTTCCATACCCAACTGCTCTTCGTGTTCTCGGGCAGCATGAGCTTATCATTAACGAAACCAGTGTTTACAAAAGCGTTCACAAAGGCAGAAGCGAGATTGTGCCTGGCACTATCAGTGTTTGTGAGTCCTGCGGTCCTGCTGCTCTCGAGATGTGTCTTGTAGATGTCGTCTGGTGTCTTGGGGTCCAAGATATTGAGCTCCTTAGCCAATGCCTTGAAGTGGTCAGTCAACCGTGTATTGTTCATGCAGTCTTGGAGCTCTGGGTCGTCGTCTTCAGTCGCGTCGATCCATATCCGCTGTCGACCGCACAGGAGGGCCATCTGTCTCCGAATCGACTTGTCGGTTGTAGCAGTGAAGGCGTTGTTTATCAAATCGGTATCGTGTAAGCGAATGGCGATTGCCATTGCTTGTGTGTACTGCTTGTATTTGGCGTAAATTCGATACGTGGTGCGGAGGAACTTGTCGTTATCCGGATATGTCAGAAGGGGCACGTTGCTGGTGTTGTTAGTGCGACTGAAGCAGAGAAAAAAAAATGCAAGGTGGAACTTACCTGACCATGTACAGGGCCACGCGCGAGTATGTGTTCTCGTCAATGTACTGCTCAATCTGGTCGATCATCTCCAGCTCGGATAAGATGTCGACGGCGTCCGCCTCGGCATTGTGCTTGAGGAAGAAGGGGACAAGGTTTGAGGCGAGGTCGGTAACGTCGTCTGTCGACTTGTCTTCGTTCAGCCGATTCTGATACTCACTGCCAATCTCAAGCGCGAGGTGACGCATGTACTCATGGCCCCAGGAGCCGAGATCTGTTGACGGTGCCTCGAGGCGGTACTTTAGGCAGTCCAGACGCTCCTCATCCGAGTATGTCATTCCCAGCACCGACATAATATCGGCGAGCTATTGCTGGTTGGGTCAGCCTGGGGTCGTCCGTCCCTGCAGGACCGTGTTTACATACCTTGTTCTCGCCGGCAGGCCATGATTCGTACGCCTTCTCTAGGTTCTCGTAGTGTGGTCGGAGGAACTTGAGGGGCTTGGGCACGGCCGTCATGGAGCTCGTCGATGTCTTGATGAACTCCTTGACCTGCTCAAGCGCCGGCTTGTAGAGGCTGGTGTCGGAACCCTAGACATGGAGGATCAGCGCATGTTGCGGGCATGAGGTTGTCGAGATAGCTTACCAGTATCCGCTCTGCCAGCATGTCGAGATCGCTCTTGAGCTGCTGGTCCTCTTCGCTGAGCTCCTCTGTGATTAACGGTCAGTACAAATAGCTTGGGGCGACTATAGCAGCTATGTCGTCGCACACAACATACCACCTGTGGTTGCGACGCCGCCCTTCTTGTCCTCGACATCTGGCTTTGCGTCCTTTGCCGTCTCTGCATCATTGGCAGCGGGCGCCTTGCCCTTGCCCTTGTCGGCGGCCGTGGGCTTCTTCTCGTCGTCCTTGGCCATGGTGATTACGGAATGTAGCTAGGGCAAGCGGCGAACAATGTCGCTCGTGCGGGGATGGAGCGGCGGTGATGGCGACTGTTTTGAGCGTGTTTGTGGATTGGCGAGCTGTATATGCGCCGCTCAAATGGACCGGAGAGGGAGAATAGGCGGGGAGTGATAATGGGCGGATTGATGTGGACGAGGCAGCTCTGGCTGGCTTCGCCTTTGGTTCCGCCGCGCTAGCGCCAAGCACCGTCCTCCGATGATGAGAGCGGCGGCGGCCAAAAAAGAAATCACAACCGTCACAAGCAACACTACAACTCCAGAGAGACTCTTCAGGATACCGACAAGATGAAGTTGAACGTCAAGAACATTCGCTACCTTCTCCCTGACGATTGGAGAGTCTTGAGAGCGGTATGTTCCCCCACCACCTCGTTGATTTCCTGCTAGTGGGGGAATAACACTGACCGTGACAGACAGAGACGGGGAGTCGCAACCATGAACTCGTACCTACCGCCCTGATCTCGCAGATTGCCTCCCTCCGCTCAGGCACCGGCGTTCACAGGTGCATCTCGAACCTTGCAAAGCTCGGCCTGATTGCCAAAATCCAAAACGCAAAATACGACGGCTACCGACTCACATATGGCGGGCTCGACTACCTCGCCCTACATACCCACCAAAAGTCGTCGATTGTCTACTCGGTCGGCAACCAGATTGGCATAGGGAAAGAGTCGGACATCATTGTTTGCGCCTCGGACACGGGCAAGCAGCTGGTTCTCAAGATCCACCGCCTGGGTCGCATTTCCTTCCGTACAGTCAAGGCGAACCGCGACTACCTACGCAATCGACAGGGGGGCTCGTGGATGTACATGTCGCGCCTTGCCGCTGTGAAAGAGTACGAGTTCATGAAGGCACTGCGAGCCGAAGGCTTCCCCGTGCCTGAGCCGATTGGCCAGAACAGACACACGGTTGTCATGAGCCTCATCGATGCCTTTCCCCTGCGTCAAATCTCAAAAGTCGGCGACCCCGCGACACTCTACTCCGAACTCATCTCCCTCATCGTCCGCCTCGCCCAATACGGCCTTATCCACGGTGACTTCAACGAGTTCAATATCCTAGTCGAAGAGCGCACAGAAAAGGATGGCAGCCTGACACTGATTCCTACCATTATCGACTTCCCGCAAATGGTCTCGATAGATCACGCCAACGCCGAATACTATTTTGACCGAGATGTCGCTTGCATAAAGCGGTACTTTGACCGTCGTTATGGCTTCACAAGCGATGAACAAGGCCCCTTCCTAAAGGATGCGACCAAGAAGCTCGTCAAGAGACTGGACGTCGAAGTACAGGCCTCGGGCTTTAGCAAGAAGATGGCAAAGGAGTTGGAGCTTTACATGAAGGAGCATGGTATCGACGGGGATGGCGGAGATATCGAGATGGGTGCAGATATCGTGACAGACGCAGATGGAGCTGAAGATGAAGATGACAATGATGAGCTTGTCATTCACGGCGAGGACAACGACGACGGTGAAGAATACAACGACGATATGGAGGACCATGACAGTGGCGGCGTTGCGCTGGAAGGGGGCCCCGTAGGTGACCAGAATCCCACTACAGACGGAGAGAAGCTCGCTTCTCAAATGACTATTCTCGATATCAGGGATAATGACCCTCTCCCCGACCTCAACGATATCAAGCCTCCACCAACACAACAGCCCATGACCACCAAAGAGGCGAAGAAGAAGGCCGGCTGGATTCTATAGACGTTCTATTCCTCCATCTTTTCCTTTTAGCGATACCCAACCATTCCGAGTGCGAACTGCCGCATCCCCTTTAAAAGTTCTAGCATTCAGATGCAACTCGATATTTTGGTCGAAGAAAATCTGAGCCCAGGCTCTCACAGGGAGTAAATATGCCACCCACACAACTATTGAATGCTGTCATTGAGTCATGTCTATTGGGTATCATGTCCTTGTTTTACGCCGTATACAGAGCCCTGTACCCACCCTATGCCTTCCATTCATATGAAATCTTTCTCGAATATTCTGCTATGTAGTAGCCTTCCAGCGGCATGGTAGTCTTCCGACTGGGGGATCAGAACCATATCTTGATCAGCTCCTCGGACACTGCGGATGGTGTCAGAACGCCAGACTCGGTGATGATACCAGAGATCAGGTCAGGAGGCTAGATGTCGACTTAGCACGTGATCAAAATACGGTTACTCGGTGACAGTGCAAGACTTACAGTGACGTCCACGGCGTCGTGCGCTTCGAGCGGGGCAACGGTTGAACCTTGCTTTGCTGTCATATCGGCAATGGCTTCGTCAAACACATTACGCTGTTCCTCGTCTGCCTTGGCCTTGGCGTCATCCTTTGGCTCCTCCGCCACCTTGAAGTCCAACACGTTCTGCTCCATGGGCAGATCGAATTGGCTAAGCGGGTACAGCCTAACGAACTTATGACTCTCAGCAACGACGTAAAAGGGCTTTCCCTTGCTCTTGGCCAGTACACCTAGTTGGTACGTGCCCATGCGTGAGATGATGCCGCCATTCTCCACCACGCCCTCCGCTCCTACAATGATCATGTCAACCTTACCCAACGAGTATGCGACTGCCGAGTCTGGGATCGTGGCTACAGGCACATTGTGTTCGCGCAGATCGGCAACAGTCTGCAGCCCTTCTTTCAAGTCGAGTGAGTTGGACGCGGGAAGTACGTAGATGACCTTGAACCGCAGCGTGCTCGACTCGGCTGCCCTTCTCAACAGCGCACCCACGACCCGCGATCCGCCATTGGTAAGAACAGTAGCCCCGTCGCGGATAAAGTGCTTGCCGAAACTTGCTATCTTTTCCCTACTCTGCTTGGCCCGGTCTACAAAGAGCTTTCCGTTGGACAGCAGGTGGTTCCGTATTGCGCGGAAGTCATCCTCAGGCCCAAGGTTTAGACTCGCGGGCCGGTTCAGCGTCGTAATTAGGTAGCGCTGGAAGAGATCGGTGCCTGCTGAGAGAGAAATGGGGTTCGGGATCGAGGCTTTTAGGGCGGCGGTGTGGCGTTCTAGTAGGTCGAGTGTTTCGGCTACGGTAGACACGGAGCTCTGTGCAATAGCTTCTACGAGAGCCTCGATGGCTGCGACGGGCATGGTAAGTTCTGGGTCATCTTTGAGGATGCGACGATAGGTCGCGACTATGTCGAAGTCGGGTTGCGACTTGGCAGGTGCTGTGTCGGCACTCATTTTGGGTGTTGTCGGGGGTAAATACTTGCTGTTTGAATATCTTTTTGGATAGTTGGGAGGGGTGGTGAGCGATTGAGTCATTTGCCAAGACTTGGAGGTTAGCTCCGTCGTCGGTCATAAGGTACCTCCCCGCCGCTTCCACGCCCGGGACATGGCATCTTCATATGTCTGCTTGGCGGGTTTTTCCCACTCCCACTATTTCAAACATGTTCTTCTGTATGCCACTGAGAGCAACGTATCCTATGAGAGTCTTGCACCTACATGCCATGTTCTTGCCTGCATGCGGGACATGGTTGTATCCGCCGCATAGCTGTCAACAGTTTCCCGTCGTCGTGTTTGTGAGCAGTTGAAAGGTACATGTGAGGTTGTCAGTATCGCTACTGGAAAGGCAGCGAATGCAGTAATTGCGACATGACACGGACTTGCCTTCTCCCAGTGAGACTACGCTAATGAGGTAGAATCGAAGCGACCACATTGCCTCGCCAGATGCACTGAAGACATAGAGACTCAGAATTCAACTCGCTAATCCACAAGTACATTCTTTGGCCTATACGGCTCTTGTATTCTTTTCTACCGTCTTTCTTTGTCGTCCGAAACGACCACAGCTGCCAACTAAACGTCTACTAAAAATGACAACACCTCCTGGAGGGGTTAGCGTTTTGAAGCTAATTGAGTACTACCAAAACACAACACCCGTATCTTCAACCCAAACGACACCTGTCAAGCCACCGGGGAAGAAGAAATATGTCTGGGAACGACCACCATCACCAGTAGTGACCGTAGACGACAAGACGCCATCTCCGCCAGCATCACCCCAAGAAGATGCTGCTGGATCCCCAACTAGGACTTTTGCACCACCCCATCCCGTATCCGCACAGCCAATGCCAACAAGAACTGCGGAATCGTCTCCTAATAGACCCGTACGACATGTCTCATTTTGCCTGCCTCCCACGCCATATGATACCTACAAAATGACTATAGCCATCGACGTCACTCTGCCAATCGAAACATATTACCGGAACCATCGGGTAGAGGCAATAGGCTTTACAGGGTTATGCTTAGATCCCAATGATTCATTTGCAAGAATCTCTATCTCTCAATTCTCACAGCCGATACAAGTCTTTCACATGCAGCATTCCTCTCCCATCGGCACATCGGGTCCGCCACAAACTTTGTCTTCGAGACCGCCGTCAGAGATGATACACAGAAACGACGGGAGTATATTCAGTACGCGGCGTGGGGAATTAAACACCAACTATCAGCCGCCGCATATACCAGGATGGAGTAGGATTCCAGGTCTTTCACACGGCACACGTCAGCCACATCCACCGAACAACGCAGTGCGGCCAGCCCCCACAAGTTCTAGCCGAGAAATACAACGCCCAAATGCTCCTCCTCCGAGCCCTGTCGCGGGAGAGGCGGAGGACCCGATCGTTGGGGCGCAGAACCCATCAAATCTCCCCGCTAGACGCGGCAGACGGGAAGAACCACTCGCAGTTGAAAATACAGAACCATATCACGAAGAGTGGGATGAACAGCGCATTGGGGACTGGCAAACCAATATCCCTCAAGCATCAACATCTGGGCGCCAGCCATAGGAGCAGCTGCGAGTGACTGATTTCCGAGGCATGTTGTATAGACAAGGGAGAAGGTTCACGATATTTAGTCGGCGATTGAGAAAGCATTATCGCAGGAGAAGAGGGCCGGAGTAGGGAGGTTGTAAGGGTTAGCTGTATTATTGAGGAAAGGCGAGGCGTAAGGGTCATGTATTAATTCGACCAGCTCAGCATATTGACCAAATGACAGCATCGCGACATGCTTTTCATATATGACCTACCTGTTTTTCCCCTTCAAGAATTCAGATGTCGCCTTGTGGAAATGTGGGTGAAATCAAAGTCTGCTTGCTTACCGACAAAACAACTGTATCCTTCCCAATCCAGCAACTGACAGTGATGGGTAATATCAGGCTCCTTTCACAATTGACATCTTATGGCAACTCGATAGTTTTTCCTTCTCGTTTTTGGAAAGAAAATATACTCGTTAGGTAGTTTATATCACAACTTACCACCGCTTTCACCCCTGACTTGCAGTACTAATGCCGCCTCGCCTGCAACGTCTGCAAAAGCATGTATAGTTTTTGACTTTTCTGTGTAGGAAAGACTTCTAAAATGAGGTTTCTTACATTTTATATTGAATCGCGTGTGGAAGAGAGAAATGAAGGGGACGTTGATAGGGAAGATGGTGGAGCTGCGGCAAGGAAACAAGGAGATAGCTTGATTTGGTTTATTCTTGCTTGTTATGGTGATCATGGGTGTCGAATGGCCATGTCATGATCCAGTGATGTGGGTGGCTATTGAGCTTAATATTATCTATATTCTTCGGTCTCATAGGTGCATAGAGTAGAAAGAACAAAATGAGAGCCAGACATTCCAAGGTACGGTCAACCTGGATGGGAACAGCGAGTCAACCCAAAGCCACTGCTTCCAGGCGAAACCAGGTGATACCAGACACTCATTATGACTCCATTACTACATTATTCCAACCCTTCTAATACATCATATTCGTCAGGCTACCTGAATTTTATGGTCCCTGATTCCGCGTACCTATGTCCTTTTTCGTTTCGTCAGTAGGTATGACACTTTCCGAGCTCGCGCTCGACGCCTCTAGAGTTTCCACATCCGCCAAAGCCGCCTTCTCCCGCTCCCTCCTCTTATCGTCCCTTTGCTGCAACAGACGGAGTATGAAGCACAAGATTATCATCGCTGCGCCGACCACCGCAGCAGCAACGAACCCAGCGTGAAAACGTGGGGCGTCAATGGTCCTCCAAACGGCCGACTGGAACCAGATCTGCATAATGTAGCTGAACATGTTGGACAGTGCGATGGCGAAACCGCGGAACTCGTGATCGTGCGGTATAAAATCTGCATACCATACGAACCACGGGCCTGGGACGCCAGCGGCGAAATACAGGAGATAGAATGCCACATACTTGAGCGCATCCGGCACATCCCAGACGGCCAGGATTATGACTGAGAAGAGGGTGCCGGCTTGCATGACGACAATGGCCGGCCAACGACGTCCTTTGAGTAGAGGGGAGTCTGAGAGCATGCCTGCTAGGATTTGAACGACGACACCGACAGCGATTTGGCCCGTTGGCCAGACGTTTCTATCGTAGACGGGATGACCTTTGGCCTTGAGCCAGAGAGCCATGACAGGCTGTTGGCTGGGGAAGCTGGCCTGTACCAGGAAGTATCCGAATGGCAGGACCCAAAACTGCCACTGCTTCATGACGCCCAAGAACTTCTTTCGCGTCCATGGGTTGTGGCCTAGCGGCTTTTGTCCTTCGGCTATCAGGCGCTGGCATTGTCGATCTGCCTCTTCCTTGGTAATGTAGAACGCGCGTGTCGTCTCCGGGAAGTCGGGGATGAAGAAGTAGCCTAGAAATGCTGTGGGAAGGGAAATGACACCACAGATGATGTACAGCCACTGCCAGCCTGCACGGCCATGCACGCCATCAAGACCTTTGTACGCGCCAGCTTGCAGATAACCACTGAACATGCCTGCCAGCGCCGCAGTGCAGTAGAAGAGTGAAGTCCGCTTCCCTCGTTCTTCCCTGGTATACCAACTCGACACAAGATACTGAGCTTGTCAGCCAGAACCACTTGTATAACACATTTGCAGAGAATCTTCTTCAAACTTACCATCATGACGGGGAAATATCCGCTTTCAAACAGTCCGATTAGGAATCGGATCGCATATAGCTGAGAGACATTTGTGACCGATGAAGAACAGAATGTCAAGGCTGACCATCCAATCTCCAATGTCGGGATAAGAATTGATGGTCGGACGCGAGTGGCGAGCATGACTGCAGGTAGCTGGCCAACCACATAACCTGCAGTAAAACAGTTGCCAGCATATGTAAGCTCACTGCCATACATGTTCAGTGCCTCTTTCATCTAAAACCATGTCAGAATCCAAGTCTATTGTGACTGCTATTCACTGAGCCAACTTACTCCTGATACATAAGCATTTTGAATGTTGGTCTGGTCCAGGTTTTTGCTAAAGTATCCAAGGCAGGCAGCAGTCAAGAGGAAGATGTCGAGCTTGAGTAAGAACTGCTTTTCCTCTTTGGGTTTGTCCGGATCGTCCCAGACGTACCGCTGGATAGTACGGAGTGTTCGTCGGGTTCTTCCTAGTAAGCCTGGCTTTTCCCACGGCTTTGGGCTGGTGGAATCAAGAGAAGAAGGATTTTCCGAATGATCAATATCTCGAGCATCGACTCGAGGCTCAGCCTTTGTAGCCATTGTCAATATGGAAAAGTAGACTGCTTTTCGTCTTTGAATTGCCGCGACGAAGGCTTTGGGGTGGTCTAAATATCGAGTAGTGTGTAAGTTGTCCCCTGTAATCTTGTGATGTCCGTTGGGGTGGTAGTTTTAGCACTCGCTAAATTTGATATGGTTCAGTGGTTGACTGTACTATGATACGAATTTCCTCGCGCGTACACTGAGACTTCTGTGGGCCATTGGGAGTCCGGTGTCAAATCATTCGTATATACCATCTTGTACAGGGCGTCTCAAAACATTATATTACGGTCCCGATCACTTTGTACAGCATTGCGCGATCAGCGCGACATCTTCCATCATCGGAGACGCCGCACGTTCATGAGAATCTTACCCGAGGCGACGGGTCAACTTCGGTATCCCACAACATTCGAGTGAGTCGTCTCGAGGGGAGATAGACGGTGTCTTGAAATTGAACGTGTACTACAGCCAGAATAAGGAATGGTGGATCACGACAAGGCCTGGGTTCGGAAGCTTTCTTTCCTATACTGCGATAAGTGGGCATGCGTTGATTCGACAAGAGCCATTATAGCAATTCAGTCCGACCAGCAATTGGCCTTTCCAGCCATGTTATACTGTATTCGCGATACAAGGTGATCATTGCGACATCTGATAACGGCTGGCTCAAGGCG
>Ga0265798_10004434_pt1 | contig 19351 bp, 20 predicted proteins | sample P3T30metagenome_FD_192430 | JGI IMG/M metagenome (GOLD analysis project Ga0265798, IMG submission 192430) | Plant litter microbial communities from East Loma Ridge, Irvine, California - P3 T30 | ecosystem: Environmental > Terrestrial > Plant litter > Unclassified | place: USA: California... | reverse complement strand
ATATTTATTACATTTGTCAGTTCACTTATTTACCTGCACTGCCGGCTAAGGCCATATTGTGCAAAAATAGGATAATTTAGCAGATGGCGAAAGTAAAATACTATTACGATTCCGAAAACCTGGCCTTCAGGAAAATAAAGGTAAAAAAAGGCACTAAAATAGGCTATGCACTGCTGTTTTTAGCAGCGGCGGCACTGTTTGGATTTTTGTGTTTTGTAGCATTGCTTAACACCCCATTTTTCGAAACACCAAAGGACAGGTTGCAGGCGCGAGAAATTGAGTATATGAAACTGCAGTATGAGGCACTTAACAGAAAATCGAAACTAATTGAAGAGGCCCTGACAAGCGTTGAGGAACGCGATAATAATGTATACCGCACTTATTTTAATGCAACTCCCCTGACCGACGAACAACGGAAGGCAGGTTTTGGCGGGGTAAACCGCTACACCGGGTTGGAGGGCTATAACAACAGCGAACTGGTAGAAACAACTACCAGAAGGCTCGATATTTTAAGTAAAGAACTGGTAATACAGAGTAAATCGTTAGATGAAATTGCAAAGCTGGCTAAAGATAAAAACAAGCTGCTATCGGCCATACCAGCCATACAGCCTGTAAAAAATGAAGACCTGCGCCAGATGGCATCGGGTTTTGGGTACCGCAGCGACCCCTTTACCAAGATACGCAAGTTTCATGCGGGTATGGACTTCAGCGCGCGTACCGGCACCCCTATTTTTGCCACAGGCGATGGCGTAGTTACCGCTGCCGACAATAAAATGTCCGGCTATGGCAACCGTGTACTTATAAACCATGGCTATGGTTACCAGACGCTTTACGGACACATGAGTAAATTTGCTGTAAAGTCTGGCCAAAAGGTTAAGCGCGGCGACATTATAGGCTATGTGGGAAGCACCGGCCGCAGCGAGGCGCCCCACCTGCATTATGAAGTGCACAAAAACGGAGAAGTGGTTAACCCGCTTAACTTCTATTATGGAAATATTTCTGCAAAAGAATACGTTTTAATTTCTAAATTAGCTAACCAGGAAAACCAATCCCTCGACTAATGCATTTAGAACTTCCGGAAAAAAGATATTACAGCATAGGCGAGCTTGCCATTGCTTTTAAGGTTAATGCCTCACTCATCCGTTTTTGGGATAAAGAGTTTGACGTACTCAAGCCTAAAAAAAACGCCAAGGGCAACCGCATGTTTACACCAGAGGATGTAAAGAACCTGCAGCTTATCTACCATTTGGTTAAAGAGCGCGGCTTTACACTGGAGGGCGCTAAAGTGCACCTTAAAGAGGGCCAGAAAAAAACCCTCGATAAATTTGAGATCATAAGTAAATTAGAGGCTATAAAAATGAGCCTCATCAATATAAAAAACGAACTTTAAAACTAAAAACACAAAAAAATGACAAAAAAAAGCTGGATAATAGTAGGCATTATTGGAGTAATCGTACTTTTAATTGTAGTATCTTATAATGGACTTGTAGGCGTAAGGGCCGATGCGCAAACGGCATGGGCAAATGTGGAGAGCAGCTACCAAAGGCGTAACGACCTTATAGGCAACCTGGTAAAAACCGTTCAGGGCGCCGCTGATTTTGAGCGTACCACACTAAGGGAAGTAACTGAGGCCCGTGCAAAGGCTACATCAGTTAATATTGATCCAAGCAACATTACCCCGGAACAGATGGCGCAGTTTCAGCAGGCACAGGCGGGGGCAGGCAGCGCATTAAGCAGGCTGCTTGTTAGCGTAGAGGCATATCCTGACCTAAAGACCAACCAGAATTTTATGGCCCTGCAATCGCAAATTGAAGGTACAGAGAATCGCATAAATGTAACCCGCGACCGCTATAATGAGTCCGTAAATATATATGACAAAAAGAAACGCAGTTTTCCTAACGTACTGTTTGCGGGAATTTTAGGCTTTCAGGATATGGCCAGATTTAAAGCGGAAGCGGGTGCGGAAAAAGCGCCGGATGTAAACTTCAACTTTAAATAGTATGGCAGCCGCCAAAGATTTTTTTACTCCCGATGAGGAGCAGGCCATAGTAAATGCTATTGCCTCTGCCGAAAAAAATACCTCTGGAGAAATACGGGTACATATAGAAAATCAAAGTGAAAAACCTCCGCTCGAAAGGGCACAGGAGGTTTTTCAGCTTTTAGGTATGCATGCAACTGCCGCCCGCAACGGGGTGCTTTTTTACATGGGTATAGATAACCGTGCTTTTGCCATTATAGGCGATGAAGGCATTGATAAAGCTGTAGAAGCTGATTTTTGGGACTGCACTAAAGATGTGGTTATAGGCCATTTTAAAGAAGGCCGGTTTGCCCAGGGCTTATCTCAGGGTATATTGCAGGCCGGTGAGAGGTTAAAGCAATATTTTCCGTTTGAAGACGATGACAAGGATGAGCTTCCTAATGAAATTTCTAAAAGCTAATGAAGAATTTAAAGTTTAAAATATTTGCCTTACTACTTTTATGTATAAGTATAAATGCTTTTGCGCAGGTTAAAATAGCCCCCAAGCCAGCATTTATACCACCCATTATAGATAGTACGGGCACGCTTAGCTCCAGCCAGCAGAAGCAACTGTTTGATAAGCTAAAAAACTATAGCGACACCACCTCTACAGAACTTTTTGTAATGGTGGTAAACACTACTCAGGGCGAAGATATTGACCGCTATAAAGTAGACTTGGCACACAGCTGGGGTATAGGCCAGAAAGGCAAAGATAACGGCATACTGCTACTTATAGCTATAGCTGACCGCAAAATGGCAATAGCTACAGGCTATGGCACAGAGCACTTGCTTACAGATGCCACATCAAAGCTTATTATTGAAAACGAGATTAAACCTGATTTTAAAGCTGGCGACTATTACGCTGGTATAGATAAAGGCACGACAGCCATCATGAAAGTAATGGCCGGCGAATATAAAGCCGATAAAAAATCTGACGGTACGGACGTAGGCTTTGGCGCCATTATTTTTGCCATCATTATCATCATTATTATTATAGCAGCTGCTTCAAGAGGTGGCAAAGGTGGTGGCCGCGGAGGTAGCCGATTTGGCGGGCCCGATCTGGCCGACATCCTTATACTGGGCAGCCTGGGCCGTGGCTTTGGCGGGGGCAGTTCTGGTGGCAGTTGGGGCGGCGGCTCATCCGGCGGCGGCGGTTTTGGTGGCTTCGGCGGCGGCGGCGGTTTCGGCGGCGGTGGTGCATCAGGCAGCTGGTAGCGCGCTTATTAATCATGTTTAAATCAATGAAATCAACACTGCGCAACTTTTATTTTTTTATTTCCCTGTTTGCTATTATCGGTACTTTCTATGGTCAGGATACTATTCCGCGTAAACCTAAATTTGAAACATCTGTTTATGATTATCAAACCAACGCGCTGTCTCCCTTAGAAAAAAAGGTTATTGAGTTGAAGCTGCTCAACTATGCTGACACCACCTCTACACAAATTGTGGTAGTGCTTATTAAATCTACTAACGGGCAGGATATAAACCAATATAAGGTAGATTTAGCCCAGTCCTGGGGTATAGGCCAGGAAGACAAAGACAACGGGCTGCTTTTGCTCGTAGCTGTAGACGATAAAAAAATAGCTATTGCAACCGGATATGGCTTAGAGCATTTATTGCCTGATGCCCTATGCAAACTTATCATTGATAATGAAATAGCCCCTGAATTTAAAAATGGGCGCTACTATGATGGTATAGATAAGGGTACTAATGCCATAATAAATGCCATAGCAGGAGAGTATAAGGCAGGGGAAGAAAAAATCTCTACATCATCAATAATTGCTTTGCTTATTATTGTCGGGCTTTTTTTAGCCCTAGTGATTATGGCTATGTTTTCGAAATCAAAAGGTTACAAAGGAAAGAGCCACAGCTATACAAAATCCGGTAAAACAACCACTAAACCGGCAAGGCGCGGCTTTAAAGGTGGTTTTGGCGGCGGCGGTTTTGGTGGTGGCGGTGCTTCCGGCAGCTGGTAAGTGATAAAAGATAGTATAAAAAACGGGGCTGCAAATTGCAGCCCGTTTTATTTCATAGCAATATATCTTAGAAGAACCAAAAGTCGCTTCCACCCTCCTTCTTCTTACCAAACTTATCAAGCTTAAAGGTTAACGAGAACATCACATAACGCTTAAGCACGATGTTTTCCTGATTGGTGATACTCATAGGCGTAATAGTACGCGATGTACCCTGATTCTGATTCAGTATATCATATACCTTCACTTTAAAAAGCATTCTATCCTGTAAAAAGTTGTACCCTAAGCTGGTATTCCACAAATAAAAATCTTTTTTAAACCCTGCTCCATTCTGAGAGTTGTAGTTATAGCCAAAATCATTTCCAAAAACCACATGCTTAGGCCAGTAACTGGTAGTTTGCAGGTTTAGGCGGTGTGTAAACCTAGATGCCGAAGCAGCATCATAATTGGTATAATTTGTAATAGCATAATTATACTCATACGTAGGATTAATTACCAGCAGGTCTCCATACTCATACGTAAAGGTAAGCTTTGGCTGTATAGAGAACTCAGCCGAAGTATATAAAACATTGTTAGTAATACCTTTAGCGTATTCATATCCGCCATTTAGCCTGCCACCAAATCTAAAAGTATTTGCTTCTTTTTTAATGGTTTTATCCCAACGAGACCCTAACCAAAAATTCATCATGCCGGATACATTTGCATAGGTTTGGGTTACCGCAGCGGTCGTGCTGATGTCTATCTTGTTTACTATTCCGTTGTCCTGAAAGGAGCCTCCCAAATAAACCGAATAGCCGGAACGGGTAGGATAGTCATAATCTCTAAAGCTCAAATTAATACTGTGGCTGCGTTGCGGATCCAGATCGGGGTTACCTTCAGTAATATACAACGGGTTAGTTTCATCTCTTACCGGAAGCACCTGGCTAGGCGTAGGGAAACTGGTATTGTAATAGTAGCCCAGCCATAAGTTTTTTGTTTTAGTAAAACGGTAACTCATGTTTGCATTGGCATTGGGCAATACATAATTTTTATTGAAGCTATAGTTTTGCCCCATATATTGCGATGCTGCATCAAATGTTGATATTTTTGCACCGGCATCAATATTAAGCCATACTTTTTCTTTATTTACAGATATGCCCGCGCCAGGTGCAAAGCTGTTTACTTTACTGGTAAGGTAGTTGCTAAGTGCATCATTATATTGTGTATATCCACCCGTACCGGCATCAAAATCATAACCATCCCGGTCTTCGAGCATGCGTTCAAGCTCATACCCCACTTCTACATTTAGACTAAGCGAATCTGTAATCGGCTCAATATATTCTACACCAACGTTATATTGATCTGTTGCCTGGCGGTTATAGCGAACCCTGTCTATATTTCTTGTTACTGTAGTTTGATCGTCGCCAGCATAGGTATATTGATTAATGACCGACTTGTTAAAGTTTGCCCCATCGTCCTTACGGTTTTCGTTCTCAAAACTTACGTTTACCGATCTGCCCTTTTTTGACGCTATCGACTTACTCCACACTAAAGCACTGGCAAAAGTGTAATTATCACTTTCGCTGTAAGTACTACCTTCATTATCATTAAGTGCCCTGCCATTGCTGATAAGATCTCTGTAATCAGAAAAATTACTGCTGTATTTTGCATTTGCTTTGGTAAACTTTGGTGCAAAATACAAGGTTTGGGTAGAGTCTATCTTTACGTTAAGTTCTGAATTAAAGTTGTGTGCAAACTGTTCGTTCTTGGTTGTCGACTCCGATGTTTGATTGTAACTGTTATCAATACCCGGATTATTAGGGTCTTCGGTAACTAAATTGATACTGTTAGAGCGGTTACGATTTTTTGTATTGGCACCCGTATAAAAATAGTTGATTGTGCCATCAAAACCTTTAGCCCATTCATCGGCATAATTAAGGCCTACAATGTTAGATGTAGTAATACCGCTGTTGCCGCCAAAACGCATTCCGTTAATACCAAAACTACCGTCGCCACTCATCCATACATTATTATTTCTGCCACCGCCCATGCTGTCGAAAATTTCGTTCATGCTAAAGCCGGTGGTATTAATATTGTTGCTGGATGCTAACAGGCTTATTTTGGTAGGCCCTTTAAAATAATTCACCATGGCACTACTCTCATACCGGTCGTCACTGCCATAGCCTCCCATGACTCGTCCCATAACCCCCTTATTCTTTTCTTCGTCTATGGTAAGGTTTATACTGGCATTATCGCTCGTGGCCTTTTGTCCCGATAGTTCTTCCTGCTTGGTTTTTGTATCGCTAACTTGTACTTTATTTATAATATCAGCCGGCAGGTTTTGCAGGGCAACTTTACCATCTTTATCAAAAAACGGCTTGCCGTTTACCAATATCTGGTTTACTTCTTTTCCGTTTACCGTAATCTTGCCCTCCTGGTCTATCTCTACTCCGGGCAATTGCTTAAGCAATGCTTCAACATTAGCATCGGGCCGCACTTTAAATGATGATGCGTTAAACTCAAGGGTATCCTGCTTAATGCGTATGGGTGGTATTTCGCTTTCAACAACTACTTCGCCTATTTCAGTACTGCGCTCTTCGAGTTTTGTATTACCAAAATCTTTATCGGCTGTAAGAGTTTCTAAGCGTTCTTTAAAGTCAGTAGAACCGATGTATGATATCTTTAAAAATACAGGCTGGCTGATGGCACGGGTTTTAAGTTCCCACGTACCATTTTTATTGGTAATGGTATAATCTATTACCGTAGAATCTTTTGCAGAAGTAAGGTATACTGTGGCCGATTCTAATGGAGTATCATCTGTATCAAGCACTTTACCTTTAAGGGTAATGCTTTGACTAAAACCGGAAGTAATACAGACTAAAAATAAAAAGAGCGTAAGGATTTTGTGCATGTAATATTGGTTAATTGGTTATTAGTAAGGTATCCCCTATAAACAGCTACTTTTTGATTTTATTATGTAACTGCTTAAACTATTGCATTTTTGTAGTAATAGTTTATAAAGGACAAACTATATGTCGCACAATATCGCAAATTGTTTCATTAAGCTGCAAAAAAAATCCCGAAGTTTTAAATTCCGGGACTTTATGTATTATAAGAGGTGTAATTACTTCTGTCTAAAGTAGATATCAATAGGCACACCCTGTAAATTATAAATTTCGCGCATTTTATTTTCAAGGTAGCGCTTGTAAGGCTCCTTAACATATTGCGGCAGGTTACAGAAAAACACAAACTGCGGCGTAGGTGTAGGCAATTGCATGCAGAATTTTATCTTTACATACTTACCTTTTAGTGCCGGCGGCGGGTTGTTTTCTATTATAGGCAACATGGTTTCGTTTAGCTTGCTTGTAGCGATGCGTTGCTTGCGGTTTTCGAAAACCTCCACCGATGTTTCAAGCGCCTTAAGTAAACGTTGCTTATTTAGTGCGGAAACGAAAAGAATAGGCACATCTGTAAACGGTTGTAACTCCTGGCGTATTTTAAGCTCGTAATCACGGGTAGTCATGGTATCTTTTTCTACCAAATCCCATTTATTTACAAGTATAACAACACCTTTACGGTTCTTTTCGGCAAGCCAGAATATACTTTGATCCTGCCCCTCAAAACCACGTGTGGCATCTATAACCAATATACATATATCGCTGTGCTCAATAGCCCTAACAGAGCGCATAACTGAGTAGAACTCAAGATCTTCTTTAACCTTAGCCTTACGGCGGATACCTGCAGTATCAACAAGGTTAAATTTATAGCCAAAACGATTATAAGTAGTATCTATAGCATCGCGCGTAGTACCAGCAATGTCGGTAACTACAAAGCGATCTTCGCCAATCAGCGCATTTATTATAGACGATTTACCTGCATTTGGACGGCCAACCACGGCAAAGCGTGGCAAAACCTCTGCATTTTCATCAGGAGCTTCAGCTTCAGGTAATAAGTCTACAATAGCATCAAGCAATTCGCCTGTGCCGCTGCCACTCATCCCGGCAATTGTAAAGTATTCGCCAAGGCCCAGATTATAAAATTCAACCGCATCTTTTTCGCGCATTGAGTTATCTACCTTATTTACAGCAACAACTACAGGCTTTGTAACTTTCCTAAGCAGTTTTGCAACCTCAGCATCCATTGGGGTAATGCCCTCTTCAACATCTACTAAAAACACAATAACATCAGCCTCATCAATAGCAAGTTCTACCTGACGGCGAATTTCTGCTTCAAAAACGTCATCGCTCCCTTTTATATAACCTCCGGTATCAATTACCGAAAATTCTTTACCATTCCACTCGCTCTTGCCATAATTCCTGTCACGCGTTACCCCGCTTACAGAATCTACAATCGCTTCTCTACGCTGTATCAGTCGGTTAAAAAAAGTGGACTTGCCCACATTCGGCCTTCCTACTATAGCTACGATATTGTTCATATCCTTATTTTAATTTTTTGCAAAAGTACTATTTAAGTCTTAAAGTCTAAGGTCAAATGTCAAAAGTCTTTCTACAAGGACTTTATGACTATAAACTTTATGACTTTTGATCTGAAAATTACTTATTATTATATCCAAACCTTCTTAACTGGAAACTATTTGAACGCCAGTCTTTATTAACCTTTACAAACATTTCAATGTGAATTTGTTTGCCAAAGAATTTTTCAAGATCCTGCCTTGCCTGTATGCCTACCCTTTTGATAGCCGAGCCCTTATGACCTATAATAATACCCTTTTGGGTATCACGCTCTACCATAATCACGGCACGTATTCGGATTATTTCATCATCTTCTATAAACTCTTCAGTCTCAATCTCAACCGCATATGGAATTTCTTTATCGTAATTGATAAGTATTTTTTCGCGTATGGTTTCGTTCACAAAAAAGCGCTCAGGCTTATCTGTAAGCGCATCTTTAGGATAATATGCAGGCGATTCAGGCAAAAGTTCCAGAATACGGTCAAAAACCGGTTTTACATTAAAGTTCTCAAGCGCTGATATGGGGTGAATTTCTGCATTAGGCACCTTTTCCCTCCACAACTGCATTTGTTCTTCAAGCTGTTCCTGGCTACTCTTATCTATCTTGTTAAGCAACAGCAATACAGGTATTTTAGCATGGATGATCTTATTAAAGAACGACTCATCTTTAAGTTCCTTCTCGCCTATTTCAACCATGTAAATCAGTACATCTGCATCTTCAAAAGCCAGCTTTACAAAATCCATCATAGAGCTTTGCAACTCATATGCCGGCTTTATAATGCCCGGAGTATCAGACAATACCACCTGGAAATCTTCACCATTAACAATGCCCAGTATGCGGTGGCGTGTGGTTTGTGCCTTACTGGTAATAATAGATAGCCTCTCGCCTACAAAAGCGTTCATAAGCGTACTCTTACCCACATTAGGGTTACCTATAATATTTACAAATCCTGCCTTATGTGCCATACTGTGAATAGTTTAAAATAAAAAAGCCTCCCCGTTAGGGAAGGCTCTTAGTAGCGGGAACAGGACTCGAACCTGTGACCTTCGGGTTATGAGCCCGACGAGCTGCCTACTGCTCTATCCCGCGATGTTTCGAGTGCAAATATACAACTGATTTCTAATAAAACAAGCCTTTATGGCAATACTTTTATTTTTTTATATTTTTTTACGGTTACTTTTCTGATTAGCAAAACCCTAACCGCGTAAAAAAATTGCGCTTAACTGGTTTAATTTTTCACTTTCGGAGTTTGGATTCGCGCTTTTTCAAGTAAAAAATTCCAGCTCGCTCTTTGTAAACCTACATTTGGTGCATACTCACAAAAAAAAACCTCCGAAAGTTTTCGGAGGTTTTACAATATAGTATCGAGGTATTATTTCTTTTCGTAGATAAATTCCATTGGCTTACCTTCTTCCTCAGCATACACATGAAGCTCTTTACCTTTAACTGCTATCTCATACTCATCTTCGGTACCGTCTTCGGTATAGGTAATAGTAACATAGTTCTTACCATCCCGTTGTGTAACCTCAAATGTGCCTTTATCTTCCCCATCTAAAAACACAGTTGCATTTTTGCCATTAAAATCAATATAAGCACCTTTAAATACCTCAAGGGTGCCTGTCATACCATCTGTTATGGCAGCAACCGTTTCTTCGTCCATATCACCTTTCATTTCTTCGCTAATGGTTACTTTATCATTTTTTATATCAAGTATAATTCCTGATATATCAAATACCATAAGGTTCCAGTGACCCTGAATGTCTTTTTCGGTAAGTTTTTGGGCATTAGCCCCGGCAGCCATAAGGCAAAATGCCATTACTAAGTAAAAATGTTTTTTCATAAGTTGTTTAGTTATAATTGCGGTGCTAATGTATCAAAAAAAACATACTACAGGATTAACCCACAAAAATAATTTTGCCCTTACTATTTATCAAAAATCATTATTATGTCGCTTCCGTCTTCATCGGCCATTTTAAAGTGCAGGCGGCTCTCGGCTATATATATTTCAATCTCTTCATCGTCTTCATCTACGCCATCAGTAAGATATTGCTTTCCGTTTTTGCTAACCAGCTTATAAGGGCCTTCGCTCTCGCCATCTAAGTTATGCTCTAACATACTGCCTTTTTTAAAGTCAAGATAATAATCTCCGGCATAGGCTAGAGTTTCGAGAAGCACTTCACCCAGCTGGTCTATCTCCTCGCCTTCAAACTCTTCTTTAGCTTCCTCGCTGATGGTAAACTTCTGGCTTTTAAAATCTATCGTACCCATGCTCATTTGCATGGCACCCATAGTCCAGCGACCCAGCAACTCCTTTTCGGTAAGTTTTTTTTGTGCGTGTGCGCTAATTGCAAAAGCGCAGGCAATAAATAGGGTAAGTAATTTTTTCATATGTAAATTTCTTAGTTGGTTGTTAGTGATTATTGCCTCTTGTAAATTAGCTCTATCTCATCTTCAACAGTAACATAAAGCTTATTGTCTTTAATAAATATCGCTGCCGGCTCTTCCTCTTCCCCATCTTCGGTTACAACAAAAATCTCAGTAACCTTATTATTGGTCTCCAGGGTATAGGTTCCGCTATAGGTTTCTTCGCCTATTAGCTGCTTTACCTTATTACCACCTTCAAAATCCATTGTAGCCACCTTATACTGCCTTGCCATTATAGCATAATCATGCTCTTCTTCTTTAAGTTCGGCCGGTGTAAGGTTTTCTATGAACTCGGCATTCAAAACATAGGTACCTTTTATGGCATCAATGGTTACCTGCTGGTCTTTATAAGAAACCAGCTTCCAGGTACCCAGCAAGTCTCCTTCGGTAACTTTTTGCGCCTGTACTGTTACTGCAGCAACTAAAAACGCAAGGAGCGTGAGTGCTTTTTTCATGTATTAGAGGTTGACAATTAAAATAAATACTTTATTACTTTACAAAATTATATACAAGGTGTGCTTTGATCTCATTATCAATAATATGCATTTGTCCTTTTTCTATATAAATCTGAGGCGTGCTGCTCTGTCCACCCTCTTCATCCATAGCCATATAGGTTTTACCGTTTTTGTCTTCAAGCGTAAACTGGCCTTTAAACTCTTCGCCTAACACCATCTGACTGGCCGTGTTACCTTCAATTTTTAGCACGGCGTCTTTAGCCTGAGATACAATACCTTCATATTGGCGTTCTACCTGGTCTTTAGGCATAGCCGGCTTATCGTTAATCTTCCAGGTACCATTAAGCACGTCGGCACTCCCATTTTCGTCACTAAAGCTCACCATGCGCCATTTGCCCTGTAGTTGATCTTGGGTTACGGTTTGCGCCTGTACTGCAAATGCTGTAAAAACAAGCATAGCAAAAAAATACATCTTTTTCATAAGTAATTATTGTTGGTTAAGTTAATCTCAAGGTATTATTTTACGGGGCTGTAAATCATTTCCATATTTAATTCATGATTTTCATCTAACACATGCATTTGTCCGTCTTTTATAAACACCTGCGGCGCGCCGGTTGTACCCTGATCCATGGTAATGTACGTCTTGCCGTTTTTATCTTCAAGCGAATATTGTGTTTCAAACTCCTGCCCCTCTACCACCTGGCTTGCGGTATCGCCTTTTATAACCAGCACGGCATCTTTAGACTGGGCAATAATGCCCTCATACAGCTCGGCCGCGTTATCTTTTGCATCCTCGGCTCCTGCAGTCAGTTTCCAGGTACCCTTTGCAATATCAACGGTACCGTTTTTATTGATAAAGGTAACCAGCTTCCATTTACCCTGAAGGTCTTTTTGTGTTACAGTTTGTGCTTGTGCAGCAAAAGAGGCTGCAACTAACAAAAGAAGGAATAATTTTTTCATAGCTTTTTAAATTAAATATTAAATCGGTCGTTTGCACATCTACTAACGCATGGTTGCTGATTATTGTATCTTAAGGTTCTTTTATATAAACACGCTTTACCTGGTCGTCAGGCTGTATCATGTAAAGTTTATCTTTTATTAAATATACTGTATAATCTTCTGATATGGCAGGTTCATTCCACCCGTGCGAATATATAAATGAACAAATCGTTTGTCCATGGTCGTCTTTCTGCAGCCTCACATCGTGCTTATCTTGTATGGCATTGTCGCTTTTAATAGTCACAGTATCGCCCTTAAAATCAAGGTAAGTATCCTTTCCCGTCTGCAGCATTCTTAAAAGGTCATCTAAAAATACCTGCAACTCTTCCGGCGCGTAGCGGCTTTGTATATCTGCCACGGTAACATATTCCTCAGTATCATAATTAAGGCTAAAGTCAGGCTCTTCGTAGGTCGATAGCCTCCAGGCACCCTGTAGTTGTTTAAGGGTAACGTCCTGCGCATTTGCAAAAAACGCAAAACAGACAGTAATGAATATAAGAAGGAAAGGCTTCATAGAGGATAGTACAGACTATACTGCTAATGTATCAAAATAAATAGAACAATGTATATTAGGCACACTATTTGTTTTAAGGATGACAACACAATTAAAACAAAAAAATGATTAAAAAAACACTGATAGTAATTGCGGCAGCATTAGCCATATACCTTGCATTTCGCTACTGCGAATTTAAGGATAACAGCAGCACTACTATTGATGAAACCGCCCTGATACAGGAGCAAATAAAAAATGTGGGCAAGCTGGTAGTTACCGAAGGCCACTTTAGCGAAGTAGTTACTTACAAGGATGAGAAAAAGTATTTGTTAGACTTTTATAGTGCTGAGAAAAAAGCCATTGTAATTGTAAATGCAGATGTTACCGTAGCCTATGACTTAAGTAAAGTTACATATGATATTAATGAGGCCACTAAAACCATCACCATTACAAACATACCTAAGGAGGAGATTAAGATTAGCCCCGACCTGCAATATTATGATGTGCAGGAAAATAATTTTAATAAGTTTCACGGCGAAGACTACAATAAGATAAATGCACAGGTAAAGGAAACCATGCGTAAAAAGATTGAAAAATCTACCTTGAAAACCAACGCCCAGAACCGCCTTATAAGCGAACTGCAAAAGATACTGATACTTACCAATACCATGGGATGGACGCTGCAATACAACGGGCAAGCGGTTACTGATGAAAGTATTAGTAAAACGTTGATGTAATGACAAAGCGCCCCCTTAGAGGCGCTTTTTTTTACAATTAAGCTACTGAAAATTCTTCATTAGCCCAATGAAATTTTATAACTCGTTTAAAAGATATTTTTCGTCCAAGGTAATATGCTCGTCCTTAGCAATTTTAAAATCATTAAAAAGATCTAACAATGCCTGCTGGTCCCAATTTAGATGCCTGTTGAATGAAAATTTATATTTTTTACCCGATGTAAATTCAAGATAATATTTATAATTGCTTTTACCGGCTCTTGGGTTACGAATTCGCAATTGCACATTCACATGTTTGATTTTAAACTTGTAGCTGATAGATTTATTAATGTGCTGCCCCCTAAATGTAATATATTCCTCATCAATCTCTACTTCATGATAGTAATGTAAAGTAGTTTGTGTTATATAAATAAGCCCTAATATAAATTGAAAAACCAGTAGCCCTGCCAACACATATAAGTACTTATGTAAAGTATAGGATGTACTTTGGAGCAATACAAAAACTAACGATACAAATATATTAATTCCAAGTATACTTAAGGGCTTCCTGAGCCTTCGTTTAAGTGGTAAGGGGTCTTCACTATATATTTTGTGCATGATCAAATATAAAAAAAAGCGCCCGGTTTAAAAGGCGCTTTTTAGCTTAGTTCACGTTTTCTTTTTCAAATATAAGTTCAAGGCCGTCATCAATCAGATGGGCTGTCTTAGGCCGGCTAAGCTTGATATTTTCAAGATAGGCCAGTACTTTATCAAGTAATTGGTTATCGCTATTTTTATGCAGCAATTCGGCAATCTCAACACTTAGCAGCCAGTCGCCGTTATGTTTTGCGGTTAAAATATCAAATGTTTCGGCTATGCTATAACTACCTTGTTTGCCTTCGCGTATGTTGCGTATGTTTTGGTAGAGGCTTTCAAGTTCTTCCCTTTCAGCCGTTTTTTTAGCTTTTATGGTTTTGCTCGATGGCACATGGTCTACCATATCAAAACTTTTTACATCGGCCGGGCCAGAGTATGCCGAGATAACTTTTTTACCCACAGCCATATCATATATGCCCCACTCCGGCTGAAACAGTACCGTGTCTTTATGTGTAACGGTACAGTTTTTAAAGCTTATCAATATAATCTTGCCCTGCAGGTTGCGGGTCCCGGTAATAATTTCGCCACTTACGGTTACATCGCCCTCAAACTCCAGGGTAACACGCAGGCCTTCATAAATATCATAAGCCATAAGGTCACGCGGACTCATATCTTCTATAGCCAGGTTAATACCCTTTAGCTTGCCCACCGGGCTGCCAAAACCTTCGGCATGATATGATGTATCATGGCCTACAAGCTCTTTTTCACGGTAAGCCAAAGCTGTCTTACCGGTGGTTTGTATATATACGGGTTTCCCCTCGTTTTCTATAACATTTGTAAACAGGCCGCTTACCTGCAGGCCGGTACTAAACTCTACCGTGCCTAAAGCTTTGCTGTTTATCAGCTTTTCTACACTGCTAAGCCCGCCGGTGCGCAATGCCATTTTGTTTGCAAATTCTTCCAGTACCAGGCTAAGATGTGCAAAATCGGGCGTTACGTACAACTGCGGCTGTAGCTTGGTAATATCAAATCCCTGATAAGCGGCATTGATATCATAGGGCAGTTTTTTTACATTATCTGTCATGCACCAGGCGCTTTCGCCAATAGAAGAAAGGAGGCCTGCGCCATATATCTTAGGATCTTCCACTGTGCCTATAAGGCCGTACTCTACCGTCCACCAGTGCAGGTTACGGATAAGGGCCATTTCGCTCGGTTCGGCAGTGTCATTTTGCAGTTCATCCACACGCTTCTCAGCGGCTTCAACCTCCGCCTGTGGCGTGCCTTCAGCCTCTTTTAAGATGCTGAGCAGCCTGATGGCCTCATATATCTCATAATCCCTCGCCGATGATATGGCCTTGCATCCTATTTCGCCAAAACGGCGCAGGTACTCGGCATATTCCGGGTTGGCAATAATTGGTGCATGCCCTGCACCTTCATGAATAATATCGGGTGCGGGGGTATATTCTATATTTTCAAGCTGGCGTATATCGCTGGCAATAACAAGTACATTATACGCCTGGAACTCCATAAACGCATTTGGAGGAATAAACCCGTCTACTGCAACGGCAGCCCAGCCTATTTCTTCCAAAATGCGGTTCATGCCATACATGCTTGGAATATTTTCTATTTCAATGCCTGTTTTTTTAAGGCCTTCAAGGTAGGAGCTGTGTGCCACACGGCTAAGGTAGTCTACATTTTTGCGCATAACATAACGCCATACTGCCTGGTTTATGGGTGTATAGTCTGTATAGTCCTGCGGCTTTATAAACTGCCTTAAATGGTTAGGAAGCCTTTCTATAAGCGGGTTGCTTTCAAATGCTTTACTCATACCTTATTTGTTTTTTGTATCAGGTAAAATTAACGATTTCTCATGAAATATTATTAAAACGTAAACTTTATATTTTAATAACGGCACAAGCTAAGTTTATGTTACAGAAAACGTAAAATAAATAAAGCCACGCAAGTGCGTGGCTTTACAGGACAAAGTAATAATGAATATGCTTTATTGCTACTCTCAGGCTCTCCTCACAACCTGATTGCGGCGCTAATTCATTATAATTTTAATGTTTTCTGGGGTCAAAAGTAATAAACCATTGCTTCTTAAAGAAATATTTTTCGGTAAAAAGTGCTTTTTTATCGGCGAAACTTAATTACTCCTTTATAATCTTCTCAATACCAACGCCTTTCTCCGTCGTTATTTTAACAAAGTAAGCACCGGCCGCACGGTTAGAAATATCAATCTTGGCCTCTGCGCCGGTTATATTACCTGCCTGCAAAAGCCTTCCTTGCATATCATATAATGCTACATGTTGCAATATATTGTCAGATGTAATGTTTATTACACCTCTCGCCGGGTTAGGATATACCTTAACACTCCCGTCTTTATCAAAAGACCCGGCATTAAGAATATCAAACACCGTAGTGGCTTCATTGGTTTCTATTGGCCAGTTGTAGTCAAAGAAAATCTCAGCCTCCTGGGTTACGTCATCATTTACCGTTAGTGTGTTTAACGATTTTATTTTAAACGTTACATTGCCCTTACCGCCATTTGCCGCCAGGTTTATATTATTAAAATAAAACTCTACAGTATTGCCTGTTAAACGTGCTTCAACATCATGACTTGCATCAAGCATTCTTAAAGTGCTTACATCAAATTCTGCGACGTTTATAACATCTTTAACCACCACAAACGTAGCCGGAGCCGTACCTGTATTTTCAAAATTAATATTATAATGCAGGTATTGTCCTATCATGGCCGGGTTAACGGCTTCGCCTTCAAGACAGGTAATATCATTAGGGTCAAAAGAGCCTACTACCACCTGCTTAAGACCAAAAGTATTGTTTTCAGGCGCCTCATCACCCGTTAGAGGCGTAATATTTACAGTAAGATTCAGCACATCATCAATATTTACCGCAGGGGTTTCCATAGGGCCGTTTACATTAAGGGTAAGCTCTATTTCACGGCTTTCAAAAGGCTGCAGGCCTGTATAGCTCCATGTTAGGCTGCCTGGTAACGCAGCAGTCGCTGCCGGTAAAGCACTTACATAATCAATAAACCCCTCATCGTAGGTAAAAGTAACATCGCCGCTAAGGGTTTGATTACCGTTGTTTTTATACAGTATTTTATACGTTGCGTCAAAACCGGGGCGAGGCGGCGTAAGAGGTATAATTACTACCTCTACATCCGGGTGTATGCCATTAGCCGTAACGCAAAAATTTTGGGTTGATACATTGTTATTGGCATCAGTAAAGGTTACCGTAGCTGATTCTGGGCTAACAGTAAACAAATTTGTATCTATTTGCGGTACCAGGGTAAAAGTACCTGTTGTTGGATAAAAGTTATAACTATTGCTGTTACTAAAAGCAGTGCCTGCCAGGTCATCGCCGTTAATTGTAATGGCAGAAAATCCTAAAATTTCAGTTGCATCACTACAAATGCCATTTTGGTTTACATATATCGAACCCATTATTTTGTTATGGCTACCCCCGGGCTCAAACGTACAATAGGGGCTAATGACTACTCCAAAAGGCACATATTCATCTGTAAACATAAGCTCTTCCCCTTCATCAATGCACACGTAGCAATGATAGTTAGGATTGCCGTTGGTAGCATAACTAAAATCCATGTAATTCTGGCTGAAGTTTGTATAGCCATTTTTTAAATTCACATAAATATCATCGGTTGAATTACCTACGCTTATCTCAGCATTAACAAGAACCGGACACTCGCTCAAATCTAAATTAGTTAAGTGGTGAGAATAAACATAAATATAGGTTAAATTTGGCTTGTAACCAATTTGTATATCAGTAGATTCAAGACAACTTAAAAATGCATTCTCAAGATTTTCTGCCCCTGTTAAGTCAACACTGGTAATAGGTGCCTGCAAAAATTCGATGGTTTTAAGGTTTGCCATAGTACCCATAATAACATTTGAAGTACTGCTTGCATAAATCCTAAAATGCTCAATATTTGTGAGCATCGAAACGTCGATTGTTTCAACATCGGTACGCAGATCAAGCTCAGTAAGATACTCGAAGGGAGACAAATCCAACGCAGTGAGAGATAATATGTGCAGGTGCAATGCCGTGATATTCGTAAATGCTTCTATCCCTCCTACAGAAGCATAATAATTTGCATTAAAACTTAAAAAGGTAGCGGTCTGCGCTTCACTAACCTGTATTTCGCCATCGTTATTGGCGTCAAGCCCGGGTTGGGAAAAAATTATGTCATCCTTTAAATCAGGGTCGGTAAAGTTTACGATCTGGGCACTAAGAAGTGTGGTAAAAGCAAGAAATAAAATAAGGAAAGCTGATTTCATTAGGCAATGTTTAGAAGGCTAATGTACTCATTCGCTATTAATAAAAAAAGCCCCACAAACTGTGAGGCTTACTATTAAATAATTGTAATACTTACTACTTCTTTTCCTGCGGAGGAAATTGCGCAACAATCTTCTCTACAAACTCATTAATGCGCTCTTGCTTTTTGTTGCGGTCCTGTGTTAATACACCAGTGCCCATGCCCTGCCAAACCAGCTCTTTTTTGGCGCGGTCTATAACATCTATGTATAGCGTGCCTTCGGTATGGGTGCTTACGCTATTATAGCCTCCGCCCCAGCCCCAGGGACCACCCCAGCCCCAGCCGCCCCAGCCGTAACCATAACCCCAGCCGCCGTAGCCGCCCCAGTTATTTACATTGACTTCTTTGTTGGCCTTTGTAAAAATGTTGACCAAAAAATCGGGGTTTTCGCTTTTGGCAAAGCCTTTTTTAGCCATTTCTACATCAATAGCACTTAAAATGCGCTTTTTGTCGAGGTCGCTTATCTCAGCCTTATCTATGCCATCCTTAAGATACCCATAAGTTTTATACGTAGTAAAGTTGGCAGCATCATCATAGTCCGAGCTTACCCTTACTGTACTACACGATACAGCTATGGCTGTAATAAAAAATAACGAGAGCAATTTTATCGTTTTCATAACTCTAATAAAAATTAATTGTTCATAGCAAGTTTGCATACAGCGGCTACAATTAATTCTTTTTAGCTACAAATCCAGTAGTGCGTCGCTAACCATGTTAGGCAGCGTAACCTTAAGCAGCGGCTGACTTTCCATGGCGCGTTTTATGGCAAAAACCGCCTCTTCGTTCCTGGCCCAGCTGCGCCTTGCAATACCGTTATTTACATCCCAAAAAAGCATTGATTCTAAGCGCTTTGATGCTTGTGGAGTACCAT
>Ga0265798_10004431_pt1 | contig 19373 bp, 10 predicted proteins | sample P3T30metagenome_FD_192430 | JGI IMG/M metagenome (GOLD analysis project Ga0265798, IMG submission 192430) | Plant litter microbial communities from East Loma Ridge, Irvine, California - P3 T30 | ecosystem: Environmental > Terrestrial > Plant litter > Unclassified | place: USA: California... | reverse complement strand
AAGAGGTTGAGGACGAAATCGACGACGTCGTCGAGGAAGAGGAAGAGCCCAAGGCCGTCCGCGAACCGCGCGAGCGTCCCGAGCGCGCCGAGCGTGCGGGCGACGACGACAGCGGCTCGCGCCGCCGCCGCCGCCGTCGCGGACGTCGCGGTCGCAACCGTCCCGAGGGCGAGGGTGATAGCGAAGGCGCGATCGAAGCTGGCGAGGACGTCGGCGACGAGGGCGTGGAAGCGTCGGACGTCGCTGAACTGCTCGGCGACGAACTCGCTCCCGCAGACATCATCGCTTCCGATGACGAAGATGCCGGTGCCGAGGAAATCGGCGCGGTTGCCGAGGGCGAAGCAACGGGCGAGGGCGGCAAGCGCCGTCGCGGCCGTCGCGGTCGTCGCGGCGGACGTCGCGCCGAGGGCGAGCAGACCACGGCCGAGCCGGCAACGGACGACGCCGGTAGCGAAGCACCCGGCCTGATCGTCGCGGCGGACCTGCCTGCGGTCGATGTCGAGACGATCGTCGCCTTGACCGACGCCGAGGCTCCGGTGGAAGCCCCGGTGGAAGCTGACGCGCCGAAGAAGGGACGTCGCCGTCCCAAGGCCCGCAAGGACGACGCAGCGGTTGCTCCGGCAACCAAGGCTGCGCCGGTCGAGGCTGCTCCGGTCGAGCCGACCCCGGTCGAGGCACCGGCTTCGGACGTCGAACCAGAGGCCAAGCCCAAGCGTCGCCGCACCAAGAAGGTCGTTGCCGAAGCACCTGCCGAGGCCCCCGCTGAGGCTGTCGTCGAAGCGCCGGTCGCGCCTGTCGCCGAAGAGCCTGCAGCAAAGCCAAAGCGCGCACGGCGTCCCAAGGCGAAGGCGGAAGTAGCCGCCGAAGCGCCGATCGACCCGGTTGTCGCGGTTGAATCGACCCCGGCGATCGAGCCTGCGCCGGAAGCTGCCGCACCCGTGGCGGACAGCGAGCGTGCCGCTCCCGCCCCTGCACCGACCGAGATCGATCCCGATCCGGGCGAAGCCGGTACGCCGCGTCGCGGCTGGTGGCAGCGGACCTTCGGGGCCTGATCCGGACCACGTCCCCTGGCCATCGCCGGGGGACGTGGCACCGCTTCATCGGGGGTTCAGTCCCGTGACGCCACCGCGGCTTTGGTTGCCCGCACGGCGAAACTCGGGGATAAAGCGATCATGAAGCGATTACTCGCGGGACTCGCGGCCTCCATCCTGCTCCTCGCACAACCGGCAACCGCGCAATCGATCCTGCGCGATGCCGAAACCGAAGCGATGTTCAACGAAATGTCGCTCCCGCTGATCAAGGCGGCGGGGCTGTCGCCCGCAGCGGTCAAGATCGTCTTGATCAACGACGATTCGATCAACGCGTTCACTGCTGGCGGACAGACGGTCTACGTCCATTCGGGGCTGATCCGCGCTGCCGACAACGCCAATCAGGTGCAAGGCGTGATCGCGCACGAACTCGGCCACGTCGCCGACGGCCACGTCATCCTGATGGATCGCGGCGCAAAGCCCGCGATGGGTATTTCGATCCTCAGCATGGTACTCGGCGTCGCAGCGATCGCCGCGGGTGCGCCCGAAGCCGGGGCAGGGATCCTCTCCGCCGGGACCAGTGCCGCGCAAGGCAAGTTCCTCGCCTTCACCCGCGTTCAGGAATCCACCGCCGATGCGACGGGTGCCCGGTTCCTGCGCCAGTCCGGGATCAGCGGGAAAGGGATGCTGACGTTCTTCAAGAAATTGCAGAGCGAGGAATATGCGTATGGCCTCAAGAACATCGATCCGTTTGCCCAAAGTCATCCGCTATCGGGCGAGCGCATCTCGGCGTTGACCGCCGACGTGCAATCGTCGCCCGCGTACAATACCAAGCCCGACCCCGGACTCGAGGAGCGGTTCAAGCGAGTGAAGGCCAAGCTGATGGGCTATGTCGCCGACCCAAAGACCACGCTGAACGTCTATCCCGAGCAGGACCAGAGCCTGTACGCGCATTATGCGCGTGCCTATGCGTGGCACAAATCGGGCTATCCCGAAAAAGCGGATGCCGAGGCGAACGCTCTGATCAAGGCGGCCCCGCACGACCCGTATTTCCTCGAAATCCAGGGGCAGATCCTGCTCGAAGCGGGCAAGCCGGTGGCGGCGCTGGCCCCGTTGCGTGAGGCGACCGACCAGTCGCGCAACAGCCCGCTGATCGCGACCACCTTCGGCCACGCGCTGATCGCGACCGAGGACAAGGCGAATTACCCCGAAGCGATCAAGGTTCTGCGCCAGGCGGTGTCGCGCGACGATGACAATCCGTTCGCCTGGTATCAGCTCGGCACCGTGTACGAGGCGTCGGGCGACCAGACCCGCGCGCTGCTCGCCACCGCAGAGCAGGCGAGCCTGACCGGCGACCAGCGCACCGCCGCCTATAGCGCGCGGGGCGCGATGCAGGGCTTGCCGCCCAATTCGACCGACTGGATCCGCGCGCAGGACATCGCGATGGCGGCGCAGAACGAAATGTCCGACAACCCCAAGAAATATAAGAAAGGACGCTGATGCGCCCTTATGCTGGTTCCTTCGCGGTGGCGTTCGTCGCCGCCATCCTCGGTGCGGCGCTGTTCTGGGCGGTCGAACGGCTCGTTCCCGCCAGCGCCCCCGATGCCGCCCGGACCGAACAGGTCGTCCACGATTATCTGCTCAGCCACCCCGAGATCATCCCGCAGGCGATGGACGCGCTGCGCGACCGCGCGCATGCCGACACGATCGCCGCCAACAAGGATGCGATTCTGGAGCCGTTCGGCAGTGCCTGGATGGGCAGCGCCAATCCCGACGTCACGCTCGTCGAATATTTCGATTATAATTGCGGTTACTGTCGCGCCAGCCTCCCGACGATCACGGCCTTGCTCAAAAGCGATCCCAAGCTCCGCGTGGTGTTCCGCGAATTCCCGGTGTTGAGTGACGCGAGCGCCGACGCCGCGCGGATGAGCCTCGCGGCGGCCAACCAGGGCAAGTTCCAGCCGTTCCACGATGCGCTCTACGCCGCCGGACCGGTGTCGGCTGCGACGATCACGGCATCGGCCAAGGCGGCGGGGGTCGATCTCGCCAAGGCGGCGGCCTTCGCGCCGCAGGCCGACGCGGAGATTGCCTCCAACATGGGTATCGCACGGCAGTTGGGCCTGACGGGTACGCCGAGCTGGGTGATCGGCAACAGTGTGGTGTCCTCCGCGCTGACACTGGAAGCCCTCCAGAAGGCGGTCGCAGCGGCGCGTGCGGTGAAATAGCCACGGTGTATTCCGTGCGGTGCCACCCCGTGCTTTCTGGTATGCTCACCGCATAAGCCATCGGAACGATGGCCACGCGAGGGGGCGCCGTTGGACTTCGATATCGTACTCGTAGGGGGCGGTCTCTCGAACGGCCTGATCGCGTTGCGGCTGGCACAGCTTCGTCCCGAGATTTCCGTCGCGATCGTTGAGGCGGGGGATACGATCGGCGGCGATCATATCTGGTCGTCCTTCGACGATGACATGGAGCCCGAGCAGCGTCGCTGGACCGAACCGCTGATCGCCTATCGCTGGGACGAATACACCGTCCGCTTTCCCAAGCGCGTGCGCCGCATCCGTGCCGGATATCGCACCGCAACGAGCGTGCTGCTCGACACCGCGGTTCGCGCGGCCGTGCCACCCGATCACATCCTGACCGGGATGAGCGTGGTCGCGCTGGACGCGACCTCGGTCACGCTGGCGGACCAGCGGGTGTTGCGGACAAAGGCGGTGATCGACGGGCGCGGTCTTGCGCGCGATCATCCACTCGACCTGCGCTGGCAGAAGTTTGTCGGGCTCGAGCTGGAGCTGGAGGAGGATCACGGGCTGGTTGGTCCGATCGTGATGGACGCCACCGTCGCGCAGAAGGACGGCTATCGCTTCGTCTACACCTTGCCGTTCGGCCCGCGCCGCCTGCTGGTCGAGGATACCTATTTCAGCGATGATGCCGATCTTGCGAACGACGCGGTGCGTGCGCGCGTGCTCGCTTATGCCGCCGCGCAAGGCTGGCGTGTCGCCAGGATCGTCCGCGCCGAAGCGGGCGTGTTGCCGATGGCGATCGGCGGGGACGCGGCGGACCTGTGGGGGGCTGCACCCGAGGGCGTCACCCTGTCCGGGCTCCGCGCGGGTCTGTTCCAACCGGCGACCGGCTACAGTTTCCCCGACGCGGTGCGGACCGCGGACCTGATCGCGGCCCTCGACGTGATCGACGGCACCACGATCTATGCGGCCCAGCGCAACCATAGCGAAACCACCTGGCGCGAGCGCGGCTTCTATCGCTTTCTCAACGCGATGATGTTCCTCGGCGCAGATCCGCAGCAACGCTATCGCGTCATCGAACGCTTCTACGGCCTGCGACCGGCGCTCGTCCGCCGCTTCTATGCGGGGCGATCCACGCGGCTCGACAAGATCCGTACGCTGGTCGGCAAGCCGCCGATCCCGCTGGCGCGCGCGATCGCCATCAGCCTGTCGGTCCTGCGTCGTCGGATCGGGCGCTGAAGCGAGCCATATCCGGCTCCGCCTTGTTGCACCGCACCCGCCGCCCTATCTCCCGCACAACAGACGGGGGCTAGATGGACAGCATACTTTCGGTCGCGGGGGTCTCCAAGACCTACGCATCAGGCCACCACGCGCTCCAACCGATTGATCTGTCGATCAACCGGGGCGAGATCTTTGCGTTGCTTGGTCCCAACGGCGCGGGCAAGACGACGCTGATCTCGATCATTTGCGGCATCGTCACCCCCACCACCGGCAGCGTCACCGTGCTTGGCCATGATGCGCTGACCGACTTCCGCAGCGCGCGTCGTGCGATCGGGCTGGTCCCGCAGGAACTGTCGGTCGACATGTTCGAGACCGTCATCGCGACGGTCCGCTTCAGCCGCCGGCTGTTTGGGCGCGGTGCGAACGAGGCGTATCTCGAACAGGTGCTGCGCGACCTGTCGTTGTGGGACAAGCGCAACGCCAAGATCATGGAACTGTCGGGCGGCATGAAGCGCCGTGTGCTGATCGCCAAGGCGCTGAGCCACGAACCCGACATCCTGTTCCTCGACGAACCCACCGCGGGGGTCGATGTGGCGCTTCGCCGCGACATGTGGAAGCTCGTCCACCGGCTGCGCGAGAAGGGCACCACGATCATCCTGACGACGCACTATATCGAGGAGGCCGAGGAAATGGCCGACCGTGTTGGCGTCATCAACAAGGGCCAGTTGATCCTCGTCGAGGGCAAGGCCGAACTGATGAAGAAGCTCGGCAAGCGCCAGATGTTGATTTCGCTGCAGGAGCCGCTTGGAACGGTGCCGGGCGACCTGTCCGACTGGGACGTCGCGCTCGAGAATGACGGCAAGACGCTGCGCTACATCTTTGATGCGCAGGCCGAGCATACCGGCATCCCCTCGCTGCTGCGCAAGCTCGCCGAGCTCGGGATCGGGTTCAAGGATCTCGAGACCTCGAAATCGAGCCTCGAGGATATTTTCGTCGACCTGGTCGAAAAGAAGGACGCGGCATGAGCGGCACGAACAAAGCCCCCGCGATCAACTTCAACGGCATCTGGGCGATTTACCGCTTCGAAATGGCGCGTGGTCTGCGCACCTTGTGGCAGAGCCTCGTCACCCCGGTCATCACCACCTCGCTCTATTTCGTCGTGTTCGGCGGCGCGATCGGCTCGCGGATCAGCACGGTCGGCGGGGTCGGCTATGGCAGCTTCATCGTGCCTGGGCTGATCATGCTGTCGCTGCTGACGCAGAGCATCGCCAATGCCTCGATCGGAATCTACTTCCCCAAATTCACCGGCACGATGTTCGAGCTTCTCTCCGCGCCCGTCTCGGCGATGGAGATGGTGGTCGGCTATGTCGGTGCGGCGGCGACCAAGTCGATCGTGATCGGACTGATCATCCTCGCGACCGCGGCGCTGTTCGTGCCGTTGCAGATCGTCCACCCGCTCGCGATGATCGCGTTCCTGGTGCTGACCAGCGTGACCTTCAGCCTGTTCGGCTTCATCATCGGCATCTGGGCGAAGGGGTTCGAACAGTTGAACTTCATCCCCGCGCTGCTGATCACCCCGCTCACCTTCCTCGGCGGTGCCTTTTATTCGATCGACATGCTGCCGCAGCCGTGGCGGACGGTCAGCCTGTTCAACCCGGTGGTCTATCTGGTAAGCGGGTTCCGCTGGGCGTTCTTCGACAAGGGCGATGTGTCGGTGGGGCTGAGCCTTGGCGTCACCGCGCTGTTCCTGGTGGTGTGCCTCGGCGTCGTCGGATGGATCTTCCGCAGCGGATGGCGGCTCAAGAACTGACGGGGGGCGTCAGAACCGCTTGCTGATCCGCAACCGGGCTTGCGCCGCGCTCTCGCCCGCCGCGCCGCGCAAGCCGATTTCCATGTCGACCATCCATTGCAGCATCAGGCTCCAGCGGCTCCCGACCGATAGCTGATATTGCTCGCGCTGCCAGCCGGTGCCGCGGATGCGATAGGTCGCGAGGCCGCTGAAATCGGCATAGTCGAGGCTCTGCACCCCGGCGGTCTGGAACTCGTGGAGCCATTCCGCCGCGATGCGCGGGCTTACCCGCGCGAAGCCGAGGTCGTGCGCGATCTCGAACCGGCCACCGACGACCCCGGTCAAGGATCGCACGCTGCGGTCGTCGAACCGCAGCGCGTAGCGTGCGACGCCCGTTTCGGAATAGCCGTCGAGCGTACCGTCCAGCCATTCCAAGCGACCGTAGCCCGACCAGCGCAGACCGTCGTTCTGGCGATCGACGCCGGCGGAAACCGCGCCGAACGTCATGCCGCCCTCGCGCTTGCCCAGCGCGACCCCACCCGTTGCCGCAACCGCCCGCCGTGTCCGGTAATCGAGGTTGCCGTGGCCGATCATCGCGTCGACGAACGCGCCGTCTACGGGTGCGAAGCTGCCGTACGCCGCGAAGACCTTGGTTTCGCTGCGGATGCGCGCCGCTTCGCCGTCGATCCGGCTGACGTCGCTGCCATAACCGCCGCCAAGGCCGATCGTCGCCCAATCGGCGATGCGCAGATCGGCACCGGTCGAGAGCCCGCCGCTCGCCAGCGTGATCTTCGCCCGGCCCGATCGCCGGTCGAGCGTGCCGACTTCGATCGACCCGCCGGTCCACAGCGCGATGTCGCCGACCGGCCGCGGCCCGACGGTCGCCGCGTCACTGCGCGGCGCGTCGCCGTGCTCGGGCAGATCGTTCCCCCGCCCGCTGCCGATCGCGCGTCCGGGCAGGGTGGCCTCTGCGACGCTTCTGGACACGAAGCGGTCACGGTCGAGCCCGTCCGAAGATAGTGCCGGGTCACGTCGGGAAACACTCGGGTCGCCGGGGGTCAGCACCGCATCGCGCAGATTGACCGCGATCCCCAGCGGATTGGTCGCGCCGCCACCGTGATGGAGTTGCTGCGCGCGGGCCATGAAATTGGAGACCTGGGTGCGCGCGAACCGCCGCGCGGTCTCGGCCTGCGCGTCCGAGATCGCGCGCACGACCGGGTCGGCGGACGGGTCGGGACGCGCGGTCACCGTGATCGTCACCGTGGCGGGGGCGGACATGCCGAAGGCATTGCCGAGACGATAGCGCACGACCACCGTTCCACCGAAATGCGCCGCCGTCGTCACGTCGAGCCGGTAGCTCGGTTGCGCCGCGGTGCCGCCCTGGACGATGCGGGCGGTGGCGGCCTCGGCGGGGCTCACCGCGACGATCGTCGCGCCGGTGAACGGGCCGCCGATCGCGCCTTCGGTCAGCTCGACCGATACGGTCTGCGCATCCCCGATACTGGCGGACTTGGCCTGCGCGGTCGGGGCCTGGCCGGTGACGGTGATCTCCACGGTCGCGGGGAGCGATCGTCCGCCCGGCCCGACCGCGACGAACTGGAAACTGTCCTTGCCCGCATAGCCCGGGTTGGGTTCGTAGGTTGCGGTCCAGTCGCTCACGGCGAGCGCGCGTGCCCCGCCCGTGCTTCGCGCGGCGGCTGCCGTTCCGCGGAGCGTGACGGTTCCGTTCGCGGGGGGCGTGGCGATTTCGATCGTGGCGAAAGTGCCCGATACGAGCCTGCCGAGGTCGATCCCGACGCTGGCCCCGCCTTCCACGGTAGTGCCCGCGGTATCGACGTTGATTGGCTCGGCCACCGGCACGGGCGGTGCCGCGATCGTCACGCTCACCGTCGCCGCGGGCGAACGGCCGCCGGGACCGGTCGCGACATAAGTGAAGCTGTCGGCCCCGAAGCTGCCGGGGGTAGGAACATAGCGCGCGGTCGTGCCGCTGAGGGTAACGCTGCCCTTGGTCGGCTCGGTCGCAAGCTCCACGCTGGTATAGATGCCGGTCGGTTGCAGCACGATCGGCTGCTCCGCGCTGTCGAACGCGACGTCGGCGGAAACCTCTGCTGCGCCGGGCGTGGCAGGGGTCGCGATGGTGATGCTGACCGTTGCGGGTGCCGAGGTGCCACCGGGCCCGGTCGCAGTGTAGGTGAAGCTGTCCGCGCCAAAGCTGCCGGGGGTCGGGACATAGGTTGCGGTCGTCCCGCTCAGCGTCACCGTTCCCTTGGTCGGGGCGGTGGCCACAGCGACGGTCGTATAGACCCCGCTCGGTTGCAGCGGGATCGCCTGGCCAGCGCTGTCGTACGCAACATCGACCGCGCTCCCTGCCGCGCCCGGGGTGGCGGGCGTGGCTATCGTCACGCTGATCATTGCCGGGGGCGAGGTGCCACCCGGTCCGGTCGCGGTGTAGGTGAAGCTGTCCGCGCCGAAATTGCCGGGGGTAGGGACATAGGTTGCGGTCGTCCCGCTCAGCGTCACCGTTCCCTTGGTCGGGGCGGTCGCCACAACGACGGTCGTATAGACCCCGCTCGGTTGCAGCGGGATCGCCTGGCCAGCGCTGTCGTACGCAACGTCGACCGCGCTTCCCGACGCGCCCGGGGTAGCAGGCGTGGCGATCGTCACGTTGATCGTTGCCGGGGGCGAGGTGCCGCCGGGTCCGGTAGCGGTATAGGTGAAGCTGTCCGCGCCGAAGTTGCCGGGGGTAGGGACATAGGTCGCGGTCGTGCCGCTCAGCGTCACCGTTCCCTTGGTCGGGGCGGTGGCCACAACGACGCTCGTATAGACACCGCTCGGTTGCAGCGGGATCGCCTGGCCAGCGCTGTCGTACGCAACGTCGACCGCGCTCCCCGTCACGCCCGGGGTGGCGGGCGTGGCGATCGTCACGCTGATCGTTGCGGGCGCCGATGTGCCACCGGGTCCGGTCGCAGTGTAGGTAAAGCTGTCCGCGCCGAAGCTGCCGGGGGTCGGGACATAGGTTGCCGTCACGCCATTCAGTGTCACCGTTCCCTTGGTCGGGCCGGTCGCCACAACGACGCTCGTATAGACACCGCTCGGTTGCAGCGGGATCGCCTGACCTGCGCTGTCGTACGCAACGTCGACCGCACTTCCCGACACGCCCGGGGTAGCAGGCGTGGCGATCGTCACGCTGATCGTTGCCGGGGGCGAGGTGCCACCGGGTCCGGTCGCGGTATAGGTGAAGCTGTCCGCGCCGAAGCTTCCGGGGGTCGGGACATAGGTTGCCGTCGCGCCATTCAGCGTCACCGTTCCCTTGGTCGGGGCGGTCGCCACAGCGACGCTCGTATAGACCCCGCTCGGTTGCAACGCGATCGCCTGGCCAGCGCTGTCGTACGCGACATCGACCGTGCTCCCCGCCGCACCCGGGGTGGCGGGCGTGGCGATCGTCAGGCTGACGGTGGCGGGCGCTGACGTGCCACCCGCCCCGGTTACACTGTATGTGAAGCTGTCCGCCCCGAAATATCCCGCCGTCGGCGTATAGCTGACGATGGTGCCGACGACACCGGCCACGCCATGCGCCGGCGCGGTGACGATCGCGACGCTGTCGTGCGCGCCCCCGCCGATGCTCGCGGTGAGGTCGATCGCGGTGCCGGTGCTGTCATAGGCGATCGTCTCGGTACGGTCGGCGGCGGTTGGCGCGGCGAGGACCGTAACCGACTGGCTGATCTGTGGGGCGGCATCGTAATCGTTCGATCCGGCCTGATCGGCGAGGATCACGCAACTTCCTGCGGCGGTGAAGGTGACGGTTGCGCCCGTTGCCACACATTGCCCGGCGCTTGCGGAGGCTATCGTATAGACGGGCGAAAGCGTCACCGACGATTGCGCGGCCACGGTATAGGTCCCGCCGACGATCGCCGGGGCGGGGGGCGTAGAGGTAAAGCCGAGCGTCTGGCTGCCCTTGGCGACGGTGCCGCTGATCGTGCTGCCGGTGGCGGTCGTCGGCGGACTGGCGGCGTCGGCGACCGTGATCGCATAGCTGAACGGCCCGGCGCTGGTGAGCGTGCCACGCACCGCCCCGGTCGCCGCATTGAGGCTGGTACCCGCCGGGAGCGCGCCGCTTGCGAGCGTGAAATGGTACGGCGCAACCCCGCCCGTCACCGTATTGTCCTGGCTGAACGTCGCACCGACGACCGCGCTTGCGGCGGGAAGGCTCGACAGCGTGAGCGTCACGGGCAGCACGGTGAAACTGCGCGTCACCGTCGGCGCAGGGTCCCAGTTGGTGTCGCCCGGCTGATCCGCGGTCACGGTGCAGGTCCCTTGCGCGATCAGCGACAGCGTCGTCCCTGCCACGGTGCAGGTCCCTGTCGTGCTGCTCGCGAACTGCACCGTCAGCCCCGATTGAGCGGTAGCGGACAAGGTGAGTGGTGAGGCGGACAGCGAGGCGTTGGACAATCCCGCAAAATCCACCGTCTGGTCGCCTTTCGCGACGGTAACGCTCTGCTGGACGAGCGACGCGGCGGCATAGCCGGCGTTGCCTGCCTGATTGGCGTCGATCACGCATGTCCCCGCCGCACCGAACGTGACGTTGCCACCGGACAGCGTGCAGATCGCGCTGCTCGCAGGGGAGATCGTCAGGTCGACCGGCAGCCCCGACGTTGCGGTTGCGGCCGGCGTGTACGGCGCGCCGCCGACGCGGGCAGCTCCCGGTGCGCTCGTCGTGAAACTGATCGTCTGGCTTGCCACGGTCACCGCAAAGCTCTGCTGAACCTGCGGTGCCGCGTCATAATTCGCGTTGCCCGGCTGGTCGGCGTTGACGCGGCATGTCCCCGCACCGGTGAAACTGACGACGCCAGCGGCGATGCCACAGATCCCGTTGCTCGCGGGATCGATCGTGAATGCGACGGTCAGGCCCGACGTGGCGGTTGCCACCGGTGTATAGGTCGCGCCGCCGACGATCGCGGCAACCGGTGCGGTCGAGGTGAAACCGATCGTCTGGCTTGCCGCGCTTACGGTGAAGCTCTGCTGGACCTGCGGTGCGGCCGCGTAGCTGGCGTCGCCGGGCTGGTCTGCGTTGATCCGGCATGTGCCGGCACCAGTGAAACTGACGACGCCAGCGGCGATGCCACAGATGCCGTTGCTTGCGGGATCGATCGTGAACGCGACGGTCAGGCCCGAGGTGGCGGTTGCGAGGGGCGTATAGGTTGCGCCACCAACGATCGCGGCAACCGGCGCGGTCGAGGTGAAACCGATCGTCTGGCTTGCCGTGCTTACGGTGAAGCTCTGCTGGACCTGCGGTGCGGCCGCGTAGCTGGCGTTGCCGGGCTGGTCGGCGTTGATCCGGCATGTCCCGGCACCGGTGAAACTGACGACGCCAGCGGCGATGCCACAGATGCCGTTGCTCGCGGGATCGATCGTGAACGCGACGGTCAGGCCGGAGGTGGCGGTTGCGACCGGCGTGTAGGTCGCGCCACCGACGATCGCGGCAACGGGTGCGGTCGAGGTGAAACCGATCGTCTGGCTCGCGGCGCTCACCGTGAAGCTTTGCTGGACCTGTGGTGCTGCGGCATAACCGGCGTTTCCGGGCTGGTCGGCATTGATCCGACACGTGCCGGAGGCTGCAAAACTGACCACGCCCGCAGACAGGGTGCAGATGCCGCTGCTCGAGGCATCGATCGTGAACGTGACCGTCAGCCCGGACGTAGCCGTTGCCGTGGGGGTATAGGTTGCGCCACCGATCACGGCGGCGACTGGCGCGGTCGAACCAAAGCTGATCGCCTGGGGCGCAGTGCCCACACTCAGGCTGAACGTTTGCGCGGCGCTTTGCGAGAGGGCGTCGGTTGCGGTGACGGTGAAGGTTGTCGCCGCCAGCGTGCTCGTCGGCGTGCCGGAGAGCACACCGGTTGTGCTGTCGAAGGCCAGCCCGTTGGGCAAGGTGCCGCCGCTGAGCGCAAAGCCGATCGGTGCAAGGCCACCCGTCACGGTCACCGGCTGGACCGCCGTGATCGCGATATTGATGACCGCAGTCACGCTGGACGTATCTTGCGTCGCCGTCAGCAGCGCCACCGCGGTAAAGGTGTTGGTCATCGAATCCGTCGACGTATTGCCCGCTGCATCGCTCGCGCGTGCCTTCACGGTGCGCGTGCCCGCGGTCAGCGCGGTCAGCATATGGGTCCAGTTCCCCGACCCATCGGTGGTTGCGGTGCCATCCGACGTGCCATCGAGATAGACCGTGACCGTGCTCCCCGGCTCCGCGGTTCCCGTGACGCTGCGCAGCGAGACAAGGCGGTTCGCTCCGTCGGCGGGCGTCGTGACGACAGGGGCCGCAGGGGGATTGGCGTCGATCGTCCAGTTGTGCGACGCAGCCGCACTCGTCTGTCCGCCGTTGGTCGCGCGGACTTGAAACACATGCGCGCCGTCGGACAGACCGGTCAACGTTACCGGGCTGGTGCATGCAGCAAAGCTGCCGCTGTCGATCGCACATTCCGCCGTGCCGCTGGCGAGCGTGAACTGGAAGGTCGTGCCGGTAGCGTTCGACAGCGTCGGCGGCGCGGCCGTGATCGTCGGCGCTGCGGGGGCAAGCGCGTAGGTGAATTGGTCCGCAGGGGTCGTCGCACTGGTGCCGCCGCCGGTGGTGACCGTCACGTCCACCACGCCAGCACTGGAGGCGGGGGCGGTGGCGGTGATCTGAGTCGCGCTGTTGACGGTGAAGGCGCTGGCGGGGGTCGCGCCGAACTGTACCGCGGTCGCGCCGTTCAGGTTGGTGCCCGTTATCGTCACCGAAGTACCACCCGCGGTCGATCCGGATGTGGGGGCGATGCCGGTCACCGTGGGCACCGCCGCCGGAGCCGTGTTGGTCAGCGAGAACGTCGCCGACGCCACGCCCGCGGTCGCCGTGACCGAATACGCCCCTGCCGTCGCATTGGCGGTGAACGTTCCCGAACTCGCAACGCCCACGCCGGATGCGTTGGCCGAGATCGTGTTGCTGCTGTTGGAGAAGCTGCCGCTCGCGCCCGATGCCGGCGCGGCGAAGGTGACGGCCACATTGGGAATCACCGCATTCGCCGCGTCGCGCACCGTCACGCTGAGCGGAGTCGTGAACGCGGTTCCGGTGTTGGTGGACTGGTTGTCGCCCGCGGCGACCGTCACCGATGCGGCGACTTGCGCGATCGTGGTGGGATCGTTGGCGGTTGCTGCGCTGGCGGCGCCTCCACCCGACAGCGATACGCTCGGTGTAAGGCTGGTCGCGGCGGTACCGGCGATATTGGCGCGCAAGGTCAGCGCGTTCCCGCTCGCCCCGGCAGTGATCGTACTGGCATAGGTGCAGCCCGACGAAGTGCAGCTCCAGCCCGTCCCGGTGCCGGACGCGTAGCTCAGTCCGGTCGGCAGGGTGAAGGCGAGCGTCAGGTTCCCGCTGGTGTCGGCAACGCTCGCGCTGGGCGTGATCGTATAGTCCACGGTGCCGCCCTGTGTGGGGGTGCCGGTGTGCGTCATCGATACGGCGAGGGACGGAGTGGCTGCGGCAAAGGGGACGCACGTGACCGAAATGTCGGAGGTGGAACCGCCACCGGCCGGCGAGTCGATCGACATGCCGACCCCTTTCAACCCTGCGGGAATGACGTAGAAGCCGGTGAACGTACCGGTGACGAGCGTGTCGACCCGTGCCGATCCGGTCAGGTAACCGCCGCCGCCCGAACCGGTTTCCGCGCGGAAACGCATACGGGTGTTATTGACCCCACTGATTGAAGTGACAGTCGCACTGAATTGCAGCTTGTCCCCTGTGGTGAACGCATAGGTGGTGCTTGCGTCAGGGACGAACCCGGTCGATCCTGCAACATTGTCGACGTAGGACGTCGTCGTGCGCATCATCGACATCGCACCGGCATTGCTCTTAACACCGCTGGTGGTTTCGGGCTGGTTCGCTTCGGCGCTGATGATCAAGGCGTGGAAGTTGAGCAAACCGGCGTTGACGGCGGCGCATCCGGTGCTTTCCGCGTGCGCGGATGCCGGGAGCAGGGCGGTGGCCATGATCGCACCGGCGATCGCTATGCTGGCCAGACGCCGGGGTGCGCGAACCAGGCGCGTGCGCGGTCGAAATCCAAGGCTGAGTCTCATCCATCCCCCCGTGCCTCAGGGGGTCATAACCTTGATGGTTATTTTTCAGACTATAGTATTAGTACCTAAAATATTCAATAAATATGCCAACAAGCTCGACTGGATTGGAATTACTGCGCCGAAACGGACGATAAGAAGCATGTAACACTTGCGCTATTCGCCCATGAACCATTCTCGTTTCAGGAGGAGGAAAGAATGGACCCGTTCATTGGTCAAATCCTGCATGTCGGCTTCCGCTATGCTCCGGTCAACTGGCTCGTCTGCAATGGTGCAATCATGCAGGTCAGCCAGAACAATGCCCTGTTTGCCTTGCTGGGAAACACGTTCGGGGGCAATGGAACCAGCACCTTCGCGCTGCCTGATGCGCAAGGGCGTGCGTTTATCGGAACCGGACAGGGGCCGGGGCTGACCCCGCGCCTTCCCGGCGCCAAGGGCGGCTACGAGACCGTTTCACTCAATACGGCGCAATTACCGGCGCATAATCATGGCGCTACCCTCACCATGACCGGCAATCCGACGGTCCAAGGTACGCTGACCGCGCTTGCGGGCGCCACCGTGCCGAACGAGAGTGCGGCCCCGCAGGATGGATCGTACCTCGGGACGGTGCAGGATCCGGACGCGGCCCCGGTGCTGTACGTTCCGGCTGCGAAGGCAAGCCAGCCAGGAATCGTACCTGTCACGCTCGCGGGGGTTAGCGGAACCGTGTCGGGGATCGGTGGCACGGTCATCGTGCAACCTAGCGGAGCGAGCGCCCCCGTCAGTGTGATGCCGCCGTTCCTAGCGGTGACGACGATCATCGCGACGGTCGGCATCTGGCCCGAAAATCCCAACTGACGCGCGGCGATTCTTCCGCGTCGGCTCAGGTAAAGATCGCCTGATAGCGGCGCGTCCGGCCGCGCGAGATGATTTGCGTGACGTGGAAGGCATAGGGCCCGCCGCGACCGCAATCGAACGCATAGGTCGCATCCAGCAGGAGCACGGACCATGGCGCTTCGAACAGCATCGAGAACGGTTCGCGAAAGTCGGCCCCCACGATCGGCGGCATCCGGTCGATCCGCGCGAGCAGCAGCTCGATCGGTCGGGGTGCGCTGTCGATGCGGACCGGGCGACCGACCCACGGTTCGAAATCCTCCGGTGTCACCACACGCATTCCAGTCATCCTCCCGAGCAGAAGCGCCCGTTGCGCTGATGTCTGGCGAAGAATGCGCGCGTCCGACAGGCGATGGATCGAGAATGGACATGACTTTCCACCCGCACTGGCGGCCAGCCGGATGAGCGGCGTTCGCTTCGCTTTCCTGTTGCCGGACCGTCCGGTTGCCGACGCGTTATGTCCCCCCGGCCTCCAGCTTCGCACGGCGTGCAATGCGGACGTTCCGTTCCTGCTGACGCTCTACGCCAGTGTCCGCGCGCCCGAGTTGAACGGGTGGACGGAGCACGCCGCGCAAGCGTTTGTCGCGGATCAGTTCCGGCTGCAACATGCGCATTACCTGCGCGCACATCCGCTGGCGGACTATTGGATCATCGACCGCCTCGATCCGGACGACGCCCCCGTACCGATCGGCCGGCTGTCGCTCGACCGCAACGGGCGCGACTGGCATTTGATCGAACTTTCGCTGCTCGCATCGGAACGCGGACGCGGACGCGGATCGGCATTGCTGCGGTGCATCCAGGACGCCGCCGAAGCGGCGGCGGCGTCGGTCTACCTCCACGTCGAACTCCACAATACCGACGCGATCAGGCTCTACGCGCGGATGGGCTTCAAGCGCCTCCCGTGCCGCTTCCCGACGCACGCCCTGCTGACCTGGACACCCCCACGCCGCGTCGCGCTTTAACTCGGTTGCCCCGCCGCTTCGATCTCGGCGCCCCACGGGTCCTTCTGCGGCTGCGCGGTGCCCGCCGCCGAAAAGTCCATCAGCGCGTCGCTGTCATGCCGGTACGACGGCCACACCGGCAGTCCCGCCGCGTTCGGGTTCCCCGTCTTCGCGAAGTTGACGATATAGGCGCTGATCGTCTTGCCCACCCCGGCGTCGCGCGGCGTGGTCGCGGGGCCGTATTTGACCCCGGCATTGTCGAAGAAGAACGGAATGTCCGATGCATGGTCCGCACCAGGGCGATCCACCGAATTGGCGACATAGGAGAAGCGGTATGCGTACACCGGCACGCCCTTGTCCGACACCGCGATCGCTGCACTCCGCGCGCCGCCGATCATGAACCCCGTCTTGCCCCCCATGTCGGCGCTGGTCGCACCGATCATCATCGGCACATGCGCAAACGCGCCGCTAGCATAGGCCTTGCCCGTATCGACGGCGACCGTGCCATCGACGATCGGGCCGGTAAAGGTCTTCGGCCCGGGGGCGGGGCGGAACAGTTGCATCATGCTCAACCCGTCGGTGACTTGCTCCGCGCTCAGCGCGCGCAATTTGCCGATCGCGTCAGCATCGCCCGCCGACACGCCGTGCGCGGTGGCGAAATTGACGCCGATCTGTTCCGCCGATGCCAGCGTCGCGTCGGGGGCGGTCTTGCCCGCACCGCCCGACATCACGATCGCCTTGGCGATCAATCCCTTCGCCAGCGGCGAGGTCACCAGCGCATGCACCGACATACCGCCCGCGCTTTCGCCGATGATGGCCACATTGGCCGGATCGCCGCCGAACGCCGCAACGTTGCGCTGGACCCACTTCAGCGCGGCGATCTGATCCATGAACCCGTAATTGCCGAGCATCCCGCCGTCGGGGTTCTGCTTGGTGAGTTGCGGATGCGCGAAGGTGCCGAACCGCCCGACGCGGTAGTTGAAGCTGACGAACACAACGCCCTGCTTCGCGACATTGGCCCCCGCATAAGTCGGCGGCGACGCCCCACCGTTGACGAAGCCGCCGCCGTAGATCCACACGATCACCGGAAGCTTGCCGCGCGCCTGCGCCGGTTTCCAGACGTTTGCGTACAGGCAATCCTCCGCGGGTTGCGTGCCAAGCGGTGCCGCGTCGCTGGGGAAGGGCACCTGCATGCAATCATGCGCATAGGTCGTCGCGTCGCGCACCGTCTGCCATGCCGCCACGGGTTGCGGCGCGCGCCAGCGCAACGGGCCGATCGGGGCTGCGGCGAACGGAACACCCTTCCAGCTCACCACGCCTTCGTCCAACGCCCCGCGGATCGGTCCGCTGTCGATCGTCACGGTCGGTGCGGCGGGTTGCGCGGCACCCGAGGCGGAGCCGGAGAAGGGGGCGGCAATCACAAGCACGGTGGCCACGCCAAGGGGGAACAGGCTTTTCATCGATCATCTCCTCCGCTTTTTGCGACTGTGTATCGCACATCGCGCAAAACGCAGAGAGACTTCGTACCCGTGCCGTCCGGTCAGTCGGACGGCGCCGCGCCTCCGGCGATCGCAAGCGCACGCTCGACCGAGGCGATCAGATGCGTCGGGCGATACGGCTTGGGAAGCTGCACCGCGGGCACGTCCGTCGCGATTGTGGTCAGGTCGCCGCTCGCGAAGACGATCCCCAGTTGGGGACGTTGCGCGCGCGCGGTCCGTGCCAGTTCGGGGCCCGACATGCCGGGCAGATTGACGTCGGTGATCAGTACGTCGATCGGCAAGGCGATGATTGCCGAGATCGCCTCCTCGGCACTTGCCGCGTCGATCACGGCGAAGCCGCTCGCCTGGAGCATCTCGGCACTGCTCGTGCGGATCAGATCGTCGTCTTCGACCAGCAGGACGGTACGGCGCGTCACGCGTTCCGCGATGGCGGCAAGCGAACTGTCGTCACCACGCAGCGCGGCCCTGTTTTCCTTGCGCTGGCGCTGGTTGGCGAGGACATGGTTGAACTTCCGCGCAAGCGCCTCGCGGCTATAGGGTTTCGACAGCAGCTCTACGCCTGAATCGAGCTTGCCGCCGTGGACGATCGAATTCTCGGTATAGCCCGATGTGAACAACACCGCGATGTCGGGGAGCCGCTCGCGCGCCTTGCGCGCCAGCTCCGGGCTTTTCAGCGTGCCGGGCATCACCACGTCGGTGAACAGCACGTCGATCAATATCCCGCTGTCGATCACGCTCAGCCCGCTCGCCGCATCCACCGCCTTAAGCACGCGATATCCCAGGTCGGACAACATCTCGACCACGGTGTCGCGTACCTCGGCATCGTCTTCGACGACCAGAACGGTTTCGCTGCCCCCGACGATCGGCCCGATCACGGTTGCCACCTCGACGTCCTCGGACTGCATCGCGCGCGGCAGATACAGCTTGATCGTGGTGCCTTCGCCGACCTCCGAATAGATTTTTACGTGCCCGCCCGATTGCTTGACGAACCCGTACACCATCGACAGGCCAAGCCCCGAACCCTTGCCTTCGCTCTTGGTCGAGAAGAACGGCTCGAACACCTTGTCGATCACCTCGGGCGGCATCCCGCTCCCCGTGTCCGACACCGCCAGCATGACATATTGGCCCGGCGTCATGTCGTCATTGGCCTTGGCGTATGCGTCGTCGAGATGCGCATTGCCGAGTTCGATCGTCAGCTTGCCCTGACCTTCCATCGCGTCGCGCGCGTTGATCGCCAGGTTGAGCAAGGCGTTCTCGATCTGCGCGGGGTCGATGAAGGTGTTCCACAGACCTCCGCCGACGATCGTCTCGACTTCGATCCCCTCGCCGATCGCACGGCGCAGCATGTCGTCCATCGCACGCACGAAGCGAGTCACGTTGACGACCTTGGGCTCGAGTGCCTGACGTCTGCCAAAGGCTAGCAGTTGCGCGGCAAGCTTCGCGCCGCGCGAAACGCCCGCCATCGCATTGGCGACGCGACGCTCGGCGCGGTCGTTGCCCGCAATGTCCTTCGCCAGCAGTTGCAGATTGCCCGACACGACCTGCAGCAAATTGTTGAAGTCGTGCGCGACGCCGCCCGTCAATTTGCCGACGGTCTCCATCTTCTGCGACTGCGCGAGCTTCGCCTCGGCCTGGCGGCGTTCGTCGATCTCCGCGATCACGCGTGCCTCCAG
>Ga0265798_10004430_pt1 | contig 19375 bp, 21 predicted proteins | sample P3T30metagenome_FD_192430 | JGI IMG/M metagenome (GOLD analysis project Ga0265798, IMG submission 192430) | Plant litter microbial communities from East Loma Ridge, Irvine, California - P3 T30 | ecosystem: Environmental > Terrestrial > Plant litter > Unclassified | place: USA: California... | reverse complement strand
TGGCATTTGCACTTGAGGTTTTCAGATTAACCGGCTGTGCAGAACATGTTCAGCAGGTTTTGTCGCTTGCTGGTGTAGGTCCTTTTTCTACCGAGGAGGAAATTTATAAAAAAGCAGGCTTAAACTGCATAGTACCGGAGCTTCGGGAAGGTTTAGATGAGCTTTCGCACGCAAAACAAGGCAGTTTACCGAGCTTAATCACTTATGCAGATTTAAAGGGTAGTCTTCACAACCACTCTACCTGGAGCGATGGTGTTCATACGCTGGAAGAGATGGCGCTTTACTGCCGGGATACGCTCGCTTTGGAGTACCTGGGAATTTGCGACCACTCGAAATCGGCTTTCTATGCTAAAGGTTTGTATGAGTCCCGCGTTGAGGCGCAGCATCGGGAGATTGAGGCACTGAACGCAAAGCTGGCGCCGTTCAAGATCTTTAAAGGTATTGAAAGCGATATTTTGAACGATGGTTCCCTGGATTATAGTGACGAGGTATTGCACTTGTTTGATTTTGTAGTTGCTTCGGTGCACAGCAATCTTCGCATGGACGAGCATAAAGCAACAGCCAGATTGATCAAAGCAATCGAGAATCCATATACCACGATCTTGGGTCACCCTACCGGCCGGCTGTTACTCAGTAGAAAAGGATACGACATCGACTACGCAAAGGTAATTGATGCCTGTGCTGCAAATAAGGTAGTTATTGAAATTAACGCAAACCCTTTACGACTAGACCTAGATTGGAGATGGCATCGCTATGCGCTTGAAAAAGGTGTCTTACTATCTATAAACCCAGATGCGCACCGAATGGAGAAATTCCGTGACATGCACTATGGCGTTTATGTTGGTAGAAAGGGAGGACTTGAGGCAAAAAGCTGTTTGAACGCACTGAGCCTTAAAGAAATTACAGACTATTTTGACAAGCGTAAAGCAGTGATATGAGGTTCCCGAAGGATTTTTCGTAATCCTGATTCTATAGCCTTTTTTGGACTAATGATGGCAAGAACCAACAAAGATTAAGGTATTGTATTAAACTGCAAGCCTTCAAATGTAGCTACAGCTGCGTCTGCTCAGCCGATGAATGCATGATGAGCGGTGCTTAAACGATCTTAGCAACACTTTCAGGTTTCTAATCTTTATATTTGAAAATTAACAGAATTGCATGCTTGCAGAAAAACTATACGAGGCAAATTTAAATAGATCTAAACCGAATGTTCTGGTTATCGGTGACTTGATGCTTGATGATTATATATTCGGGAGTGCAACCCGCCTATCTCCTGAAGCCCCCGTTCCTGTTGTAAATGTACAAAGGGAACGGAAAATTGTTGGTGGAGCAGCGAATGTAGCTTCAAATCTTGTGGATCTTGGCGCTACAGTAACATTGGCTGGGCTCTTAGGAGATGATACCTTCGGCTCAGAGATCATTACAATCCTTCAGGAAAAGAACATCAATACAAACCTAATCTTAAAGGATAATTCAAGGAGTACAACGGTGAAAACCCGGGTTATTGCAGGCACGCACCAGATCGTAAGGATTGACAAGGAAGATACCCATGACATCTCCGAGTCGTTAAGTAAAGAATTTCTATTAGGCCTGAATTCAGCCATTCAGGAGGCTGACATTGTCATTTTATCAGATTACAATAAAGGACTATTGACCGGCGACTTGTCACTTGCTATTATTGCACGTTGCCATGAGCTTGGCAAAAAGGTCATTGTGGATCCCAAGGGCCTTGATTATAGCAAGTACCAAGGCGCATACCTGATTAAACCGAACCGTAAAGAACTTGCCGAGGCCGCGAAGACAGCAAGTGTAAGCAGCCAGACGGATCTCGAAAATGCTGCATCGGTGATTTTCGAATGCACCTCGGCGGCTTTCCTGATTGTGACACTCTCTGAAGGCGGCATTGCTATCATTACACCAGAGGGATCGAAGATTCTACCAGTTGTGGCCACGGCGGTTTATGATGTTACGGGTGCCGGAGATACTGTCATGGCCACCCTAGCCTATTGTCTAGCGCTAGGCTTCGACATTGAAGAGGCCTGCAGATATGCTAACTTCGCAGCTTCCATTGTAATTAGGCAAATTGGCAGCGCGACCACATCTATTCAAGAAATTATAAAAGCAATCAAAAACACTCCATAATGATCGCGGAAGAACTGCAAAGCCATCAACAAACTCTTACACGTGTGATAGAACAACTGATACCGGCAATCCAAAAGGGCACCGATATGTTAACAGAAGTACTACAAGCGGGATCAAAGGTTCTAATTGCCGGAAACGGCGGTAGTGCAGCCGATGCGCAACACATCGCAGCAGAACTAACGGGACGGTATGTAAAAGAACGTAAGGCACTACCCGCAATTGCGCTTACCGTAGACACCTCCGCGCTAACTGCAATCTCGAATGACTATGGCTATGATCATGTTTTCTCAAGGCAAATAGCAGCACTGGCTCGCCCGGGAGATTTATTCATCGCCATATCTACAAGCGGAAATAGTAAAAACATCATCCACGCCTTGCATACAGCCAAGGAATATGGCTGCATTACCTTGGGGCTTTCTGGTAGAGATGGTGGTGAAATGAATGAACTTTGTGATCTGAACATTGTGGTTCCAGATGATACGACCGCAAGAATCCAGGAGATGCACATCCTGATTGGCCACATATTTTGCAAAGCTATTGATGCAGCTTATTAAGGTCACATAGCACTTGATAAACACAAATAAACCATCGATCCACTTTCCTGAATCTACGGAAATGTAGCAAAGGGCTTCCGGGATAATCAAGCCAGGGTGGTTAAGCTCATACGATTTCAGTGGCAAACTTTTCAAATGATTGTTAACTTGCACATGCACATGAAAACGGCAGAAGTTTTAAAACACAAAATACTTGAAGGTGCAACTTTGAATGCGAAGTTGGGCGAATGGAAATCCGAAGGAAAAAAGATTGTATTTACGAACGGATGCTTTGACTTGCTTCATGCTGGGCATATAGCTTACCTCTCCGAGGCAGCAAGCCTGGGTGATATCCTAATTGTCGGATTAAATAGCGATAGTTCGGTTAGCCAACTGAAAGGCCCGAATCGTCCGGTTAACGATGAAAAAAGCCGTTCTGCTATGCTGGCGAGTATGTTCTTTATAGACGCGGTAGTTCTTTTCTCAGCAGATACGCCATTTGAGCTGATAATGTCGATAAATCCTGATGTATTGGTAAAAGGGGGTGATTACGAAGTCTTTCAAATTGCTGGCTCCAAGGAAGTTCTGGCTAATGGAGGTGAGGTTAAAATCCTCAGTTTCCTTCCGGGTTATTCATCAAGTGCAATTATCGAAAAGATCAAACGCAGTTAGCGGAATTAGTACCTCCCGAGCTAGCACTTTAACAACAATAATAATGTTTTCCTAACTTTGCCTTCAGAAAAACCTCAAATATTGAAACAGCCCAAGAAAATTCTGGTGATTAGGTTCAGTTCCATGGGAGATATTATTTACACTACCCCGGTGGTTCGTTGCCTCAAACTGCAACTTCCTGGGTCTGAAATTCACTTTCTGACCAAGGAACAGTTTAAGTACATCTACGAAAACAATCCTTACCTTGATAAACTGCACTTGCTTAAGCCCAAGTTGAAGGATACAATTGCTGACATCAAAGCAGAACATTTTGATCTCATCATAGACCTTCATAATAATCTACGAACAACAATCATAAAACTCGCAACTGGGTTACCAGCGTCTACATATAAAAAGGATCGCCTTAGAAAATGGCTTGGCTTAAAGTTTAAATGGACCAGCCTTTATCCGAAAGAACATCTTGTTGACCGGTATCTTAAAGCGGTTAAATTTCTTGGGATTAAGAACGACGACAAACCCATTGACTACCGTGTGGCGAGATCCTACGACTTGCATGAACTCCTGCCTGCAAGCCACTCATCATCTTTCGTTGCATTTATAATCGGAGCAACCCATTTCACTAAGCGCATGCCCGTAGAAAAGGTCATTGAAATTTGCCGCGAAATCCAAAATCCAATCGTTCTTCTTGGCGGAAATGATGTCCTGGAGAATGCGAGAACCATACAAGATGCACTTGGTGATAAGATCTATTCCACCTGTGGTAAGACTAATCTGGATCAATCAGTGTTCATTGTCTCAAACGCTAAGAAGGTGATTGGCTTTGATACTGGCCTAACGCATATTGCAGAAGCATTTAACATGCCCCTTGTATCCATCTGGGGAAGTACTGCCCCAGAATTGCTTGGTGTTTTTCCATATAAAATAACACATTCGCTCGAGGCTGGAATTGAATTGCCTTGCCGACCTTGCTCTAAGTTCGGCCGTGAAGCTTGTCCACTTGGACATTTCAAATGCATGAAAGATATTCCAAATAATATGATTACCGATTTCATCAACTCCTAGGAGCTTACTTTGGTACGCTATTGGTGTTAGGACTGGGAGATCCTAGAATATGAGCAAACAACTTACCCTTATACGACACGCAAACGCAAGAAGTGGCACTATTGGCTTAGCAGATTTTGATCGCACATTAGACAGTGTTGGGGTAAAAGAAGCTCAGGAAATGGCTTTCCGGCTTAAAAATAGGAAGTTGATTCCTAAATTGATGATAAGCAGTACGGCCATTAGGGCAATTTCGACGGCTAGAATATTTGCAGGTATTTGGGATAAGGAACATCACAGCATCATAGAGAAGTCGACACTCTATGACTCGAGCATTCCTGCACTATTGAGTGTTGTGAATAGCTTGGACAACCATGCTAGTTCCGCCGCCATCTTCGGACACAACCCGGAAATATCGGCATTGGCGGGCTACCTTACTGAGGAGGGGCTATATACTATGCCCACCTGCGGAATAATGGTGATTGACTTCGAGGTAGAAAGTTGGAATCAGATAAGTAAGGCGCTGGGAACCATGTTGTTATTTGACTATCCTGGAGCAAATGCTGCTCAATAGATTGTACAAAAACAACATGTTTGTATATCAACTAAATCACCCGTTCAAGTTGTTATAAATCACCATCACACCTGTTTAAAATTTTAAGTGCTTTACAGTAAGTCCGTTATTGATTAACTGCTTCAAAGAGTCAATTCCAATTTTCAAATGTGTTTCCACATACTTGTTAGTTACGTTACTATCGCTTTCAGCGGTTTTAACACCTTCCGGAATCATAGGCTGATCGGAGACTAGTAACAATGCTCCAGTGGGAATCTTATTGGCGAAGCCAGTGGTAAAGATCGTGGCAGTTTCCATATCGACCGCCATGGCGCGGAGTGTTTTAAGATATTTCTTGAAATCTTTATCATGCTCCCAAACTCTGCGGTTCGTAGTATAACAGGTTCCGGTCCAGTAATCTCTCGAGTGATCTCTGATTGTTGTCGAAATTGCCTTTTGCAGCGCAAATGATGGTAATGCCGGAACTTCAGCTGGCAAATAATCATTTGATGTACCCTCGCCCCTTATAGCAGCAATAGGGAGAATTAGATCACCAAGCTGGTTCTTCTTTTTCAATCCCCCACATTTTCCCAGGAATAACACAGCCTCAGGTTGAATCGCTGACAACAGGTCCATCATTGTTGCAGCTAACGGGCTCCCCATTCCGAAATTGATGATGGTTATTCCGCCAGCAGATACACTCTGCATTGGTTTGTCTATCCCCATAATTGGTGCATTGTCATTCCACTCAGAAAACATCTGTAGATATTTACTAAAGTTAGTCAGTAGAATGTACTGTCCAAAATCTTCAAGTGGCCGCCCGGTATATCTTGGCAACCAATTTTTAACGATCTCCTCCTTAGATTTCAACCCAGACTTAACGGGAGATTCTACCTCTTTCGGCTTTTTAACTTTAGGAGTAGTAGAATTCTTTTTTACGTCGATTTCTTCATTCATATATATAGTATTATTGGTTTATAAAAAACTTAGTATAAAAAAAATCCCCTATTCAGGGGATCTTTCTTTAAGCAGCTTTTAGCTTTTTAAAATCCGCCTTTTCAAATTTTTCTATTGCATAATCCAGCGAGATATTCAGTTCCTTAATCTCCGAATCCGAAGGAATATCAAACATTGCGTCAAGCATGATCGCTTCACATATCGAGCGTAGTCCCCTTGCACCAAGTTTGTACTCCATAGCCTTATCTACGATGAAGTCAAGCACCTCATCATCAAAAACCAGCTTTACACTTTCGTACTCGAATAACTTCACGTACTGGCGTAACAAGGAGTTCTTAGGTTCAGTAAGAATATTCCTGAGTGCTGTTTTATCCAGTGGGTTTAAATGTGTCAGTACTGGAACGCGTCCAATTAGTTCAGGAATTAAACCGAATGACTTCAAATCTTGAGGCGTAATATATTTGTACAGGTTTTTAAGATCTAAATCGGCTTCATCTTTCTTCACTTTGTACCCAACAGCTTGCGTGCGAAGACGATTGGCGATCTTCCGTTCGATGCCATCAAATGCGCCACCGCAGATAAAGAGAATATTGTTGGTATTTACGGGAATCATCTTCTGGTCCGGGTGTTTACGACCACCCTGAGGCGGAACATTTACGATCGTACCTTCCAAGATCTTCAATAACGCTTGTTGAACACCTTCGCCGGAAACATCACGGGTAATCGATGGATTATCACTTTTTCTAGCAACTTTGTCAACCTCATCGATATAGACTATACCGCGCTCTGCCGAAGCCACATCGTAGTCGGCTGCCTGTAACAAACGGGTCAGAATACTTTCAACGTCCTCTCCAACATATCCCGCTTCCGTTAAAACTGTAGCATCACAGATACAAAATGGAACGTGAAGAATTTTCGCGATAGTCTTCGCCAGGAGCGTCTTACCAGTTCCAGTTTCTCCAACAAGCATGATGTTCGATTTTTCAATTTCAATCTCATCCTCTTTGTTAACCTTCTGGCTTAAACGCTTATAGTGATTATAAACAGCCACCGACAAGACTTTCTTGGCATCATCCTGACCAATAACATATTGGTCAATATGCTGCTTAATTTCAAGCGGTTTAAGTAATTTCAATGAAGCATCGACGTTCCTGCTTTTCTGATTCCCGAATTCCTGTAACACCAATTGGTTTGCTTGTACTACGCATTTATCGCAGATATATGCATCAAGCCCCTCAATCAGCATCAAGGTATCCTGTTTACTGGAACCACAAAATGAGCAACGAGATTCTTTTGTTTGTTTAGCCATTTTATTATTTGTTGTGTCCTATCAATACCTCATCAATCATTCCAAAATCTTTCGCTTCATCAGCTTTCATCCAATAATCACGATCTGAGGCTCTCTCAACCCATTCGTAAGTTTGGCCAGAATGGTTTGAAATAATATCATATAGTTCCTTTTTCAATTTAAGCATCTCTCTTAAGTTGATCTCCATGTCTGATGCTACACCCTGTGCACCACCTGATGGCTGGTGAATCATTACACGAGAGTGGGGTAATGCAGCACGTTTTCCTTTTGCACCTGCAACAAGTAAAACTGCCCCCATTGATGCTGCCATACCTGTACAAATTGTAGCTACATCCGGGCTAATGTACTGCATGGTGTCATAGATTCCCAAACCAGCATAAACCGACCCGCCTGGTGAGTTAATATAGATTTGAATATCTCTGTTGTTGTCAGTAGATTGTAGGAACAGCAACTGCGCCTGAATAATGTTTGCATTGCCGTCGTGGATAGCATCGCCTAAAAAGATGATACGATCCATCATTAAGCGAGAGAAAACATCCATTTGAGCTACATTCAACTGCCGCTCTTCAATAATATAGGGTGTCATGCTCTTCGGATTGTTATTGGTTCTACCGATAAAACGATCCACATTTAACCCGTTAATACGATGATGCTTTACAGCATATTTTCTAAATTCATCTTTGTCTATATTCATCTGTAAGTTTTTCTATTTGTCCTTATCCAATAGTACTAATACTAAGTTGGAAATTAATTGTTGCAATGTAAAATTTGATTTCTGGTATATAAGTAAGGCGGCCTTAAAAAGGGCCGCCTTAAATAAATATTTATAATTCGAGACTTTGTTCTTGAACGATTAGTTCATCTCTATAAACTTATTATAAGCAATTTCTTCTTCACTGATCGTCGCAACAGATTTGATGTGGTTAAACACTTTAAGTGCTTTTACTTCTTCAAAAATTCTGTTTGCGTTATCTCTTTCCTGAAGGAAGGTTGTTGTGTACTGCGTCAGCTGATCATCCGGCATTGGTGCTGGACTATACATTCTGAACTGTGCATCCAAACGTTCTTTCGCCGTCGCAAAAACTTCATCGTATTTAATTTCGATGTTGTTGTCTTTGATGATCTTGTTCTCGATCAAAGTCCACTTAAGGTTTTTGGCAAAATCATCATAACCTTCCGCCAACTCTTCATCTGTCAACTTCTCATTTGTAGCTTTTAACCACTTGCGTAAAAATTCGTCAGGAAGTTCCATCTTAATTTCTTCAGTAAGCTTAGTATAAATATCATTCTGAAGTTTACGATCAGCATCCTGTTTAAACATGCCTTCGATCTCTTCTGTGATTTTTGCAGTAAAGCCAGCCTCGTCGGTAACAACGCCTTCTCCAAATATTTTATCAAAGAACTCCTGGTTCAAGTCAGCTTCTTCCAAACGGTTAACATTTTTAACAGTAACCTGGAAGGTAGACTTCAACTCTTTTGCCGCATCTTCAGTAATGTCTAACAACTTAGCAATAACGTTCTCATTATTACCAAAAGCTTGTTGAAGATCCAATTGAACGACATCATCTTTCTTTAAGCCGATCAAAGATTGTTTCACGTTTTCGTCAGTAACCTGATCTAAACGGATCGAACCAGTATGATTGATACCACCTTCAAAAACTGAACCATCGGCGGAAAGCTCTGCTAAATCTGCATATAGTACATCCTCATCTGCCGAAACTTCCGGGTTTGTCATTTTGCCATAGCTTTTACGGATATTTTTAACCCTAGAAGCAAGCGTTTCATCGTCAGCTTTCACCTGGTAAGCTTTAAACTCATCAGCTGCGCCAATGCTCAGCTCCACTGCTGGAGCTAAGCCAATTTCGTACTCAAATTCAAATGCGTCGGTAAAATCCCATTTAAATTCTTTTGACTCATCCACTTTAGGCAAAGGTTGACCTAAAATTTCTACTTTATTCTCAGAAAGGTAGTTGTTTAATGTATCGGAAAGCATTTTGTTGATTTCTTCAACCAGGATACTTCTACCGTACATTTTTTTGATGTGTGCTACTGGAACCATTCCCTTACGAAAACCAGGAAGGGTAGCTTTTTTAGCTTGATCTTTTATTGTTTTTTCAACCTTCTCCGTATAATCCTCAGGGGCAATGCTAATCTTGATAACCGCATTTAGGTCGTTAATTTTTTCCTGTGTAATGTTCATTTTTTCAGAATCAGAATTTACAATCTTTTTAATAAAAAAAATCCCCCGAAATACATCGGGGGAATCATTAGTGCGGATGAAGGGACTCGAACCCCCACGCCGTGAAGCGCCAGATCCTAAGTCTGGTGCGGCTACCAATTACGCCACATCCGCATCATTTAGGAATTGTTTTGTTCTGCAAATATAGATATTACTTTTACTTATGGAAAACCTGTACAACATATTTTTACAAAAAACCAATAACTACTTTGTTATCAGCTAAATAATTTTAAAACATTCTTCCTTCCCGAAACAGTTCCATCATTTGAAAGTTGCTTTTGAAGGTCAAAAAGGTACCCTATAGCCTTTACAAGCCTGCTTCCATACCAGGAAAACATCTCCCCATCAACGATTAGTACGCAACTTTCGGGAAGTAAAGACCGAAATTCTTCCACATTTTTCTCTTTAAATGGGTAAGGCTCGCTTGATAGGAATACTAGATCCGGCTTCAAAACAGAAATATCAACCGCGTCTAACATCGGATACCTAGATTCTCCCAGTACATTTTGTAACCCAACCCTTCTAAGCACATCATCAATAAAGGTATTCCGCCCTGCTGCCATAAACGGTTTCTTCCATATCATATATAGCACCTTATGCGATATTCTTTTCTCGAGCGCAAGTTTTTGTAAGTCTTGAAAACCTGCATGGATTAGATGTATTAGATAGGCCGCCTCCGGTGAACGATCGGTAAGTTCCCCTATCCGGTGGATCATTTCCTTTGCATCTTCCAAATTGATAATGTCACTCATCCAAACAGGAAACTCTTGTTGAAGCGTCTCGATGTCTGATTTTTCGTTCTCTTCTTTATTCCCGATGATTAAATCAGGTTTTAAGGAACGGATTTTATCCAGATCTAACTTTTTAGTACCACCGATCTTGGTTTTAGCGTTCAACTTCTCCTTGGGGTGGATGCAAAACTTCGTAACGCCAACAATCTCAATCTCCAATCCAAGATCAAACAACAACTCTGTCTGAGATGGAACCAAAGAAATTATCCTTTTTGGCGGAAAAGTAAAGGCAATGCGGTTATCAAGTTGATCAGTAAAAATCTTCTTCATAAAAACAAAGGTAAATGATCCCCGCAGTTAAGCAGATCACATTTACCTTTAAAAAAATAAACGTTATTTAAATGCTCGTACCTGATGGAATTACTGCGCCTTTTTTAACGACAACGATCCCGTCTTTTACCGCATAGAAACCAAAGTCTCCATCAGGAAGGTGCTCCCCCCCTTTTATCTGAACATTGTTCCCAATGCGGCAGTTTTTGTCAATAATTGCGTTAGAGATGTCGCAATCATCCCCTATTCCAATTAGCGGGTGTCCAGCTTCATTTTCCTCCTGTATTTCCTGCAATGTTTGATAGCGATCGCTACCCATAATGTAGGCATTTTCAACCTTCGTTCCCCTTCCAATCCGAGATCTGATTCCAATTACGGCATGGCTAATCTGTTCGGCTTGCAGAATACAACCTTCAGCAATTACCGCTTTATTTAATGTTGTTCCTAACAACTTCGATGGAGGCAACATCCTAGGTCTGGTAAAAATACTTTGATGGCTATCAAACAGGTTAAACTTTGGAATATCATCGGTTAGACCTAGGTTTGCTTCAAAAAAAGAAGAAATATTACCAATATCCGTCCAATAGCCTTCATATTGGTAACTTAAAACACGAAATTGGTTTAATACCATTGGAATGATCTCTTTACCAAAATCCTTCTCATTAGGGTTTTCATCAAAGATTCGAATCAACAGATCCCGGTTAAAGATATAGATACCCATGGAAGCAAGGTAATTTCTACCCTCTGCTTGCATTTCAGGACCTGTGTCAGAGCTCCAGTCCTTGATAAGTTCAGAATTTGGCTTTTCGATGAACGAAGTAATGATATTTTCTTCATTAGCTTTTAAGATCCCGAAGTCTGTTCCATCCTTCGCCGTAACCGGAATGGTTGCCAACGTCACTTCAGCTTTACTCTCAATGTGCGCGTTGACCATTTCATTAAAGTCCATTTGGTAGAGTTGATCTCCTGACAAAATCAGAACATACTCAAACTCGTGATTAAGCAAATGATGCATGGTTTGTCGAACGGCATCTGCTGTTCCCTGAAACCAGGTTGGATTTTCAGGTGTTTGTTCCGCTGCCAGGATATCAACAAAAGCATCACTGAAATGACTGAAGTGGTAGGTGTTCTTGATGTGTTTGTTTAATGAGGCCGAATTAAACTGCGTAAGCACAAACATCCTGTGGATGCCAGAATTCAGGCAGTTCGAAATTGGAATGTCAACTAAACGGTACTTTCCCGCAATAGGTACTGCCGGTTTTGATCTGGTCTGAGTGAGCGGTGACAACCTGGAGCCCTGGCCTCCGCCAAGAATAACTCCCAATACTTTTTCGGTCATATATTTAAGTTTATATTTGGTAAAAATTAATGTAGTCCTGAGCTGATCTATCCCAGGAATGGTCAAGTTTCATAATAAATTTTCTAATCTCTTTTAACGCCTTGGTATTCTGATATAAATGGTAAGCCCGTCCCACGGCATGTTCCACATCACCTACAGTGGCCTGATCGTGGCAGAAGCCAAAGCCACCATCGCCAATGTCAATCACTGTATCCTTCAAACCTCCAATTCTACGCACAATCGGGATTGTTCCATAGCGAAGCGCATACATTTGATTCAAGCCACAAGGTTCAACCCTTGAAGGCATCAACAAGAAATCTGCGCCAGCATATATCTGGTGGGACAATTGTTCATTATATCCAATGTAGGTATTGTAAACACCTCTATACTTCTCCTTCAATTGCTCAAGCTGCTGCTCCACATGCCGCTCACCAGAACCCAAAATCAGGATGTTCATGGCGCGATCACTTTGTGTTAGCACATTATCAAAAATCGCTGGCAGCAAGTCAGCACCCTTTTCACCTACTAGTCTGCCGATAAAGGTGAACAGCGGTTTAGCAGGATCCAAATTGAAAACATCACACAATGCCTGTTTGTTTGCCTTTTTTCCGGCTTCCACCGTACGCAGGTTGAAATTCTTATTGAGCATTGGATCTATCGCGGGATCCCAAACATCATTGTCTATCCCGTTTAAAATCCCGTGGGACTTCGATCTTTCACGTTGTAACAGCGTCTCAAGACCGTTCGCTTTGTAGCTTATTTCCTCCATGTAAGTTGGAGAGACGGTAGATATCTTCCAGGCACATTTTATGGCTGAAGCCAAGGGATTGATTGCTCCTTCCCACTCCAGCTTACCCGAATTTCGCAAGTCAAACACCGGAATCAAATGAAGCTTGTCCCAACCAAACTGCCCTTGGTACTGCGCGTTGTGTATAGTGAGTGCAGTCGGGACGTTATTCAGCCGCCAAAATCTGGCACAATTTGAAGCCATAAAAGGGATCAGGCCAGCGTGGTAATCATGGCAGTGAATTACATCTGGTTTATGTTGCCATTGATGTATCCAGTCCAATGCGGCAATTTGAAATGCAATGAAGCGCTCGGTATCATCATCGTAGCCGTAAACCTTAGGTCGATTTAACAGCCCGGGGATATGAACCAGGTATAGATCGAACCCAAGTTTATTTGTTTTTTCTCTAAGAATTCTTACCTGAAAGTTCCTGGCGCCAACTTCCACCCAGCCATCGTAAACACCTTCAAATTCATTTTCATGAAGAAACTTGTTCTCGTAAGCAGGCATTACAACTTTAGCAATATGGCCAATTTTGTTTTGATACTTCGGCAATGCACCTACCACATCGCCCAAACCGCCGACTTTCGCGATAGGGTAACATTCAGCACTGAAGTGTATAATTTCCATCTTTTAAATTTTGTTAAAAAAATTGCTAAAATATAACAACTGAAAGGTAATGGAGTTTGCCCAATAATCCCAATTATGTTCGCCTGGGCGAATGATAAAATCATGGGCAACATTCCGGTACATTAACTTTTCGTGCAACGCAACATTCACCTGATAAAAAAAGTCGTCCTTGCCGCAGTCAATGATCAAAGCAAGCTTTCCGGGCTTAATAAGATGAGTCATCTCAATAACGGAGTTTGCCGACCATCTATCTGGAAATTGATCATAGGACCCCAAACGTTCATTAATTGACCAGCTTTCGGGAAAGGGGCGTAAATCTACACCGCCGCTCATACTACCTGCAGCAGCAAAAAGATCCTGATGTTTAATGGCAAGGTATAAAGCGCCATGCCCACCCATACTTAAGCCTGTAATTGCCCTTCCCTTTCTATCTTTGATGGTTCTATATCGCTTGTCTATTTCTGGTACAAGCTCTTTCGTAATATAGCTTTCATATTGCCATTTTGGATCAACTGGACTATCAAAATACCAGCTGGAATAGTTGCCATCAGGACACACGATAATCAGGTTCAACCGGTCGGCCTGATCTTTTATGGTTGGCACAGTATTCACCCATTTGGAATAACGGTCACTATAACCGTGAAGTAGGTAAACTACCGGATACTGCACTCCTTTATTATATTGTTCGGGTACAATGACAACTGCATTGACATTTTTTCTCATCAATGTACTATAAGTCGAAAGTGTATCTACCTTCGCCGCAATAACGGGCAAAGCAAAGATTAAGAGCAACAATAAGGCGAATAGTTTTTTTGACGAAATGTCAGCTATCATTTTAACACAATTTAAAGTCTGAATATAGATAAATTTATTCTTAGGTATAAACATGCATCAAAATATCCAAATTGATGAAATTGTTTTCTTAAAACACAAATTTAAATCAAATTACAGTTAAGCGCTTGATAATGTTCCTGTTTAGATTGAGATTGATAAAAACCGATCTAAACAAATTATCAAATGAAAACATTAAGCACCTTTCGACTTCCACTCCTTACATTATTGATTCTCTTTGCGTGTGCATGTAAGAAAAAAAGCGGTCCCTCGGGGCCTGAAACCCCAGAAACACCACCTGTGTCGCCGACCGTACCAACAAACCCAAGTGCGGAGGTAAAGCCGCTCGTGCCACTAAGTATAAGCACCGACAATTTGAAAATTGATTTTCAATATGCGACCACCGCAAATGTTCTCATGGAGATTCGCCAATCAAATGGATCACGGGAGATGATTGTCTACAATGATAAGAACCAACTTAAAGAGTATAAGCGGTACTTGAAAGATGATCTGCTATACCACGTCTATTATGTACTTAACGAAGAAGGGTTGGTCTCTAAAGCAATTCAGTACAATGTTGAGGCTGGAGGAAAACTGATGAGCCCTTTAGGCTTCTATCAAGTAAGCTATGACGAAGCAAAGCAAATTGAAACCGTAGACTGGTACGATTTCAAGAACATGCTTATTAAAACCCGGGACTTCGGCTATAACGAAAAGTCATTATTTGCAGGGAGTAAAACAAGTGGTAGTCAGCCGTATCAGCAAAGTTACCTCTACGATGAGCAGCCTGGAGTTTTCAAACAAGTGTCACAACTTCAGATTTTATCCTTGGAGCATGAGGCCTTTTATCTGCTAAATATAAAAGCAAACCTAAAGGCAATTAAAAATGAAGGCCAATCGGCCGGGAATCTAAACTTTGAAATGCAATATAATGCGAACGGGTATCCCGCTGTAATTACCCAAACAGATGCTTCCGGCAAAAGTAAAGTCTATAAGATCAGCTACCGGTAATGCTATTGGGATACGGCTTGATAGACCATTTCAAATGTAAAACGCACGACTAAAAGCATGGCAGAAACGAATAAACCAAATACAAATGGGTGGCCGAAAGTTCTGCCTTGTGCAATCAGTTTTTTGACGATAAAACCCCCAGCAAAAAAGTTCAGGAGAATGACGAAAGCGACACCGCTGTAGTTTTTTGCAATAAGCTCGTAAACAAATAGAATTATACAGAAAGCCATAATGCCCCATTTGGCGGACTTCCAGAGTGCTTCCGCATTAGCAGCATTGGGGTTCGCAAGTGCTGCTCGCCTTTGTAGCATCATTTTAGATAATTCAGGATTGGCAACTACCCGCTTATACATCTCCTGATCTGCTGCTGCTAAAGCATTCGGCTGATAATGTGATCGTTTGTCGATTATGATGTCCATCAACTCATCATCCCTAAGCGATTGCATACGTGCACTAAAATCATTTTCCATTGTTCTTTCTTAGTGTTAGCTCATGATTGCTAACGCTCGCCAAATCTACAGCTTTTTTGAATGTGCGCACATCTTTAAAAGTCAATTGCGATAGTGTTCGGGATTCATAAATTATTTTGAATTCATCAGGCTCAAAGGGCCAGCTTTCGACCACCAGCGACCCATCCTCAGCCATAAAGAAAGCATAGGGCTTGCCATCTGGACCATTACTGATCTCTATCTTACGTTGTTCAGGCTGAATAAGCCCTTGACAAATCAATAAAGAAAAAGCGTCACAAAATTCAAGCAGTTCGTACGCAGCATTAATTTCTTGAATGGTAGATCCCGATTCCCGGAGCCAGGCTTTTTCCATCTTTTTAAGCTCCTGACAGAACACCATTGCCGCCGGATCCTGTCCGTGCACAAAGTGGATATGCCTCGCAATTAACAATGCAATGTACCTGCTTTTGGTAAGTGCCATTTTCAACTGCCGCTCACAATACTCCCGGCGAAATCCGGTCATTTTAAAATTTACAGGACCACCATTGGCGTTAAGTAGATGATCATCATCAAACTCATTATACACATCATCATGCTCTGCCGTAGCGATTAGCGTCTCTAACCAACGCACAGGCTGCAGCGAATGCTTCCAACGAGCACAAATCTGCCCCGCAATTAAACCATGGGCACGCTGTGTAATGATTTGCCAACCGGCATCTGTGTAGTTTACAATCATATTTAAACATAAAAAAATCCCAAATGCGTATTTGGGATTTAGATATTAAAAGATCATTGGAAATTTTTCTAGCTCTGGTTATCGTGACCTTCCAGTTTCACAAGTTTATTGTAGATACCTAAAAGTAAAAATGGAGCGGCCCATTGTCCAACGAAAAGTGCAGTATGTTTTTGGCCAAGGCATTTAAGGGTTAAAGAAACACCCATAGAGCCCAGCGCTGCCCATAAGAATAAGTCTGATGGAAGTTTAGCTGTTTGTTCCTCGATTGTTCTTGCAACAGGTCCTTCTTTGTGTTGCGGATTGTCTTGTAATTCCATAGTTAGTCCTCCGATTAGATGATTAATTAATTTGGTTCTTTTTCTATATATTACAGGTTTTCAGGTATTTTGTTTATTAATTTTCGATTAACAGTATATACAACATGGATAAAGTGTTAATACGGTTCTGGGATTACTAGCTATACCTGTTCATCACGCAACTGCTGAATCTTCAGTTTCCCTGAGGCTGTTAAAACAGCATAATGTTGAACGTGCTCTTTATGGATGCTTAGGTATCCAAGCTGCTCAAGTTCTTCATATTCGTGCTCCATACCACCCAAAATTGATGAGCTCTCCTGATGTTCAATGGTCTCCAGCATTTCCAGCATATATTCTCTTTCCATAATCATATATTTAGTTAATTAGATAACAACCATATTATCAGGAGGTTTCAAATAATTGACTAACTAAAAAAGATTAATCTTCCGGACGCTCCCGCGGATCTGCCATTTTAACAATTCTAGGCATAAAGGATCCTAAAACCTCGACAAGGCTTTCTTGAGCTTTCATCACAGCATGAATATCTTTATAAACCATGGGCGCTTCATCTAAGCCAGAGCCGAGCAGGCTAATACCGTGTTGTTTAAGCAGCTCCTGCACAGCCTCCTGTTTGATCTCTTTAAAAGCACGATTTCTACTCATCAAACGGCCAGCACCATGAGAGGCAGAATCGATAGATGCGGGATTACCCTTTCCACGGACCAGAAATCCGGGTGTCGCCATTGACCCTGGTATGATACCAAGCACACCTTCTCCTGCCGGGGTTGCGCCCTTCCGGTGCACCATCACCGATCTGCCATCAGGCAATCTTTCCTGCCAGGCAAAGTTGTGGTGGTTTTCAATTCGCATGATGGGCTGCGCCTGCAACTTGGTAGAAATCTTATTGTGTATTTCATGATGGTTTGCAGAGGCATAGTCGCCAGCTAAATTCATAGAAATCCAATATTCCTGGCCTTCTGCACTGTCAAGATCAAGCCAGGCAAGTTCCTTAGCCTCTCTGGGGAGGATCGTTTTTTCCATTGCTAGTTTTGAATAATAATTAGCGATGCTGGCCCCGAAGCCGCGCGACCCCGAATGTGAAAGTAGTGCCAGGTAATTCCCGGCTGGAAGATCGTCCAACATACCATCCTTGATGCTAAACGTGCCCCACTCCACAAAGTGATTTCCCGTTCCGGACGTACCTAATTGCGCATAAGCTTTATCCTTTAGACTTCTAACGAGCTTTGTAGATGTCCATTCATGCCGATCAAAGATGCTCGTATCGTAATAGTTCTTGCTTTTTGCACCCATGCCAAAAACCGTGTTTTCGTTTAAGATCGATTTCAAGCGACTGCCGTCTTTTTCAAAGGTACGATCAGATATATCGTAGATGCTCAAACACATCCGACATGCAATATCAACACCTACCGCATATGGAATAATCTTGTTGCTTTCTGTTGCCAGCACACCTCCAATTGGAAGCCCATATCCAGAATGGGCATCCGGCATCAATGCACCTGCAAGTGAGATCGGGAGGCGCATTGCGGCGTTCATCTGCCCGATGGCCTTCTCATCAATGTTTTCTGCACCATAAATGGGAAAATCAGGTGCTTTTTCATTAAGATCGTAGGACTTAGCATCCGTCTGTGGTGCTGTCTCCTGCCGTTTTTTAGCGAGCAGTAGTTCTGCAAGGAAGCGGAATTTGCTACCCTTTTCTTCGGCAAAGACGAGCGGATGGTCTACAACTTCTTGAAGCTTAGACAATAACTCGGCTTTGGAGATATCATTCTTTTTCAGCAAGCCATTACATACCTGCTGAAACTTCGTCTGTAACTTAGCATCATTAATGCCAAGGGCGGTAAAGTCTTCTTTATTGATCCAAGGTCTTTTCATACAAGTTTAGCTAGTGTATTGCTGTTGTCCAAATGAACATACAACATTTAGGTTGGTTGCTAAACTTTCAGCAAAAAGCGTACTAATTTAAATTAAGACACAAGAACTAAGCTATTTAACCCGGAAGGGTTGTTTACCAGAAAGCAGGTCCCAGAAAAGGATAAAATCGCTTGCTAAGCTAAAGCGTGGATACTTGAAGGTAGCTGGCTTGTTTTTCTCGAAAAAGAAATGACCAACCCAGGCAAATCCATACCCCACAACCGGCATAGCAAGCAAGAAGTGATAGGTGTGAAACAAAATAGCAGTGATAAAGCAGAGTATCACCAAACCGGTGCCGACAAAATGTAACACCCTGCTGGTTAGATTCCGGTGTTCAGACAAGTAAAAAGGGTAAAATTCAGCCAGGGTCTTGTACTTCTTCTTTTCCATAGTAGTTAGTAGTCATTAAGATGGAACAAAATTAAGCGATATACCTCATGTCTTGGTCCGGGATTTATAATATTCCATTCTTTTTGAGAAAAGAGCCCAGGTCGCGCGGATGAACATCCATTAACAGGGTATTAAAGCCAGCCTGTTTCGCACCAACTAGGTGCTGTGGACTATCATCAATAAACAATGTTTCCTCGGGTACCAAATTATTTTCTTCAATCACCTTTTTAAATATCTCTACATTTGGTTTCCTCATGAACATGTCCTGGGAGTAGTATGTCTTCTCAAACAGACTACTATTATCCGGCATCCCAAATTCACGATCCAGGTAGCTAATGATGTACTTATAATGAATGACGTTGTTATTGCTTAAGAGAAAAGTCCGGTATTTGGCTCTAACTTCCAAAAGGGTATCGTGGATTGTTGGGGGAACACCGATAAGAAGGCTGTTCCATGCAGCATCAATT
>Ga0265798_10004429_pt1 | contig 19378 bp, 18 predicted proteins | sample P3T30metagenome_FD_192430 | JGI IMG/M metagenome (GOLD analysis project Ga0265798, IMG submission 192430) | Plant litter microbial communities from East Loma Ridge, Irvine, California - P3 T30 | ecosystem: Environmental > Terrestrial > Plant litter > Unclassified | place: USA: California... | reverse complement strand
ATCGAGTCGGCGCAGCGCAAGGTCGAGGCCAGGAACTTCGACATCCGCAAGCAGCTGCTCGAATACGACGACGTCGCCAACGACCAGCGCAAGGTGATCTACACCCAGCGTAACGAACTGCTGGAAGCGGCCGACATCTCGGAACTGATCGCATCGCTGCGCACCGGCGTGTTCACCGACGTGGTGCGCACCCACGTGCCGGCCGAGTCGGTCGAAGAGCAGTGGGACATCCCGGCCCTGCAGCGCGTGCTGCTTGATGAGTGGGCGCTGGACGTGCCGCTGGCCCGGATGCTGGAGGACGAGCCGAACCTGAACGACGACGACATCCTCGAGCGCGTGCTGGCCGCCGCCGACGCCTCGTACAACGCCAAGGTCGGCATCGTCGGCGCGGAAGCCTTCGGCGGCTTCGAGCGCAACGTCATGCTGCAGAACATCGACACCCAGTGGCGCGAGCACCTGGCGGCGCTCGACCACCTGCGCCAGGGCATCCACCTGCGCGGCTACGCGCAGAAGAACCCGAAGCAGGAGTACAAGCGCGAAGCCTTCGAACTGTTCTCGGGCATGCTGGACGCGATCAAGAACGAAGTGATCCGCACCATCATGACCGTGCGCATCCAGACCCGCGAGGAAGTCGAAGCGGCCGAAGCCGCGATGCAGGCCGCCGCGGCGCACCTGGAGAACGTGAACTACCAGCACGCCGACTTCAACCCGTCGGCGGCCGATCCGGAAGAGCTGCTGGCCCCGCAGGCCTCGACCGCGACCGCCACCGCCATGGCGGACGACCCGGCCACCACCTACATGGGCATGAAGGTCGGCCGCAACGACCCGTGCCCTTGCGGCAGCGGCAAGAAGTTCAAGGCTTGCCACGGGAAGCTGGCCTGATCAGGTAGCAGATGCACGTCGTCCCTGCCTACGCAGGGACGACGTTTTTATGTAGGTAGCAAATGCGTGCGTTATGCGGTTGGCGTGCGCTGTATCCCCTTCCTCAACCAAGCCAACGCCTCGTCATCGATCCCCGCCCCCTTGCGCAGCATCGGCTGCTCCTCGATCGCGCGCCTGAAGCCCGCGACCGTCTCCGGATCGGTCCCGATCATGTCATGGAACAGTTCCATCCACTGCCGCCCCAGCGCCAGCGACGCCGGCTGCACCGCCTCGGGATCAAGCCGCATCTGTTCGCGCACCCGGCCGATCAGGATCGTCCATTCCTGGCCGCGCGCGATGTAATGGCGGCGCATGCGCGCGATCACCTCGGGCGCCAGGTAGCGTGCCCAGATGGCCTGTTTCAGTTCGCCGATGATCGCCATCACGTAGTGCATCACGGCCTGCGGGATGCCGACCGCCTCTTTCTCTCGTTCGGCCATCAGGTTCATGCGCGCGGCGAGGTCGGCGTCGCCACCCGTGCCGCGCCCGAAGGCGTCCAGCCAGCGCCGGCCGAAGGCGGCGGCGGCTTCCGAATCCGGCGCCACCTGCGTCCGGATCAATTCCCGGGCTTCGTCGACCAGCCCTTGCCATTGCGTTTTGATCGCCTCGTCGTGGTACATCGGGAGGCGCGCCAGTTCGTCCTGCGTAAAGTATTTTTCGTACATGCTCATCCGCTCCAGTGAGTCCAGCCAGGTCGGCAGGTCGGGCTCGCGGCCATCCGCCAGTTCGCTACGCAGGCGCAGCAGGTGCTTGCGCATCTGCTCCGCTTCCCGCATCTGGCGGTCGAGCGCGGCCAGCTGGCGCTCGACGATGGCCAGCGCGCTGCCTTCCGGGCTGTCCAGGTAAAGGCCGATGTCGGACAAGCCCATGCCGAATGCGCGCAGGGCCTGGATACGGTGCAGGCGCGCCACGTCATCGCGGTCATAGAGCCGGTAGCCGGCATCGGAACGCGCCGAAGGGCGGAGCAGCCCGATGCTGTCGTAATGGTGCAGCGTGCGTACCGTCAGGTTGGCCGCAAGCGCCAGTTCACCCACTTTCAGCATCGATCGTCTCCTGTCTTCAGCGTGGTGCCAATCTCGAGCCTGACGTGGCGTGAGGGTCAAGCGTTGATTTTAACGCGGTCGCACCATGGGTCAGCCGGCACTGTCGAATTTCGCCAAGTTCAGCGAGCTCAGCGGACCGCCAGGGAATTGCGATAAGCGTCCGCCCACGGCCAGCGTGCCAAGGTCGATGCCGAAGAAGCCCAAGCGTCCAATCAGAGCCAGCACCTTCTGCTTGGCGCTTGCGTCGTCGCCCGCCACGAACAGCACGCGCCGGCCGCCTTCCGCGCCGGGGTCGCCGGCCAGCAGGGCCGGCTGCAGGTGATTGAAGGCCTTGACCACGTGCGCGCCGGGCAGCATGTCGGCGACGACTTCGCTGGAGCCGCGTCCGCGTAGTTCGAACGGACGGAAGTCCGGCGCCTCGATCGGATTATTGGCGTCGACGACGATGCGGCCGTCCCAGGGGCCGAGGCTTCGCACGGCGCCCGGGATCTTCGACCAATTCACCGCCAGGAACACAAGGTCTGCGCTGGCCGCCTCCCGCGCCGTCACGGCGCGGATGCGCGGACCGAGTTCCGCTTCGAGCGCCGCCAGCGAAGCGGGGGCGCGACTATTGGCGATCACGGCGTCGACGCCGGCGTGGGAGAGGGCGCGGGCGATGGCCATGCCAATGGCGCCGGCGCCGATGATTCCGATCTTCATGATGATGTTCTCCTCGATCCGGATCAGGCGGTGAAGCCGCCGTCAACCAGCAGCTCCGCGCCGCTGACGAAGGAAGCTTCTTCCGACACGAGGTAACTGACCGCGGCGGCGATGTCGCGGCCTTCGCCGTAGCGGCCGACGGCAATGCCGGGGCGGACGATATCGGCGACCGCGCCGTCGGCAGGGTTCATGTCGCTGTCCGTAGGGCCGGGGTGGACCGTGTTTACCGTGATCCCTTGTGGACCCACGTCGCGCACCAGGCCGCGCGTGAAGCCGGCGATGGCGCCTTTGGTGAGCGTGTAAGCGGAAGCGGTCGGGAAGGCCGCGTACTGCACCATCGAGCTGCCGATGTGGACGATGCGGCCGCCGGCGCCCATGTGGCGCAGCGCTTCCTGGGTGGCGACGAAGACGCCGGTCACGTTCACGGCCAGGATGCGTTCGAAGTCCGCGAAAGCTATCTCGGTCGGCGCGCCCAGCACACTGATGCCGGCGTTGTTGACCAGGATGTCGATGCGGCCGAAACGCTCGGCCACGCCGCGCACGGCGGCGCGTACCGCTGCCGGGTTGCCGGCGTCAGCCTGCACCGCGATCGCGCTGCCTCCTTCAGCCTCGATGGCTGCAACCACTTGGCCGGCCTTGTCCGGCGAGGCGTGATAGGTAATGGCGACGGTGGCGCCGTCGCGCGCCAGGCGCTTTGCAATGGCTGCGCCGATCGAGCGGCTGCCTCCGGTGACCAGGGCGACTTTGCCGTGCAGTGTAGAAGAGCTGTCCATGTCGTTTCCTTTCGATGTGATGAGTGGGTGAAAGAAGTATGGAAGCTGAAGGCTTCAAGCGGTACTGCTAGGTAGATATAATTAGTTTCAATCAAACGTTGAAATCAAATCGATGGAAACCTTGTCCAATCTCGAGTCCTTTGTGCGTAGTGCGGAATCGGCCAGCTTTTCCGCGGCAGCGCGGCGGCTGGCGTTGACGCCGGCGGCGGTGAGCCGCAATGTCGCCCAACTGGAGCGCAACCTGGGTGTGCGCCTGTTCCAGCGCAGTACCCGCGGATTGACGCTGACCGAAGCAGGCGAACGCTTTTTGCAAGCAGTGGGCGGGGGGCTGGACACTATCCAGGGCGCCATCGCCGAAGTGACGGCCAAAGCAGGCCAGCCGGCAGGCATGCTGAAATTGAGCGCGGCGCACCGCTTTGGCTGCGATTTCCTGCTGCCGATGATGCCGGCCTTCGTGGAACGCTACCCGGCCGTGCTGCCCGACTGGCATTTCGACAACCGCCAGGTCGACTTGATCCGGGACGGCTTCGACGCGGCTGTCGGCGGCGGCTTCGAACTGCCGCCGGGCGTCGTCGCACGCGAACTGGCGCGGCTGCAGATCGTCGCGGTGGCCACGCCGCAGTTCATGCGAGGCCGCAGCGCTCCGCGGCGTCCGGCCGACCTGGCTGCGTACGAGGGCGTGGTCATGCGCTCGGTGTTCAGTGGCCGCATTGCCCGGCGTGTCTTGCGCAACCGGGCCGGTGAGGCACAGGCCTGCGAACAGCGTGCAGTCATGGCCGTGAACGACCCGGATGCGCTCGTGCGTGGGGTGCTCATGCACCTCGGGATCGGCTTGCTGGCCACGCCCGATGTCGTGAACCATCTCGAAAGTGGTGAGCTGATGCGGGTATTGCCGGACTGGTACGAGGAAGCTGGCGCCATCTCGCTGTATTTCACCAGCCAGAAGCTGATGCCGGCCAAGACCCGCGCCTTCGTCGACTTCGTGACCGAGCAGTTCCGCGACCAGGGCCTGGCGCAGCGCTTCCTGGCCGTGTGATCAGCGCGGCTGGGGCAGCACGCCGCGGAAACGCCGCTCCTCGTGCCACAGCGTGACGAACAGGGTCATCACCACCGGGCCGACGAACAGGCCGATCAGGCCCAGCGTCTCGACCCCGCCCAGGATGCCCAGCAAGACCGCCAGGAAGGGCAGCTGGGTGGCGCTGCCGATCATCTGCGGGCGCACGAAATGGTCGGCGATGAACAGGACGATGGCGCCCCAGACGGCAATCGCGATCGCGGCGGCCGGATTGCCCTGGTAGAGCAGCAGGGCGGCCACGGCGCCAAAGGCGAGCGGCGCGCCGAAGGGGATGATGGCCAGCACGCCGGTGGCGGCGGCCCACAGCACGGCGGAGGGCACGCCCGCGATCTGGTAGCCGATGCCGAGCAGGACGCCTTCGGCCAGGCCCACCAGCACCAGGCCGTTGACGGTGGCGCGCACCGCGACCGGCACCTTCAGCGAGTACAGGGTCCAGCGCCCGGCGCCGATCAGGTGCGCGCCGATGGCGTCAAGCTGGCGCTGCAGCGCGGCGCCGTCCTTGTAGAAGAAGAACAGGCAGACGAAAGCGAACACCACGTCGATCAAACGGTGCATGACGTTGCTGCCGACGCGCTTGAGCACTTCGCTGGCCGACTGCATGCGGCCGACCGAGCTGTCCTGCAGCAGGTGGGCCAGGCCGTGCGGCTGGCCCAGCGTCGCGGTCCACCATTCCTGGATCTCATGGCCGGCGAAGGGGATGCGCGCCAGCCAGCCGGGCGGCGCCAGGCCGTCGGTGTTGGCGTTGGCGACCAGCTGGGCCAGCGCCGGCGCCTGGTGCGCGGCCTGGGTCACGCCAAAGGCGAGCGGGGTGATGAAGACGATGGCACCGAGGAGCGTGACCAGGGCCGCCGCCAGGATCTCGCGCCGGCCCCCGAGCGCCGCCAGCACGCGCCGGTACAGCGGCCAGGTGGCGATGCACAGGATCGCCGCCCACAACAGCGGCAGCAGGAAGCGCTGCGTCACGAACAGGGCGAACAGGATGATCGCCAGCGAAAAGCAGGCGCTCAGGACGTCGCGTTGATTATCGGTCATCGGTGTGGCTCCGCGTATGAAGACTCTCTAGTAAAGACTTTCTAATATACAACTGATCATCTTAAGAAAGGGTTAACTACGGCGTCCCAATCGGGGCAGGGCGCCCGTTTCATCCTCTGGCGGTACAATACCGGATTCGACAATCTTTCCTTTTTCCCTACCGAGAACGCCATGGCCGTCAATTCCCCCCTGCCCGTCGCCGCCGAACTGAAAGCCGTCAACGGCATCGAACTGGGCTTCGCCGAAGCCGGCATCAAGAAGCCGAACCGCAAGGACCTGCTGGTGATGAAGCTCGCCGAGGGCGCGACGGTCGCCGGCGTCTTCACCACGAACCGCTTCTGCGCCGCGCCGGTGCAGGTCAGCAAGGCCAACCTGGCGGCCGTCAAGGATGGCGGCAAGCCGATCCGCGCGCTGGTGATCAACACCGGCAACGCCAACGCCGCCACCGGCGAGCCGGGCCTGGCCAATGCGCGCGCCACCTGCGACGAAGTCGCACGCCTGCTGGAGATCGACGCCCAGCAGGTGCTGCCGTTCTCCACCGGCGTGATCCTGGAACCACTGCCGGTGCAGAAGATCGTCGCCGGCCTGCCGGCCGCCATCGCCAACCTGAAGCAGGACAACTGGTTCAACGCGGCGGAGTCGATCATGACCACCGACACCCAGCCGAAGGCGGCCTCGCTCACCACCACCATCGGCGGCCACGAAGTCACCATGACCGGCATCAGCAAGGGCGCCGGCATGATCAAGCCGAACATGGCGACCATGCTCGGTTATCTCGCCTTCGATGCGAAAGTCGCGCAGCCGGTACTGGACGAGCTGGTGAAGTATGCCGCCGACCGTTCGTTCAACGCGATCACCATCGACGGCGACACCTCGACCAACGACTCCTTCATCATCGTCGCGACCGGCACTGGCGAACTGGATATCGATTCGCTCGAGCACCCGGACTACGAAGCGCTGCGCGAGACCGTCACCGGCATCTCGCGCCACCTGGCGCAGCAGATCATCCGCGACGGCGAAGGCGCGACCAAGTTCATCACCATCAGCGTGGAGCAGGGCCGCGACATGGCAGAGTGCCGCAAGATCGCCTATGCGATCGCCCACTCGCCGCTGGTGAAGACCGCCTTCTTCGCCTCCGACCCGAACCTGGGCCGCATCCTGGCCGCGATCGGCTACGCCGGCGTCGACGACCTCGACACCACCAAACTCGACCTCTACCTGGACGACGTCTGGGTCGCCAAGGCCGGCGGGCGCAACCCGGATTACAAGGAAGAAGACGGCCAGCGCGTGATGAAGCAGGCCGAGATCGTGGTGCGCGTGGAGCTCGGCCGCGGCAGCGCCAGCGCCACCGTGTGGACCTGCGATCTGTCGCACGACTACGTCTCGATCAACGCCGACTACCGTTCCTGAGGGCCGGCCAAGCATGAACCAGCTGGAACAGTTCCTGCACCGGGCCGAGGCGCTGCTGGCGCGGGTGGAAAGCCTGTTGCCGCCCGCGGCGCCGCGCGAGCCGGACTTCAAGCACTGCTTCGCCTTCCGCTGGCGCCGCCGTTCGGGGACGGGCGGTGGCCATGTTCTGCAGGCCGTGGCGCATGCCTCGAACATCCGCCTGGAAGACCTGCAGCACGTGGAGCGACAGAAGGCCCAGATCGAGCAGAACACGCGCCAGTTCGTGAACCGCCGCCCGGCCAACAACGTGCTGCTGACCGGCGCGCGCGGCACCGGCAAGTCTTCGCTGATCAAGGCTTGCCTGAACGGTTTTGCCGGCCAGGGCCTGCGCCTGATCGAAGTGGACAAGGCCGACCTGGCCGACCTGCCCGACATCGTCGACCTGGTGGCCAGTCGTCCGGAGCGCTTCGTGATCTTTTGCGACGACCTCAGTTTCGAAGAGGGCGAGGCCGGCTACAAGGCGCTGAAGGTGGCGCTGGACGGCAGCGTGGCGGCGCAGTCGGACAACGTGCTCATTTATGCGACCTCGAACCGGCGGCACCTGCTGCCGGAAAAAATGTCGGACAACGCCAGCTACCGGCACGGCGAGGATGGCGATTTGCATCCGGGCGAGACGGTCGAGGAAAAGATCTCGCTGTCCGAGCGCTTCGGCCTGTGGCTGTCCTTCTACCCGTTCCGCCAGGACGACTACCTCGACATCGTCGGGCACTGGCTGGCCAGTTTCGGCTGCACCCCGGCGCAGATCGAGTCGGCGCGCGGCGAGGCGCTGCAATGGGCACTGGGCCGCGGCTCGCGCTCGGGCCGCGTGGCCTGGCAGTTCGCCAAGGATTACGCGGGCAAGCTGCAGGAAGGTGGTTCGAATGTCTGAAGCAGTGAAGAAGCCGGTCGACGTCGCGGTCGGCATCCTGATGCGCCCCAACGGCGACGTCCTGCTGGGCCAGCGGCCCGAGGGCAAGCCCTATGCCGGTTACTGGGAGTTCCCGGGTGGGAAGGTGGAAGCCGGCGAGGACATCTTCCATGCGCTGCAGCGCGAGTTCGTCGAGGAACTGGGCGTGCAGGTGGTGAGCGCCGAACCCTGGTGCTGCGTCGAGCACGTGTACGAGCATGCGCACGTGCGGCTCTACTTCTATATCAGCCGCGAGTGGACCGGGGAGCCGCAGAGCCTGGAAGGGCAGGCGTTCGCGTGGCAGGGGGCGTATTCGGTCAGTCCGCTGCTGCCGGCGACCATTCCCTTGCTGGCGTGGCTGGACAAGCTGCGTTACGCGGAATAACCCCGTCGCCCCTGCGAAGGCAGGGGCCCAATTTCGCGTGCATGCCATGAACTTGGGGGAGTAATGCCGGGGGCATAATTCCGCCTGCGCAGGGACAACGTTCAGGACCGTCCGTCGTCGCTATTCCCGCCTGCGCTCCCGCTGTTCCCGCACCCGCCGCGCAATCGCATCCATCTGCGCCGTATTCCTGCGCGCCGCCCGGTCGTGCCGCGAGCGCCCGCAATCGCGCACATCGCTCGCGCAATCGAGTATGTCCAGCGCATCGGAACCGCAATCGCATGCCTTGCCCAGGCCATGCCCATGGCAGCCGTGCCCGTGGCAGCCCGGCCCATCGCAGCCAGGCGAATCGCAAGGCACGTCGCAGTGGCCCTGCTGCCGGTAGCGCATCATGGGTGGCGCGGCAGGCGCGGCCGGCCGCATGCGCCCGTGTACATGCCCGCACAGGGCCAGCCGCCGGTCGAGCAGGCCCAGCCCACGGCGCAAGCCGAAACGCGCGATCACGCGGTAGCCATAGCGCGAGCAGCTCTCGCCGCAGGTAGCGACACGGAACGCACAGGAATAGCCTTTCAGCGGCGACAGCCAGCGCTGGTAGCCGCGGATCGCGGCCAGGGCGAGGGTGCGGCCGAGGCGACTCATGCGGGCATGCTGTTTATTCGGGAATGGAATCGTCCTTCGATTCACCAGGCGCGGAACCCGGGATCGTGTACTTCTCTTCGGCCCAGGCGCCCAGGTCGATTTGCTTGCAGCGTTCGGAGCAGAATGGACGGAACGTGTTCTCGGGCTTCCATTCGACCTTGGCGCCGCAGGTGGGGCAGGATACAACGGTCATGACAGCGGATCTTCAAAAATTACAGAGGGTGAGCTCGAATGGTACATCTTCTTCCAGCGGCTTGGGTTTGCAGTCCCCGCCCTGGGTGGTAAAGCGCACCCACAGCATGTATTTATTGGCCGAGATCTCGGGAATGGCGCCGAGGGCGTCGTCCAGCGACAGGCGCAGCATCTGGTAGACCTTGCCTTGCAGCATCTGCTGATAGCTGCCCGAGACGGCGATCATCTTGACCGGGCCGCCGGAATCGCGCAGCAGGCGCAGCACCAGCGACAGCGCGTCGAACAGCGGGGCCAGCGGCGCGAACCAGCCCACGATGTCGGCGTGGCGCTGCTCGGCCGGGCGGCGCTGCCAGGCGTAGTAGGAGGGCAGGTCGAATTCGCAGGCGCCGCCGGGGATGATGGTGCGGCCGCGGATGCTCATCAGCCATTCGTTCTCGCGCACGTTCTGGCCGGTCTTGCCCTGGGCGCCGACCAGCGCGGTGCTGACGGTGTCCAGTTCGCCGAGCACGGCGTCCAGCATCTCGGGGGCGACGTTCGGGTTGCTGCGGTAGCCCAGCAGGCTCTGCTTCTGGCGCTCGAGTTCCTGCAGCAGGTCGGACTTCAGGTCCGCGCGTCCCGCCACTTCCAGCATGTCGAAGATCGTCGCGAGCGCGACGTGATGCTGCAGAGGATGTTCCTGTCTGACAAAGAATTTGAACTTCTCATACAGGTCTTCCAGCCGCAACAACGTGCGAATCCGCTCGTTGAACGGGTATTCGTAGACGATCAAAATGACATTCCTCTCGGCGTAGACAGGCGAGCAACCCCATGATTCTGAACCATGATGGGCAAAATTACAAACGTCCGTTCGGAAGTGCCGCTAATCTTGCCGCTTCGTCAAGATATTCGCGGTGCAGGCGTTCCACCTGCGGCAGCAGTTCGTCCAGGCCGGCATCGTTGACGATCACGTCGTCGGCGGCCGCCAGGCGCTGCGCGCGCGTCACCTGGGCCGCCATGATGGCGCGCACCTGGGACTCATCCAGGCCGTTCCTGGCCATCACGCGCGCCACCTGCAGGTCTTCCGGGCAGTCGACCGCCAGCACCCGGTCGACGCGCTCGCGCCAGGTGCCGGACTCGATCAGGAGCGGCACCGCGAAGATCACGTAGGGTCCGGTCGCGAGCAGGGCCGCGGCGGCGGTCGCTGCGCGGATGCGCGGGTGCAGGATGGCTTCCAGGCGCGTCCTGGCGTCCGGGTCGGCAAACACCAGCGCGCGCATCCGTGCGCGGTCGAGGGCGCCGTCAAGCGTCGCGTATTCGGGACCGAAGGCGTCCAGCAGCGCCGGCATGGCGGCGCCGTGCGGGGCGGTGAGGGCGTGGGCGATCTGGTCGGTGTCGATGACCGACGCGCCGCGCGCGGCGAACAGGTCGGCCACCGTGGTCTTGCCGCTGCCGATGCCGCCGGTCAGGCCGATCGCGAATTTGAGAGGTGTGTGAGCTGGGTCGTGGGTCATGGATGTCTCCGGCCCAGCCGAAAAGGCTCAAGCCTGCAGCAACAGCCCCTGCGCGTAGCGCGTGAGCGGGATGCCGTACAAGAGTGCGATCATACCAGCCGCGGCCAGGTAAGGGCCGAACGGGATCGGATTGTCGCGCGCGCGGCCGGCGAACAGGATCAGGCCGATGCCCACCACGGCGCCCACGAAGGAGGACAGGATCACGATCGTCGGCAGCAGCATCCAGCCCATCCAGGCGCCCAGTGCCGCCAGGAGCTTGAAGTCGCCGTTGCCCATGCCGGGGATGCCGCGCACCTTCTCGAACAGGAAGTTCACGGTCCACAGCACCATGTAGCCGGCCGCAGCGCCGATCACGGCGTCGCGCAGGGGCACGATGGCGCCGTCCAGGTTGACCAAGAGGCCCAGCCACAGCAGCGGGTAGGTCAGCACGTCCGGCAGGGTCTTGGTGTCGTAGTCGATCAGCGTCATGGCGATCAGGAGGAAGCCGAAGCCCAGCACCGCCAGGCCGATCCAGTCCAGGCCGAAGTGCCAGGCCAGGGCGGCCGACAGCAGGCCGGTGACCAGTTCGACGATCGGGTAGCGCGCCGAGATCGGCGCCTTGCACGAACTGCACTTGCCGCGCAGGACCAGCCAGCTGAGCAGCGGGATGTTTTCCAGCGCCGTGATCTGGTGGCCGCAGTGCGGGCAGCGCGAGCGCGGCACCGTCAGGTCGAAGCGGTCCGGGTGCGGCAGCGGCTGGCCGGCCTGGTCCGCCACGTAGTTGTCGAAGTCGCGCTGGGACATGATCGGCAGGCGGTGCACGACCACGTTCAGGAAGCTGCCGACCAGCAGGCCGAATATCCCGGCGATGAGCGCGGCGCCCAGGGTCGCCGCCGGCGCGAAGAAATACAGCGCGGGCAGGTCCCAGCTCAGCGGCACGAACAGGCCGATCCAGGCGCCGATGGCGGCCAGCAGCTTGAACAGGCCCTGGCCGATGACTTCCTTGCGCGTGATGAGTTTGAACAGGGCGTTGATGGCCCACAGGAGCAGGTAGCCGGCCGCCGCGCCGGTCACGGCATCGCGCAGCGGGGCGATGCCGCCGTTCAGGTTGACCAGCAGGCCCAGCCACAGCAGCGGATAGACCAGGTCGTCCGGGATCTCCTTGGTGTCATGGCGAATCAGCAGGATCGGAATCAGGAGCCAGACGAAGGCCAGGCTCGCCAGCCCGATCAGGCCGCTGCCGAAATGCCAGACCAGCGCGGCCGACAGCAGGCCGGTGACCGCCTCGACGACCGGCACGCGCACGGATACCGCGTCCTTTTTGCAAGCGCTGCATGTGCCGCGCGTGAGCAGCCAGCCCAGCACCGGCAGCTTTTCCGCCAGCGAGGGCGGGTGGCCGCAATGCGGACAGCGCGCGCGCGGCGTGAAGAAGGTGTAGCTGTCCTGGTGCGGCAAGTCCTTGCCGGCCTCGTCGGCGATGTAGTTGTCGAGATCGCGCTGCTGCATGACCGGCAGGCGCTGCGCGACCACGTTCAGGAAGCTGCCGATGAACAGGCCGAGCAGGCCGGCGACGAGGGCGGCGGCAAGCGTGGCCGGTGCGGCAAAGAGGATAGTTTCCAAAGGCATAAGGGTTCGAGGCAGCGGTTGATTCCGTGAATCAACTATTCTAGGCGTTTTCGAGGGCTTTGGGCAGCGTGGTGAGGCGGCGTTGCGACACAGTTATACTCTGGTCATCCTACAATGGGATGCCGGTGGGAGGACTACCGGCGTATGCCAACCCCAGGAGGCGCACGATGAGCCGCTACGCCCACGTCATAGGCAGCCGCACCTACCACTTCGCCGACCTGCGCGAGCTGCTCGCCAGGGCCACGCCGCTGCGCTCGGGCGACTGCCTGGCCGGCATCGCCGCCGCCAGCAGCGAGGAACGCGTGGCCGCGCAGATGGCGCTGGCCGACCTGCCGCTCACCGTGTTCCTCGACGAGGCGGTGATCCCCTACGAAGACGATGAAGTCACGCGCCTGATCATCGACAGCCACGACGGCGCCGCCTTCCAGACCATCCGCCACCTCACCGTCGGCGGCCTGCGCGACTGGCTGCTGGCCGACGCCGCCGACGAAGCGGCATTGGCCCGGCTGGCCGCCGCCATCACGCCCGAGATGGCGGCGGCGGTGTCGAAGATCATGCGCATCCAGGACCTGGTGCTGGTCGCGCGCAAGTGCCGCGTCGTCACCCGCTTTCGCGGCACCATCGGCCTGCCCGGTACGCTGTCGACCCGGCTGCAGCCGAATCATCCGCTGGACGACCCCTCCGGCATCGCCGCGAGCCTGCTCGATGGCCTGCTGTACGGCAGCGGCGACGCCGTCATCGGCATCAATCCAGCCACCGACAACGTGCCGCAGGTGATGCGCATCCTGGCCATGCTCGACGAGGTCATCGCGCGCTACGCGATCCCGACCCAGAGCTGCGTGCTGACCCACGTCACCAACACCCTCGCCGCCATCGAGCGCGGCGCGCCGGTGGACCTGGTGTTCCAGTCGATCGCCGGCACCCAGGCGGCGAATGCCAGCTTCGGCATCGACCTGAAACTCTTGGCGGAGGCGCGCCAGGCCGCACTGTCGCTGGGGCGCGGCACGGTCGGCAACAACGTCATGTATTTCGAGACCGGGCAGGGCAGCGCCTTATCGAGCGGTGCCCACCATGGCGTCGACCAGCAGACCTGCGAAGCGCGCGCCTACGCGGTGGCGCGCGCCTTCGATCCACTGCTGGTGAACACGGTGGTCGGCTTCATCGGTCCGGAATACCTGTACGACGGCAAGCAGATCACGCGCGCCGGCCTGGAGGATCACTTCTGCGGCAAGCTGCTCGGCCTGCCGATGGGCGTCGACGTCTGCTACACCAACCACGCCGAAGCCGACCAGGACGACATGGACGTGCTATTGACCATGCTGGGCGTGGCCGGCTGCACCTATGTGATGGGCGTGCCGGGCGCGGACGACATCATGCTGAACTACCAGACCACCTCCTTCCACGACGCCCTGTATGCGCGCCGCGTGCTGGGTTTGCGGCCGGCGCCGGAATTCGAAGCCTGGCTGCGCACGATGCAAATCGCCGAACACGTCGACGGCGGCCCGCTGCAGTTGGGGCAGGGCATCCCGCCGGCTTTCCAGCCCGCCCTGCGGCGCCTGGATTGAGGAGCGATCATGGCTGACGACACCATCATCACCAACCCCTGGCAAGCGCTGCGCCGCTTTACCGATGCCCGCATCGCCCTGGGGCGCGCCGGCGTCAGCCAGCCCACCGCCTCCCAGCTGGCCTTCCAGCTCGCGCACGCGCGGGCGCGCGACGCCGTGCACCACCCGCTCGACGTGGCGCGGCTGGCGGCCAGCCTGGAAGCGGAACTCGGCCTGGCGCCGGGAAGCTGCCTGCGCCTGCACAGCGCGGCGCCGGACCGCCAGGCCTACCTGCAGCGGCCCGACCTGGGGCGGCGCCTGGACCAGGCCTCGCGTTCGCAGCTCCAGGCACGCGCTGCGGCCGGGTGCGAGCTGGCGCTGGTGCTGGCCGACGGCTTGTCGGCGCAGGCGATCGAGCAGAATGCATTGCCCTTCCTGCAGGCGCTGTGGCCGCGTATCGCGCTCGAAGGCTGGACGCTGGCGCCCTTGAGCATCGTGGAGCAGGGCCGGGTGGCGGTCGGCGACGAGGTCGGGGCGCTGCTCGGCGCGCGCATGGTGCTGCTGCTGGTGGGCGAGCGCCCGGGCCTGAGTTCGCCCGACAGCATGGGCCTGTACTTCACCTGGGCGCCGCGCGTCGGCCTGACCGATGCCGCCCGCAACTGCATCTCGAACGTGCGCCCGGCCGGCCTGCGCCACGCGGAGGCCGCGGCCAAGGCGCATTACCTGCTGGCCGAAGCGCAGCGCCGAAGTTTGACCGGCGTCGCATTGAAGGATGAATCCGCAAACGATCCGGCGCTGCCGGCATCCAACCGGCCTGGGTTCCTGCTCTAGATTCACGCCGCAGTATTCATTGTGAATGGAATCGTAACGAACGCCGCCAGGCGCACAGCCATGGCATAGTCGCTCGTCACTTTTGCTCGAGGATGCTTCCATGACCATGACAATCAGCATCAACGGTTCCGACACACCCTTGCCGGACGATCCGCGCGTATCCCTGCTGGACCTGCTGCGCGACCACCTGCACCTGACCGGCACCAAGAAGGGCTGCAACCAGGGCGCATGCGGCGCCTGCACCGTGCTGGTCGACGGCGACGAACGCATCCTGTCCTGCCTGGCCCTGGCGGTCCAGTACCAGGGCCGCGCCATCACTTCGATCGAAGGCCTGGCCGAAGGCACCAACGAGTTGCATCCGCTGCAGCAAGCCTTCATCGAACACGACGGCTTCCAGTGCGGCTACTGCACGCCCGGCCAGATCTGTTCGGCCATCGGCATGGCGGCCGAATGGCGGCGCGGCGTGCCCAGCAACGTCACCGCCGACCTGACCACGGACAGCATCGCGCTCGGGCACGACGAGCTGCGCGAACGCATGAGCGGCAATTTGTGCCGCTGCGGCGCCTACAACGGCATCGTCGCCGCCATCCAGGACACCTTGAAGGAGGCGCCATGACCCCCTTCACCTTCACCCGCGCCGCCGATGCCTTCGACGCGGTGCAGCGCGCCGGCCAGCCGGAGGCGCGCTATCTCGGCGGCGGCACCAACCTGGTCGACCTGATGCGCGAGACGATCGAGCGGCCGCAAGCGCTGGTCGACGTCACCGGGCTGTCGCGCGCCATCGAGGAGCGGCCGGACGGCAGCCTCCTGATCGGCGCGGCCGCGAAGAACACCGCCGTGGCCGAGCACCGCGCGGTGCGCGAGCGCTTTCCGCTGCTCAGCCGCGCGATCCTGGCCGGCGCCTCGGCCCAGGTCCGCAACATGGCCACCGTCGGCGGCAACGTGCTGCAGCGCACCCGCTGCACCTATTTCTATGACGACGACGGCGCCCGCTGCAACAAGCGCAAGCCGGGCCAGGGCTGTGATGCGGTCGACGGCTTCAACCGCAACCACGCCATTCTCGGTGCCTCCGACGCCTGCGTGGCGACCCACCCGTCCGACATGTGCGTGGCCCTGGCCGCGCTCGACGCCGTGGTTCACCTGCAGGGTGCGCAAGGCACGCGCACCCTGCGCCTGACCGACCTGCACCGGCTGCCGGAAGACCGTCCGGAGCTGGACACCGTGCTGGCGCCGGGCGAACTGATCACGGCCATCGAACTGCCCGCGCTGCCCTTCGCCCGGCATGCGGCCTACCGCAAGGTGCGCGACCGCTCCAGCTACGCCTTCGCGCTGGTGTCGGTGGCCGCCGCCGTCGACGTGGAGGACGGTGTGGTGCGCGACCTGCGCCTGGCGCTGGGCGGCGTGGCCCATAAACCGTGGCGCGCCTGGATCGCGGAAAGCATGCTGAAGAGCCAGCCGGCGACCGCGGACAACCTCCGCGCCGCCGCCAGGGCGGAACTGGCGGCGGCGCGGCCGCTGAGCGACAACGCCTTCAAGATCGCGCTCGCCGAGCGCACCCTCGTCGCCGTGCTGGAAGGCTTGACCGGAGGACAACCATGAACATCATCAAGGAAGCCGCGCAACAAGTCATGAAGAAGGCGGTCGAGCTGGCGCCGGACGCCTGGATGCCCGGCGGGCACGCGGACCCGCTGATCGGGCACCGCGACGGCGTCATCGGCACGCCGGTGTCGCGCCTGGACGGTGCCGACAAGGTAAGGGGCAGGGCGCCTTTCGCCGCCGAGTTTCAGCTGGAGCACCTGGCCTATGCGGCGCTGGTGTACGGCACCGTGCCCAAGGGCCGCATCGCCACGCTCGACACCGCCGCCGCCGAGGCGGCGCCAGGCGTGGTGCTGGTGATGAGCCACAAGAATGCGCCGAAGATGAAGCCGATGCCGCTGTTCCTGAGCGCGCAGAAGGCGGCGGCCGGCGAAGGCCTGGCGGTGTTCCAGGACGAGCTGGTGCACTACAACGGCCAGCCGGTGGCGCTGGTGCTGGCCGAGACCCAGGAGCAGGCCGACCACGCGAGCTCCCTGGTCCGCGTGACCTATCTCACCGAGGCGGCCATCACCTCGCTCGAGGCAGCCAAGGCCAAGGGCTCCGAGCCGGGCGAATTCATGGGCGAGCCGATGAAGAAGGAAGTCGGCGACGCCGAAGGCGCGCTGGCGGGCGCCGCGCACAAGGTGGACGCCACCTACCGCACGCCGCGCTACAACCACAATGCGATCGAACTGCACGCGGCCACTGTGGCGTGGGAAGGCGATACGCTACGCATCCACGACGCCACCCAGGCCGTGGCGCACACGGCGTGGTCGATGGCGCAGGTGTTCGGCATCGAGGAAGAGCAGGTGCGCGTGACCTCGCCCTTCGTCGGCGGCGCCTTCGGCGGCAAGGGCATGTGGCGCCACCAGGTGCTGGCGGCGGCAGCGGCGAAGCTGGCCGGGCGGCCGGTGCGCATCGTGTTGTCGCGCGAAGGTGTCTACCGCATTGTCGGCGGGCGCACGCTGACCGAACAGCGGGTGGCGATCGGCGCCGCCGCCGACGGCGCGTTCGAGGCGATCATCCACACCGGCGTGGCGGCCATGACCACGCATAACAATTTTCCCGAGCCCTTCATCCTGGCCACCCAATGCCTGTACGCGGCCGGGAGCTTCAAGCTGGATGTGGAAACCGTGCGCATGGATGGCCTGCCCAACACCTTCATGCGCGCGCCCGGCGAGGCCGTGGGCACCTTCGCGCTCGAGTGCGCGGTGGACGAGCTGGCGGCGGCGATGGACACCGACCCGGTCGAGCTGCGCATCCGCAACGAGCCGGCCAGGGACCCGATCGAAGGCACGCCGTTCTCGGCGCGCCACATCGTCGAAGCCTGGCGCATGGGGGCCGAGCGCTTCGGCTGGCGCGAGCGCCACGCGCAACCGCGCATGCGCCGCGAGGGCGAATGGCTGGTCGGCCTGGGCTGCGCCACCGCCACCTATCCCTACCACCGCATGCCCGGCGGCGCCGCGCGCATCACGCTCACCCGGGATGGCCGCGCGCACGTCGCCTTCGCGGCCCACGAGATGGGCATGGGCACTTCGACCACGCACGCCATGGTGGCCGCCGAGCGCCTCGGCCTGCCGCTCGAGCATGTTAGCGTGGCCTACGGCGACTCGGCGCTGCCCGGCCTGATCCTGGCCGGCGGCTCGCAGCAGACGGCGTCGGTGGGCCATGCCGTGATCGAGGCCCAGCGCGCACTGGTGAAGGAACTGCTGGCGCTGGCCGGCAAGGAATCGCCCTTGCACGGCCTGAAGCCGGAAGAGGTGGCGGCGCGCGACGGCGGCCTGTGCAAGCTGGACGAGCCGCAGCGCTTCGAGACCTATGCCGCGCTGCTCGAGCGCGCCGGCCGCGATGAAGTCAGCGCGGAAGGCAGCGCGCCACCGCCGCTCGAATTCATGCACTGGTCGATGCATTCCTTCGGCGCGATCTTTTGCGAGGCGCGCGTCAACGTGGTGACGGGCGAGCCGCGCGTGACGCGGCTGCTGGGCGCCTTCGACTGCGGCCGCATCATCAATCCCAAGACCGCGACCAGCCAGTTCCGCGGCGGCATGATCATGGGGATGGGCATGGCGCTGATGGAAGAGACCCGGGTCGACGAGCGCAACGGCCGCATCATGAACCCGAGCCTGTCCGAGTACCACGTGCCGGTGCACCTGGACGTGCCGGACATCGACGTCATCTGGACCGACATCCCGGACCCGCATGCGCCGATGGGCGCGCGCGGCATCGGCGAGATCGGCATCACCGGCACCAGCGCGGCGATCGCGAACGCCATCCACAACGCCTGCGGCGTGCGCGTGCGCGAGCTGCCGATCACGCTCGACAAGCTGGCCGGCGGCGTTTAAAGCGTGCCGGGCGTGCCGGCGGGTCCGCAACTGACGCCGTTGCGGCCATTGCGCTTGCTGGCGTACATGGCGGCATCGGCGGCGTGCAGCAGCTCGCGCGTGCCGCTGCCGTGCTCCGGAAACAGGCTGATGCCGATGCTCGCCGACACCGCGAGGCGCTGGCCGCCGTAGTCGAAGGGCTGGAGCGCCGCGCGCAGCACGGCCGCCGCCACGCGCTCGAGCGCCGCGCGGCCGCTGCCGGGACTGGAGGCCAGCGCGAATTCGTCGCCGCCCAGGCGCCCGAGGCGCCAGCCGGGCGGCGCCAGGCGGCGCAGGCGGCGTCCGAATTCGGTCAGCACCACGTTGCCGGCCTCGTGGCCGTAGGCGTCGTTGACCGGCTTGAAGCGGTCCAGGTCCACGTACAGCACGCCGAACCCTTGTCCCGCCGGCGTACTTTCGCACAGCTGGTCGACCTGGTCATGGAAATGGCTGCGGTTGGACAGGCCCGTCATCTCGTCGGTCTGGGCCCGCACCCGGATGCGCGCCTGCTGTGCCATGCGCTCGACGGCCTGGGCGATCATCGCCGAGATCGAGGTGGCCAGCCCGGGCAGCTGGGCGTCGCGCTGGCGCTGCTGCTCGCTGAAGAATTCCAGCACGCCGGGCCGCACCAGGCGGCCATCCGCGTCGACGAAGGTGACCGGGAAAAAATAGGCCGACTGCAGGCCGCAGGCGCGCGCGATGCCGGCGCGCAGCAGGGCCGGGTCGGCCGGCGCATCCTCGAGCCAGCGCGCGTGGCCATCGGCCCAGGCTTCGCCGATCAGGCCCTGGCCGGGCCGCATCGCCAGCGTGGTGCTGGCCTGGCGGAACGGCGCCAGCGCGCGCCGCGGCGCATGCCAGGCGTGGCGGCAGCGCAGCATCGCC
>Ga0265798_10004428_pt1 | contig 19380 bp, 10 predicted proteins | sample P3T30metagenome_FD_192430 | JGI IMG/M metagenome (GOLD analysis project Ga0265798, IMG submission 192430) | Plant litter microbial communities from East Loma Ridge, Irvine, California - P3 T30 | ecosystem: Environmental > Terrestrial > Plant litter > Unclassified | place: USA: California... | reverse complement strand
GCGCATAAGGTAGCGCCAGAGGTGCGAGAGCGAGATAATGGCATCCCAGGGGAAGGCCATGCCCGAGTGGTTGGAGGCGAAGATGAGCGGCCGGTCGGGGTTGTTGCGCTGCGGGTAGGGCTCGAAACCCACCAGCCGCGAGCGAAACCACACGCGGTCGAGCAGCCACAGGACGTTGTCGTCGAGCGTCTGCGTGAATTCTTCCCGAAAATAATCGCGGTAGATGTGCTGATTGGCCTGAATAAAGGGGGGCGGAGGCGTATCGGAATCAGCGGCGGCGGACATAAGGCAAAGGTGAGCGGCCCCGAAAGGTACTGCCGCCCCCACAGTTGGCCGCGCCTAAAGTGGCCTGCGGGCCACCGCGGAGAATAAAACCGGACCGGGCGGCCCGTGGCCATTTTCATCGGCGACGCTACCCGTAGGGCTGCCCCTACGGCTCCCGAGGCCAGCGGCAGCCAAACGCATGGGCCAGGCTTTTCCACTGTGCAGGTAATTTTGACCAACTTGCGGCGGGGCCATTGGCTAGCCGGTAGCTTGCCCTGTCGCCTATGCCCTTCGAGTTCAATTTCATCAGTACGCTGCTGTTTGCCGGCGCCTTAACGGGCGGGCTGGCCACCGTGAGCCTGCTGCTGCGGGCGCTGTGGCGGCGCACGCCGGCCGATGCCCTGCTGGCCCTGCTCATCGCCCTGCCCACGCTCAAAGTAGCCGAGCGCATGCTTTTCTACGCGGGTTGGGCAAATGGGCACGCGGGCCACGCGCGCTGGCTGGCCTACTTTCCCTGGTATCTGGGCCTGGCGCTGGGGCCGTCGTACTACTTGTATTTCAAGAGCCTGACCAATCAGGATTTTCGCTGGCGGCCCTTGGTGAAACACCTACTGCCGGGGTTGCTGCAAATCGGGCTGGCGGCGGCGGTGGCCGCCTACGACCTACTGTGGCTGGGTGGCCCGCCGGCGGGTGCCCTGGGACCCGCCGCCACGGCGCTGGGTTCTATAGATGACCCGCTGCTGACGCTGCTGGGCTACGCCTCGCTGCTGGGCTACAGCCTGCGCATGCTGGCCGACTACCGCCGCTACTACCGCTACCTCGACGACAATTTTTCCAACCAGGAGCGGCTGCAGTTTCAGGGGCTGCGGCAGCTGCTGGTGTTGCAGCTGCTGGGGCTGGGGCTGGGCGTCGGCTTCACGATACTGAGTAGCTCATTCGACTACGATACCGGGGTGGGCTGGATTGCCTTTGCCCTGCGCGGCCTCCTGATTTATGGCTTACTGGCCGTGGGGCTGGAAGCCAACTACGCCGCTGCCACCAGCCCGCTGCGCTTTGAACTAGATGCGCCGCCGGAGCCCGCACCGGCCCTACCCCCTCTCCCGCCGCCCACGCTGGAGCCAGCCCCAGCCGCTCCGGCGCAACCAGCCGAAATACCAGCCGCCGAGCCGCTGCCCGCTGCCGAAGCCACGCCCACCGCACTGCCGCCCGACCTGCTGCCCTACCGCGACAAGCTGCTACGCCTGATGGCCGAGCAGCGGCCCTGGCTGGAGCCGGAACTGAACCTGGCCGAGCTGGCTCACCGGCTGGCCCTGCACCCGGTGCTGCTCTCCAAGGTCATCAATACCGGGTGCGGGCAGAGCTTCAGCGACTTCGTGAACACCTACCGGGTGGAGGAGGCCCGCCGCAAGCTGGCCGACGCGCGCTTTGCCCACTATTCGCTGGTAGGCGTGGCCCTGGAAAGCGGATTCAACTCTAAGTCAACATTTAACCGCGTGTTTAAGAAGCTGGTGGGCGCCGCACCCAGCGAGGTAGCACGGCCCAGGTTATAGGTTGGCACCTCCCACTTTATAAGCTGGAGCGCAACGGCGTGGGCCGGCGGGCACCTTTGTGGCCGTATTCAACCTACCCGCCTGGCCCGTTATGATTTCTAAGTTTTTAGCTGCCCTCGGTTGCCTCATCCTGCTGGGCCTGGGCCTCCGCGCCCAGGCCCAGGCGCCCGCCCCGCCGACCCGGCTGGTCGAAAAAGTGACGGCCAGCCCCAGCCAAGTCATCATTCCTTATGAAAAATACGTGCTGCCCAATGGCCTCACGCTGCTCGTGTCGGAAGACCACTCCGACCCGCTGGTGCGGGTGGAACTGACGTTCCACGTGGGGTCGGCGCGCGAGCAGCCGGGCCACTCGGGCTTCGCGCATTTGTTCGAGCACCTGCTTTTGTTTCAGGGCTCGGCGCACGAGGCGGCGGGCCGCACGCAGCCCATCCTCGCCGCCGCCGGCGGCAACGATATCAACGGCACCACCAGCCGCGACAAAACCAGCTACTACGAAACCCTGCCCGTGAACCAGCTCGAAACCGGGCTGCGGATAGGGGCCGAGCAACTGGGCTTTTCGCTGGGCGCGGCCACCGCGCAGGGCTTTGCCCGCGAGCAGGACAACGTGAAAAACGAGCGCCTCGAAAACGAGGACAACGCCCCCTACGGCCGGGCCGACGAAGTGCTGCGGGCCGCGCTCTACCCAGCTGGCCACCCCTATTCGTGGCTGACGGGCGGTACTCTGGCCGATATCAACGGCTTCACCCGCGCCGAGGCCGACAACTTTTTCCTGCGCTGGTACGGGCCCAACAATGCGGTGCTGGCCATTGTAGGCGATGTGCAGCCGGCCGAGGTAGTGCGGCTGGTCGAAAAGTACTTCGGCCCCATTCCGACGGGGCCAGCCGTGCCCCGCGCCGCTGCGGCCCCCGCCCACCTCGCCCAAACGCGCTACGTGAGCTACGAGGACACCCACATCAAGCAACCACTGTTAGTGCTGGCCTACGCCGCCGTGCCCCAGCTGCACCCCGACGAGCTGGCCCTCGATGCCCTGGCCGAACTGCTGGGCAATGCCCCCGGCTCGGTGTTCTACCGCACTTTTTTGGAGAAGCAGCAGGCCGCCGAGGCCAGCGCCAGCAACAACAGCAACGAGCTGGCCGGCGAATTTGAGCTGGAAGTGAAAGCCCAGCCGGGCGCCAGCCTGCGCACCACCGAGGCCCAGGTGCGCGCCGCCCTGGCCGAGTTTGCCCGGCGCGGCGTCACCGATGAGGAGCTGGCCCGCTTCAAGGCCAAGCGCGAAATGCAGGAGCTGCTCGACGTGGCGGGCGTGGCGGGCAAGGCCGTAACGTTGGTTACCTATGACTACCTGAGTGGCAACCCCAACCAGTTGCCCGGCGTCATCGCGCGGCTGCGCGCCCTCACGCCGGCCGACGTCATGCGCGTGTTCCGGCAGTACGTGCAGCAGCAGCCCGCCGTGGTGCTGAGCGTGGTGCCGCTGGGCAGCGCCAGCCGGCGGGCCGCGCCCGATAACTTCCGGGCCCCCGCCCCGCTGGCCGTGGCTCCGCTGCCGGCTCCGGCCCCACGCCAGACCCCCGAAACCTTTGACCGCCGCCCGGCCCCCACGCCCGGCCCGGCCCCGGCCGTGCCCACGCCCGTGCTCTGGCGCACTACCCTGGCCAACGGCGTGCGCGTGCTCGGCACCCAAAACACGGAGCTGCCCGTTACCCAGCTCCAGCTTACTATCGCCGGGGGCGACCGGCTGCTGCCCGCCCCGGCCCGGCAAGCGGGCCTGGCCGCCCTCACGGCCGCTATGCTGAGCGAAGGCACCGCCCGCTACTCCAGCGTGGAGATGGCGGCGGCGCTGGCCCGGCTCGGCAGTCGCGTCACCTTCGAGGGCGGCCGCAACGAAACCACCGTGACGGTGCAAACCCTCACCCGCCACCTCGACGCCACGCTGGCGCTGGTGCTGGAAAGCCTGCTGCACCCCCGCTTTGCCCCCGCAGACTTTGCCCGCGCCAAGCAGCAGCAGCTAACCCGTGTGCGCGACGAAGCCGCCGACCCCGGCGGACTGGCCTACAACGTATTGCAGCGCCAGCTCTACGGCCCCGCCCGCATCGACGGCTGGCCCGTGGAGGGCACCGCCGCCACCGTAAGCAGCCTGACGCTGGCCGACGTGCAGCACTTCTACCGCACCTACTACGCGCCCAACCTAGCGGCGCTGGCCATCGTCAGCGATGCGCCGCAGGCCGCTATCGTGCCCCAGCTGGCGGGCCTGCTCGCCTGGACCACGCCCGCCGTGGCCCCGCCCCGGGCCGCGCCCACCCCGGCGGCCGGCCCCGGCCGGCTCTATTTTGTGGAGGCGCCGGGCGCGCCCCAGTCCAGCCTGCGGCTGGGCTACGCGGCCATGCCCTACGATGCCACCGGGCCATTTTACCACGCCCACCTCATGCAGTACCCGCTGGGCTGGGCACGCGGGTCGCGCCTTTACCGCAACCTGCGCGACCAGCACGGCTACACCTACTCCGTATGGGCTCGCTTTTCGGCTACCCCTTATGATGGCAACTTCACCGCCGCCACCGCCGTGCGGGCCGATGCCACGGCTCCCGCACTGCGCGAATTGTTGCAGGAAATAACTACCTACCGCGCCAGCGGCATCACGCCCGACGAGCTGGCTACTACCAAAACCACCCTCAGCCAAAAGCAGGCCCTGCTATTTGAAATCGGCCTGCAAAAAGTCGCTTTCCTAACCCAACTGCTCACCTACGACCTACCCGCCGACTACCTCCGGCAGCAGGCCGCCGTGCTGGCCGCCCTCACCAAGCCCGAGGTCGATGCCCTGGCCAAGCAGTACCTGCCCGTTGAGCAGTTCGGCATCGTGGTCGTCGGTGATAAGCGCCACCTGCCGGCGCTGCGGCAGCTTGGTTACCCTGTGGTAATGCTCGATGCCAGCGGCCAGCCGCTACCCCCCCCTAAACCGCGGCCGACAAAAGCTATTCGGACTGGTGCTTCAAAGAAACCGGTGGCTAAAGGCCGCTAGCTGGGCGCGCGCAGTAGCGTAATCCTTTTTCCGCAACTCATTTTTTCTTTACTGTCATGCTTACGCTCTTACGCGCAGCACCGCTCATTTTCCTGCTGCTGGCACACGCCCTGCCGGGGCGGGCCACCGGCCCCGTACTCACCATGCAGTTGCGGCCCACCTACGCCCGGCCGGGCCAGGCCAATGGGTTTGCCGTGGAGTATACGCTCACCGCGCCCAACACCCAGCCCCGGCCGTTGGATTTGCAATTCGATATGCTGGTCCCTTTTCTGGTACGGGGCACCGACCAGGTTACCGCACTAGTGGTGACGGATGCCAAAGGCAAGGTGCCGTTTGCCCAGCCCGTCGTGCGCACGCAGGATGGTGAGGTGCGGCAACACTGGCTGGCGAGCCGGCCAGTGGCAGGTACCATCCACGTAGCTTACCGGGTGCCGGTAGCGCAGGCCGTGGCCCCCAAGCGCGGGCCGCACATCGACTTGCAGGCCGCGGGCGGTGGGCTGGCCGGCGGCGGGCGCGGCTTTTTGCTGCTGCCCGAGGTGGCCGCCGACAGCCTTACCCTGCGCCTGCGCTGGCAGCTGCCAGCCGGGGCCACGGCCGTCAGCTCCTACGGCCCCGGTAGCCAAACGGCCCGCACCACCGCCAGCAAGCTGAACGAAGCTCATTTTATGGCCGGGCCACTGTACCATTACCCGGCCCAGCCTACTACCCAAGGCTTTAGTGCGTATGGGCTGGGCAAAACGGCGGCCGAGATGGATGCGCCAATGGCCGCCGCCCAGCGCGTGTATGAGCTGGAGCGTCAGGCCTTCGGGGGCTCGGCTACGCAGTCGTTCAACTTCTTTTTTCGCTCGTACCTGGGCAGTCCGTTTTCGAGCGGAGTTGCTTCAGCGGGAGCCTTCATGCTGTACCTGCCGCCGAGCGTATCGGCAGCCAACCTGGAGGAGCGCAATACCATTGCCCACGAGATGGTGCACGCCTGGGGCCTACACCTGGATGCCCCCGCCTCGCTCGACGACTGGTACACCGAGGGCATCGCCGACTATTTTGCCCTCACGCTGCCCTACGCCGCGGGCCTCTACACGCCGGCCGAATACCTGGAAATCATCAACACCGATGCCAGCTACTACTACACCAACGCCCGGCGCCTTACCCCCGACCGCGACATCCCCGCCACCAAGTGGGCCGGCCGCAATGCCTGGACGCTCGCCTACGCCCGCGGCATGCTCTACTTTGCCAACCTCGAGGCCCGGCTGCGCCAGGCCAGCAGCCCGCACACGGTGCTAAGCTTGGCCAACGAGCTGCTGAAAATGCAGCGTGCTGGCCACGAGCCCACCGCCCAGGACTGGGTGGCCCTGCTGCGCCGCGAGGCCGGTGACTGGGCCGTAGCCGACTGGCAGGCGATGGTCGATGGCCAGCTGCTGCGCCCGGTGCCGGGCGCCTTTGGGCCAGGTGTGGCTAGCCAGCCCGTGCCAGCCGGCTTCTTCGACCTGGGCTTTGCCGAGCCGCTGGCGGTGCAGGCGGGCAAGCACATCCAGGGCCTGGTGCCGGGCTCGCCGGCCGCCCTGGCCGGCCTGCGCGAGGGCGACGAACTAGCCGAAGCCGTGGATATTGGCCCCATCTACGGCAGCTTTCGCCGGCCCCTTACGCTCACCGTGCGGCGCAGCGGGGTGCTGGTCCCCATCACCTACCTACCGCAGCGGGGGCAAGCCGAGGCCTGGGAATGGGTAGCCGCCCCGTCCCTCACGAAGCCTTAGTCGAGAACAACCCGGCATTTTGGGTGCACTTAGCCGCCAGCCCGTGGTAGTCTCAGCCCCGCTAAGTTTAGCGCGGTATTTTCCTCATATCTGGCGCTTGAGCCGCACGCTGACAGGATACAATTCGCCATCGGCCCGGCGCAATACCAGGAAGAGGACGCGGCCATCCTGCGAGTGCAGCAGGCGGTTTACTTCCGAGATGGAGAGGAAGCTGGTGGGCGCAAAGTTGATGCTTATCAGTTCCTCGCCTTCCCCAATGCCGGCCGAGGCAGCCGGCGAACCGGGTACTACGCGCAGCACCACGTACTGGCGGTAGCCAGCACCCACCGCCAGCAGGTCGAGGCCGCACATATCATGTTCAAACGGGTCGCGCAGCGCCGCCGTGGGCTTGAGCAGCAACCGCCCGTGTGGGTAATCGATAACCGTGATAAAGCGCTTGAGCACCTCGTAGCCCAGGTTGCCGTGGCGGGTGCGCTCGGTGCCCGTGAGGCGGGCGTGCACCTGCGCCGAATCGGGGAAGGACGTGAGCACCTGCCCCAACTGGTAGCGCCCCAGCTGCACGCCCGCCACCCGCCCCAGCGAACCGCTGATGATGCCGCTCAGACCCCGGCCCAGGTCGGTGCGCAGGCGCACGGCGGGCAGGCGCAGGCGCGGGTCGGCGGTGGTTTCGAGGCTGAGGGCGTGGCCCGCGCCGGTGTCGAGCACCAGCCGCAGGGGCAGCGGCGCAGTGCCAGCGGCAGCCCCCAGCTGCTGCACGCTGGCCGTGACGTACGCCTTGCCTTGGTCGAAGGCCAGCGGCAGGCTGGCCCAGCGCCGCCCCCCCGGCGCTTTGTAGTGGGCCGGCGCAGTCAGGATAAGCTGGCGCTCCTCGGGGCGAATACACACCACAAACGAGCGAAACAAGTCGGCCCCGATGATGCCGTGCACCGGCATTCCCACGTAGCCCGACAGGTCGAGCACGTCGCTGCTCAGCACCAGCCAACTCATGGCGGCGGCCTCTACGCTGGGCAGGCTCACGCGCACGCCAGCGGCCTCGTAGGCCCGCAGGCCGCTATCGGCACCGCCCAGGCCAGCCACGTGGTAGCTCTGGCCGTGTGTGAGCTGTAAGGAATCGGCCAGCCGGGGGTCGGTAAGCAGGCTGGTGTTCACGCCCGTGTCGAGCAGAAAATTATACGGCCCACGCCCGTTTAGCCGGGCCTCGATGATGAGTAGGTTGCGCTGGGAGGAGAACGATAGCCGGGCTTCGCGCTGCCCCGGCCGGGTGAAAGCAAAAACCGGGGCCACCGCGGGGCCGGACTGCGCGTTGCCCACGCTGCTGAGTAGCCCCAGCAGGAGCAGGAGCTGCCCGCGCAGCCAGCACCAACTATTCCACAGACTCACGCGCATAACCACCGGCTAATCAGCCCGGCAAGGGCTAAATATACAACGGCTTACCGGCGTGGGCAAGGGCTACGGCGGCGGTGGTTTTGCGAGTGGCCGGGCCAGGGGCTACGGTTGCTCCCAGGGGCCGGCCGGGTCGTAGTGCAGGGCCCCGGCGCGGATGGTCAGCGGGGCCGCCAGGTTGTTGTCATAGAGCTGGCCGGTACCCAGCCCTTGCGCAAAATCGCCCACCTCGTACTCCCCCGTCAGCTGGGCCACGGCATTGAGGCCGATGTTTGACTCCAAGGCCGAGGTTATCCACCAGCCAATGCCACGGGCTTCGGCCAGGGCTATCCAGCGGCGGGTGGCGGCGTGGCCGCCCAGCAGCGTGGGCTTGAGCACGAGGTAGGGCGGGCGCACGGCGTCGAGCAGGGCCTCCTGCTGGCTGGGGTCGGTGAGGCCGATGAGCTCCTCATCCAGCGCGATGGGCAGGGGCGACGCCCGGCACAGCGCCGCCAGCGCCGGCCACTGCCCGGCCGCAATGGGCTGCTCAATGGAATGAATTTCAAATTCGACCAGGCGCGCCAGCTTGGTGGGGGCCTCGGCGGGGCTGAAGGCGCCGTTGGCATCCACGCGCAGCAGGAGGCGCTCGGGGCCAGCCTCGGCCCGAATCTCGGTAAGTAGCGCCAGCTCGGTGGCAAAGTCGAGGCTGCCAATTTTCACTTTCAGGCAGGCGTAGCCGGCAGCCAGCTTCTGCCGAATCTGCTCGCGCATGAAGGCCGCGTCGCCCATCCACACCAGCCCATTGATGGGCAGGCCCGCTTCACCTTGACTAAACTTGTTGGCATACAGCTGCTGGCGGCCGCCACCGTCCAGGTCCAGCACCGCCGTTTCGAGGGCAAAGCGGAGCGCCGGCAGCGTGGCTGGCACCAGCGCCGCCGCCTCGGGCACCGCTAGCGCCGCGTGGCCCGCCTGGTTAAACCGCTGGCAAAAACCTACTATGGTACGCTCGAAATCGGGGCCGTAGTCGGGACTGAGGCCAGCCAGGGGCGCGGCCTCGCCCCAGCCTACTACCTGCGGCCGGCGCGTATCGCGCAGGCCGAGGTAGTAGGCCACATGTTCGGTAAGCGCCCCGCGCGAGGTGCGGGCCGGGAAGTTGAAGTGCAGCGCCCGCCGCTGGTAAGTAAGGGTCAGCATGGGGCAAAGGTGCGGCCGAAGCGGGCTATGCGGCGTCGGGGCCAGCTTTTTTGGGGCCGCGGCGGCTTATCTGGCCACCTTTGCGGCCAGCGGCGCGCGCCTCCTCTGTGGAGAAGCGGTGGCCCTTGCCACTTTCGTGCGAGGCGCGGCCGCCTTCGCTGGCAATGCGGCGCTGCTGCTCGGGCGACATGGCAGCGAAGCCGCGCCGGCTTTTTTCGCCTACCCGGCGGGCGGGGCGCTTGGGCTGCTTATCGGGGGTTGAACCGTTGGGAGAAGGAGAAAGGGACGAATTTGACTTAACACCAATCGTACTCATAGAAAAGGAAATAGGAGAAGAAAGCGCGCTGCACCCAGCCCGCTTTTACACGTAATACCAAGAGCTATTGCAAACTGTATTAGCAAGCTGTAAATTCCTTCCGAGCTTAATTATCTGTGGTTTTTTGCGCCGCCGTTCTGCGGGCCGGCCGGGCCGAGCGGGCGCACCGGGTTATCAGTAAGAGCCGCGCTAGCCAGGTGCACGCAGCCCGGCCCCACCGCTTGGCGGCGGCCGGCGCAACTCTTGCGCTAGCTCCGCGGTTAAGCAAGCGGCGGCCGCGCGCCCTTTTCTTTGTTGCTATGACGTTTGTTTCCTCGCCTCTCCCCGCTTCGGTTGCCGCTGATGCGGCGGCGCTACCCGCTCACTTTCAGGCCGTGCGCACGCAGTCGGTGGCCTTGGTGCAGCCCCTGCTGCCCGAAGACACCGTGGTGCAGCCCAGCCTCGATGTGAGCCCGCCCAAGTGGCACCTGGCCCATACCACCTGGTTTTGGGAGACCATGCTGCTCCAGCAGTTTTTGCCCGGCTACGAGGTGTTTCACCCTGAGTATGCCTTTCTGTTCAACTCGTACTATAACTCGCTGGGCTCTCGGGTAAACCGCGCCGACCGGGGCACGCTCTCGCGCCCGCCGCTGGCCGACGTGTACCGCTACCGCGCCTACGTAGACGAGCACATGGCCACGCTGCTGGCGCGCCTGCCCGGGCTGCCTGCCGCCGCCACTGAGCTGGTCGAGCTGGGCCTGCACCACGAGCAGCAGCACCAGGAATTGCTGGCCACCGACATCAAGTACATCCTCAGTACCAACCCACTGGCCCCCGGCTACCTTAGCAATGAGCAATTAGCAGGGAGTAATGAGCAATTGTCGGACGATAATGCTTCACTGCCCGAAGCTGCGTGGCTAACCGTGCCGGGTGGCATTTATCCGGTTGGGCATCAAGCAGCCGGCTTTTCGTTTGACAATGAGCTGCCGGTCCACGAGGTGCTCCTTGCGCCTTTCGAGCTGCAAAACCGGCTCGTGACGAACGGCGATTTTCTGCAATTCATTGAGGCTGGGGGCTACCGGCAATTTCAGTTCTGGCTGGGTGAGGGCTGGGACCTTGTGAACCGCGAAGGCTGGGCCGCGCCGCTCTACTGGTCGCAAGATGCTGATGGCCAGTGGCTACGCTACGGCCCAACCGGCCTGGAGCCGCTCCGGCTGGCCGCGCCGGTGTCGCACATCAGCTTCTACGAGGCCGACGCCTACGCGCAGTGGGCCGGCGCCCGCCTGCCCACCGAGGCCGAGTGGGAAACCGCCGCCCGCTACTTCAACGCCACGCCCCAGGGCGCTAACTGGCTTGAAACCGGCCACTTCGACCCGCAGCCGCTGGCCGCCGCAGCCGACCCTACGCAGTGCCACCAGCTCCTCGGTGACTGCTGGGAGTGGACGTATTCGCCCTACCACCCCTACCCCGGCTACCAGCGGGCGGCGGGCGCGCTCGGCGAGTACAACGGCAAGTTTATGATAAACCAACTCGTGCTGCGCGGCGGCTCGTGCGCCACGCCCGAGAGCCACATCCGTCTCACGTACCGCAATTTCTTCCACGCCGATAAGCGCTGGCAGTACACGGGCCTGCGCTTGGCGCGGTAGCAGCACGCGCCATTCATACAAAGGCCCCAGCCAACGTAACGTGGCTGGGGCCTCCTTTATAAAACCGCGTCCTAGCCCCTAGACGATAGCAACGAAGTGCCGCCGGGATTCGAACCCAGGCTACGATAGCCTGGCTGCCAGCCAGTTGCCGCTTGGGCATTAGCTGGCCGGGGCATTTTTTTCTACTGCGCAGGTAGCGCAGGTTTACGTTGTGCTAGGCGTCAGCCACTTTTCCAGGCGCACGGGCTGGTAGGCTTCCATCGCGTCGAGCAGGGCGGCGGCGCTGACGTTTTGCAGCACCTGTCCCCGGTTTTCGGCGCGCAGGAAAGCTTCGGCGCTCATGTGGTCGAGCAGGGCCAGCAGCGCGTCGTAAAAGCCTTGGGTGTTGAGCAGGCCCACCGGCTTGCCGTGCAGGCCGAGCTGGCCCCAGGTCAGTACCTCAAACAGCTCTTCGAGCGTGCCGAAGCCGCCAGGCATGGCCACGAAGCCTTCGGCGAGGTCGGCCATGAGCAGCTTGCGCTGGTGCATAGTTTCGACAACGTGCAGCTCGGTGCAGCCTTTGTGGGCCAGCTCCTTATCGGCCAAGAAGCCGGGGATGACGCCGATTACCTTGCCGCCTTCGGCCAGCACCGCGTCGGCGATGGTGCCCATGAGGCCCACGCAGCCGCCGCCGTACACGAGGGTGAGGCCGCGCCGGGCCAGTTCGCGGCCCATTTCCTGGGCCTGCTGGGTATATATTTCCTGGTTGCCGCTGCTGGAGCCGCAGTATACTGCTACGCTTTTCATGTTGTTAATTGGGTACTGTCAGTAAGTAAGAACGTCATGCTGAGCTTGCCGAAGCATCTTGCCCGCGCCGCTGGGGTTACTGCCCCAACGACCCTAGCGAGATGCTTCGGCAAGCTCAGCATGACGTTCTTTTTTGATTTTCTTGAGTTCTTACATGCGCTCGGGCACTTCGATGCCAAGCAGGCCGAGCGTGGTTTTGATGGTTTCGGCCGTTTTGGCTGAAAGAGCCACGCGGAAAGCTTTTTTCAGCGGGTCAATATCTTCCTTCAAAATTGGCACTTCGGTGAAGAAGCGGTTGTAGCTCTTGGCCACGTCGTAGGCGTACTGCGCCACCACGGCGGGCGAAAGCGTGCGGGCGGCCTCGGCTACCACGCCGGCATAGCCAGCCAGTTGCTGAATCAACTCCTGCTCAGTGGCTTGCAGCTCACCCAGCTGGCTAAAATCCGTCGTTTCTTCCACGCCCTGCGCCACGGCCTTGCGGCGGATGGACGAGATGCGGGCGTAGGAATACTGAATAAACGGCCCGGTGTCGCCTTCCAGCCGCACCGACTCTTCGGGGTTGAAGAGCATGCGCTTTTTGGGGTCTACTTTCAGCAGGTAATACTTGAGCGCGCCCAGGCCCAGCGTGTGGTAGAGTTGCTGAAGCTCGTCTTCGCTCAGACCCTCAGTTTTGCCTTTTTCGAGGGTCGCGGCTTTGGCGGCTTCCTCTACTTCGAGCACCAGCTCGTCGGCATCGACTACGGTTCCCTCGCGGCTTTTCATCTTGCCGCTGGGCAGGTCTACCATGCCGTAGCTGAGGTGGTGAATGGCGTCGGCATAGGGCTTGCCCAGCTTTTTGAGCGTGGCTTGCAGCACCTGCATGTGGTAGTTCTGCTCGTCGGCGATGACGTAGATGCTGCTGTCGTAGCCAAAATCCTGGTACTTGAGCTCGGCCGTGCCCAGGTCCTGGGTGATGTAGACGCTGGTGCCATCGGCGCGCAGCAGCAGCTTCTCATCGAGGCCTTCGGCCTGTAAATCAACCCAGACCGAGCCGTTTTCCTTCTTGAAGAAGACGCCTTTTTGCAAGCCCTCTTCCACGCGCTCCTTGCCCAGCAGGTAGGTACCCGACTCGTAGTAGAACTTGTCGAAATCGACGCCGATGTTGGCGTAGGTGGCGTTGAAACCTTCGTAGACCCAGCCGTTCATGCGGTGCCAGAGGGCCATTACTTCCTCATCGCCGGCTTCCCAAGCTTGCAGCATCTGCTGGGCTTCGAGCATCAGCGGGGCCTGCTTTTTGGCGATGTCGGTGGCGACGCCTTCGGCTTCGAGCTGCTTGATTTCCTCGCGGTAGTGCTTCTCGAACAGCACGTAGTACTTGCCGGCCAGGTGGTCGCCTTTGAGGCCCGCGCTTTCGGGCGTGGCCCCTTCGCCGAAGCGCTGGTAGGCAATCATCGACTTGCAGATATGGATGCCGCGGTCGTTCACCAGGTTGGCCTTGGTGACGGTGGCGCCGGTGGCCTTCAGAATCTCGGCCACGCTGTAACCCAGGAAGTTATTGCGCAGGTGGCCCAGGTGCAGCGGCTTGTTGGTGTTGGGCGAGGAGTACTCGACCACCACGTTTTGCGGGCCGCCGGTGGGCACGGGCGCGCCCGCCGGGCTAGCCAGCAGCGCGCCAAACAGGGCTAGCCATTCGGCATCGGCGATTTCGAGGTTCAGGAAGCCCTTCACCACGTTGTAGCCGCGCACGGCGGGTGCGTGGGCCTTGAGCCACTCGCCCAGGGCCTGTCCAATTTGCTCGGGGCCCTTGCCAAACGCCTTGGTGAGCGGGAAGGTGACGAGGGTGAAGCTGCCGGCAAAGTCCTTGCGCGTGGGCTGAAGCACGAGGCTGGCGGCGGGAATCTCCTGCCCGAAAGTGGCCTGCGCGGCCGCTTGGAGGGCGGTTTTTAGGGTTTGTTCAAGCTGTTGCACGAGGGCAAAGGTACGGCGAGGCGCCAGCCCGGGAAGCACTGGCTACGGCAGCCGCGCCTGCCCCTGCTCTTGCCTAGCAGTACGGAAAGCGGGGTAAGCAGCCCCGCAGCAGCTGGGCAGCCGGCTTCTGGCTACCCATTTCTTTGGGTAGCCGGCCCGGTAGCCTAGCGAGCGCCAGCAAGCTGCAAATAGTGAGCAGCATCATGGGCGTGAAAGCCAAATCCTTACACCAACTTATTTAAGTGCAATTTTAGAAATTCCGTGCACCTTCTGAAGTCTTCCCCTTAGTTTTGCCAACAATTATTATTTTACTTATTTTGCTACAAATCAAGTTTTTATATTTCAGTTAATTCGCGCTAACGATAATTTTTCACATATCGACTTAACAGCTTTATTTTTTTCATTGGCAAAATACTATTTTTTTCTCTTTTGTGCGCCACTAGTTCCTTTTTCACCTTTTCCCTACCACATGCAAGCACTCCTACCTGTTCACAAAAAAACGGGCGGCCAACGCGGGCTGCTGAAGCGGGCGCTGGCCGCCCTCGCGCTGGCCGGGCTGCCAGCCCTGGCGCAGGCCCAGGCAGTGGCGTTTCCGCGCGCGGCTTCTTTTAAGGGAACCGATGCCAGCGGGTTTACGCTCGGCGGCTCGGCGGTCCTCACCAATAGCCCCCTCAACGACGGCGCGCTGCGCCTGACGACGGCCAGCGGCACGCAGGCCGGCTACGCCATTGACAACCAGACCTTTAAATCTACTCAGGGATTCAGTATCTCGTTTGAATTCTTTTCGTACGGCACTACTTCCGCCGCGCCGGCCGATGGGTTCACCGTTTTTCTGGTCGATGCCGACGGCACGGCGCCGGGCAATGGCTTTGCCATTGGGGCGCCGGGCGGGTCGCTGGGCTACGCGCCACGCAACGTGGAGCCGGGCGTGACCAGTGAGGAGCCCGGCGTAACCAAGGGCTACCTGGGCATCGGCATCGATGAGTATGGCAACTACGGCATTGCCTCGGAGACGAAGAGCGGGGGCTACCCTGGCCATAATGACTTGCTACCCAATGCGGTATCGCTACGCGGACCTTACAACAGCGCCGATGCGACCCGCATGACCGGCTACGCCTACCTGGCCGGCAGCAGTACCCTGCCGTTTGACCTGGCGGTGGGCACCTCGCCCACCAACCCGGGCAGCCGCGTCACGGACCCCAACGCGGCGGGCTACCGCAAGGCGTACATTAACGTGATTCCGGTGACAACTAATGGCAGCACGGTGTATAAAATTACGGTGCGCATTCAGAATGGGCAGAACGTGACCACGGCCGTTAACAACGTGACAGTGACGGACCCACCCACCAACCTGCGGGTGGGCTTTTCGGGCTCCACGGGAGGCAGCAACAGCATTCACGAGATTAGGGGGCTGGCCGTGGTGCAGGCCCCGATTGCGGTGGATGACAATGCCCAAACGGCTTATAATAACGCCATTACCATTCCGGTGCTCAGTAATGACGTGAGCAGCGGCGCGGATATCGACCTGCCCACGGTCGATTTGAACCCGGGCACCATCGCCCGCGAAACCTCGCTCACGGTGCCGGGCCAGGGCACGTTTGCGGTGGATATCAACGGCTTGGTGACATTTACGCCGCTGGGCTCGTTTGCCGGCACGGCGGCGATTCCCTACACGGTGCAGAATAAAAACCAGGACATCTCCAACCCCGGCACCATCAGCGTGGTGGTAACGGGCGCCGAGGTGGCCACGCAGCTGGCTGGCCCGGCCGCCATGAGCCCCGGCCAAACAACGGCCTTCACGGTAACCACGACCAACAACGGCCAGGAAATGGCCCAGAATGTGCTGCCGATGCTGGCGCTGCCAGCGGGCTTTGCGGTGGCTGGCCCGCTGCCGGCGGGTGCCAGCCAGGCCACCAGCGGCGGGGTCACGACCATCACCTTCGAGAAGGCCCTGCTGCCGGTGGGCCAATCGGTTGCTAATACGGTGCAGGTGCGAGCCGCTGCGGCGATGCCGACGGGCAGCTACACGGTGTGGTCTGACTACGGGTACCCGAGCGGGGCCGCCATTCCGGACGCGGTGGGGAGTAATAATATCTCCCGGCTGGCCGTGGCGGTGGCCAACCCGCTGCCCGTGCAGCTCACCAGATTCACGGCCGTAGCCGTGGGCACCGCGGCGTTGCTGAGCTGGGAAACGGCGCAGGAAGTAAACAACGCCCGCTTTGAGGTCGAGCGCTCGCTCAACGGCGCGGCCTTCACGACCATCGGCACCGTGGCCGGCAAGGGCACCACCAGCCTGGCCAGCACCTACCGCTACCTCGACGCCGGCGCCGGCGCCCGCACCGCCGGCACACTCTACTACCGGCTGCGGCAGGTAGATAACACGGGCAAAGCCAGCTTCAGCCCGGTGCAGGCCGTGCGCTTTCGGCCGGTGGAAATCAGCGTTGCACTCTACCCCAACCCCACTACCGGCGCGGCTACCCTGGACCTGCGCGCCCTGCCCGCGGGCGACTATACCGTGCAGGTGTTCGAGGCTACGGGCCGCCTGGTGCAGCAAGCCACCTGTCAGCCCGGTGAGTGCCAGTTGCCCCTCGGTGACCTGGCCGCTGGCACCTACTTTGTAAAAGTGCAGGGCAACGGCTTGAGTAAAGTGCTACCGCTTAGCCGGCAGTAGCCCACCGGTACCCCGTGCTACCCTACGCAAAACGCCCTCAGCCCTAGCGGCTGGGGGCGTTTTGCGTAGGGTCACCCAAAGTCGCCAAACATTACTACTCAACAGTATTCTACTGGTTTTGATAAAACGGATAAAATATTCAAAAAAAAAGGGGCTTAAGCAGTAAAAGTATAGGGGGGAGGGCAAGTAGCTTTGCGGCAGTGCTGGGCTAGCCAGCTTTTACTCCTATCCTTTTCCCATGCGCTCCCTTTTTCTGCTTAGCGGCGCGGCCCTGCTGGGGCTGGCCGCCTGCCACCGCGACTCGCCCGCCCCCAACCCCTGCCTGAGCCAGCTGGCCAACCCGCTCCGCTTCCGCTTTCTCGAGGGCTACGGCACCCCCACCCCTGACACGGCCTACACCAAGCAGGATATCACCTTCGAGGGCCCCGGCGCCCCCTACACCAGCTACGAGTGGAAGGTGGGCAACGACGCCCGCGTCTTCACCAAGCAGAAGTTCTCGCTCTACTTCTACGACACGGAGCTCGGCCCCTACCCCGTGCGCCTCATCGCCAAGCGCCCGCTCAACAAGGCCTGCTTTCCCAACGATGATGGCGTGGATACCCTCACCCAGGTGCTCACTCTGGTGCCGCTCAGCCGCCGCTCCCCTCTCTACGGCAAGTACCTGGGGGCCAACTCGGATGCCCCTACCGACACGTTCACCATCCGGCTTTTTCTGGGCCCTAATCGCGCGGCCCCCAACGACCCTGCGGCTGAGCCTTACACCTACCTGCGCAACCTGAGCAAGGGCTGCCAGTCGCCCTACTTTGACATTGGCAGTTCCTGGCGCGGCATCAACTTCAACTATGGTCGGGCTGATTTTAGCTGTAACACCGAAACCGGCACGGGCTATTTGACCACCCGCGACTCGATTCGCATCGACTACGAGCGTAGCGAGCCTTATCCAGTGCGCAAAAGCCATGTGTTCCGGGGCCGCCGCGTGCGCTAATTGCGTCTGATAGAGCGTCGGTACGCAGCAGCACCGGAGCCTTTTTACTTTTCGCACATTCTCTTTTTCATGAAAAAAATTCTACCTGCTTTGGCAGGGGTGCTGGCTATTGCCTGTACGCAACCCCTTTTTGCCCAGGCACCCTGCGATGTAAAGGGCATTGCTACCAATCCGGCCGCAGCTACCAACTCCGAATACCCGGCCCGTACCAACACCTTCAACTGGTATTACGGGCAGCAGTACAGCGGCCGCTGGTGGAGCCTCAACAGCGCGGCCCGCCCGAACGAAACGGCGATTTGGATGCCGTGGGAGCAGTCGGATAATTCGGCCATGACCCACATTCTGGGTAAAACCGACTTGCCAGGCGATGGCTGGGAGCTTCTCAAGCGCAACCTGGGCTTCGACGACAGCGGGATGGCGGTTGCCAACTTTACCAACCCCTACGTGGTGCTGTACAACAAGCGCTCCGGGATGCTACGGGTGTTCGTGGCTAATGCTGAGCGCAAGCAGGACTATCAGTTTGCCGAAATCAAACTGGTTTTTGGCGGCAGCGCCTCCAAAAAAGCGGGTACGCTCAACCGGCTGGAAGGCATTGGCACTGCCCTGGAAAATACCTCGCCGGGGAAGGACACGAATGAGTTTTCATCGGTAACGCGCTTCCTCAACGACGGGCTTAAGTGGTTTATGGCCGACTTCCCCATGGAGTACGACCCCTGCGTATGTCAATTCGATTCCAAGCTGCGAGTCGAGGTTAATCTGGTAAGCAAAATCAATATTCAACTAACGGGCGTAACGCAAGGCACGCTGGTGGCGGCCGATGTTGCTGCCAAAACCACCAGCACCAGCACTGACTTTGATAAGACAGTAGCCATGTTTAAAAAGACAGGCACTATCATCAAGAGCGGCCAGCAGACTTACAAAACCCTAAGCGGGTATACCACCGGCATCAACAAGCTGCTTACCGCCCAAGGCACTAAATCGAGTACGAGCGACGCAAACGATAAAAAAGCTGCTTTTGCACAACTAACGGCGGCTCTGGGTGACAGCGGCTTCCTAAAAGCTGGGCTCAGTGCGGTGCCCTACCTAGGTACAGCGGTCAGCCTGCTGGATTCGTTTTTTGGCGGCGGCAAAGAAGCATCTGGACCTCAACAGGTCAGCATTCAGCCGATGTCGATAGAGATGACTACGCAGATGACCGGCACGATGGAAGCATCTTCTCTCTACCAGGAAATCACCTTCAACAACCCCGGCACCCGCACCATCACCACCCCGGAAGAGTATCCTTACTATAACGAGGCGATGGGGGTGCTGAGCGTATTGCGCAAGCCGGTGGTGGAGCGTACCAGCTCCTTCTACATCGATTATGATGGCCAGCGGCGCACCGTTTGGCAGTACCGCGTGCCCGAGCCTATCCAATACGTTATCAATCCCGCTTCGGGCCTGGAAGTACAGGAATTTCAGGTTGCGCTACTACAAGGCGGCAACTACCCCGACGTAATACCTGCCGGCTGGCACTACGAGGGAATGACCGCCAACGATAGCCACATGCTGCGCAGCGACTACCGCGATGCCAGCCAACTGAGCCAAGTGCTGAACCTAGATGTTACCAGCAACCGGGGGCAGGCACTTGATGAAAACAGCTTCCGGCCGATGGGCAACCAGCTATTCCTGAAGTTTATGCTCAACCTGCGCGTACGGGGCGGGTCGGCCACTACCCAAAACGTGCTGGTGGTGCTTCGCTACCCCGTAACTATCCGCGAAGTTGCAAAATTTACGCCCCCCGCTACGGCGCCCGCCCCTGGCGTGCTGCCCCAGGCCTCGGCCGCTACCGTACAGGCTTTTTGCAATGGCAGTGCTTATGCCGCCGCCATGAACCTGCGGCCGGCGGCCCTGGCTGCGGCGCCGCCGGCCGCCCC
>Ga0265798_10004427_pt1 | contig 19385 bp, 23 predicted proteins | sample P3T30metagenome_FD_192430 | JGI IMG/M metagenome (GOLD analysis project Ga0265798, IMG submission 192430) | Plant litter microbial communities from East Loma Ridge, Irvine, California - P3 T30 | ecosystem: Environmental > Terrestrial > Plant litter > Unclassified | place: USA: California... | reverse complement strand
GTTATTCAGGTGGTGTAAGACTGCATCGAAAAGCTCGTCGTGTTTCGAAGTCACAGCCATCACCAGAGGGCCTTCGCCGAAGGTCGTGTAAGGAGACCAAATCGCGGGAGGCATTTGCGCTAGCAGAAGGCGAATCAAGTCAATCGCCTGAGTCGACATAGCCGCTACGATCTTCTCCCAGTGGTGAATGTCCGCGCCGTTTTCTGGATTGTTCCTCAACTGAATGGCAGGGTGGCGGTAGGAACGCCTCCAATTCATCATCATATACATTATTTCGTCAGGACCAGTGACTCGGACAAGACCTTCAACCATGCGGGTCTCAGTCTCCTTCCGCTGTCCTTTCGGGATTGAGAGTGCCGAAACCAAATAGTCAATCATTCGGCGGATCGTATTGAGTAGCCGGTTGTCGACATCGGCGGGCTTGTTCAGATGGGCAAGTACATACGTTGTGATGTTGGCAGTGATGACTCCCGGGATCAATCCAACGATATGTTTGGGCTGATTGCTGAGCAGGTCATGCTTGATTTCGGCGGCGAAAGTGTGACATACGCTTCGAAGTTTCCAAGTGGCCCTGGGGTGTTCAGAGTTGAGCGAGTGGATGACGTTTTGGAATATCTCCGTGGGTAGATCCAGAAGTTGCGCCATGTTGAGTTGTTCTTGCGCTCGGTTGATGTCGTATACGGCGATAGGGTCGTTGGAAGATGGAGAGTTATATGTGGAGGAGCTAGTGGCTGGGGGTTACACTTTGTCAAAGACGCTAAACAGCGCGCTAGTGCCATATTAAGGTGTTCGTGTGAAAGGCCTTCGCCCTGCCTAGGGTAGGCCCAAGCGCTGAAGAGTTTGGTTACTTTCACTGCTACCATCACGAGAAGCGGCTCGAATTCGTGCCACATGAGTAGGGTTTGCTGCATACATCATATTGGATCTTAACAAGTAAACAGCTTCCAAGATAATGTATCCTTCTATTCTGCATGTCGGGTGTCAGGATATGGGAACGATGGTCCGTACCGTGGTAGAAATGCAATGAAATACCTCTTGGGGTAATTATGTGCTAGGCCTCCAGCGATAATGGTGGGTGTATGGCTCTCGCTACTTGAAGCCTTACCAACTAGATACGCTTGCACCGTGTGTACTCGCATAGCCTGCCCCGTGACAAGGTTCCCTGCTTTCCATGCTGCAATCTCCCAGTAGTCGTGTATGCCCCCACGGATGTACCAGAGATCTTAAGACAGCAAGGGCTCTCTACTGCTTCTGCTTGGTCGTTTTCTCCTGAGAGGCTTGCGCATTCCGGATGATGACTTGCATCTTTTTTGAGAGGTGCCAAGTATAGGTAGCAGGAACGCTGGTTCCACATTTGATCAAGTAGCACACGGCGTCGAAGTTGTTCAGATAAATGGCGTACTCAAGTGGTGTAATGGCATCGCAATGCTTCAGGCGATGGGTCGTTATAACCAGATCAATGTCTGCACCAGCTTCGACGACTGCGCGAATTACCGCAACACCGCCAGCTCTTATGGAAGCCGCCAGGGCTGACATCTGGGCGCTACTAGAGTCTAGCTGAATGCTTCCGTAGTTGATGAGAGTGGTAACGATAGCTGAGTCTCCGGTCTTAACGCCTCGTTCGAAGATAGTAGTGTTGATCTGGAAAGGCTTGGTGTCGGGTGCGGCTTGGAGAAGGGTTCTGAGGACGTTGTTGCTTCGTGAGTGAATAGCCCGATCAATCCACTGACGATAATAGGTTTTGTCGGGAAGGGTCAGGTAGCGACGAATGTAGCCAAGTAGTAGCTTTACCATGTTGACGTTATCATCCGCGATAGCTGGTTGCATGGAGCCAAGCATACTGTATGGAGAACCAAACCCGATTACCTGATTCTTCTTGAACCTCTTCAACTTATGTTGATCCAGAACTGTCATCATAACAGCGATCATCTTTTGGTCTTGTTGTCGAACAGCAGCTAGTATTGGCTCTTCAAAAATACCCAGCGAGAGTGAGGTAGGAGCATGAGGTAGTAGTTTTGCGACGGCGTCATGAGCACCTACACTTATCGCCGCAATGAGCTGGTCATGATAGGTGATATCCTTGCTCAGTGCTTGGCGCCGTTCCCTGTATCTTTGCTCGCTCCCTGGCGAGGTTGAGCTATTCCGCCAGAGAAAGGTTGCAAGGAGCGGACATGTCTGCGCAACGCCGGCACAAACCTCTAGAAGGATGTTACGGTCGTTGAGACTGTCTATTGCGGTGAGCTCCTTGGTGACATACTCCACCATTTTCTGAATCTTGGCGGGAAGCTCCGGTAAGACATCGCGTGGACTCTTGACGTGATATGCGAGGTAGTACATCATGTTCTCTTTGCGATTGAGTAGGCACCAGGCTCTGTAGCTGCGAAACGACTCTCCCGGTTGTACGGCTAGAATGTTTGCGCTGATCTCCTGATCAAAGGTTCCTATGAAATTATCAGCCCTGAGCATTTGCGCGACCACGGGAATGAGAGTCTTACGGCATACGCTTCGCAGTTTCCAAGCACATAGGACACCAACATCACTGACCAGGCAGTTGATGACGTGTCTGAAGATCTCAGGCGGAAAGTCGAGCAAGTCCATCGCAGTGACTGAAGTCGTTACTCCAAGCTCGTCACTTCTCGAATCTGGCTTACGCTAGTACATATCGCAATCAAGCTGACGAGGGTCATTTACGTAGGGGTTTCGGTCGTTGCAGTCGCGACACAGTGCGGTGGAGAAAGGAAGGAAGCAGAGTGGGTTGCCTCAATAGGGAAAGGGCCTGTGTGCCAAGCTTTCTTGGTCCAGACAGAGGTAAAGGCAGTCGCAATCTTCGGTCACCTCGACTTATGTATCGCCCTGGCAACTGCAATTCGAGGCGAGCGCGATTTGATGACGAAATAGGCCGTCATAGGTACAAGGCAACCATAAGTTTGAGCAGAAAATAATGACTTTTAGGTAAATGCAGTAGAGGTATGTGCAACTTCAAGCGCCGTGTGCATCATGGTAATGAAAAATTGCTCAAAAGAAAATGCCTACCTTGATCGCAAATTCGCTTGTGTAGGTAATCCCCCAATCTTTCTCTGGGGAATACGTCAAGCAGAGTACGTAGTAAACTCAAAGCTTCTCCTTCTCTTTGCGTGACAACCTGCGGAATTGCGCAAAATCCTCCGGAAGATCCTTCCCACCGCCTGCTTTCATCTTGGCCTCTCGCAGAATCTCATAGCAAATACTGTACTTCCACTGGGTGGGCCAAGTACATACCTGGGGCAGTGATGAACCCGCATTTAACAGATAGCGAACGACAGAGTAGTTCTCTCTCTTGATCGCGATCATGATGGGCCAAACCTTCTTCCCGCGTAAAGAATGCTCTTGCTGGACGTCTGCACCAGCATTTACCAAAGCTTGAACGAGACGGACGTTATCCCCATATACTGCTTCGACCAGTGGTGATGTTGCGAATTTCTGGTCGTTGGCATCGATGTAACCATCAACCAGGAAAAGCTGTACCACATCATCACGATCATCGGAACAAGCCTTCTGAAAGTGATGCCAGGTGATCTTTCTTGGGGAACCTTGCTTATCGTATGGAATGTCGAGGATACTTCGCACGGTTTCGAGACTGCAATGCACGAAGGCAGTGTCCAGAAACATGTTGTAGATAGCTTTGGAGAAGGTAAATCCCCGGCCCGTGTACCATTCGACGAGGATGCTCAACAGAGTCTCGTCATCTTGGCGTATGGCGCCATGTACTGCCTCTGTGATCGAAAAGCCTCCGTTGCTGGAAACCAAGACAGCAGATCGTGCGTGTGTGGTTTCATCTTCTTCGCCCATGGCTGTTGAAAGCCCCCCTAGTATGGCCTCTACAGCGGCTTCGTGACCCAAAACCGTTGCAGCGTGTAGAGGTGCACCGAAGATAGGGTGGACGGCAAATTCTGTGAGCTCTTGTATCAAGATCGGTACGAGAGAATGAAGTTCGAGACAGAGGGCAGCGACCAGCTTCTCGAAAACCCCGAATAAAGGTATTTTGGTGATGTTTGGGTAGGCCAGTACTGCGCTGGTCCCGCGTCTCAATATTGACAGAGTCTTGGAAGACGAGCAGAACCAACGAAGGTTGTCGCAAAGCCCTTGTCGCAGGGTGTCCTTCTCGTTTGTTGAATTGATATGCAGATCTTCGGCAAGAGAATTTACCATGTCGCTGACCACGTTTGGTAGATAAGAATCCGCATCCAGAAGTGCCTTACTCCTATAGTAAAGATAGAGTCCAGAATTGTTATCGAATATGCGCGCTCCAGGTCCAGTCAAAGCGACAACAGGCTGCTTTGCGAAGATTTCGTAAATTATGGAATCCTTGAAGGTACCTTTTCTCAATCAACGCGCATTCTTGACTTGCAGGTTTTCGTTCATTCACTTACGACAGACTTCGCGGAACTTCCAGGCCGCGTTGATACCAACGACGGAAACAAGTTCGTGAGTGACGTTGTCGAATACCTCCGGCGGGAGCTCGAGGAGTAGCATTGTTGTAGACTGCGCCGGTGAATGTTTGTCGTTGCTTCTTAGCTGTGAGACACTGAGGTCAGCATTGTCTGAGAAGTCCAGGTGGCTAAGGTACCGTAGTAGTCAGTGTACTTGCTTGGGTGTCACTGGTTAGGTTTGGAGATGGGAAAAGAGAAGACAGGAAAGGAAAGAAGCTTCTTATAGTACTGAGACTACCCTGCAATGTAGGCGCTACTACCGTGGCTTCTCTCTCTTGGTAAGAGAGAGATGTAGATAAGCTAGCAAAGAACTCTCGTGTTTCTTCCGCGGTACCTGAGGTGAAGGTGAGGCATGCATGCTTCATGAGGTAAGGTCGTCCAACTCGTCCCAGTATCAAATCCGATGCTTGCTTCGCAATTTCTCAAGCCTATCCTCCTCGCTCTGCAAATATGCCCCCTCGTCCTGCTCCATTCTGGTCTGACTCTCCACGAACGTCGGGACCTTGTCTCCACTCTGCTTCATCCTGGCGTCTCGCAAAGCGTTGTACGGCTCCGGTTCTGATATCGTGTACCAAAGGTCGACGTGACGCACGAGAGCGCCTCGCTGAAGAAGATACTTGACTGCAGCCATCGAGTGAGCGGCGGCGGCGAACTCCAGCGGACTTTCATTCTGGGCTGGTGTCCCACAGTACGTTTTCGGCTTGGTAGTCAGGTAGTCCGTCTTGTTGATGTCGGCGCCAGCATCAAGAACTGCTCCGATAATAGCAGTGTCGTCGTCCGAGGTCTTGATAGCGACATGGAGTGGCAGATTTTGAGCGGAACCCTTGTTGACATCTACTTGTCCTTCTGATAGCAGGACTCTGACAATGTCTAGGCTATGTGCCTTGCAGGCATAAAGAAAGACGTCTGTAGTGACTTTTGGTCCACGTGGAGAATGTAGCACTATCTGACGTACTATCTCCGCGTTTGGAGGCTGGACGAATTTCACGGCTTCTCGCAGACTCTGCACGTACACATCCCTCACGCCTTTGTGATCATGGTACGACCTCTTCAGAAACTCTGTGAGTCGACCGACAGTACCGGCAGAGTGCTGGTGTATGGCAAGCCTGAAAGCATAAGGTATGTAGAGGCTCTCAAGAGTACTCTTTCCCTGCCGGCGCTTTGCATGATCCAAGATCAATTGTAAGGTGTCTTGATCGTCTGTAACCACTGCTGCAAGAAGCGGACTCATACGTCGAATCGCCATGTCGTGTTCTCCGAGTTGTGGTAGTAGATCTTCGCGCATCTCGTAGTCACCAAGCGCTGTTGCCGCGGCAACCTTCTCCTCGGATGTGAGCCCTGAAGAAAAGGCGGTTTTGCACCATTGATGATGTAGATCGCAATAGCTCTCTGGAGGATCTGGGTACCGTATAGTGTAGTAGAGGTCAGGGAAGGTTATCGTTTGTGCCATTACGGCGCATACATCAAGAAGCTTCTTCTCCTTCTTGTCGTTGGCAATGTCCAACTCTTGACAAAGGTATGAGTGTGTGCCCAAGATGTTGGCCTAGTATTGGGATTAGTAAAAGAATGAGTAAAAGGTCCCACGTAACAGCGCTAAATTTACGTACCGACAAGCTGCTCATACTGTCGACAGGCTTCTTGACTCGGTAGTAGAGCCATTCTGGCATTAAATGCGACATAATGCTACCACACCAGCGCCTATCCGCGTACCGTAACTCTTCCGTCTGGTAAAGAAGTATGTCGTCTTTGATCGCGCTCGCAAAAGTGGTGCAGACGAGACGCTGCTTCCACGTTTCCCGCATACCCTCGAGGCAGAATAGATGGTGTGCAATGATACCGACAACCTCGGCGGGCACCTCGACGTGGGCGAACCGCATGGCGACGACGTACCTTCCCAGCTTCCCAAGAATGCGATTTCCGTTGGATTGTTGGTCGCAAAATGGTGGAAGCCGAAACCTTGGAAAGGCGTGGGCCACTAGCGGCGACAGGATCAGGCACCAATCACGTGCTCACGCGTCTCGGTGCTCCCGAGGTTCCTACCTAGGTAGGGTTCCAGGGTCCAGCATTGGTGCGCGCGTCAGCACAGCGCATTCCAACCGTAGCCAGTGAAATGACATATGATGCGCAATGGTCAGTCCTGCACCTCGTCCTCCATGTACTCCTGCAGCAAGTCCTTGCGGCCGGCGTACGGCGACGGCTCGACATACGTGCCCTGGAAATGTGCCCACCAATTCTCTCCTATTTGCGCCGGCGTGCTTTCCTGGTCGACTGGGATTGCGGTGTTGCTATCACAGACGCTCAAGTCGCCTAGATCGAAACGAACATTTCCCTCGCCTTGTTGTATCTCTCGCATAACGCGTGTGAACGATTCAGAAAAGAAGCAGCAACTGTCCATGAGACTAAGCGGGCTTATGGGACGTGGAGCGAGCGGTTCGATTGCTCTTTGCCACCTGGCATCCTCGAGCATTTGCTTAAGGAGAGCGAGCGTACTCGCAGTGTTTCTGGAGTGAAAGGTCACAGAAAAGCGATCGGGAGACAATCTCGATGAAAGAGCTACGGCTTCCTCGAACCACCGTATGAAGGCCTGAGATACGCGCACTCGGTCTACATCTCCATCGATATCCCAGGTTCGCCCATCTTTGTACCGACCTACAACTTCCTCGAAATAGGGCTGACCGACGTTGCCTGTGATGGCGGTTGTGATGGCGGTTGCAGTGGCGGTCGTGATGGCGGTAGTCTTTGTATCCACTTGGCGACATATATTGATGCGGGGATAGTGTTGCATTATGCTGACCAGGCCCAGGCCATGGCACTCTGGTTTTGCTACGCTGGCATGGACTTCATCGAGCACGATTTTTCGGATAATGGATAGAACGCTCGGGTCTAGACCGTTAAGAAATTGTATGGCAAGCGCAGCTGCTGAAAAGTAGCGCTTGGTGGAACCGTCGACACACATGGGACGGTATCTCTTTGGCGAACTCCAAGAGATGCATTGTTCTTTCAGCGAGGCGATATCTTCAGCGTTGGGTATCACCCAAGGGTCAGGAATGCCAGGGAGCAGTGATGCGACATCCGGTTGTTCAGGTCGCTGCCCGAGGACCTCGTCAACTTTCCAAAGCTCCCACCGACTCTTTGTCCCCTTCTCCAGGGCCAGCATAAATTTGATAAATCTACGATGAGTAGAAGGTGGATGACGCCATAATCTCCAGTCATGCACCATTTGCACGGGGAACGGTTCATGTCTAGCATGACCTCCGCGAAGGCGGTGAAGCAGGGGAACACACTCGGGAAAGTCCACTCCGGCACGCTCAATCATATCGACGGTGATGTCTTTACGAACCCTGCATAGTTGGTATGCGGACTTTGTATAGATCCATTCCAGAGCAGTTGCAAAGGACGCGGCTCTATCGCTCGTCTCACGGTCGACCCATCCCGTCCGGAAAGTGACGGTATTTGTTTGAAAGATGACCGGTCTGAACTCGTGAGCTACTCGACTGCAGGTTTGCAGGAATGAGAGATCGATAGGAGCGCCGTTGGCTGCGCGTAACCTGCGCGTGCGCTGGTTATAGAGATAGCCGCCATCCTGGGCGGCATAGTAGGTATAAATCTCATCCCGTAACTCTCGAGGTAGATCGAAAAACCCCATCATGGCAATGTTGTAAGTGGTGCCGGGTTGCGGGATAGGTTGAATGTTCTGATGAATTGCGTGAGTGATGATGGACAAACAACGAAGGAGCGAGCCATGGACCCCACACATGTCGCCAAGAGGAAGCGGTAGCGAGAGCGCTCAACCATGAGCCGCGATGAATGAAGTGAGACTAGCGACATCGCTGTGCCAAGCAACACCGATGCCTAGAGCACTGCGTTGTCTCTGTGGCAGTGCGTGCAAGTGCAAAAAGCACGAAGATTGACCGAGACAGTGTCGGTTGAAGAATTGATTCGCGTGCCAACACACCTCAACCGGCATGACGTCTCTAGTGTATCGTAGATAACCCAAACGCCGTAACAATGCAGCCTGTATAAGGATAGAAACCCATGTACACCATATGATACATTCCGTCATTGTAATCCATCCGTCTCTTCTGGACACCCACTCATGATGCCATCACCTGAAGTTGGCTGTTCCTGGCACGTCCTTGATCTCCTCAAACTTGGTGCCCATCTTCACGACGCTGTATCTTATCAACCGAGGGTCCAAGCTCATGGTTCGCCGTAAAGCGTGCTGTGCGCGGGCGCTCGCATCGAAGCGCATGATGAAGTGGTGGCCGTAGTGGTGTGTGGTTTGCAGCTTCTTCGCTGGCTTGGGGAGGAGGAAGGTGCCCCAGTTGGAGACGCCGCGGACTACGCCCTGTTGATCGAGGACAATCTTTCCGGCGGTTTTGGCGATTCTGGAACATATCGGGTCAGCAGTTGGCTGGGGGTGATGGAGGGCGAATTTACTCTTTAACTTCAGAGAGGCGGCCGGGCCGTACCTGCACTTGTCAGCATGTACTCTGTTGATCAATGCGACGCTCCTCATACCACTCCGATCATCTCGTACAGCATCTTGCCTCGTTTGCGCCGTGGTGTTGTTGCCGTCGTGCCTTCCGTCGCGAAAAGTGTTCGAATGCGGCCAACCTTTCCGTAATCGCGGAGGAGCTCCACCAATGTCTTGGCGCGTGTTATCACCTCTCCAGCGCCCGCAACTTGAAGCTTCACAACCCACACACAATTCGCTACAATGGCTGCCCGGACTTCAATCGCACGCGCTGCGCGCCAATTTACCTCCGCCGCCGCGAAGAGGCCATCACCATTCGTCTGCCAGAGGTGGCAGCAGGCGACACAGAAGCCACGGTTATTCTCGGTATCTGCCGCACGTACGCACATCTGAAGCTCTGAGAAGCAATTGAGAGGCGAGCATGGGTGCTGACTGAGGGCAGTGAAGGAGAAGAAGTACACCGAGGACCATGAGTGGATTGAGATGTCTGCAGACGGCAAGACATGTATGCGCACCCTCCCCCACATCCCCACATCCCCATACGCCCTTACTGTCCAAGCGTTCTGTGACTGACACATCGCGTAGGCACCCTAGGTATCTCCGAATACGCTGCAAAGGCCCTCGGCGACGTCGTCTACATCGAGCTCCCCCAGATCGAAATGGATGTTAGCGAAGGCGACGCCATTGGCGCTGTCGAGTCAGTCAAGTCTGCCTCAGACATCCTCACACCCATCTCTGGCACCGTCGCGGAAGTTAACTCAGCGCTGGAGCAGACTCCAGGCAATGTCAACAAGGACCCCGAGGGCGAGGCGTGGATCGCCAAGATCACCGTGTCTGGAGAGCCCAGCGGCAAGACGATGACCAAGGAGGAGTACGCCGAGTTTACTGAAGAGTAGACGTGCGGGAAGGAGTTTGGGGGAAGGACGGATGCATGGGATACAGGCACCTAGGCGCATACTTCAACACGAAATGCGAGACTTCAGTCAAAATCTCACTTTGCGCGTACCAGCTATCGAAATCGCCATACCTGCGAGAGAGAGACTACAGAGCGTTGACAGCAAACAGGATCGCACTAACACCCCAGGAATTTCGTACGTTTTTACTCCAAACGATCCTCCTCTTCCCATGCTGTTTCCGACTCCCCAATCCTGTCCACAGCTTCAGTCACCATCTCCGAAACCTCCGAATACAGATCACGAAAGGCTTCCTCCTTCCCTATACCCCTGCCCTCAAGTATAATCTTATCATCAACGACAAGATACATGACGTAGGTGCTGTCGCGCGCAGGGCGACTTCCCATCCTCCGCAAACGAAAATACACGTCCGATCTGATATCCAGCTGAGGGAAGTAGCCTTGCTTATACAGCCAGGCCATGTTTGCTACTCAAGCGGTCAGTAAACATACAGAATATTTGAATACGGCCGATCGAGCGAAAAGCGAGGGAGATGAATGAGCGAGTCATGGTGATGAGGGAGTTACTCACTGGTCAAGCTAACATCGGACTTGGAGACCCGAAGCAGGAGCTCGTTGAATCCAATGGAGATGTCTTGTAGCGACAGATATTTGCGATCTGTATCTTGTTAGTCGATTGCGCTCTCATTAAAGTGGAGCTGGAAACCAACGTACCGTTCGCATGCCATAGTCTAGTATCTTCGCGCTCTGCGACTTCCTCCGCTGACTCGGTTGAAGTAGATGGCAATTTGGATGGGCTTGTTGTGGACTCAGAGGGTTTCTCTTCTTTTCCAATGCCCATGAACAGGGCGACGCATCCCAGCATAGTCGTGGGAGGGAGCATATACAAGACGCATATCGTGATTAAAATCATGGCTTGATGTTGTAGCTTCATGCACTAGAAGGCTTATTGGTTTCGAGAAAGCGAGGGCTGATGGTGAGTGCACACTTCGCTTATATATATAACATTCAGCGCTTGATATCTGGCTGTCGCTATGCGAACCTTGGGAGAGATGTTCAGGAAGCGAGAATAGCCAGATTATGTCTTCCACGCGCCAGAGATGACGAGCCAACCACACCTTCCGCAATTCATACGACCCATGAACAATGATATGGTCTCGAATGAGAAGTATGGGAACTCTACAAACTTCTTCCCAGTGTCCCAAGGTTCACGTATCTCCGTCACACTACGCTTTTGACCCCTCGAAAAAAACATTCAAATACGCCCGCCCGCACCAACACCTCGGTAATCCAGCTGAAAACCTACAAATCGCACCGCCGCATACATTCCTAAGGTACGGCTGACCACGAAATCTAATCAAAACTCCAACATGACGAACGGCAAAGCCATAACACCCTGCGAAAGCGCCCTCACCACAGGCCCAACTGTAGATCCCAATCGACCATCATCTCCAAGGTCATTGGAGTCAAGATTAAAAGTACTACTGGGAGTGATGGAATCCCGCCCGAGGCCCACTTTCACACAATCGCAAGTCGCAGTCGAACTCAAATCGGCATTCTCACGTTATTTTTTCATCTACGACGACGACGATGAGGATGACGAAGATGATGGTGATGTGTGGCTGGAAAAGAGCATAGGTACGCAAACTCCCGCCCCATTTCGACCCATATCTCCCCATGCCACCTTACCCTGTAGTCTTCCAAGGACAACTCGCTAACACAAAAGCCAGAGAATCTATCTTTCCTCGCCGTAAACAACCGTTTCCCTTCCAGTCTTTCGCTGAAGGACTATGCGAAGATTGACGTGTTGACCTCCCTGCGGGGCCATGATCAGTATGCGATGCTACTGGTGCACGAGAATAAAGTTTTGGTCGAGGGACAAGCTGGCGAACATAGTAAAATGGCTAAGGGCTTGTTTAAATCGATTGCGATGGAGGTGGGGAAGGTTATTAAGGAGAGGAAAGAGATGGGCGAGAGATGGGTCGGCCCGTGAGAGAACAAGGGGGTTTGTAGAGAGGACTGAGATATTGGTGCTGGATATAGTGCGCGTTGAAGGCTTATAGCTATGTATATACCAAACCACCAGTTGGAATTCATCCCCCTCCGCCGTCCACATTTCCCTTCCTTACTCTTCACACCTTCTACCCACAACCTATCCAGTCCACACATTGGGTCCAGGGCAAGTATACGTAGTGGCCTTGCTACCATATGTATCAACCATGATTCCCGGGTCACTCTGCGCCGCGTATCCGGGAATGTTCGCCAAGTAGTCACCACTCGGGGAAGCACTGCCAGAACCCGTGACTTCAATTTGCGCACATTCAGCGTAAAATTGAGGTGAGTTGGCCTGGTGAAGAGCAAGAAGCTCGTGACGAACGAGATAGTTGCCCGGTGCGAGGGACGCAGGGACCTTGGATTCCCAGTACAAGTTCTTGAGGACCTTGGCGGTGCCCCAGCTGCGGCCGGAGAGGGGAGGTGCGGTCATGCCTTCTTGGTCGATCTAGCCAGCGTCATTAGTAGGAGACTTGGATGTGTCAGACTTGATGATGTGTGTACCTTGAACCACTTCTTTCCAGAACCGTCGCAGCTCTTAAAGTCGCCAGAGCACTTGTACATCCAGACCATAATCGGCCCTTGCTCGTGTGTCCATTGCTTCCAGTTTGCGCGGATCTTTCCGCCGGCTGCTACCTTGGCGGAGAGGTCGGCTGAGGTGCCGCCGTTGCACATGACCTTCTTGTCGTTGACGCTCATGGTGGGGTTGTAGTCAGGCCATTGGCGTTGGATGGTCTTGGGTGAGGAGGACGGCGAGAAGCCTTCGTATCTGAGGTGGAGGTTAGCTACTTGTCTTGATGGTCCTGCTGGAGTTGAAGGATGGCTTACCCGGGGTATGTCACTCCATCGATGACATAGCTGGTGACGGCGCCGTGGGCTGCGGCTTGGGCTGCGAGCAGCGCTGTGGGTAAGAAGACGTTTGAGAACAGCATATTGAAGGCGAACAAACGTTTGCTTCGCTGTGTGGTATGATCTCCATCCCGTCTGCACCCCAGCCTTATATACTCGCGTCGTCGCAGCACCGCCCTACCTCTACGCCCATCACTACTCTCCAATATCCCCCATGATCACATTACCACAGCCCACCACTCACCTCTTCTTGACAAGCCTTGTCGCGCCCACTTCACATAAACGCGATAGTACTACCTCAATATCCACGTAATATACAAAGATGCTGTGCCCGGACCGGTTAAACACCATTGGCTGCACAACACTATACATGCTTCGCTAGCGAGCGAGCCTCCATGTCGGCTCTTGGGTCCCGAGCCAGATCGGGAAGATGATGGAACCGCGAGCGGTACCCCGGATGTTTAATCTGCACGCGAAGGTGGGGATGCGCGGCGTGACGAGGCACAAGGTGAATGGCGCATGTGTTGTTGTGTAAGCGACGACATTCTGGAATATGTGAAAGGAAGCCACATGCGAAGCGGAAGAGGCGTCGGTAGCAGTGGGAAGAAGTTTTAACGGGGGTATCGCTCCAAGTGCTCGTTGCGAATGAGTGCAGCGACGAATAATCTAGACACCCAGCCGGGAGTCGTACAATGGAGTATTGGCTTGATCCGTAAGTAATTTTGGCCGGATGAGCCTTACACTGTAAGATGAAGAGCATCTTCCTAGTCACCTTAGAAGACGATGTTCATGATGGCTGCGCAATCGTGCTAACGACCGATACCTGTCTGAAATGCGAATGCCACGTGCAGGATGCGTCTGGGTGCAGTTCGTAAGAGTTGTGGCATGAATGGGACCTGCCAACAGTGGAGCACGAAGCAAAGACCCCCGATGACCTCATTAGAGCGATGATAAAAGTGATGGAAGTCGCGAAAGCGCATTGAACGTGTCAGCACAAGCACCAGGCGGAGGCGCTAGCCGACACGCTAGCTGAGTGCACCTGCCACCGGGCCTTTCTTAGCACTCCGCCAGTTTCATCAACTACACATGACACAGAGAGTGCAAAGAGCAAGATCATAAAGTGGGAATTCATTGCGAAAACGACTGTGACCCAAGGCGTGGTCTGGTATCTCTCACCCTGTCCAAATTTTGCAAGGAAAAAACATAAGCGCCTTCACCGTACTAACAGATGATCTAAAAGTTCTTCGACGCTTCAACCCCCTTTCCATCTCCCCCGTGCATGATTTCTTCATCGTAACGATCAGCATCGCTATCGGTGTAGGCGACACTGATGTCCGTGATCTCGTCGCCGACTTCCATCCAGACGTCACTGGTCGCCGGAATAGGGCTGATCTTGCACAGCGCCCAATATGTAATGCTTGCGACCAGGAAGCCAGCAAAGAAGTTGAGGTCATAGATGCGCTTCGCGCCAATGGGTACGTCGCGACCGATGGCTCCTGCGAACCCGACGACGTTGATGAGGATACCCGCAATGTAGGCTGCGTAGCCGCGCCAGTGGAATCCAAGGGTGTAGTAGTAAGGACCAGTCTTCTTTCCGGAGTATAGATCCTTGATCTGGAGGTATCCTTTTCGGACGATGTAGTAGTCACAGATCATGACACCTGCAATAGAGGAGAGGAAGACAGAGTATGCGGAGAGGTAGGTCGTGAAATTGTTGGTGTCGGAGAGGAGATTCCATGGGCACATGACGAGGCCGACGAGCGCACAGATGTATCCACCACGTCTGATACTGATCCATCGGGGTGCAAGTGCCGTCATATCAGTTCCGGCACTGATGGAGTTCGCTGCGATGTTGGTTCCAAGTTGGGCGAGCGCGAAGGCTGCGGCAATGCAGAAGACACCGAAACGTTGCGCTGAGCCACCCTCATCCAGGAAAGACTCCAGCAATTTCAGAGGATCCCAGATAGCCTCGCCGAAGATCACAGTGGATGACGATGAGACGATGATACCGATGAACGAGGTGATGGCAAATCCAATGGGGATAGTAAGCAGTTGCGGAAGGAAGGCGTTCGATGGCTTCTTCGCAAAACGGGCAAAATCAGGGTCATTGACGATCAAGGTGGCGAAGTTCGCAATGGCACTCATAATTCCGCGGACCATCATCCAACCAAGCGCAGATCCGCTGAGTGTACCTTGTTGATGGACAATCGGGCCCAATCCCTTCGCACGAACGACGGCCCAGATGAAGAAGGCGACGCCAGCAGTCGGAACAACATAGGCCTTTACGGTAAACAGGTGGCGGATCTTGTGTACTGGCGGGTAGATGAAGGGTAGCGATCCAGCCCAAAACAGGAAGAAGGACACAAAGGCGACGGTGGTCGTGCCGGAGCTGGGGATGCCGTTGGTGATGCCACCTGTACCAGGGCCCTCAGAGTCTCGCCAGTTGTTCCAGATGGCGCGAATCATGAGGCGAACACAAGTACCGCCAATCCATGCTTGTACGCCGTACCAGATACTGGCCATGGCGGCACGGTTGAAAACGGGCCATAATGCTCCCCAGATACCGAAAGATGAACGGTTGACAACGGGGAAAGAGATGTGGTATGTTGCGCCGATACGGCCAGTCATGCAGACAAAGCAGGCAGCGATGGAGTAGCCAAGCTATCAGTTAAATCAGCGAATGTCGGTCTAGTTAATATCGATTTCCATACCCAGACACATATCCAGGATTGCCACCATGAAAGACCGTCAACGATGTTTGCGGACGAGATCATCCAGGTGTTGATGTTGAAGGAGTCGGCTGCACAGTATTAGCCTAAGTCTGTCGTTGCTTGGGAAAATGTTCGACGTACCGACCCAAAAGCCCACGAAATTCCAAGCACCCCATTGACGACGCTCCGGCTCGACAGGCTTCAAATCGTGATTGAAGAGCATAAGCTGCGCAGTGGTGAGGTTGGGTTCGCTCTCCACGGCGAGCTTGTCGGCCCAGTATGCGACCTTTGAGTTCTTGACTTTCTCCATTATCAGGCTGTAGGAGAAGAAACCTTCGTCGCTGGAATGGTGAAGAGTCGAGGTTGCAACAGGCCTTATGAAGCTTTCGCTTCGGCTGCTCGAAGCCGCTGCTTGGTAGGATTCAAGATCCCCGCTCGGATGACGTGGGGTGCTGTCAGAAGCGAGTGAAGGTCTTGGTACGCCTAGTCTTGGTGAGGGTTGTTGGTGGAGGAGTGGCTGACGTTCAGGATCCACGATGGGTGGCGTCTGAGAGTAGTTGTGAATTATGAAAGAAGTGATTAGATAGGCGCACTACTGCATGAGCGAGTGTCGACGATGCTGAGGCTCCCATCTGGGGCACGCCCCATCTTAAATATCAGGAACGACTTCGCGCACCTCAAGATCTACCCTGGGTCCACTCCACGCCTAGGTGCTAAAGTGCCTCCGCATCGGAACGCTTCATGGTTGTGGTGGTTGACTGGTAGGCCCGTTCCGGTAGCCTTATCTTCGAGTTGCGATAGCCCACGCGGTGAGCTCCACCAAGATGCTCGCTGCAATTGCGCCACGAAAAGTCCCGACGACCAGCCCCGTGTGATTCGCATCTGCACCCTGCATAGTCTCCGAGGATGAAGATGCAGACTTTGCAGAATTTGGGTTCTGGGCGTGTGAAGGATGGCAAGACAAGTGGGTGGATTTCCGCGGATGACGCAGCGCCATCGTAACAACGGTATCGCGTGCCCATCCAGGGTGTGTACAGATGTCTTGGGGACCATGCACATCTGCACAGCTATCTCCGCGATAGGAGCCCTGCAGACAGAAATTTCGCTACTCTTTGACTCGATAGAAACATGTCACCACGTCCCTGGGCCCGGAGAAACTCTCTATCTCGCAGCATCCGACGCCATGATGGTTCGAGGTTGCGTCTCTGCGTTCGCTTGGGATGGTTAGCTGGGGTGCTATGGCAGGGAAGGGATAGCGGTTCTGCGGCAGGGAGATAAAGCCAATGTGGGGTATAACGGGGCGCCGCCCCAGCCACTCAGCGGCCGCCATGTCCAGTTTACTCGATGTCATCGAGTAAACCGTCGGGCTGCTTATAACATACCTCAACCGCCAGCTTCCCTGCCTCAAAGCTCAGCTGTGAGCTTCGGCTTGCCAATCCCACTACCGTTGGCAACGACTTGCATGGTCATGCGCTTGTACATGCCTCTTGCGCGCTGAAGGCATCGCGCCAGCCGACTTCGCCAGCCTCGATTTTTCCCGGACTCGTATACCTCTTCGAGCTTTTCGATGGCTCGCATCAGCCTAGGTGGTTTCGGCGACGCCGTGCTGAGTGTGGAAGTCGCATGGTAGTACATTTTGCCCACGCCGAAATCGTTCTACATGCTTAGGAGTTTCGTATAGTACAAGCTACAGGCTGATCGCGTGCACTGGGAGTAGCGTGCAATGGGAGTATGATGCACTAACCGACACTGCCCAGGTGTCTACAACAAAACGGAGACACAAACTGAAGCGATGCGTCAAAGGAGCCGACTATCGTTAATGGAAGGCACGTGGTCAAGTGGCAGTCGCTTCCAACATTGGAAGTTGACAATCAATAGCACCTTCCTAGGCGTGTCGAGTCCCGACCTCGGGAGGTTTTCCCAAAGACCATCACGTGGCTGAACAACAACACGACCCTACCCTTCAACGCTCTCGGACATTCGGACATGCAGCATCTCAGATCCCATTGAAATCTCCGCTGTTTCCAATCCCGAACGGAGGCCAAGATGTTCTATGCCTTGCGCGTTTACAACCACCATCTCACGATGAACGCGCAGATCGGAAACATCTACCGAACAATGGCTGAAGTCGATACACCATGTCGAGATTGTTGCGCGTCCATCAAACAATATACGCCGGCTGGGGCTGTTTGTCTATCGGGCCGTTGAAAAATGCCCCAAATATGCAGCCTGGCTGAGTGAGGTTGTTTCGCACGTTGGCGTGTTTCAACGCCCGCTCGATGTAATTTCCCGTCCACAAGATCACAGTTCTAGACATGACGTTCACTGGAGCGTCCAAGATTGTTTCGCTTTAATGTGCAAGTGGAGAGATCATAGCGTCTATTAGAAACGTATTGATTCGTGACTACCGATCATTCTAGAGATGCCTATTCATACCCAATACCCAAAGTCGTGACGCTCATCCTAAACGCCGTGAAAGAGAGCGAGCCACCCATTGCTGAAGCAAAACAAAAGGCATTAACCCAAAGACTTCGTCCTTGTCTTCCCCTTCTAGTGGTAACCGTTGCCGTGCTTCGGCTTCTTGTGCTTGTCCTCGAGCTTTGAACCAAGGATGGAGCCCGCTATAGCTCCAATAATGCCGTGGCCGCCCATCTTGTTGCCTCCGAAATAGCCAGCTGCACCGCCACCTAGAGCACCCATGAGGCCTCGGTCGCCTTCAGCCTGCATATTGGGGTCTGTGGCGCCGTATTGCTGTCCTTGCTGCGGCTGGCCGTACGCATTGTGGCCTTGTGGGTACTGGTCTGCAGCGTATGCGCCCTGCTGCGGGAACTGTCCTGATGGTGCTTGACCAGGGTATTGGCCTTGTGGAGGGTATTGTTGTTGCTGGCCGTATCTATGATCGAATTAGTACACAGACGGCTGCATTGTAAACCATCCTCACTTACCCTTGCTGTTGATGGTCGTACGGCGCTACTTGCTGGCCATGCTGGAAGCCGCCGTGAGCAGGCGCACCATACTGCTGGTTATAGCCTTGCTGTTGGTAGCCCTGCTGTTGCTGGTCGTAGTAGCCCTGGCCTTGCTGAGGTGGGTAGCCTTGTTGCTGGTAGCCACCCTGTTGTCCGTAGCCTTGTTGTTGGGGAGGGTATTGGCCTTGGGGCGGGTATTGCTGGTAGCCCTGGTTGTATTGATCGTAAGGGCCAGACATGATGCGTGTGTGTTTGTAGGACAGGAAAGGTGAGTAGACGCTGGTGTTGCGCTGATGAGGGGTCGATTGAGGGGTGGTTGACGTAAGATTGGGGGCGAGTACGGAATACGGGGTACGGGTTGATGTGTGAATGAGGCAAGAGCGTCACAAGAGGAACATCAGAATCTTATACCTACAGTACTGCCTCCTACTGCCGCAGGACCCATCAAGATCTGCTGACTACCAGATCCGATGACTGAACAATTCATCGCGTCCTTGGGGGCGGAGCACCGCACACTCAGCCTCAGCCACCCAGAAGTCAAGCTCGTCCGGCAGCCACGGCCAGTTCGGCGCGAGCGAACCGCCCACGACTCAACGCCGCATCATCCGTCGCACGCCAACCTAGGGAAAAACTGAACAGCCTGGAGCCTACGTTGACGTTGGGTCACCTACTTTACAAAGTTTTGGGTCAACGTAGTCTGCAGACCTGTTTAGTTTTTTTCTTGTATGAGGTGCGTCGTGCAATTCCTAGCGGTGCGCATTTCGAGCGTTGCGCATGTTGACGTAATGCGACTTGCCTTTTATTGTTTCCAATCGAGATGTATGTACTGACCATCCTAGAGAGCGATCGCGGCAAGGCAGGCTTGGCTAGCCTCAGGAAACACTCTCTTCCGCAAGCCCACCAAACCTTCTTGCGAAACACTGTGTGCCTCTTGTCCACCCAAGAAAT
>Ga0265798_10004426_pt1 | contig 19386 bp, 25 predicted proteins | sample P3T30metagenome_FD_192430 | JGI IMG/M metagenome (GOLD analysis project Ga0265798, IMG submission 192430) | Plant litter microbial communities from East Loma Ridge, Irvine, California - P3 T30 | ecosystem: Environmental > Terrestrial > Plant litter > Unclassified | place: USA: California... | reverse complement strand
CATATGATAATAGGTGAAACAAAACACCTCCGTAACCCAAACCCACACACACTCTCGCCCTATTCGTCAATTTCATTCATTGTTATAATTCACTAGCCGTGCACGATGGGGTCTTCCTAGCTTGTTGTTATAGATTGTATCAAGGACAGGACAAGAACAAGACATATATAATAACGAAAAATCCCCCTCTTTCACCAACACAACACGTTCACAATGCAATACACGCCACCCCATTCGCCCGATCCTCACGGCATTCAAACGAATCTTGGTCATGGTCAAGGTCGCTTCCCACTAGGAACAGCCCTACAACTCCAACACGATTTCAAGCCAGAAGACAATTTCGCAAAGCGCCCTCTATCCCCACCACTATCTTCTGGCGAGAATAGCGATTCCCAAATCAAAGAATCCCATCCAGTCTCACTACTATCCGCGTTAATGCACTCGCCTCGATCTGCCTCCAACCCAGCTTCTTCAGGATCGGGGATGTTGAGTCCACATTCTAGTGTCCCTAGTACCGCGGTCTCTAGTCCGCATCTACGACCTGTCTCGGCTGCGCATTCACATACGCAAGGGGGATTGGAGATTCCTGCAATGTCGATATTGAGGAGGGACAGTTTCAGTTCCGATGGCGAGGCTTTGTCGAATGGCTTGACGCTTTCTCAGCAGGCGGAGAAGCCTCAGGGGGAACTCAGACCTGATGTGAGTTACTCTTCATCCTAATCTAGATTGAATCGGATGCTGATGGTAAGGTGGTAAAACGAGCTTCATCACTAAAATTCGCGGTCGCCCCTCCATTGAAACGACGAACATCGGTAAACCCACATACACCAGATCCACAAGCTGTTCCTAAATTCGATACTCCCCCCTCCCAATCAGATCCCGATATATCAGTCGAGATCGAGGCAGCCGTGATCGAAGAAGACATTAACGAGGAAGAGATGAATGAAGATGGCTCTGAAGAATCCGATCTTGGATATCAAGAAGATTCAGAATCTTCAGATGAAGATGGTGATTCACCTCGATATCGAACTGGGAAAAAATACCCATTCGCTAGACCCACGAATTATCGTCTTCGGCGTCAAAACCCCGATGGGAATCGGACACTATCTCCTTCGCCTCCACCCGCTCCGGCCGTCTTGCCTCCACCCACAAGAAGGGGAAGAGGACATATCCGAGTGGATGAATCTTGTATCTCTGGAAAAGAGACGGATGCCGGTTGTTCTCGTCATCGATCCCCACCCCCGAGTCGGTCCAGATCACACTCCAGAACCAGACATGGAATGGGAGAAGGGAGATTATCAGATGCAGGACCTCGTCAAGGTCGAGCAGGAAGTCCAATGCCTTCTCGATCCAAGATCTTGGCTGCATCAGACGAGGAGGAGGAGGATGAAGACGATAAAGGGGAATCACCAGTGGACAAGAAAGATGAAGTCATGTTTGGCAACTGGGGAGGATGGAGATCAGACGATGCCGCGTTCAAAGGAGGAATGGTGAAAGGTATCCGAACAGTCTCGGCGCCTGGTCAAGGTCAATCCGCAATCACAGACGATGAAGACCATGATCGGCAGATCGCCTCTATCCATGATGATTCAGGAGTCCGATCGTTCTTTAGGCGAGCTTCCGAACATATCCCAATCCAATCTCTACGACGGGAACCATATCCTCAACCCATATCAACCCAGCGATCTCCTTCCGCAGCTGGTCGAGCTCTTTCACCTAGTGGTTCGCCATGTCCGCCTGCGCTTGACGAGACGCCTATTCTTGCCAAATCAGTCGCGAGGGTCGAGAGAGATCACTCGGGTGGATTGGCCCATCGACTAGAACAGAGCTTATCAGCTAGTGTCCGGTCGGACGCAGAGGCTACGAGATAGTGATGGAGAGGCTGGTACTCTTTTCTCGTTGGTCTTACTTTGTATTGGGTACAAGTGGTGATGATCTCAAACATGTTGGTAGAATCCATTTAATGCGCTCTGTCTAGTATTCTCATGGTTGTAGCCTTAGATGTATCCTCTATCATTATTGCCAAGAAGTATTGCCGTATGCCCGGTATGTGATGTAACCGACAAGTCCACTAGTTTGTCAGCCACCAACTACACTACGTACTCGACTCGTACCTTTCACACTAACCTCCTTAACTCCCTCCTTTCATTCTCGCTCCTATCTCCATACATAACAAGAACAACAGCACCCGATATCAGATGTCATTCACCCAATGATGCAAACAGCAACAACAAGCATACTCGATAGAACAGTCCCTTCTCCACGACCTTTATCTTCCGTACCATCAGAGGGGAGGACAAGGAGGTTATCTCTGAATATCCCAAACCCACCCATTCGTACTCCTGCAGTCCCGGTTCCAGCTCGTCAGGGATCTATTCATCGACATAGGACAAGTTTCAGTACTAGTATCAATAGTCCACAGGATAGGAGATTGGGCAGTTCACTTTCCTTATCTTATTCAAGCGGACGCCGGATATGGTCTGGCAAGGAGGGTCAGGAGCGGTTCAAGGATGATGACTGGTTACAGACCAAGTTGGGGGATGTAAATAGGGATGAGGTAGGTGATGCAGTATGTGGGGAAGAGGGTATGGAAAAGGCGGTAGAGGTAATTCTCATCTCGTAGTATCTGATTGGTTATTGACAGATAGATTCTGTTGGGAAGTGGGCGACCTTGTTTGCTTGTCGATATCGGAAGAGAGGAACATGCTTTCTTTGATGTACGTCTTTCCATCTGCACGCGATGCAGCTCTGGGCGAGAGAGGATGAGTAGGTGCTGACGGGTAGTTCTCCGATTTAAACGTTTTCCTGCTCTTGGTCCTTCAAGCTGCTTCCTCTTCTCCCTCCCTCGGCTCCTCAGGAAGGAGAGACAGGAGAGGACATATCATCGAATTACTAAGGGGAGGTGGAAAAGTCCCAATCTCAGCCGTCTGCAGTACGTACACGCATCCTCTCGTACACGTCACGAGAATTGACATGCAGATATATCCGAAAAGAACCCGTGTCATTCGTTCTCCCCCACCTCGACTCTTCGCGACTTGATCCCACTCCTAGCGTCCGGTGTACATCGAGTCATTTTAACGACGGAACCACCAACAACCCTAACAGCTTCAAACGTCCTTGAACACCTCATCACAACCCCTCCACAATTCTTCAACCAGACTTTCCTATCTCCATCACTCGATATTCCACTCAACCCGCTCATTTCGTTATACGGCCAAGGATCTGTCCTAGATGCAATGCAGGTGATGTCACTCAACAATCTCTCTGCCCTAGGAGTGCTGGGTGAAACAGCCACAAGGCATCGGAGGACTTCTTCATCATCTTCATCTTCTCGGCATGTGCGGGTGGGGAGTTCAAGTTCTTTCAAACCCCCTTCGAGGTCTGGGTCGCAGGTATTCAGTGTTTCGCCCTCGATTTTGCCCGTGTCGCCTGGCTTGGAACTGCCCTCGCCGTTCGATTCTGGAGGGGGAGAGTTGATGAGTATCATTACAGCTGAGGGGTGTGGGAGGTTGGTAGTTCCTTCTCAAGGAAGAGAAGCGCTTGGGATGGGATTGGGAGAAGCTACCAAATCTCTACAACTCCTCGAGCATGCAGGTCAAGCAAGGGGCGAAGAGAGAGTACCTGGTATGTCCCTTCTTCTCCTGTTCTATTCTTCTCACCTATCTACTGGTTGATGGTAAGGGAGAAGGAAGCTGACAAGTAGTCCACACAATCACATGCCATTCCTCGATCCTCCACGCCTCCCACCTAATCCTCGCAACTTCCTCTTCAAGAGTATTCCTCCGGAACCCAAATATTGCTCAATCCCCATCTCTCTCCCCTTCAGCCCCTTCTCCACCGTCACCATCCATCCCAATCTCTTCACTCTCACTTTCTGACCCCGCCGTCAAAGAGGGGAGCTCGGGCTTACCACCTCCACCTCAAACGGCTTATAGTCCACATTACGTTATTTCAATTACAGATATCCTAGGAGCTTTGGCAAGGGCATATATGGTCAAGCAAGAGGTCGGCTCTAAGGTCTCAGGGGTCGACTCCAGCCGGATTGAGAATCGGAATGAAGGATCTGCATTGACTTCCTCTCTGCGACAGGGCGGAGCTGCCAGTTTTGGAGGAGGGGGATTGGGGAGCTGGAAATGGGCCAAAGAGCAGGGCCAAGAAGCTGGTCGTACTATCGCTTGATGTTGTCGACAACATCACTCTGCTTGAATATCCCTCTCGATCAATGACCACCAAATTACTTCTATCGTTATCACCACCACGAGTCTTTTCTCTCTCTCTCTCTTCGACTATCCGACTCTTTCAATAATCACTGTATGGGCCTCGATCCAAAGCTCTACTACACTTTCAACGAATTATCACTCCCGACCGTCAAGACTCATTCGCGCCGGTGCACGTACGATATTCTATATTCCAATAAAAAACAGCATTTCAGATCTCATACCATGTACGCTCTTGATTGTACCATTCCATTTTGCCCGAGCGCTTGTACAGTATCCCGAACATAAATCAATCAATAAAAAACCACGAACATCAAAGTATCCCGAACATAAATCAATGAAAAACAACGAACATCAAGCAACAACCATATGTACTGTACTCTATTGTAAGATAGTTTGACGAATAAATGCAATCATGGTGATATCTACTGTAAACAATTGTGACTCAGGTGAAAGATTTAGACTTGCATAAGATACATGAGCTATTGCGTTGATTACTGTCACTAGTATACATTGTCCTCCTTCTTTATCTTACACTGCCCTGATCGGGCCTCGCACCAAGCTGAATCCTACTCTTTCGAAACGACGATTCGCCAGATTGCTATAATCAAACCAACAGTCATCATCCCACCACCACCTACAGCCCCAATCCAATCATACCATCGTCTATTATCAGCAGTAGTCCTCCAACCTCGCTTATGAGTTTGAGAAACTTAAGAGGACTTACACTTGTCGAATAGGAACCACTTCTTTCTCATCACCAAATTTCTGATCCCTAGCAAATCCTTCCATCCTTTTATCTTTCTCCTCCCATTTCCCCCTTAACCAAAGTTCAAATGCCCTAGCTTCCTCAGGACTAGCTAATCCCGTATCATCCTTTACCTCACTTTCGGGTGTGATCAAAGAGGGAATCTCGCCATTATCTAGATCCGAGTGGAGGTGGAGATGTAGATGGACAGTTGGGGGTGGGACTGATCTGAAGAATATTGATAGGAGGCCGAAATAATCTTGTGGGTAGGCGGTGAATGGTACGCCTGGGTAACCTATTGTTACGTCTAGGAGCTGGAGGTCGGGTAGTGATGTGAGTAGGGTTCGTAAAATGAACAAAAGGCCGGTCGAGCGGGGGTGAAGCGTTGCTTTGAGGTCCTCCTGAATATTAGCGCTTGACCACACTCTGCCGATAGGCGGATGAATAAGCGATACGCGGTAATATGAAACGGAGGCATATGGGGAGAACCTGATCCGATCTGATCCGAGATGATGTGACAAGGAGGGACTTTGAGAAGAAGTGAGGATGAGCAATCGAGAAAAAAAGACGTACAATACCCTCCTTATCAGCATACCGCTTACTCTTAGCCCTCTCGTCATCACTAGTGATAGTCCCCTCTGGGAAGATGAATAACCAAAGTGGTGAACGACCAGTCGATTTCTGCGTACCAGACGAAGACGACTGATTGAGAAGTGATGTGTTTTCTCCTTCTTTTCCAGAAGTCGAGCTAGACTTTGTACCCTTTGCGTCCTTCGATAGATTTTTCAGGGCTTTGGTGAGGTTTGCTCGGTCGGACGCCCATGATCTGGCTAGGAAGATGAATTTGAAGAATCGCTAGATATCAGCTTTACTCTTCGCAATCGCAGACCGGACATTGAAGCTGTCTCTTGTATCCGCCATGATCCTCCTTCGAAATTAAATATATATAAAAAGACTCACCATACCCCACCCAACAACAGGAATCTTCTTCAACCCCTCCTTCAAAAGAATAATGACACCCCTAGAATGACCAGAATAACAAGCAAGTATCCAAAGATACATCCAATCAGTATAAGCCTGATGATTTGCCATCACAACCAATCTATCCGGTAGATTGATTCTCGTCATTTGACCCCGAGCATCTCGCTCGACGAGGTTGGTCAAGGAGGGAGGGACATCCGTAGTGATAATAAGGGAGGTAGGGGCGAAGAGAACTGTTATTGCGATTACTATCCGTCAGCCCATTCCTCATACCATAGATGATTACCTCGAGAAGTGAGGTATGAGAGTGGAAACGCACATAATCGACCATAACCATCTTTGGTCCATCCGATAATTTCATCAAACCATTTCCTTCCCAATACTGGAATAAGGAGAAGAGGAAGAGCAAGTATCTGAGCTGAATTGATCCCAATCTGACCGAAATTGAACAAGATCGGGAAGAAAATCTTTGAATACAAAGGGCCATGAGGGGGTCGGTCGGCTATTGGGATAGTGTACATTTCTTTGTCGGGCACATCTTTCGTTCGACTTTGAGCCTTTGGCATTGTTGCTTGATGATGAGTAAGAATTGAATACTCGCTACTCGCTACTCTAACTGAGTCGGGCATAGTCGTCGTTAATCTAGTCGTAGTGACGACCCGATGCCCGAGATCCGGGGTAAAATGTGGGGTATCTCCGCTCTTGTCATGCAAGTTGTTGTAGGGGTAGTCCAACACGGAGAACGGAGAAAAGAGGTTGGTTGCATTTCATTCATCTTGTACAAGTCATCATGTCAGAGGAGGAGATATGTGAGTGATCCTATTAATCTGTAGGTAGGAGCTGAGTGACAGTACCGCCAGTATTAGGGGGTGGGGTCGAGCACCCACCTGGTCATTTACAGAATAATGTTTCCACCATCGACCTCAAACCCGACCAAAGTATCACTACCCCTCCAACCCAAGATCCAGCTTCGTATCAGCTCATCACTGGCCGCCCGGGACCCATACACGCTCAACTCATTATCGATGTGGCTATACCGGTATTCACCTCTACCTTTGCCCATACATGTTCAGAATCCGATATGGAGGAATATATAACTTCCAATTTCACCCACCCGAAAATAGAAGCAGAACTCAGTAATCCAAATAAACGATTCATAATCGCCATGAACAGTGAAGGAAGTTGTGGTTTCTCCCAGCTTACCATTGGATCCACCGAGCCTTGTCTATCACACATTCCAACACCGACCATGGTCGAATTACAACGGATATACGTCGGGTTAGCTCATCATGGGAGTGGATTGGGGAAGATGTTGATGGATGCTGCTCTAAGTGTTGCGAGAAAGGAAGGATTCGAGTGGATTTGGTTAGGTGTTTATGAGGAGAACAAGCGAGCAAAGAGGTTTTATGAGAAACTTGGATTTGAACGGGTTGGCACGCATGATTTCTGGGTCGGAAGCGATCTACAGGTGGATGAGATTTACTTGAGGAAAGTGGATCTGTAGTCGAAGTCGAGGGGCTTAGGTCGGGCAGGCTCGGTACTACTCCATGTGCGGTCGACCTGCATCATACCGGGGAAGGGAGATGACGGAAGTCTGCGAAATCTCGGGAATTGTGGGGCTGGGCGCAGGGAAGGGGAAAAGTCATATACGGATGGATCAGAGATGAGTGATCAGTAGAACAGGCGAAGCCAGGCGGGATGATGAACAAAATACATATGCGTACGTACAACATGCTACAAGCGATTCTACCTCTCCTCGACGTTCTCTGATTCTCTTACAATACCGATTGTTTCTCACTAGAATCCCGCGCCATACTTCATATCGACTCAATCAGCTCGGTGAAACAGCTCGAGGTAGCTTACCAGACCTCCCCTCACCAGCTCTCAGCCCCTGAAACCTCCTCTGCTGAGCAGCTTGGATCTTGCTCACTGGTGTAGCCCCCGGATAAGGAGTATATCGATTCGGAGTAGGAACAAAAGGTTGAGGATGGCTCCTGGATGGAGTACCGGGATGGGACTACCGTCAGCTCCAATTGGAGAAGGACATACTGGTGGGATAGGCTGTCGGAGGTTTGGAGGTACAGCCGAAAGGGGCTGCATCTCGTGAGAGAGGAGGGTTCTTCGTTTTATCTGTTCGTCAGCTCGGAGGTTCTATGGGCCCGATCAAGCTAAACTGACTGCATCGAAGTTTCCTTTTAGCTTTGACATCTGCCTATCTTTATCCCTTGATTCGTGGATCACATTCTGATTCGTTCTGGTGGTAGTATACAGTTGTTCTTCGAGATCTGAACGTCAAGTTAGGCCTACTACGCACGTCTGCTTACCTTTATTCCTTCGCTGAGTATCTGACCTCAGCGTTGTCTCATCGTTTACTCACTGTGTAATTCTCCTCGTACTGATCATCAGCTCACATCTCTGTTGGCAGGCTGACAGCTCACCATAATTCAATTCCTGTTCCAGCTTGTTCACCTGATCCTTCGAATTCTTGAGCAAGATAGATTGAAAAGAACTACTGATCAACTTACCAAGACCCACATGGGTGCGGAAGCTGACCTCTCTTGACTAGTCTGATATGTCCAGAACCCCATTGCTCTGCCTGTCAGCTTTGTAAGTGCGTGGCTCAAAGAGCTGACCTGGAAGCGATCTCAAGTATGACCGAAGGAGTAAGTCCAGCTAAGACAGACTGATGTTCAGCTCGCCACAAATGCGGTCAGCTGAATGGATGTACTGATTTATAATCGTTCGAAGGATTCAAGCAGGAGATCAAAATATCAGCCTCATTCACAAAGGGTAGCGTACGACTATATCATCCCTATCATCAGCTTCAATCCCTGGATACAGATGGAAGAAGATAGCTTACTGCTCTGATAAAACCTGATCACAAGCTGGACAAATCTGTTCCTGCCCAAAAAGGTCGTTTGCGCATGCGACTACTTCTCAGTTTCCATCCAAATCCCACTTCCTGCCATCTGATGAGACGAGGACTTACTGCAAAACACATCTGTATTTCAGCTTTTCGCACCGCCAGAGGCAATCATAAGCTGAAACGATAGACATACGAGAACACGTAGTCACTACAGCTTTCCCGTCGGCAGCGACATACCGTCTACATTTAAGGTTATTACACCTCAGCCCATTTTCCGAAGACATCGTAAGTGAATGAGCGAGTCCGTGGTGGGTGCTCGCGACTCGATGGTAGATAATGAGTAGTGGTAGATCAGGTGTTCAAGAAATGAGTAATAAGTACAGATGAAAGTGAGATTGTTTGATGTCTGTGTGTGTGTCAGAATCCAAATGAGGTTGAATGAAGAGGTCCGTGCGGAGAGTGGCAAAAGGTAAATCAGTCACGTCCCTCCTAGTAAAACTTTCGCGATTCACTTTGGATCTTTCTTTCGGACCCCTTCACCGCCGCTCAATAATGAGGAGAGAACGAAGCGCAGGGTAAGAATACGCGAATCTAGGTGAAGGACCGGGGAAGCATAGTCGCGAACGCCAACAGCTAGGTGTTTGTTTTCAATCCATGATTCAATTCCTGTGCATCGACCAGTGTGAATCATTTATCTGCATATCCATCTACGAAACCTATAGCTGGCAAGTCAACAACGAATATCAATATAACCACCAACCACCGTACAAATCTACAATAATACGCGGCTGTGCACATCTCACCAAAGAATCTAGACCTTGAAGAACCTAGTCAAGACTTTTGAGAAGGTAGTGATAGCGTCCCGAGTCTGCTCGTAGGTGGTCGTAGAGTAGGCTAGTCGGAAGTAACCAACACCATCACCTCCAATGGCATGTTCACCATGAGCATCGAATGCCCATCCTGGTGCGAAGAGGACCTGTTCGTCAATATGATGCTCTCTTTATGTTGTGAGATGAGGAAGAGGGACGTACAAGGTTATCAGCTAGTTCACGCCATAATTTCTCCATCAACACCCTAGTCGCATCCTCGCCCTTTGCCTGTAACTGCCTATAATCGGGATGTTGATCCACATGGATAGCTAGCCAGACGAACATCCCCGCAGTAGGGGGGATGAACGAAACAAGCGCAGGACCATGAGCATTCTCCAATCCTCTCTTTTCATCCCACTTCTTCACACCAGCGGTAGGCTTGGCATAACAAGTAACACCCCTTCCTAGACCTTCAAAGACCTCCCTGACATATTGGTTCGATACTACTCCGTTCGTGTTCTCTTCGAACTCGATATGGAAAACATCCTCGAAGGTGTCGCAGAGCCAGTTCCGTCGCATCTTGTATAGAGCCTTGATACCTCGCAACCAACGGATGTAGCCGTCAAAAGTGTATTTGTTGAGCATGGCTGTTGTCATGGCAGTGACGAACCCGGATGGGGCTTGGGTGCATGATTCGGTAGCTCGGGTGAGACGTTCAATGAACAGGGGAGAGGAGGTGAACCATCCAAGTCGGGATCCAGGACATGATGTCTTGGAGAAGGTCTAACAGTCAGCGTGAGTTGACGGGAAAGTGCTTGGTAGTGAACGGGTGACTGGGAGACTCGCTGTCCACAGAGACAGGGTCTAAATACCTGATGAAAAGCCGATCGATCGTCACAACGACCAGAGTGATGTAATCATAGGCAATAAATGAAATTAACACTTACGTCCATTCGAATGACACGACCCTCGTAATCAACAGTCAAGAAAGTAGGAGGTAAAGCCTTCAAGAAAGCCTCATTTCCATCTTTACCTTCTGACTTTTCCAACTCTTCCTGCCTTTTGGCGAGGACGGATTCTTGGGACTGATGTTTCTGAGGTGTCCATTTACCAGCGAAAAGGCAGTAGTATGGTTCGTCCTCGCAGATGATTACATCTATTTGTCAGTGGAAAGGCCAGGATAAGGGAGATTGGACTTACCGTATTTCCTGCAGACTTCGTATATCTCCTTCTTCCTCTTTTCCAACATTGTTGCTCCGGTAGGATTCTGACCAGTTGGGATAGTGTAGAACACATGAGGCCTCCTTTTCCCTCTCTTCTCCTCATCCCATTCTCCTAGAACCTTGTCCATGTGCGAGGGAAGAACACCCTCACCATCCATCTTGATAGCTACCATTTCACAACCCAAGGGCAAGAAAGCATTCTCTGCTCCGGGATAAGTCCATTCTTCAACCAGGACTGCATCCCCTTTCTCCATGAGCAAGCCGACGATCTTAGCCCATCCATCTGTGTTTCCTACATTCAATAGAACATCCCAATCGCCATAAGCGGGTTTGTATACTGTCTCGACGTATTTCCTCAAGAACAATGGGAGTGCGGGTGGACCAGTAGCAGCTTGATACTGGAGTGAAGTAGCAAGTTGAAGATCGGTGGGTTTAGCATCTTTGACGTATTTCGGTACTGAAATCGTTTCCAATTTCTTACCGCCAAACAACCATTCCATCAACGAGGTCGATTGTTTCTTTGGTACTCGAGGGTTATCGAGGGGTACATGGTCGACGGGAAGGATTTCCGCAGATAAGGATTCGAATGGGAAATATTGTGGAGATGGGATACCTCCTGCCATGGGAATCATTCCGGGGACAGCGGCATATTGGTACAAGTCCTTCAGGGAGCTGATTATCCTGTTCTTAGCGAGATCACTGAGGTGATGAGATAAATCGATGGCATTGGGTAGGCTGGATCGGGTAGAGGATTGGTTGGGATCGGTGGGGATTGCGTGAGCGGAATCCATTTTAATCGGTAGTTTCTGATGAGTGTTTTGGCGACGAGATTCTTTGAGATTGAAGTCAAGTCGATTGTATGCTACCAATAGACGATATAGCAAGTGTTGATACGTGAGTTTTGAGGATCGAGGAGTTTGTATAAATATAACTACAGTGAGAGATAAGACTTGGATGACCGAAGGTCACGCATGGTTCAGAAATCGCTGACCAACCCATTTCCGGATAAAGCGGACATCGCCGCTATCGGTCATCTCCGATATGCAACAATTGATTCCGCTGCAAGGGGTCAACGTTTGAGCTTGACGAGTACGCGAACTTGAACAATAGCTACTTTCCAAGTATACACATCACATCCGGTCGTCCCGTGTCAAAGCTCAATAACGTAAACGATGTACACTATGAAACGCTCAGCCAAAGTCCCCAGTCTCATTTACATTAAACCCCCAAAGGAAGGGGTTGTAGAGAAGAAAAAGGCATAAAGACCAAAGGAACTTGACTACGCTTGTTGTCTGTCTCCTAGGTTATTCGACTGTGAACAATACGGCATTAAGAACACAGCTCGGATGGTAGGAGTATATGTATCAACTGATCGACATGTAGTCTCGATACATACCATTACCTTTGACGATCCTAACGATTTGATCACGATTCATAGCTACTCCTTTCACCAACTAGACGTTCACAGATATCCATACCCTCCTTTCCTCTACTCGACTATACCCGTTCGACTTGCAAGCTCCTTTATCAATATATCCCCTACGGATCCGTCAGGTTGCTTGATCACCACTTTGATCCTTTGAGATATTATACGGATACGGAGAGGATTGACTGGAGATCAGTAGAAAGGTAGGTCTACTCTGGATATTGAGATGGCATATAGCTGATGGCTAGATCGATCATTTATCTCTTCCCGCATCATCTCGACTCTTACTTCTCGACTTTGATTTCGACGACTTCGAAGTACTCCTCATACAAACCATCATTATCAGCAATGGGTGTCGCCAACACTCAGGGTGTTCCTCAGGAGAAGACAACAAAGGGATCTTCTGCCTCTGCACCTAGAAAAGTCAAGTTCAATGTCGGTGAGTTTCCTTCTGTCCTTGTCCTTCCTCGCCCTCTCCTCGTCTCAACGCACCTACTGACAACAGGCGCGGCATACCAAGTAGTAGATGTCATTGGAGAAGGCGCCTACGGAGTCGTCGTATCGGCCACACACCGACAAACGGGTACCAAAGTAGCAATCAAGAAGATCGCACCATTCGACCACTCCATGTTTGCTCTGAGAACACTACGAGAATTGAAGCTATTAAAGTATTTTGCAATGGAGGGAGTCAGTGAGAATGTAAGTTCCGTCAAACTTGGCGAGAACAAAGGAATTAATGATAGATCATCTCAGTCTTGGATATAATCCAACCATCATCTTTCGAATCATTCAATGAAGTCTACTTAGTCCAAGAACTACTCGAGACGGATCTACATCGAGTCATTAGAACTCAGGACTTGAGTGATGACCACTGTCAATATTTCCTTTATCAAACTTGTAGAGCTCTGAAAGCTCTACATTCCGCAGAAAGTACGTCCCCCATCTCCCATCCCTTCTCTACGATTGTTAAGAGCAAGGCTGACATACAGTCATTCATCGAGATTTGAAACCTTCAAACCTACTTTTGAACGCAAACTGCGATCTCAAAGTATGCGATTTCGGTTTAGCGAGGAGTACACAAACCGCCTTCCCAGGAGATGGAGGTCAAGGGCCAATGACTGAGTGTGAGTTTTCTTCTCAGTGACTCTGTCTACGGGGAATGAAGCTGACTTTAAGACGTCGCTACGAGATGGTACAGAGCCCCCGAAGTCATGTTATCTTTCAAGATGTACACCAAATCGATCGATGTTTGGTCAGTAGGTTGTATTCTGGCAGAGATGCTCAACGGGAAACCATTATTCCCAGGAAAGGATTAGTGAGTCCCTCCACTCCTTCTTTCCCTATCCTGTTCGGAACAACACTGATGTTAGTCATAATCAGCTCGAGCTCATTCTGAATGTCTTGGGTACACCGACCATTGACGAATTCTACGCTATTACCTCGAGACGATCAAAGGAATATATCCGTTCGCTTCCTTTTAGGAAGAAGATTCCGTTTAGGGAATTATATCCCAAAGCATCGAAGGAAGCTATTGATTTCTTGGATCATACTCTGACCTGTACGTCTTCTCTCCTCGTCTCTCTTCATCAGTCTTCTTCACATATCTTCATCTGCACTCCGTTGTCATACGATGATCTCTTCACCGTCCCCATCCAGCTGCCCCCTCCGCCAATTCCGCCGCACTCTCACTCCTTGACCCTTCACCCCTCTCCTGCCAGAATCTGAGCTAATAGCCAGTCGACCCACGAAAGAGATTCACAGTCGAAGAATGCCTAGCCCACCCCTACCTCCAATCATACCATGATCCAGAAGACGAACCAGCTGCTAAACCACTGGACGCAGATTTCTTTGAATTCGATTATCAAAAAGAAGCTGTTGGAAGGGAAGAACTAAAGAGGTTGTTGTATGATGAGATTATGAGTTTTAGACCTGCCCACTAGGGGCTGTCCATTGTGCAAGTGCTACGAGATTGTCGATTCATACTATCATACAAATTAGTCATGTTCATTTTTATGTATCATTATCGCCCACTTAGTCGGGTATGTGGATAGAATCGGGTATCGGCCTCTTGCCGGGGACGTTGGGTGATTCAACTTTTTGGATATTGTACCTACCATTGACTATTTCTACCGACTCGACAACCACTGCGCAGCCCATTTGATTCAGTCGGAGCAGGGTGGGATGTCGTCCTACATATCTCGGGTCTTTGTAAGACCTCCACCAACGCAAGAAAGAACAACCTCCGGACCGACCAATGACCGAGAGCCCGAGCTCAATCATCCCTCTCCCTATGAAGCTGCTCCGACTACCACCTCGCCCAATATAACAAATCGACCGTCCTCATCTACCTCAACGACAATATCCATACCTACTGATAGACCTTACGAAGAACAATTCCAGATAATGCTCTCCTCAATCCTCACCCAGAATTCCAACCTCATAGCTCAAAATACCGAACAAGCTAGAGTAATCGATAGATTATCGATATGTCTCGCAGAGGCAGAAGCGGGACAGCAAGAATTAAGGCAAGAGATGAGAGGGATGTTCAGGGGTATCATGGATATTCTGGGGGGATTGAAATCTACACCTGCTGCTCCAGTCGGAGGTGCTGGGACACCAGTTTCAGCTGTTGCTGATGTCGTCCCTATCACTACTCAAGTGAGGGATGAGTTCAGGGATCTGGTCATTCAGGATCAGGATGACGGAAACGCATTTGAAGAGGGAACATCACGGGAAGGATATTGGAGTGCTGAGAAGGGCAAGCAGAAGGCGGATGTTCAAGGAATTAATCCGAATGTATTCCAACGACGAACGTTTACTTCACTCGATACCCCAACCGACCGAGGAGATGGTCAAGAGATGGATATGGACGTATGGAACGAGGATGATCGACTCGTCACCGAGATCAGGCGTGATCGCCGTCAATCGTAAGTCATCAGCGATAGTCGTACTGATAAGTAGTACAGTAGAGGGAATGACCAATACCCAACTATCAGCTATCGCGCAGCAAGTTATTGATATGCAAGATGAGGAAGATGAGGCACCTCCACGCACTGGTCTCACCGCCGAGGAGGATCCAATCACACCGACCAGAGCAGGATCAGGCCGCCCCATTCGTCAATCAGCTTCTCGAACGAGGAATCAATCTTCCCTGCTCCCAGATACAGAGGGTTCAAGAAAGACAGTAGACTTAGAAGAAAACACTCCTCAGAAGCAGAAGCGCAAGAGTGATGGAGTCAGTGAAACGCAAGAAACAAGAATAGGTTCAGGAAGGAAACGGAAACCCTCCAAACCAGACCCCAAACCTAAGAAGATGGTTGTACCGAAACCAAAGAGACAGAGAACGTTTAATGGGAGGGTATCGATGACCGCCAGACCGCTAGGTAGGGGCGATGGGCGAAAGAGGGGTGAGGGGATATGGCCCGATAAAGGGCAGAACACCGTCAAGGGGAATATGGCAAGTGTCCTCCTTCAGCAATTTGAGAGAGACTAATGTGAACAGCAAGAAATCGTTTGTGATATCGTGAGTTCTTCCTACCCTCCATATTATAGAGAAACAGCTAACGCATAGTGTAATGGCCGGTATGTCCTCGCTCACTGTAGCTAATAGAGACTAATGATAGCGTACATTGGGCATGTGCAGGTCTAGAAGATTACTCAGTGGCTCCAGACGAATGGGATTGCCCAGATTGTGAGGACAAGATTGAGCAAGGTATGCCTCCCCCTACTCTCAGAACGTAAAGTAAGTTATTGATATAAGGTGAATCAAAGGATTCAATCGAAAGAGCTCCACAAACCCATTGTGTACGACCAACATGTATTCTCAGGTCCGTCTACCTCTCATCAAATGATATGGGCTAATGATTAGGGAGAAGAGAAAGATCGTGATGAAAGAAGGTGATGCAGATCAATTTTACGTGGAGAAATATATTGGGTAAGTCTCTTTCCATATCACGCCATCTCTCTGGTATACGAGAGATGGGGTGGACTTAGAATCATGCTGATAATTAGACGGAGAGCAGTGGGTAGAAGACCTGATGGGACTTCTAGGATCTTTGAATATCTTGTTAAATGGCTACAATGGCCTACGGATACTTCTACTTGGTATGTCCCCCTTTATCCCTCCTTCAATCTGGCCTCTCTTTCTGCACACAATCCTCCTCTATCTCATCCTTGGATCTCCTTCGGGACGAACAAAAGTCAAAGTTGACATCATCAGGGAACACGAAAATAAATGGCCAGTAAACAATCAATATGCCGACGAATTTATAGCCGAATGCGAATTTCATAATGTCAACGCGAAAAAAAGAGTTGCGCTATTACCAGAAGCTCTGAGATGGTTCGATGAAGATGGGGATCTGATCGAGTCTGAAGCGAACTCGGATGAGGAAGGGGAGTTGGAGGAGGTTGGTGAGCAGTCTAGAGTGGGTGGTGATGGTGCTGATGATCGGCATTGAGGAAGGTCAGGATTTGGGGAATAGGGAGTGTTGCTTGCTTGAATACTTTCCTCGCTGTACCTTGTTGCTATTGTTTGCAGACACAGTAAAATTACCTCTTGCACATGTCATATAACGAATCATGAGATTCCGATCATAACAGCATATACAATTCGTCAAGATCGCCTTCTCAAAACCCAGAGAGAAACATTGGCCTACGGCAAGACCAGAATACCAGCTCCTCCAATCTCGACCCTCTCCCCTCCACGACCAAGAATAACAACATCTAGTTCCTCCCTCTCGTCCCCTTCTCCCTCCCATAATCTGACTTTAGGCAGTTCAATATTCCCAGTCACACCAGTAGGTATTACCTCCAATGTAGCACTCCACCCCTGGCCAGGCGCGAGGGGGGGTACATGAACAGATTTGGGACCTTGCCATATGAAGTCTGAAGAGGGGTCTATGGTGATGACGAGCTGAGTGGCTGTTGCTGATGGATGTGCGTTTGATATTGAGAGTGATATCGTTGTGGGCGTATTTAAGCGGGCTGTAGGAGAAGGAGTGAGGTGAGCTGTAATGAAACTGTCCTGCGGAGGTAGGTGGAGAGATGGGATAGGGAGATGGGTTGTGGTGGTCGATGAGGTCTCATTACTGGATGTCAGCTTTGGATCGATTGCGATGTTGAAGAGAGCTTTACCTTCTCCACTTGATGACGATGTAAGCAGAAGGTTCCGTAGAGGGACCAAGAATCGTTGTAGATGCTCGACGACTGGGGACCAGGGCAAACTTGGAAGCTAACGAATAAACAGTATTCTCATGCCAATCTATCATCAGCTCCTTCGATATTGGGACGTACCTTGTGGGAAACCTTGTCCCTGCTTGGCAAGTGAGGAAGTAAGTAGCGTGACAGTCTCGTTCTACCATCAGCCTCGCTCCCAAACGTTTACTCACCTTCGCTTCTATCTCTATCGATTCTACGGTCATACCCCTTTTATCAGAGAGTGAGAGGAGACCCATAACAGTCGCCCATCCCTCTACACCGTCGCTCGCAGTCTTGGAGGCATGCCTGTACATCACCTGCGTCGAAAGCTTGAACGGATCTTCAACGTCCAATGTGAGGGTATGATTTACTTCCTCCACTCTTTCGGATTCATCATCGCTCAATGAAGCCTGTACTGAAATATCGATCATTTTCGAACCGGGAGAGAGGGACGTGATGGATATTGTCTTCTCTAGACTCGAAGAAGGCTCGAGTGGACCGAGATTGATATCTTGTAAGAGCGATGTGGGTTCCTGGCCCTCGTACTTTGCTGTTAGATCTGTCTATTAGCTTCGTCCACGTAAATGACATTAGAGCGTACCCTGCTCATCGTCACTTGGCGGCAAGAAGACCGATAATCGTAGATAAACTTTTCGATCGTCATCATTTCTTATCTTGATCACTACTGGGATTTGTTCGCCGACATATCCCTGACATTCGGCTATATCGAGTTTGACGGCCAAAGGGCGAGGCGCGAAGCTTTCCATCAGCTTTTTGATGCGAGGACAAACGGAAGTGCTTACTTGACAGAGGATGCAAGTTCGTTTACCGGGGTCACAGCTCCTTTTGCGGTATACCAACAAACCTGATCTTGCAGAGGTAAAGAAAGCTGGAACGTCCATTTATCATGTTTCAAGTTCAACTTGATGCTCTCAATCTGTTATCAGTTCGTTTATTCAGTTGAAACATACCTTGACTTCACCCTCCAAATCACCCTGTATCATCCCATTCAAGACAAACCTCTGACTAGGCGACCAGCGCAGAGATCCAGTTGATTTTGATACCTCTTCTCCATGAATCAACCCTAGATCTATGAATGATTCCACATCACCAGCACCGGCGTGGAGTGTACATGATGGCCGATCGTCCGAGAATGCAATTTGGATAGACGAGAAATCGACTTCGGAGATGTATGCGTTTGTATCACATTCTAGGGTGATTTGGAATGGGATTTGCCCGCCCAGTTCAGCTTCGGATGTCCAGAAAGCGGTAGTGGTGTTCACTTTCATCAGCTCGGCATCACCGGCGGGACGTACGGATTGTGGAATCAAGATTCATTCCAACGACAATCGGATCACTGGAAGAGGGCTGGGTAGTCTTCAACAGAGACAAGAAATCATCCTGTAACCCAATCCTATCATCTCCTTCAATACCACTTTCTGATCATTAGCTTTGCTCGCGGAGAGAAAGAAAGTAAGCTTACTGGGAGACATCATCTCCAAAAGGAGCTTGGCGGCTGTCTCGACATTTCCAGAACTCTGAGCACATTTGTACCACAATCCCCTTATTTGTCTCACGATAGGTGACCACATGTCTTGTTGAAATGTAGGTGAGATTCGATCGAAAAACCTACACGTCAATGTCAAGCTAGATAAGAAAGAGGAGCAGACCTACCTCATAGCCAGATCGTATTGTGACGCCGTGCAATACGTCTCAGCTATACGGAGAGCTACCAGTAAAGCGACCCGAGTATGACCTAATGATTCCTCCTTCAGCAATTGGTACGCCTTTGTATACAGCTATTTCATCAGTACAGGTCGACATGATCGTATGAACCTACCTCGATAGCAAGTTCCGAATGATCAACTTTTTTCTCATTCGCAAATCCAGGTGCCATTGAAATATGTCCTCCAGCCTCTG
>Ga0265798_10004425_pt1 | contig 19386 bp, 34 predicted proteins | sample P3T30metagenome_FD_192430 | JGI IMG/M metagenome (GOLD analysis project Ga0265798, IMG submission 192430) | Plant litter microbial communities from East Loma Ridge, Irvine, California - P3 T30 | ecosystem: Environmental > Terrestrial > Plant litter > Unclassified | place: USA: California... | reverse complement strand
CGCCCGGTTGACCCGCCGCACAAAAGCCCGCATTTGCGCGCTCCGCATCGAGGCCCGATGGCGGAGTGGTGACGTAGAGGACTGCAAATCCTCGCACCCGGGTTCGATTCCCGGTCGGGCCTCCAGCGCTTAAGCTGCTGTTTTACGGCGCTTTAGCTCCACAATTTTACCGCCCGGCTTACTCTCGCCCTTTAGTGGCGTGTGTAGTTCCTGTGTAATCGCGTGCGGAATAGGCCGACTCAGCGTGTCGATCGCCGCATCGATGTGCAAACCGTGGACGTGCGTGTAGCGAAGCACCATCGCTAGCGTCTTGTGCCCACTGATACGCTGGATCGTGGGCAGGTCGACGCCAGCCTTCACCAGCCGCGTTATCGCCGTGTGGCGCATCGTGTGCGGCGTGACCTTGTCCGGATCGAGCTGCGCGCGAATCACCGACCGAAGGAACGGACGCGCCATGTTTGTACGATGGCCACCATTTGCCTGCTTGGCGTTGAGAGTCGGGAATACCCAGCCTTCCGGATCGGGCTCCATCTTGCGCTGCCTGGTGAGGGCGTCTGCTAGGGCCGCCGTGATGGGCTGCTCGCGCTCGCCGGCCTTCGCCTCGGGAATGAAGATACGACGATTCGCGAAGTCGATCTGGTCGTATCGCACGGACAGTATTTCGCGGTGACGCATCGCAGCGTTCAAGCCGAACGCCACGAACAGCCAGACGCGCCCGTCCTGGTCCCCGATCGCGCCCTGCATTAACGCCTCGCTCTGTTCGTCGGTAAGGACCGTGATCGTCTTGCGCGGCTCGGCGGCCTTCGGGATCACCGGCACATCGTCGCGCTTGATCCACTTCCAATCCGCCGCCGATCGCAGAAAGTGCGAAAGCGTCGCCAACTCGCGGTTCACGGTGGCCTCGCTGGCGCCGTCGCCTGTTCGTTTCTTGCGGTATTTCTTCAGCCCAAACTCGGACAGCTGATCGAGGCGTTCTTTCCCTAGTTCGGGCTTGAGGTACATGCGGAACTGGCGCGTCTTGATCTTGACGTTTTTGCCGCCGCTCTCCTCGAGCCGCTTAATGTATTCGTCCGCGGCCTCGCCGAAAAGCTGGTGCGCCTTGCGGCCGGTCGGCAGGTCTAGCCGCCCTTCCCTAGCCTTCGTTCGGAACGACTCGATAGCGCGCTCTGCCTGTTCGCGCGTGACTCCCTCGCTCTCCCGGCCGACGACGCGGTGAATGCGCTGGCTATCGACCATGATGTTGACGGTATAGCGGACGTCGCCGTTCGCCTGGCGCTCTGCCGTGATGCCGTGTTCCGCCAGCTTGCCGCCGATCGCCAGCGCGCGAATCGCCGGACGAGTGAGGCGCGAGAACTTAATCGCCATCGGCTATCTCGTTTTGGTCGTCCTCGCCAAAGAATGGAGCTTGGTAGCCAAGAGTTATCTCCCAAGCCTTGTCCACCTTTCGCTTGCGCCGTTGCTGAGCCTCCCAGCGGGCGAGCTCCGCGGGTGGCAGCGCTGGCTTAGGCCCGCCGTCGCGCCGTAGCTCGCGGATCTTCACGATGATGCTCGCCAGTTCGTCCTCTTCGGCACTGGTCAAGCGTTGGCCCCGGCGCCCGCGCCGCCGCTCTGTCAGATCGTTTCTGCGCGACCGTAGAGGGAAGACTTCGGCCTTCATCCAATCGGCGTGCAGCTTGGCGTGCTCTGCCATCGCATCGGCGTCGAACGCCGCGGGCTTCTCAACGGGATCGGGCTCCATCTGGCGCATCAAATCGCTAAGAGCGCCTGCGACCATCTTCCAACCGTCCGGATCGCGCCACCAGTCGCTTTCCAGCGCACGGTTCGCGCCGTTCATTACGAGCTGCATCGTGCGCAACAAATCGCCCTGAACGAGCCCACCCGCCTGATCGTCTTCCGCCATTGAGGCTATCAGCCGGCGCTCGACTTCCTGGGCGATCGATAATCCGCTCTCCTTCGCGGCGGCCTCAATCCGGCCGCGCAGCTTGGGCGTGGCCTTCATGTTCAGCGCTAGCCGCTTGGGCGCGCGTTCTACCGCGTCGTCTTGCGCCATCAAAAATCCCTTTCCCCAACGTTCCTAAATGCTCCGACGTTCTTCGCATATGGAGAACGCGCTTGCAAGCACGTTCGGGAACGCTCTAGTACCTATTCATTCGCCGTATATGGAGAACCGATATGAATATGGCCTTAGAGATGGAGCGTTACGAGATTCGGACGCCCAAGATTGTGGTGCTGCCAGATGGTCGCGTGGATCGGAAAAGCGCGGCGAGCTACCTCGGGCGCGAGCCGAAGACGCTGGCCGATTGGCACAGCAAGGGCATCGGGCCGAAATCGCGGATGGTCGGGGGGCGTCGTTTTTACGACATCGACGACCTGACGGCGTTCGCGCAGGGCAAGGCGGCTTGACCGGGAATGCTTACCAGCACGGGCAGCGTCGGCCCTGAGACGCGAAAGGGCCGGACCGCCACAGTCCGACCCTTCACAAATTTGCTCACCAGCAATCGAGATAGAAATGGCATCTCGGCATTCCGCCGTCAATGCCTCGCTGGGCTCGGTGTTACCGGCCCCCGTGCCGATGTGATCGCAGGCATGGCCTGGGGTTTGGCGGAGCGCGATGCGTGAACGCCGCCGTTCACGTTGCGCCGCACGTTGCTAGGGCACTGCGCACCGAGCCGATAAAGCTCGAAGCCGCATATCGAGCAGCTGCCAGCATGCACTACCCGAATATGGACGCCCTCACGATGACGGTTCGGGTGCGGCTGATGGCGCAGCGCGATCGTGCGGCTGCGGCGCTTCACCGTTGTTGCCCGGAAGCGATGAACACTCTTGCTGAGGCGAACCGACTGGCGGCGCTCGCTGCATTGTCGGGCGCTCCCACGCGAACCCTCGCGTTCGTGTCGTCCGCAGTCGACTCCCTGATCTTTGCCGCCGAGCAGCTTCACCGGGGGCAGCTATGAATATGGATCTGCATGACTTCAGCGGTAATTGGGAACGCGAGATAGAACCGAGCAACGACCAGCCGCGCCACCAGTCTCGAGCCCCTAAACAGGCCTCAGATTGGGAATTGCCGATCGTCAACACCGCTGCTTGGAAAGGACGCCTGCCACCTGCTCGTCGCTGGATCGTCCAAGGATGGCTAGCCCGTGCGACTGGTGGCGCGCTCTTTGGCGAGGATGGGATCGGCAAGTCATTACTCGCACAGCAGCTCGCGACCTGCGTTGCGGCGGATAGGCAGTTTCTAGGCTTGGACGTGACCAAGGCCGGCGCAATGTACATCACGTGCGAAGATGACGAGCTATCCTTGTGGCAACGTCAACGGTCGATCAATGCCGCGCTTGGCCTGCCCTTGGAGTCCGCGCCTGCGGTGTTGTCGACCCTCGCCGGTCATGTTGCCGCGCAGCTAGGCGACTTCGACGGCAACGGGACCTTCATACCGGGCGCCATGTTCCATGCCATCGCGCGTCGCGCCAAAAGCGTTGAGGCGGGGTTGATCGTGCTCGACAACATCGCGCACCTGTTCCCCGGCAATGAGATTGTCCGCAGTCAGGTCGTGGGCTTCCTCACCGCGGTTGATGCCCTGGCATTGGAATGCGACGCGGCCGTCCTCCTGCTCGGTCACCCCGCAAAGGCGATCGGGTCGGAATACTCAGGCAATGCCGGCTGGTCCGCGCACGTCAGACAGCGGTGGTTCCTAGGCTATGGGGATCCCGAGACCGGTGACAGCGATACGCGCATTCTTCGGAAGGCCAAAGCGAACCTCAGCAAGAAAGGCGAAGAGCTCGCGTTTCGCTGGCACGAATGGGCGTTCGTCCGCGCCGAGGATCTAGGGAACGACCTAGCGCGCGAGTATGCCGAGATCGCCAAGCACAATCACGACAACGATGTGTTCCTCGCCTGCCTCAAACTGCGCAATGAGCAGCGCAGGCCCGTGTCGGATGCGAAGGCCAGCCGGACCTATGCGCCGAAGGAATTTGCGCTGATGCCGGAAGCTAAGGGCGTTGGAGCCGGTCGACTGGAAGCCGCGATGGATCGGCTATTTCGGACCTCTTCAATCGAGCGCGCTACCTTGCCTTGGAAGCGTGATCGCAAGCCCGTGGAAGGGTTGGCCGAGTGCGCCCGCTAGGTGCGCCGACCTCTGCGCTGACCCCGCGCTGACTGGTTGCGCTGACGTGCGCTGACTAGGCGCGCTGACGTGCGCCAACGTGCGCTGACACGCACCTATCATAGATAGGGCTATGCGTCCCCATAGGGGGACTCGCCCGATCCATGACTAATCGGCACATGGGGAAAGGCACCTCCGAAACAGTTTTGGGATCTGTATTTAAAATCTCTGCGGGACGTTCAGGACGCCTCGCGCGCGTGGAAGTTGGGCGAGGGCCGACCAGGGCAAGGCACCCCCTCCCCGTTCCGATCGCAGCGCCGATGCAGGCTGTCAGGCAGAGCTATTGGCAAAGCTCTCTCACTCCCCAGAACGAGGGCGTGAACGTCGGCCAATCGCAGGCAATCGCTCGCCCGCATCCCTGTTTCGATAGCTATTGCGCACCCATACAAATTCGCGTAACGCTCGTTAGGCGAGTTTGTAGGAACAGCGAAAATGACCAAGGCCATCGCATATTACCGGGTTTCCACTGCCAAGCAGGGCGCATCGGGTCTAGGCCTCGACGCACAGCGCACCGCGGTTGAGGCGCTTTGCGCTAGCCGGGGTTGGGAGCTTGCAGCACCGCCCTTTACCGAGGTCGAGAGCGGCAAGCGGAACGATCGCCCCGCACTCGCCCAGGCCATTGCTCGCGCACAGCTCACCGGCGCCCGCCTCGTCATTGCCAAACTCGATCGCCTTAGCCGCAATGCCGCTTTCCTGCTGACGTTGCGCGACAGCGGCGTCGACTTTGTTGCGGCCGATATGCCTGATGCCAACGCGCTGACGGTCGGGATCATGGCCCTTGTCGCACAGCAGGAGCGTGAAGCCATCTCGCAGCGCACCCGGGAGGCCCTGGCAGCAGCTAAAGCTCGCGGACAGCGCCTAGGCAACCCGAACGGGGCCGCGGCGCTGCGACGGGCCGGCAAGGGCACCAGTGCAGCCAATGAGGCAGCGGCCCGCAATGCAGACGACCACGCCGAACGCCTGCGGCCTGTCATCCTCGATCTCAACGCGCAGGGCATCAAGTCGCTAGGCAAGATCGCAGCAGCCTTGAACGATGCAGGTATGCGGACGCCTAGGAGCGGCACTTGGCACGCCTCGTCGGTTCGCAACCTGTTGGCACGCCTCGGTTAGGCAGCGCTTCCCGAGGGGCCGCAGATGCGATAGCTTGAGGGATGCTTGTTGCTATCGTCGCCATAGCTTGCCTCATTCTATCGTTCGCGATCCAGAAGAACCTGCGCGACCAAGGCGTCGAGCCGTTGACCCGCGGGCAACTCAGATACGCTCGGAAGAAAGCCAGGGAGCAGGGCGTCTCGCTTGATCAAGTAGCCTACAAGCCCCGTCGCGGAACCCCACTCTACACCCCGCCGCCAGTCGACAAAGAGACGGCACGGATGCTGCGCGAGATCAAGCGCGCACGCGAAGGCAAGCCCCCCCCTCCAGCCACGCGCGCCGCGCCGCCCTAAGTAGCTAACGGCGGTAAGCCGCTACATCGGGACGCCTACCTGTCCTGATATGACTAAGCCCCCCGCCATCGTCGCAAAGGCCCGCGCGAAGGGCAAAGGCCCGCCGACTGTTCGCACGGACAAGGCGCGCGAGAAATTCCTTCTAGCCCTCACTGCGACCTGCAACGTCACCGACGCCTGCAAGGCTGCGAACATCGGACGCCAGACCGCCTATCAGTGGCGCGAGGATGACGAGGGGTTCGCGCTGGCCTGGGCAGGCGCCCTCGAGGAAGCGGTCGACGCGCTCGAAAAGGAGGCGTGGCGGCGGGCGCATGACGGCACCGACAAGCCGATCGTTTACCAGGGTGTCGTGACCGGAAGCTATCGAGAGTATTCGGACCGCCTAATGGAAATCCTTCTAAAGGCGCATCGCCCTGAAAAGTATATCGAACGCCTCCGGACAGAGAATCTACATGCAGTATCAATCACGATCCAAGGCCCCGCAGCCGACCTTTGAGCTTACGGACAAGCAAGGCGAGCTGTTAGCCGCTGCGACCAGTCCTGCCCGTCATATCCTAGCCTATGGGGGCTCGCGATCGGGCAAGACGATGGGTTTCTGCTATTGTGTTGCTAACCGCGGCATGATGTCACCGAACAGCCGGCACCTGATAGCCCGTTTGCATAACATCGACGTCCGCCAGTCCGTGATGCTGGACACTTGGCCTAAGATGATGCGGCTCGCCTTCCCGGGCGTAGCCTATGAGACGAACAAGACCGACCAGTATGTCATTCTGCCAACGGGGGCGGAGGTTTGGTTTAGCGGCCTCGATGACAAGGAACGGGTCGACAAGATCCTAGGCAAGGAGTTTGCGACGATCTACGTAAACGAGGCCTCGCAGGTCTCTTACGAGACAATTCCTATCTTGCGCACCCGCCTGGCGCAGGCGTGCCGTAAGTCCGACGGTCGACCACTCGCCCTCAAGGCCTATTACGACCTCAACCCGAGCGGCAAAGGCCATTGGACCTATCGCGAGTTTGTCGAGGGTGTGAGGCCTGAGAACGGCTTGCCGATCGAGCCTGACAGCCGCGCGCATGTCGTACTCAACCCGGTCGACAACCCGCATTTGCCTGCCGAGTATCATGCCGAGCTCGACGGACTGCCCGACAAGCAGCGGCAGCGGTTCCGTGACGGCAAGTATCTGTCCGAGGTTCCCGGCGCCCTGTGGTCGCTATCCGATCGCACGGCAGACGATGGCCGCAACATGCCCGGGATCGACTCGCTCCGGGTCAACAGCGCACCAGTCGAGCTAACTCGCGTCGTCATCGGCGTTGACCCTTCCGGCTCCAATGGAACGACCGGGGATATTCAGGGCATCGTCGTCGCGGGCGTCGACAAACAAGGGCATGGCTACATCCTGGCGGATTGCTCTTGTCGACTCTCTCCGGACGGCTGGGCGCGCGTGGTAGCCAACGCGGCCGAGAAGTATGGCGCTGATCGCGTGGTGGCGGAGCGCAATTTCGGCGGGGCAATGGTCGAGGCAGTGCTCAAGTCTGCAGCTCCCAAAATGCCGGTTAAGCTGGTGACGGCATCGCGCGGCAAGGTGGTCCGTGCGGAGCCGATCGCGGCCTATTATGAACAGGGCAAGGTCCACCATGTCGGGACGTTCCCCGATCTTGAGGACCAATTGACCATGACGACGACGACCGGCTTTCAGGGCGGTGGCTCGCCCGATCGCATGGACGCGCTTGTGTGGGCTCTTACCGAGCTAATGGGCGCAAGTAGGGGCTATGACCTGCGAGCGCTGATAGGTTCCGACGAAGAGATCGAGCAATGGAGCCGCGGACCGATCTACGGCGGCTATGGCGCCTATTAGCCGCAGTTTTAAGACGCTTTGTGTGTGCTGGTGGTAGATGCACCTTACCGCCGTGAGAATACTCCGGGCATGGTCGCACGCACACAACCTTCGCCCGAGCTTGTCGCAAAATATGCGGAGTGGATCGAGAACTTCCGCGACTATCTAGCGGAGCGCGACGTGGCGAGCCGGGCGATGGCAGATCTTGTCGCCAGTGCTCGACGTGAGGGTTTCGGCTCGACATGCACCGAGATGGCGGAAGCGCTCAACATCAACCGGCTAAGGTTCAGCAACATCGGCCGCGTCGCTATGGCGTTCCCGCCTGACAAGCGCAATTATGTCGTTCCGTTCGACGTGCATAGTTTCCTCGCCGGCCTTCCCGACGAGACGCGGTTTGCGACGCTCGAGACGGCGGCTGCGGAAGGCTGGGGCGAGCGCAAGGCCAAAGAGGTCGCGGTTGCCTATCGGCAGGAAAAGGCGGTTTTCGTCGACGACGACCCGGAAACAACCTTAGCCGTTCACGTCATGCGCGCTTGGAACCGTGCCACCCCGGAAGCTCGAGAGTATTTTAATGGGCTGCGAGAGTTGGCTGGCCTCGGCCTTATCGATGAGGACGCCTGACCCTATGCGCAAAGCTCTCTCCACCAAAGTTGCCGAGCCAATCCCGGTTGAGTTTGAGCGGGTATTTATTGAGCTAGGATGGGAGCGAGCCAACCGGATATTCGGCAAGCGCGCCTCGCAACGGTATTTCACCGCGGCGGGATCGGAACGGCTTAGGCAACAGCGCGACGCCTATTTAGCCGACCGTCGAGCAGCCGCAGCGCAGGAAGCGAAATCAGGGGTGAAGCAGCATGGCTAAAAGTTTGGGCGCCGTTTTGAACACCCTTTACGGGCCAATCAGCGGCTTTGCGATCAACGGCAAACAAGGCTTCATGCAGGGCCTGGGCAACGCCACGGCAGCAGCTAGCGGCCCCGTCACGTTCGGCGCCTACGTGGCCGGCGCGGCGCTTGGAGGCCTGAAAAGTCGCCACGAGCGGAGCAAGCCGAAAACGCGATCAAGATGGCCATTCCACCGAAAACATCGGGCTACGGCATCAACCGGCTGTACCTCGCCATGGAGATCTACCGATGACCGCTTATAACCTCTTTGCGCAGGGCGATTGCGCCTACATTCTTTCTGATACGGCGATCACCGCGGAGAGCGGCGAGCTTATCCGCGACGTGCCGAAGGTCGAGCAGTTCCCGAAAGCTCGCCTCGCTCTTGGCTGGACTGGCTTTGCGCCGATGTTCAAGGGCGGGTATGTCAATCGGGTGGCTGAGAAGCTTGCCGCGCTGGGGATCAGGTCGGATCATGCCGACCAAGGCGAAATCCTAGCCGCGCTCCCTGGCGTATTGCGGGACATGCACGCCGAAAACCTCGCATGGCTTGCCGGCGATGACTTGCTCGACGATCGCGCGGCTCTAACGCTTGTCGTGGCCTGCTATCGGGAGTCCGACGCATCCCCAGTATTGCTGGTAGGATTGACTGGTGAGGGTCCGGTGCCCCCCTATGAGTTGTTCCGCGTCCACCAATTGATGGGAACGGACGGACCCGATGCGGACGCGTTCGTTCGACAGGCTTTCGGTGGAATGCCGAACATGTCCGACCTGAAACAGTTCGATGCGCGAAAGGACGGGCTTGCCCTGCTAGAGCTGCAACGGCGTATTCCGCCGCAGCCTTGGCATTTCGGCTATTATGGCGTCGGAGGCAAAGCAATGCTGACGACGATTAGCCCTACTGGCGTCCGCAGTCAGATTATCAAGCGCTGGCCCGATAAGATTGGAAAGCCCATCCGTCCCCGCTAGGTCGCGCAGCCCTCAATCGCCCGAAGTATTCGTTCTGACAATTAGTTCCCAACTAATCTCACCTAACGAACTAGGGTGCTGATGGTGATTCTGAGGTGGGAATATATCACCAAAATTGCACGTCACCTCTCTTTTGCAATGACGACATTTGTATATGCCTGAAACAGGCACATCCTGGCTAGGACCGTAATAATGTGTCCACCAACTGTTGCCGGGTTTACCGGTCAGGTGGATATTTGTCAGCTCGGCATACCACGCCATCAACTTTCCTTCCCAACTAAAGCCGTAGCGTGGACGCCGCCGCTGCGAGTGTCGAGTCATGCTGGCGAGTCGAAGTGAGATAGCGGCACCGTTGCGCAGTTATAGTAGGTGAAGAATGACAGCTTTCTTGAGTTGGCCTCGCGCCATGAAGCGCGCCACAGCCGCCGCCTACTGCGATCTGTCGCCGGCCGAGTTCGACAAGGCTGTAGCTAGCGGTACGCTCCCGCTGGGGTTCGGGCTCGGAAGGTCGCTGCATTGGTCACAAGTCGAGCTCGACGAGCATCTCGACCGGCTTACTGGCGACGCCATTCCTCACTGGCGGGAGTTGTCTCCGCTGTACAACCCCGCGCTGCGGGTTGAGAAGGCACACAAGAAGGGGCCCGCCGCTACTCAGGACGCGATGGCGCACCTATCAAAATATGGCAGGCGGCAAGCCGGCCCCAAATCTAAAGGATAAGCTCTAGAGATGGGCGATATCTATTCAACGCGCTCACCTCTATTCTGATAAAGCATATGCTTTATATCGCCGATTGCAACGAAAGCATTCCATGATGTGAAGCCAACGGCGTCTTCACTCAGGTCAAGAGGCTCACCGTCCCAGACGACGCACGGGTAGTGCCGGCCGTAGGTTGATTGCTCCGGCTGAGCAACAATCCCGGTCCCTTTGCTATGCCTCACAACACTGAGCAGTGGGCGTTGAATACCTCGCACGATGTATGCCGTATCATGGTCAACTTCGATCTCGACCGGCGCAACGGTCATTCCCTCGAAGTTTTTACCGTCGCTTATGCGCATAAAATGGCCAGCATGTGACCCCTCAAGCATTATTGCAGTCGGATCATCGCCGCCCCCAATAAGAAAAGAGCTCCCATACTTCGAGACAGCGATCATGATCGAATGCGGCGGTGACATCGTTAGCTTACCGAAGCCGAATATTTCTGGCGGCAAAAACATTGTGTTGTCTCCTTGCCGTGCATTTTGGCTCCGACAAACGCGGCCGTCTATTAGATTCGTGCGCCGTGATATTGGGGACATAGCCTCCGCCTGACTGCGGAGGGACGGGACGCGGAAACGCGATAATCCCCACTGCTATGGACCAAGATGACTGCGCCGGATGAAGCGCTAGCTTTCGTCACACCCTGACGGCGGCAGATGGCCGGCGCGGGGAATGCATACCTGCACCTTGCTTCAGCGCTTCACAGTGACCGCAGGAGCGCAGGAGGTTGCAATGAATTATATCCGATCGCGCGACGGCGCTACCGTAACCGAGGCGGAGGCGCTCGACGCCGGCCGCGTTCTGAAGGACGGTTACCGCTTCGCAATGCTGACACCGGGCGAACATATCGGCTTTGATATGGCGTTCATGGACTCCCGCCCGGCGCCCGGCCGCGTGTTCTTGCGCGATACCATGCTAACCGATGCCGAGACGAGCTTTGCGCAAAGCCCTGAAGGGCGCGAAGCTATCGCCTATGCTAAATCCTGTGCTGCGGTGCGCGATGCCTGCGGCGGCACTCGCACCTGGACCGACAGCGACGAACGCGCGGCAATCCAGAGCGCTATGATCGGTCGCGATAAGGCCCGCCGACAGATCGCCGATCAAGCCGCTGCCGCTCCTGGCCTTCGAGCTGCGGAAGACGCAGCTTTGCGCATGACGCGGGATACCATCCGCGACAGCCGCAACAAGTAAGGGGCTGTATTATGGCAAAGCCACTAGCGGAGCGCATGAATGCAGCTCTAGCGCCGAACGCACGCGCCAGTGACGTATCGCAGCTTATCCAGATCATTACCGACGAGCTCGCTGCGGCCGAGGCTGAGGTTATCCGGCTCCATGCGATCGCGATTGCGGTTGGGTCGACGGACGAGGTTGCGGACGAAGCTGCGGACGCCGAGAATCGGACGGCTCGCCGGGTTACCCGCTTGCGCGGGCAGCTAGAGCAAATGCAGGCGCGGCTTGCGGAAATTCTCGATGCCGACGCTCGCCGGGAGGGTGCAGCCAAAGCCGTGGCAGTCCTAGCCGAGCGCGACCAGCTCGCCACGGATCTTGCCGCCGAATGGCCTTTGATCGAGGCGCGGATGCGACATTTCTTTTGGCGCATTGTCCTGTCCGACAAGAAGATCGGGTCAGCCAATATTAGTGCTGAGGCCATAGCGCGCGGCTGCGGTGGCGCTTTCAACGTCGGCGGAACGCCAGTTCATCGTCTGACGCAAATTGCTCTACCCGGCTTCAACGCAACTGACTTTACGCCAGCTTGGCCTCCCCATCATCGAGAGTTCGATTGGGCTCTGATCGATATGGACACAGGCAACCGAATACTCGCTGAGTGCGCCGAGAAGGTCAGCAGCTTGCAGGCTGCACCAGCCGAGCAGTTTTGAAGAGATACCGGGGGTTCTCCTGCCCCGGTAGCCGCGGTCGGGAGGCGGGTTGGTGGTCACCTCGCTTGTACCGATCGCGGCAAATTTCACAGAACCGCCTTAGCGGTAACGGTGCCGAGTATCGCACCTACGAGTGCTGGGGCAACCCGGCAACTCAGCCCGTGTCGGTCATTAGTGACTTGGGCGAAATTGCGGCTGGCCGCCCGCTTCAAGAGAGAGGGGGAAAGGGGTTTGTGGTCGTACGGACTGGAAGGTCAGTATTACGGCAGATCTCCTCGCTGGTAGGCCTGCTTCACCTTACCTTCAGCGTTTGCCTCGGCGAGCTGCACCGTAAGCTCGGCGTGATCGGCCAGCGCTTCCCACGCCTCTGCGGCTCTAAAGTGGCGTTCTCTAACACGGGGCAAAGATGCACTTTCCGCTGAGGTTCTTTCAATGGCGGCAGCGTTTCTTAGGGACTCAATCTGTGCGGTGCTCACTCCGTCAATTTCCCCGCAGGCGAACGCCCGGGCCTCCACCGTCCGAGGCCTCGCCAAGGTCGAGAAATCGAACGCCAGCCGCCTCTAGTGCCCGTTGAATCGCGGCAAGATTATTCGGCACTGGTACATAGGCTCCCGCCTCAAAATTCTTGACGGTCGAGCGCCCAACGTTGGCCGCGGTAGCTAAGGCTGCCTGGGTAAGGCTGACGAGGCCGCGGGCGGCGCGACAAGTGGCGGGAGTTATCATGCCCACCCTTTTGCATTCCTTTTAGATAAGGGCAATCTTTTTAGTTGACCATACCCCAGCATAGATGGATAACCATTTTAGTTAACCGGACAGGGTTAGCGGCCGGAAGGGGAAGGTAGAAGCTCCCCAATCCGGCCTCACCAAGGAACGATCACGGAAGGATCGAAAATGGCTGATTACGCCCTTAGCATCGGTGCGCCCGCTGCTACCACCCCGTACTTGGTGCTTGCCGCCGTCCTCGCCTCCAACACGGAGCATTGAGCGATGACGACGCAAACCACCCCCGCCGCGTCGCTGGACTCCACCACCGCCGCCCGCATCCGCGATAGCGCATCGACTGCCTCGCACATCGGCTCGCTTTGCATGTTCCTCGCTGAGGCGCTGGGCGCGAACCCTGATACGTCGCACGCAAGCGAAGCCCTCGAAGGCCTCCGGACGCTGGCGATCAGCCTGTCGAACGCCCTCCACAGCATCACGGAGGACGAATAAGATGGCCGCTACCGTCACCGCCGGTATTACCGACAAGGCAATTCTTGACGCTTTCGAGGAACGCCGCCGCGAGTTTGCTGCGAACTATCACCTAATGGATATGACGAAGGAGCAAGAGGACGCTTATTTCGGACGCATCGACGAACACGAAGCAGTCATTTGCGAAACCCCGGCAGTCACCATCGCCGGCATCGTGGCGAAACTGCGCATCGACTTCATGCATCGCGCCGGCGCGGCGTGGTCGGATCATGCCATCATAGACCCCACCGTGCCGGCGTTTATCGATGGGCTGGCAGAAGCAGACCAGTTCACCCAGCTTGCATGGGCCGCAGTTGAAGACCTCGCACGTATCGGCGGCATTCACCTTTCCAAGGAGGGCCGCTGACATGGCCCAAGTTATCTCTTTCCCCGGCACGGTCCTCCTCACTGCCCCACAGCCGCCACAGCCCACCAAGAAGGCCAAGCCCGAGGCGGCACCTGGCAAAGTGGTCAAGATCCGCCGCGCCATGAGGATGCCAAAGGCGAACCGCCCCGAAGATTACCAGGCAATCGCTTTTGCGCGCATTGCCGAGGGGTTTGAAGCCGATGCCTATGTCCTTGCACAGACCGAACCCGGCAGCGCCAAGCATGTTCAAGCGCTGCACATGACGAACATCCGAAGGAACCTGCCCCGCAACAACCTGCGCATCTTCACAACCCCTGAAGACGTGGTGCACGGTTTGTGGAAAGCGCACCTCCGAGTTGAGATTGCCAACGCGGAGTGGCTATTAGCCGACCTTCAACGCGGCAACGCGATCAACGATAAGGATGAGGACGCGACAGCCCACTGGACCGCGGAACAAGACGCGGCCGACGCGCGCCTATGGCTGGCCGTCGAGCGCCTACTACGCATCCCTGCAACCAGCCTTGCGCAGTTCCGCCAGTTCAAGACACTCAAGCTTCGGTATGGCGCTGGCAACCTCGAGTGGCTGCGCATGCACAAGCCCGAGCTTGCCGCGATCGTGGATGACGAGCTGGCCCGCCTGAATGCCGAGAAGGCAGCACGCGGCACCAAGCTGAAAGGATCCTGCTGACATGGGCCGGGCAATCAACCGTACCGCGATCGGTACAGTAGCACGCGCCGCTATCGACGCGATCGAGCCGTGGTATGACTGAGGCAGGATCGGCGTGGAGCGCATGGAGTCGCTACGCCGAGGCCAAACTCCCACAGGTGGAGAGGTGCGGTTTTTCGAGCTGCAATGGCTCTGCGTCCACATCGCCATTCAAATCGGCCGCACGCCGAAGGGGATCCGTTAATTTGGGCAACCCAATTTACCGGGGGCGGCGCAAGCCGGCCCTACCTTTGACCCCGCGGCATGGCCTCCACCACGATGGCTTGTAGCCGCCACACAGGACGAACGAGTCCACGTCTCCGCGCTCAGTTGGATGGACTCAACCCCGCTCGATCTTGCGGCTTAATCAATCGTAGAGACGGGTGATCGGCGAGCTATCATTCATCACAAGCGTTCCCTAGTTTGGTCAGCCCTTGCATGTAGCGATCATCGCGCGACGCCGTCTCAAAGGTTTCGACTTCAGCAGCAGGAATGCGGATCAACGTCCCTATCCGAAAATGAGGCAATCGGCCTGCGCGAAGCAGATTACGGATGGCGCCCTGGCTGCACGCCCAGCGTTTGGCTAACGATGCTATGCTGAATGGCATCCGGGGGTCGAGGCCGTCAGTCACATGCCACTGCAAAGTGATGCGCCATTGCCATCGTTCCTTTGTCTAAACCCACCACGTATTATGATCGATGACATCCTCGGCAACGTTTATCTGCACCTCCCTTGCCGCACGTGCCAGTTGATCGCTGAGCCCCCACGCTCGGGCGGGGGTCATACGTTGCGTTCCTCCGCTTGTTGTCATTTCGACGTGCTTGCCATCGGTACTGACGCTGACAGCAGTTTTCATTTCATCGGTGGCGATGATTCTTCCAATCATGGCAGCTACGATAGAGGAGGAGCTTAGACGGGACTCCGCATTAACAGTGCGTTACTACTTTGAACGCGCCGTCGTCGGCCCGGGCGCGCCGTCTGACGCCTTCGATAAATACGCTAGCGCTCCTTCACTGGTAGCCGCCCTCTTTGCCCGGCCCTTCGCCTAACGCATGCTGGGATTGTATAACGGCGATCGCTCCCGCCAGTCGGGTGTCACCTCGGCTGAAAGGCAATTCACATGTTCGTCGATTGATGCCCGCGCCCAGTGAAGCGATCTGCCAAGCATGAAGCCGCGTGGTAACCTTGCCCCGGCTACCTCAGCATCAAACTCAGCAAGCGAAAGGTCTAGATACGCGGCTGCGGTCCTGCGCTTCATCGCTTGGGGCCATCCAAAAACATGGCGCAATTGCGTTTGATCGGCAGCGTCAGGCGTCATGGTGCGTGTTGAGCAGTTCGAAGCTCAGTGATGCACGTCAGAAGGGACGACGCTAAGCGCGCTATCGAGCATTGCGCCGACGAGGGGCAATTCCAAAAAGTCAGCCAGCGCTATTAGCTCCTCGATCCCTTCTCTGAGATCTTCCTTGGTTCGACGCTGACTGTCACTCATATCTAAGGCTATCGCAACCACCAAAGCTACGTCGATAGTAGTCTCGCTTGAAACGCGCTGACATTTCTACCGTGGCCAAACTTTCTGACCGGTCCGGCTGCGCCCAAGAGGCTGGATAAGCACCGGTTCCCAGCGATTGAAACACTGTGGTCATGTGAAAGGTGGTCGCCCCCCCGGCCTGAGTGAGAGAGGTTCGGGAATGACGAAACTCGTAGAACGCATGCGGCGGTATCAGGCGGGACAATGCGACGCACAGATGGCTATGGCCGAGGGAATCACGGTCGCGGGGATCGCGACTTGGCGACGCCGGCTCGCACTTTCCATCAATCCGGTCGCACCGCCGGTAGACCGCCGGCGGATCAAGTCGATGGCACACACGGAGCGCCTGCGCCTGTACCGATCGGGATTGAACGATCGCGAGATCGCGCGCCGCCTCGGCACGACGCGGTCCGCGATAGTCCAGTGGCGTGGGGCGCACGGCCTCCCGAGTAAATATCAACCGAAAGCCGCCCGAGCATTGCGAAAGCCGGAAAGGGATGAGCAAATGCTGAAGCTCTATCGGGTGGGCCGTACCGACCAGCAGATGGCTGAATCCCTAGGCTGTGCACAACGCACGGTTTATCGTTGGCGACAGACACGCGCGCTCGAGGCCAATGACGGAAAGCCATCTTTACATGGCGCGATCCGGCTCGTGAGCTTTGACGCTGATCTTAGCGACGGCGGGCTTAACCTGCACGGACTGATAGCCGATGATGGCGCAAGCGACTGGCTCGAGACGATGGGGGCAACTAAATGGTGAGACCATCGACTGCCTCCGTGACAGGTCGAACCTACGGCATTCCGTGTCCAGCCTGTTGGAAGTGGGATCCCATAAGCTCCTCTGCATATGCGCAAATTGGCTTCCCGAGTGAGGGAATTTACGTCGCGTTAGGGAAGATGGCGTAATCCTTCGAGCGTGCCTTTTAGGCATCCCCTCCCCAAAAACTTTCAGGGTCGCCTTTGGCGGCCCTTTCTTTTGCCTGCTTGGCGCCTGCAATGCGTCGATGCGCGCCGGACATGGCCGATGTGCCTATTCGAGACTCGTTCCTTTCAGCAAACTTGCGCGCGCTCCGAAGAGCAGCGACGTTGAGTTTAGAGCTAGCCGACCCAAGACGGCAGATGCTCGGTATCCCGCCCGCGGCGCATACGGTGTCACACGGAGCGGGTGGGATACTTAACCTGGAATTTACTCGGCGCCGGTATGGTTGAGCTCGAGGCATTCGCTTCCAGTGTAGAGTACCTCAGCGCCCCGCCTGTTTCAGTCACACGGACATGCGGGGCGCTCGTCATTTGCTCGGCTCTATCGAGCGCCGAACCCGGCCCTGCTGTTCTCGCCATCGTCGTTCCGCTCGCGGCCGGCCAGGACGTTCTCAAGCTCGGACAAAGAATGTGGCACGTCGATGTGCTGCGCTCCCAGGAACAGGCGCGATCCCGCACCCTCGGGCACCGCGTGGGTCAACTTGTCGATGTCTACTAGCGCCTTACCTGCAGGCAGCGTCTCGATCTGAACGAATCGCATGGTCATCTCCCTATCGCGCCCAACATCATGGACGAGAAAATGATAACTAGCAGCCGCACCTGAAAGCTGCGCCGCGCGTTGGACGGACGAGGAGATTACCATGATCGACGATCCAAAAACCGAAGACACGACCGAGGCCGAAAAGGCTGAGGAAATGGAGAAGGTGCAGGAGGACGCTGCCAAGGAGCGCGAGGAAAACGGCGGCTACCAGTAAGTTTAAACACCTTGTCAGCAACCGCGCTACTACCCCCGTGGGGCGGTTGCTGACCCCCTGACCAGTGTAGAATTCAGGCCAGGTCATAGTGGCGAACGAGCCGAAGTGGCATCCTGCAATTCGTCACCTCCTTAAGCCAGCTAGCGCTTGCAGGAGTTCAGGCTTTAGATTCCGATGTAAATCCACTTGTGACGTCAAACGCCATCGCCCTCTCACCGGGGAGACGACGATACCCTTCTCCTTCATCCGGCGGAGGTGCGATCGCAGGGTGCTGCGCGAAGTTACGCCCAGAGCTTGGACCAGAGGCCATAACTGGTCTGCGGACGTCTCTGGAGGAACACTCAAAGATAGGCGGTCGATGATGGCCGCCTCGACCGTCAATCGCTGCACGCTCGTACTTCTCTGGGGTTGGGCATCTCCGACACCCGTCCTGCGAACCCGGTTTATCTGTAACTTTAACTGGAGTATCTCACGCTCGACGCGCTTTAGCTCAGAGCGCTTGCGTTTGAGTTCGCCGATCAGACGCTGCTCCACCGTCAACGATTTGAAGGCTGCCATAACGTTGCATAGCGCATTTTCACGAATTTATGCAACGTCTAGAAACCTAGGAATCGCTCGTCTTTCTGTTGACAGCTCGGTCATTACCAATTACGCGAACGCGTAATTTAAGGCGGGGCGCTTGCGATAATCGTAGAACCGCGCACATCCCTTTCTTAACCGGTCATCTCTACGCGGGATCAGATCAAGGAAGGTCCGATGGCACTTAGCGATTATATGCTGTGGAAGCTGTTTGCGAACAAGCCCGCAGGCCCAAGCGTGAATGGCACAATGGCTGCCTTCGCGATTGGCGAGCGCGTGTTTCAGCGGGATGGCGTCAATCCTCATATGGTCCGTGCTGTTAAGCTGTCGATTGAAAATGACCGCAAAATAGCCGCAAAGAGGGCGATTGCCAACCATAGAGTATAGTTCGATTTCTGATACGACGGACACGGCCAGTTTCGTGTGCGGACTATCGGAAATCGAGAAGTGGTTTCGCAAAAGCGCGTTGGTAGACCACCTGCGACAAAAGCACATAGTTACTTGCGCGACGTATGAAGGTGCACCCGATGATATAGTGGGGCTTTACGCCCTTTCTACGGTCGTCGAAGACACAGCCAAACTAGGATCGGGCATAAGTTATTTCCCATTCTTTGGGGATAGCCGGTACTGCCCTGCACTTCAGATCGTTTACATGGCAATTCGGCGAGACCTGCAAGGCTCCGATCAAGGCACGATCGTCTTGGGAGAGATCGTTAAGCGTTTTGCAACAATAGGTGAGCAAATCGGGATACCGGCGCTTATTTTGACCCCAAGCAATCCTGACGCGGCTAGGTTCTACAAGGAGCGCGGAGGTTTTGCGCCCTACAAAAAGGGGGCGGGAATGTTTCTACCTCTTCAAAGCGCAATTGCCACGCTGGAAGCTGCAGCGCTCTAGCTGCTAACGTTGCCAAACTATTCAGTCGACTCAATTCAACAACTTTTGTATCAGTTTATGACACAAACATAGTCTCGACGATCGCCTGCATCAGCACCCCGCGCAGCACCGCACGCTGAGGAACAAAGGGCCCTTACCCTTCCCGGTCGCCGACTGCCTTCATGGCACCGTCGCCGTAATCCCTGTGTAATTGCGCTCGGTATTACACGGAAGTTTTCGGAATGTTCGTGCGGCCGAACAAGGCAAGAACATCTATGCGTTTCAGCAAGTTAAGGCCCTTCCGGAACGTTCGGGAATTCCAAGTACCAAGACTGCAAATCCTCGCACCCGGGTTCGATTCCCGGTCGGGCCTCCAGTTTCAAATCCTATCGTTGCTACATGACGCGACGTACTGCGGCGATCGAGCGCAGTGACTTAATGCGCGGACCGCGCTTT
>Ga0265798_10004424_pt1 | contig 19387 bp, 19 predicted proteins | sample P3T30metagenome_FD_192430 | JGI IMG/M metagenome (GOLD analysis project Ga0265798, IMG submission 192430) | Plant litter microbial communities from East Loma Ridge, Irvine, California - P3 T30 | ecosystem: Environmental > Terrestrial > Plant litter > Unclassified | place: USA: California... | reverse complement strand
GACGGTCTGAGAAGGACGAATTTGGTATCTGGCGACACAGCGTTTGGACATTCACAGCAAGACGAATTATATGCGGGAAGAAAGGCGGCATATACCATATCAACAATACAAACATTAATAACCACCATACCCAAACATCACTCCTCAACAACACGCCCAACAAACCCCTCCAAGCCAGCAAGCCACTTCGCACCCCTCTCACCACCACTAGACAACCCCGGCCCACCACCAGGCATAACCAGCATCTTCGCACCAAGCTCAACAAACTCCCTCGCCGCAATGAACTGGAACGTCACAGTCGTAGCCGCAGACCCATCATCTTGTACCCCCTCAACCGCCTCATCGTCAAACCCAAATCCAAAAGAGTCTTCATCCTCGACAACACTAGCTTCTAGCGTAGCGCCAGGCCCAGTAGCCACAGAAATGACCTTCGAACTCGCCCTGACACTCGCAATATACACGACGACCGCACTGCCCACGCTCAGACTCCTAGCCGCAGCTGTCTGCGCGCCCTCGAAGCGCACCGTGATGACTTTCGATGCTGTGGGCTGCCGATCCGCCAGCACCATGCCTTTGCGAATCCTATTGATGGACGGACTGACAATGGGCGTGTCGATCGGTACTATACACATTGTGCCTACCTGGTCTGCATGCAGTGTGCGAACAGGTAGACGCAAGTTGCGCAGCGACGTGATGCGTACGCGGCGCCATTCCGTGTGCCGGTCAGATTGAGATGCGTTCCTCGCGTGGGTCTTGTTCAGTGCGCCGGGGAAGGAACGGGACTGCGGTATCGCTGATGCTCTTGATGGTCGTCCACTCCCGCTGTCACTGTCGTCGGGGCTGGTGTCGACGGGGTATGGTCCGAGCAGAAGCTCGTCGCCAACGTTGAGGGAGCCGTGACGGACGTAGCCTCCAATGACGGCAGATCGGTCAGATGAGGTACGTTTCTGGATGCTGTAGACGTCTTCGATGTGGAATAGGTTGGTGGGCTCCGGTTTGAGGAGAGTCTCGGTCGACAATGGTATTGGTAGCTGCCGAAGAAATGCATGTAACTTGTTGATGCCGTCTCCCTTGACGGCGCTGGTGAGAATGATTGGGACTGCTGTCAGTGGTGATGTGGACAACGTATCCGCTATGTTGCGAGCATCCTGCAAGTCTTCCTTACATATGGATCGCATATCTGCTTCTACTGCTGATCCAGGTGGATTGGGAAGAATACAGGGTTTGCGACCAGCCTCTTTCAGTACAGACAGAAGCTTAGAAAGTGTTTGGCGTAGCCCCGCCTTGGTGGCTATGTCGAGCTTGGTGATGACAATTACGAGAGGCAGCTCTAGGCTGAGGCACAGTTGTAAGTGTGCTTGAGACAGGTCGAGATCGGCAGCAGTGGGTCCGAGTACCTCTTGCGATGTGGGCGAAGCACCGACCTTGCCAGTTGAATCGTCCGTATCGTCAGCGGGGACGCATAGTAAGGTCCAATGTGGTTGCCTAGTATTATTCTGTTAGTACATCACTAGATTTACAGCCATTGAATGCTTTAGTAGCAGAAGGATGCTCGTGTATCGAACGTCAAGGATTCGCATCCTCCAGATACGCACATAACTTACCAGCCAACTATCCCACGTACAGTGGTCCTTCGGAAGCGCGGGTGCCCCGCAGAGTCCGAGACAATGACCAGCCTTCCACCATCCGCAGCATCGACGGAAGCATGAATGTCAATCCATGATGAGACATCCCCAGAGCCATAGCCTATCACCTGTGTTGTAGTTGTTCGGTCATCATGCGTGACATCACGGTAGCCAATCAGCTCCTGGGTAACCGAGCTGGTCATTCCAGACGCAATCTCATGCCTGTGTTTCAATAAGCTCAATCGGCTTTTTCCACGTCCATTGTCGAGTGTGGCTGTGGATAGGGTGCCTAATAAGCTGGACTTGCCGGACATGGTCGCGCCGGTGACTGAGACCCGCAGTTGCTCGATCGTGCTTTTGAGGTGAAGTGATGCAGAAACCAGGGGTTTGTTGTCATGGCCCATTGAAATGTCACCTTGATCTGAACGCGCGTCCTTCGTGTGATCTACGAGGTGCTGTAGGGGTCGGACCAAAGCCTCCGCAACCAACAGCTTCGACGAGTGGAGTTTTTGCTGTGACGTGCCACAGTACTCAATCCAATCACAATCACCTACTGGTACCATACGTAGCACCTCCACGCCACAACCCAAGCATGCAGCCATTGCGCGCAGGTTGTTCAAGCTCTCTTCCATCTCATCTTCGGCCAGGCCGACAATGGTACCATCATCGGCAACACCGATCTCGTAAAGCGCACCCTTGCTCTCCTCTAGCCCAGGTAAGAGTCTTTGAGGTGTTTCTGAAGCCGAAAGTCGCGCGTCGTCTGGTAGATGGGGCAGCACTGCTGCGGTTGTGGACGAGATGTGATACGAGCATGATTGCTGCAGGCGCCACAGAAGCTGGGTGGTCAGCTGTTCGAGGCGATGCTGCTTTGATGGTATTGAAGCCAGTGGAGGGGGTGTGCTGGATGGGAAGCCTGACTCAGATACACTACGACCGATAGTGGTGGGTATAGGTATGTCACTGCGGCGTAGGGAGCCGGAAACCCGGCGTCCCGTGGTTGCCCGCGTAAACGATCTCCGCCGTCGGAGGAGCAAATGTAGCTTGTACTCAGTCGGTCCTTCTTGTGGCTCTGCCTCGAGTCTGGTGATGCTTGTGTAGTCCACTGCAGACTTCGACAGGTTGGTGCTGCCATTCCCATCCCCTGCTATCGCGAGTTTCGTGAGGAGTGACGGAGCATGCTGCTGGGGAGTGGACGACCTTGACGGCCCGCCTGTGGGAGGCGTAGCCCACGGAGACGACACACGTGGTGGGTCAGGGTCGAAAGTAAATATAGAAGCCATGCTTCCGATGCGCTGATGCCTAGACGTGTATGTCGATGTGGAGGTGCGGCACTCGTAGTTTCTCTTGCTGCGCGCTTCGATCTAGATCATCTGCTTGCTAGAGAAGCTTTGTCATGAGACAAATAACCTTGGTAAGGCTCGGGAATTCGTGTGGGAGTAGTGTGACCGGAATAATTGCGATAATCGTGGTAGCATCTTGACGGGTGCGCAAACAATGTTCCTTCTGCGATAGGTGGAAGCAACTTCTGGGAGTTGCGTGAATGAGCCAATGTGGCGTTCACAAAGAGAGGACGAGCATTTCAAAGTAGCGAAGAGCGTGGTGGAGGTGAACTGTGCAGCGATAGCATGTGTTGGTAGACGCGTAAGTAGAAGTGAAGTTGATGTTACCTAGGTAGAGTTCTTGGCATCGCGTGGAGTCAGCGGGGCAGGCGCGAGCTGTGGATCATCCACCGTCAACACGATGCATGCATGACTCTTCACACACTTCGTACTTCAAACAACTTCGGACAACACCGCCCTTGTGACGCCCTTCTGCCTCAGAGAGTGTATGACGCTTGTGCTACTGGACATCGAATACCGGGGACTTTTGCGCTGATCAGAGACTTTCCCATTCATCCACCCAAGTCAATGCCCGCGATAAGTTTCCAGTTGCTGAGAATGCCACGTACGGGATTGTTTGCATGATGTACTCATCTGTACACGTCAATCTTTTTCTTACGCTCTGTCAACTGAAGATCTGGCCAGTTTATCAAGGCATCGGGCCATGTATTTTTCTACATTCATCATATCGTGCATGCTCCGTGCAGGTTTCAATATTCAGCTCTTGGGGTGAGTTCCGGCCTTTCAAATGTACCAGTCAGGTATCGTTTGCGAGGCAAGTTGCTTTGCGAATGGACCATCGACTCCCTCACGAGACGCAGTCTCTAACATCGTCTGGTCGAACTTAATCAAAGCAGTAATGTACCCGACCATAATTGCAAAATGTAAGCCCGTCGGGCATCGCAAGTGTACAAGTCCAACGACACCTGACGACATATTTCATATATCGGGTCATACCAGGACATCATATCCAACAGCCTCAGATATGAGCGCTGACGGCACCACGTGCGAAACGTTGATCGCCGACACAGGGGTATTCTCTTCATCGGTGTTGACATGCATAACTCCACACTTGCCCCGTGTTGGACTGTTGTCAGCAAATGGACCCTCGTCTGGTACGCTCAATGTCTTCCACAGTAAGCGGTCAGACTACCAAGTTGCGTCGCCGTTGTATGCAGTGACTGGATATCAGCCATGCATCTTGTGGCGGTGACACGGTGGAATCTTGCCGGGCGATACCAGTAAACAGACCAAGTATATTAGCCGCCGTCTATACTGGTCACACTACATATAGCGGATGCAGTTGGTGAGCCTCGCACGCGAGCGTCATGCGTATGGTACCATGGGACTGGTGTTGAATCCTTGCATGTCAGCCTTGCGCACAAGCAACCTCATATGGAAACATGTTGTTCTGTTATGATAACTAGCTAAGTTAGGTGGTGAGACCATGCATGTTTGAAACGAGGGCGGTTACCTTTGTGAGTTGCACCTACAGCCTGAACCTGCTTTATGATTCCTCCCGTAACGGCGTACGCGCTGGGTCTCTGCCACGCGATCGCTTATCTTAATCCCAGCACCACCCTGCAGAAAGAGTAGGAATGTTACGTCGTGCTTCTACGATCCCGTCATGTGTGAGACGCCTATCCACGACCTTATCTATGGAGCCTCACGTGCTATATAGTACATTCTGCCGTGCCCTTCAAGAGTGATAGAAAATTCTACAAGTGACCCAGGATACCTAGCTTGCCCATGCCATTTTGACCTACCTACATATAGGCCTGTCAGCTCAAACGAGATAAGTTGAGTCGAAAAGCCCCACACCATTGTTGTGTAGGTAGTCTGTTGTTCAGGGGGTTGAAAAGTGCTCATGACGGCGAATCATGTTCAACATCTAGAAGACATCTTCATGCGGGCTTTTAAGGCCACCAGAGAACAGATGACTGTTCCGTGTTAGGACATCGGCAGGGATCTTGACCCATAAAAGCCGATGTAAGCGAGTCGGCGAACGAATGCCGCAATCAAACCATGGTGGTCAAAACATGTCCAGCCATCCTAGACGGTTGTTTTCGATAGTCTTGAAGATGTGCGAAGAAGAACGGTCTTCTGGTAAAGTGGTCCGGCATTGGGCCTTGTACACTCCGGGACATGTGCCACCTAAGCACATGCTGCAGCCCTAAGATAATTACTCCGGCGGTACCTTGAACCTGGTTGTACAGGGTGGTTGTATCTAGGCTTCCCGATTGGTTCGCACTGCTCTCCGTTCTCTCAACGTCACGTGGTGTTTGTGCGTCTCGCCAACCCTTGGAACTGCTTCACATGGATGCCAACGCTCTTCCTTCCCGTTACGCCGCCCGATGACCCTGGTGTTGTTCCGGCAAGCCTCGATCCACAAGTTAGGGCACAGCGACATGGCTGCGCCAGTGCGCTCCCTTGTGGGGCGAAGCGCAGCAAGGAAACCCATTCACATGTTCATCACTTTTGGACAGTTCCGTCGGAACATTGTGTGGGCCCGAAACTCCGCAATTTTTCCGCAAGCACAACTGTCTCAAGTCGGGCGAGCTTCCAAGCGTAGCGTACGAAGTATCGAATGAATACAAGTGTCCGCCTTAGATCCAGTCATGAGCGGGTCACTACATCGCTTGTTCTGAGCCGTGATGCAAAGTCTTTTGTCCCTAGCTTATCGCGCTTTGTTCGAATTTGAAGTGCGCTCGACGCATCGCTGAATGGAAAGATCCGTTCGGAAGCGTGAGAGCGCTGGATGCAGGTAAAGGAATAGTATGCAAGTGCTCCGCGGTTCCCAGAATATGGCGCACCTGCATAGAAAGACCACGGAGCATTTGATATGTTCGCTGGGCTTACCAAATTCGTCAAGACATGAGTGCTTAGTTTCCGATCTGCAGTCATCATGTGGTTGATTAACAAGCGACTTGCGCTTTTGGTCTGTCAATAATGAACGTGATTGTGGTTTGAACAACGCGGAATCGCTGAGCCGACTCGAGACCAATAGTTCCACTGCCCGAATAAGAGCCAGGGACTGCTGGTCGATCCCGGCATCACGGGTTAAGTCGTGGTCTGACTCTGACACGGTCAGAAGCAGTCAGTGCTCAGCAGATGAGCTAGTATCATTGGTCGCTTCGGATACGGCCATGGTCTAGGTGTCGTTTTTACCAGGCTCCCGCCCCAAGCCGTGGCGACAGCGGCCCGCTAGTCTAATCTTTCCATTGCACTAAGATACCGGTCATTGCATGGGCCGTGCAAAACGGGTCGGCTTGGTCGCAGCCCTTGGCATTTGGGTGTAGATGGAAAAGTAAGATTGATTGGCCCCACTCATGCCATTCTAGGAACTAAGGGACCGGAGTGTCAAGGCCGCGACTACCCTCTCGAGTGTCAGTTGTCAGAGAACTACTAGAAACGTGGTGAACTGTCAAATTCTCTGGTTGACTCGCATGGCATGGAATTCCATTCGCAAAAGTGATTGCTTGACTAACAGCATTTACGTTTGATCGTTGCTAGAGCGATCTCCGTAGATAGACGTTGTCGTCGATTCGGTATGCGAGGTCTGTCGTTGAGCCATTTAGGCGTGGAGAATAAGACTTTGATCCCCAAATCGAGGGCCCATTGTCACGGGGCTGTAACGTGGGGGATCTTTCCCAAGGAGCTGCCCCACGATCCCACGCCCGCCGTTCCTGCAACTCTTTGCGACTCGGGTGTGCAGTCACGACCTTGTCGAAGCCATATTGACTTCCAAACCGATTGTGCGATCTACCTTCGTCCATAAGCCAGAACCAGCCCGTGCTGACTGTACGGTAGGTTTGTTATGACTGCTTAGCGAGCAGTTCGCTCTTCCTGGCTGTTGTCTGCTCGTTAATGTCTTGATGCCCATGCGTCATTCGATGACTGAAAAAAGGACGAAGATGCAATTGGTAGTCGCCCAAAGCTAGCAGGAACGCCGAAGATGCCCGTTGTAGACCAGCTATATCCTTATGCTTTTATGTCCGCTGCTCATACATCACATGCAAGGCAGCAACTTATGTCTCTGCACAGGGCTTCGTGAGCTCAGTGGCTCGCGTCCGAAGGCCTTCGAGGCTTGCATTTGTCGTGCGCCATGTGACCATTCCGTGCAGTGGTACGTGTGAACTCTGCGCCACACCTCGGGCAGTAGCTTTTCGATGCGGTCCCCGACTTCTCACGCTGATGCCGGAGAAGATTGCTGAAAGTAGAAAATTGCCTGCCGTTACATCCATGTTCCCAGCATTGCGGCTTCGGGCGTGAGTTCAAAATTCGTGGCATGACGGCACTGCTTTGTGCACTTGGTGACGATGAGAGCGGAGGAACATCGCCTGCTGGCTGCTGGGAGACGCCACCTGGTGAGCCGTACGATGGATAAGGAGCAGGGGTCGTTGATGTCGGCGGGTACATCGTTGGAAGTGGTTGATACTCGCTGACACCGTACGACGCCGGAGGATATAGCTGGGACCTGTCGCATGTGAGCAGGACAACTCCGTGTACCTGAGCAGAACCTTACGGTGGGTAATTGGAAGTACTGCTTGCTATTGCTGGGCCTGAAACATGGCCTGCAGAGGTAGTGTACGGATAGCCTTGGTTACTAGAGCCCAAAGGAGTCGAGTTTGATCGCATAGGTCCTAATGATTGCTGCTGTTGATAAGGACTCCGTGAAAGCGGCTGTGGTTGCGTCTGGTACGATGGGAGAGTTTCTGGCCTCCTTTGGTTGTGCTGAAGCGCCGGACTAGATGCATACGAAGAGTCGTATGGTCCTGAGGTTGACGACCGGTGTTCTGAATAGCCATGCTGGCTGCTTGGGGGATAATTTTGAGGATAAGAAGCTGGAGGGCCATACTGGTGCATACCGTACTGCGAAGGCGGCATCATGAATCCTAATGTGCTGTTGAAGTTAGAAAGTATCTCTGGGACTGGTTACCATGTCCTACCTCATGTCTTGAAAGTCAGTAAAAGAATCGGGCGGTTGCTGAGAATCTGCTGGCAATTGCAAGCGAAAGTCGATGCTACCCGAGACCGAAGGAAGCGGCGAAGGTGGAAGCTCGGACACAGAGCCCTGTCGATCTTCGTGGTGATGAACTCCGTGCAGCTTGTTGGCAGATGCGAGGCCCAGTTGTGAACTCAGTGCAGTGTGATACGAATTGAGGTTGAGGACTTGTGCAGAGTTTTCCAGCGGTTGACGTTCAACGACTCCGGTCGCGTTCAAGAAATATTCCAAGTGTGATTGCTCTTCGACTTCTTCCTTCTCCCTGGTCGGGGATTGGCTCGACTCCACGAACTGGGTGTCAATGGGAACGTGGCGAGACGCTGGCAGTGTCGCTTTACGACGTGGACGAACGCTCCGCAATTGAGGAATCTCTGGTGGCTGCACCGAAGTGTTCTGGTCAGCGCGAGTCCTTAGTCTTCGTGAGAAGGTTGCTATCTCGGGGTATGGTTTCTCTTTGTGAGACCGACTGGTCATGTTCAGACGTGGAGGAATGACATTTGTTATGGGAATCAAGTGGGGTAAACGTACGCTTCTGTGACTCTCTCTAGACGATAGAGTGGCCTTATACAGCCTTATGAGGAGGTCACTGCAAGGCAGACTTGCGGTTTGGAACCATGATGTTTGAAGGTGGCCTGCGCTCCGACATGGGTTGTACTTGTATTTGCGCTTGTGAGGTGCCCGCGCTCGAGTAGGTACTTTACAATTTGATCCAACTGCGCGCAGCACTGTTCCCGGCTTTGCGGCTGGGGACAGGTTGGAGCCTCGAAGGATTCTGATCCCAGCATGGGAGCCGCCAAGCTCCCCCGACCGTTTAGCTAGTCCCTGTACATGCCCACGCGATGGGTGCCTGGGCCGTGGTGACGGGCTCTAGGAAGAATACAACCGTAGCTCATCTTCAACCAGTACTGAGCATTCGTTACTGTTGTAATATTCAGTGCGGCGTAGACGCAACGGACCCCAGGTAAGGGCCCATGCGGATCTGGCTGCCATACGATGCTGACACACCTACGTCAACGACAACCGCGAAGTCATGCCGACCGGAGACTGAGATTTATCGCCGGTTATGGGCGTCCCCATGCTGCCACAGTGGGTGGAAGCCACGTTCTCCCATAGACGGGGTTGGTGGCGGTCAAGGTGCCGTGCCGCGGAGCCAAAGCGATGCCGCCTTGAGTTTGGTGTTTAGGGAAGCCCTGTCAGGCACCATTGCGTTTCCAAACGGGCAGCGATGATACGCAGAGTAAGGGCATTTCGGGGCGAGTGGAGTGTCATCTTAAAGTAGAGATGGTGGTCCATGCGCATTTCCTTGGAGCCTCGCTTCTAGCTAACACCGCCACGGCATCGTTCCAGAACCCCCGTTCTGCTCGCACGACTCGCGCATGGCCTGTTGTACAATTGTGCCATGCCGCGCAGCTTGTTGGCGTTGACAAGGTTGATATACATATCTTTTGTGTTAGCCAAAGCCGAATAACAGTTATCCGCTACAATTGTCTGGTAATCGCGTCACCACGGCCCGCCGTCGTCTCCAACGGACGTGGGAAAGGCACGTGGAAGCGCTCAAGACTTCTGGAATTCCGGAAACGCTGTCGAGCCGTTATTTCAACGTCAAACGGTAGAACGCTGGTGGTGGCTTTCGTTTGCTGACCTGCATGCAGTTACTGTGATTGTCAGAGACGTGTGATTCGGTTGCAGAATGGGCCAACTGCTGCGCACGTTAATTTCCGTCTCTATTATAGGCAAGGATCATCGATGCTCGCAACCGAAGACGCATCAAGGCTATAGAAACATGCGAAGAACAACGAAGATACTACTGTCAATGACTTCAAAATACTCCACCAGCGCACCGAATTCGTCACTCGACTCGAAATTGTAACACTGCGAGAGCCAGTGGATCAAGTCTGTCAGAGATATGCTTGTTTCTTAGGAGCAGGATGCGGGAGCGGACACTGATCGACTAGAGATCATGAATCTACAGAGTTTGGATGAGACTTTGGCTGCTTGGTGGGACGCCTGAAGCAAGGGCATTTGTACTGTGTAGCTGCTGCAGACAAGCTGAACAAAGAACCTTGCGGGTACCAATTTATTATCTCGACCATGCCAGGTGTTCGAGCATTCCCTGCTATTCTGGACGAAATCCCCCCTCGAAACACGAACTTTCCATACTTCAAACTAGACAAAAGATTGCGAGCAAAACCACCCGAGCAAATATGATTTCGCAAGTGATGCACTCACCCCACGAACCGCTAGTTCTAGTCAGTATCCACGGCGGTAGCGTACATCCGCACCGAGCTTCTACGGTACGACATTGTGGTCACATCCGCAGCACATGGTCCAAAAGACGGTATGTGTTGATATGAAGTAGCTTGAGTATCTTCAGACGTAGGCGAATGCAAGCAGCGCACGTGGGCAGAACTAAAGCATTGCAGGATTACACAGTACGGTTCCAAACTCTATCAGATCCTCCCACGTCCGAGCACCTAGGCCTAAGCCGCTAACGTAGCCACTGAGGAAACCAATCATCGATTTGAACATACTGTGCTGAGCATTTCTACCTTACATCCAGGGGCAGCGGCTCGCAACAAGGTTCATCCCTGAGGACCGCAGGCAATCGGTCGAACTGCGCAAGTTCCAAGCGCAATATCGATTCTACTGTTTTGTTGGTTACGAAATGAAGGCCGAGCACCGTGGATTAACGAGGCGGTTGCATATGCAGCGCTACGGGCCGGTAAAATGATTACGAATTGCGGATCAACTTCAGGCCGTTAATTCCACTTCGTACGTACCCAATTCCTCGACAGCTAGTGAGCGACATCTGTACATCACTTGATATGTGCGCCTATTCGTACCAGATACCATCCAGTACAAGTGAGTGGCTGAGGATCTTTGCCCAGGCATCTTCCCCATGCCTTGCTTCCAGCAGCGGCCAGGTAGGGCATTGATAGATAGCGCTAGCGCTAAAAGAACGATGTCCTCTCCCTAGTATTCAGCTTAAGAACGGGTCATACTATGCGTCCGCGGAAAGTTGAAAGGTCTTGTGACAAGGTTGGCTCCGCATGTGTTAGAATCACGCCACATGGTAATGAGCGGAGATATGTACGTTGATGATCAGCAGGTGTACGTCCGAACGCCAAAACGTACGCGAGTCTCCACTGCTTGATTTCAGTTTGTTGGTTAGTGAAGATCTCGACGAGGAATATCGGCTGTGATGTCAAGTCAAATCACGTCAGGTAGCGCATTCGTCACTTGAAATTTAGCTTGTTCGTTGATGAACAAGCTGAATTTCGACAACACAGGGCTGCAGCAGTAGTGCGAAGGTATTCAGATGAAAATCGAGACAGCCAGGTTTCGGATGTTGAAATTGAACGCAAAGCATCCCTCTAATCACGTCTCGGGACCATGACATTATGCTCCTGTATCGAAAGCGCCCCCGAGCCACGCATACTCAGCCGTGCACTTGAGCCTTCTGTGTAGACGTAAGATCATGCGGCTTCGATTTGCGTAGACGATCAGCCCACAAACGCTTCCATGGACTGTGACAAAACTTTTCCGGTGTCCATTTGCGTAAACAATCAGCTGACAATTTCCATGGCCCCACCGTCGTCGAGATGTCATGCACGTGAAACACTCGGACACTGGCTTAGCGTGAACTCAATTTGCCCCCAGCTACATGTATTTTTTTGCAATGATCTTAGGCAGAAGAGCACGAAAGTAGTCGCAGGCTTGTCCCGCGCAGGAAGGTAGCACACCTCGATCCAAGCTACGGGCCCAGTACATGATGAATCGCGCCGCGCTTCTACGTGCGGCTGTCGCTATGGAAGAATAACAGGGCAGGTAAATATATATAGTAACAGGTGCTCAGGTACGTAGCATCGCTAGGTAGCGGGAGCCAGCCACTCGGGCGGGACTGGGGATGCTGTCCCATGGAGAGGACCCACCAGGAACCGGCACAGGAACAGAGACACAAAAGACTCACGAGTCAGTCTTCGCAACCATCAGATTCTTTCCATGGTCGGAGATTCCACAACGAAAGTGGACAAGATTTCGGTTTGTCGGAACTTGAGCCGCAGCTAGCGGGAAGGATAAGAGGGGGACATGAGTCGCGTTGACACAAAGGGCGTAAGAACAATTTTGGCAGAACTCCGACTTCACAGCGCAAAATCGGAGTTATTGAATTGAGGATAGGGCACGAGTTCAGGGAGGAGGCAAGCTGCGAAGCGATGAGATTTCGCAAGTGACAGCTTTTGGAGGAATCATCCACGCTCAGTTCTGCGACAAGGCCTCTAGCGCACGCTTGAACGTATCAACCAACTTCGCCGTATCTTCCAGTCCAACACTGAAGCGGATCAAATCAGCTTCAACACCCCAGCTTGCGCACTGCGTAACATGTCAGCCACGGACAAACAAAATTCCATTCCATTCAAACTTACCCAATCCAGTTCACCGTAGTGAGCCAGAATTACGTACGGCGAGCTCAGTGTAAAGTTTGTTCCCAGGCTTGGTCCTTTGACCGTGTCCAAAGCGTCGAAGAAAGCGACGGTGTCTTCTCTGGTGTGAAAGGTCGCGGATAGCAGACCACCATAGCCGCCTTTGGGGTTGCGGCATTTCTCGTAGTTGGCTCGTGTGGGACTTGTTTTTGGATAGTTGACTTGCTTGACTGTTGTTGTATTGCTTAGCAGCTGACGAGAAGTTTTCTAGTGATCGTGACTTACCACGAGGATGCGCGCTCAGGACATCGCAGATGGCTTCCGCGTTGACGCCAATGCGATCGATGCGCGAGACGAAGTCCCGGCTATTGCGCTCGAGAAATATGCTGTCTTCTGCCCACTGATTGTCCACGTAGTCTTCATTCCAGGTATCCTTCAATTTGCGGTAATTTGCAGCTTTGGGGTTCAGGACGAGGCTGTACGTTGTCAGTATAAAAAATCGCGGAGACGAAGGGAGCTGCTCCATTGACTTACCCTCCACCCATGACATTGCTGTCACCGCTGAAGACTTTCGTTAAACTGCTGACGACAACGTCTGCATACGGAAGCACGTTCACGTTGATGAAGTTACCGACCGTCTCATCAACTACGACGCAGAAGTCATATTTGTCTGCTAGGTTGCGTATGCGCTCCAGGTTTGGCGAGCGTAAGAGCGGATTTGATGGAAATTCGGTGAACAACGCCAGATACCGCTCACCTCCTTCTAGTCGCTTCTCAAGGTCGTCCAACTCTTCTTCCGAACCATAGCCATAGAAGAGGGATCCGGGTCCAAACTTCTCCGTGATCTTGAGTGTGTCGATATAAGGAAAGCCGAACACGATAGCTTTCTGCTGGCCCTTCGCTGCTAGCAAAAGACGGTGAGTGTTGAAAATGGCACTCATTCCTGTTGGATACAGATAGACGTCGTCCTCCGAGAAGCCAGCAACATGCCTAGTGGTTGCGGAATCCTTTTCCATTGACATGGCTTCGGTCAGCCCAACATCCGCAGTCAACGATCCAGCTATCCGTCTCCGAATAGCGAGCTTTGCGTTTTTGGTCATCAAAAGATCGAGGTTTCGACCAAACCGTTGCTCGACGAACTCAACGGGATCTTGCACTTCACCACTTGTGGGAAGTTCAGTGTCGGTCAAATCGATGGATGTCTGCTTCTGATATCGTCGAGGACCTTTACATACGCGAGCTGAGTGGTCCAAACTTGTTCGTTCTACCAGATAGCCCTTGCGGAATAGATGATGGCAGTACTCGGCTCTGCGACTTGATACGCCGTCTCCAGAATGCTGCCAAAATTGTTTCGCGATGCTGAATTGGGTTTGAGGAAAAAGGACCGCAGATATTTGAGGCGAGATGATAGACATCTCGTGGGAAGGTACCTTTTCCGTGGCTGGTACAAGATCGACAATGTGGACGTGAGCGTCCGGTGACAGCCGGATGAAGAAGTCTCGACATCTCGATGCCGTGGCGTGAGTTGGAAACAGCATGGCTGCTTCATCTTGTTGACCATACTTCTCTGCTATGGCTGCAGCAAAGGCTTGAATCTTTTTGTGTATGAAGAACCTGTGGGACACTTAGCTGCAGGTAGCCGATTGCCTTTGCATGTACCAACCTAGGGTAACCAGTCTTCATCTTGCTGATGACCCACTCCTCGCCTTCCTCATATCCTACATTGGCACGCCATGTTGGTAGCGAAACGCTTACAGCCTTGATTGCATTAGTCTACCAAACGTCCAGGTTTTGCACTGTCACTCACGTGCTCTGTGGAAGGTGGCAGACTCTCTCCAACTTCAACTTCGTTCTCTAGTACCAAGGGCGACATTCTGGCGGCGTGTGAAGGTGAAAAGATGATAGCGAATGGTAAGAAGAAGTAAAACGATGATTGCTGACGAGAGCGCCTGTCAAATAATGGCGCAATGACTCTGATGGCAAACTGATACCAATCGAAGCACTGGCGCCGACTTCGGCAGTTGCACAAATCTTATCGATACCGGTAATTTAACACCAGAACGCGTAGCTTCACTCTGCATCATCTGCGACTGCCACCTCAACGAGTCGTCAATATGGACAACCTGACACCGTCCGATCTATTTTCGCCTTCGAAGGCTCGGCAACAACGCGCGCAAGCTCAGGACTGGGCACACATAGACTCGTGGCTATCTTACAAGTACTCTGGCCGGTCGGTGCCGACGTTTGAGCGTAATGAAGAAACACTCAAAGTGCTGCGAGAACTATCAATGGCAAACGAGAGGGCAGATGAAGAGCGCGCTATATACGAAAGTGTCGAGCGGGAGGCGTTGAAGGAGTTGGACGAGGTATGCGCGCTAACATCTGTAGTGTGAAGAGCATAGCGCTCACAACGGTAGGTCGTAACGAATGAAGATGACGAGCGGCTTCTCTCGCACATTAAAGCCACTCTCACTCCCGAAGGCGAGCAGGCACTGGAGGCTATTGCTTCTACCACCGTAGCGCTCAATACGCCCACCACGGATCCTGGGACCATCGCGCACGCGCTCATACAGCACACGACAACCGTCCAAAACCTTACCAATCATCTCGCACACATACAGACGCTCCAACAGTACTTCACCAAACAACACTCCTTCCTGCGCGAGCAGCTCAACGCGCTCGCAACGAACCATGCCTTCGTCGCACCGTCCAGCATCCAACGTCAGACAACCGAGCAAACGCGTCAGACAAAACATCTACGAACGAAGATCCGCGAGTATGAAGACAAGCTTTCGTCGCTTCAATCGAGTCAGTCTCGAACCATGACGCCCGGATCAAAGCATATTGGTTCTGCAGAGGCCATCAGCGAGATGCTGGAACAACAGAAGGCTTTGGATGGACTCAGGGAGAAGGTGGAAAGTCTGGAGAGTGAAGTAGGTGAATACGCAGGACTACCGGCAGAAAGGGAGGCTGCACGAAAAGAGGTGGGCAAGTTGGAGGTTAGGCTTGATGAAGTCCGGAGGAAGAGAGACGAGCTCTTCGAAAACCTGGTTGGGAAGTGAGAATGGCCAGGACCGCCATTTTGACGCGATGCTGGTATTTCATCAATCGATGTGCTGTTCAAGGACTACATGTCATTTTTTTCCGGACGTGCCCTTGGAAGCCGTGCTAGGCGTTGTATGCACTTCGACTGCATTTCGGCCGATGTCACGTGGTCCATCATGCCTGGAATGGCAACGCGCCTCGCCTAGCCACCTCGTACCCGCTTTGTGATTCTACCATTATGCTGGTGCTAACTCGTTATGGATGAACAAATCGATAGATCATTCGCGGGCTTTTAATTCAGCAGATGTATAAAGGCTAGACGTTGGTCCGTAGTTCTTACTATGCCATTCCACTCTCATCGTATCCTTAAGCCCTCAAGCATGGTTCTCACTCTCAAGACTTCCTTTGGTATCTTCCAGGGTAAGCAGGGTGATGGGGTATTTCAGTATCGAGGCATCAAGTATGCCAGCCTGAAAGACCAGCTCAGTGTGCCTGAGATGGTCATGACTTACAGCAACGATGTCATTGATGCTACTCCTTACGGGTAAGCTACTCTCCTTCTGAGCCCCTTCAAGACTGATAGACCCACAGCCCACGTCCTCCGGCGATGGACGGATGCGCCTTTGAGCAATCGACACTCATTCAATGCTCCATAGGTGTCCTAAAGGACGCCCCGCTCATGTCCGGCACCGAGTGCTTGAACCTGAACATCACCGTTCCGAACGTCGATACTAGCTCAGGAAAGAAGCTTCCGGTCATGGTATTCATCCATGGTGGTGGCTTTATGATGGGCGCAAACTACTGGCCACAATACGATCCCTCGCGGCTTGTTAAGCTATCATTGGAGATGAGGATGCCTGTGATCATTGTCAACATCAAGTAAGAAGCATGCACGTGTACATGTAGATTTGATACAGAACTAACAAAACGTATTCAGCTACCGACTTGGCGTCTTAGGCAACCTGACGTCTCAAGAGCTCAGAGACGCTGGGTATCCGGGAAATAACAGCTTGAGGGACCAGAGGTGCGCATTGCAGTGGATTAAGACGCACATCGCGGGCTTTGGGGGTGATCCGAATAATGTCACGGCGTTCGGCGAGAGTGCTGGTGCAGGTATGTGTTAGGCTGGCGGTCGTCGGTGGGCGATGAGCGTGCCATTGCTGATGGTTTGCAGCGGCGGTACTATATCATCTCCACTTCGGAGAGCCTTTGTTCAGGCGCTGTATTCCGATGTCCGGAACACCAATCATGCTAAAAGCACTGCCGCTTCCCGTGACTGAGATGGCCTACAAGTCGATCGTGGCAGAACTTGGCCTGGAAAATGCGACCGTTCAAGAGCTCATCAAGAGATTGGCGACCAGAGCGTCCGATGAGCTGGTGCTGAAGACCCCAATGACCGTACCTCTTCTGCCGTTTCTCGACGACGACATTATCCCTCGATCAATGACTTTTTCGGAGCTCGCAAACAGCCACGACGCAGATCGGCACTGGTGCGAAGAGCTCATGATTGGAGACTGTCAGCATGACGGAAACGTCTTCATGTTCATGGGTCTCGCACAACGCAAAGCTGGCATAGCGGAGGCGCTCATAACCTCATTCTATGCCAATCTTCCAGAAGAAGCAGCGGCCGCTATCCTTCAAGGCTATGGCATCCAACCTACTACTGACGATGACGAGGCTATGAAGTTGATTGTCGACCTCGCTACGGATCTCGCGTACTTTGCACCAGCTCTCGCGTACGCACGATCGTTTCTTGGAAAGGCGTACTACTACCAATTCAACGAGCCGAATCCCTGGGAGGGTCCGTTCCAGGGGTGGAGTACGCACATGCTGGACGCAGCATTTCTGTTCCAGAACTTCAATGAGCAGATGAGCCCAGAGGCGCGGATGGTGGCAAGAGCTCTGGCAACAGACTTTGTTAAGTTTGCAAATGGTGTGAAGCCCTGGGATTGTTTTGAGGCTGATGTAGGAAAGGTGCGGTCATATGGTCCAAGCGACAAGAGCGTGGCAGCGGTGATTGAGGTGAATGGATTCGGAAGCGGGAGGAGAGAAGTCTTGTGGCAGTTGAGCGAGGATGGGAAAGTGGATCTGGATGAACTGAGTGCTGCTTGGGATCTTTTCATCGCTGGCAAATGATACCATCATGCTCGAGCGTCATGCCATCATCCTATATCGATAGACCTTCTCATAGCTTAGCTTTGACCTTGCCTTCTTTCTTCCATTCTTCCAATGCCTTCTCAGCAACCCTGAAACCTTCAATCGCTGCTCATCATTAGCATGTGTTCCGTTCCGCGCTTTAGCTAAACATACAAGCCGGTAATCCAACATACACCCCAACCTGCAATAAACACTCCCTAATCTCCTCCTCACTTAGCCCATTCCTCAGCGCTCCTCTGACATGCACACCTAGCTCTGTACTCCGATTCAACGCACACAGCATGCCCAGGTTCAGCAAGCTGCGTTGCTTGCGATCAAGGCCGGGGCGCGTCCATATCCAGCCCCAGCCAATTTCAGTCACGAGATCTTGCAGCGGCTTTGAGAACGGAGTTGAGTGGCGCGCTAGGGACGCGTCGACATAGGAGTCACCGGCGACAGAGCGACGGACTGCGATGCCTTCGTCGAAGAGAGTCTTGTGGGCTTCTTCGACTTTGGCGTCGTGGATCTTCTTGCGATTGATTGGAGGCATGGCGGGACTATGGCTGAGTCGTTGGTGGTGAGGACGTGTTGATGTGGGGAGCTCATCGAACGCGTTCCGAGGTTCGCTCATTCGTCATCGACGCTACCAAAGGTACTTTCACGACATCTGCCACAACCATCTCTTCACCTCGACTCGTGTCATCTCGGATCCTTTTCTTATCCGAGTCAGATCTTCGTGGGTACGTCGCGCTTCCTGCGGGCATGTATTCACCCCGCACAGCCTTGTGTGGGGATGCTCATGCTTCTGCATGTGGGGTCATGCCTCCCTCCACAGCACCAGTAACGCAGCAACGGCAATCCTCGACATGCATGTTCGTTCGAAAGCATACAGACTCACAATGACTGCTCAATTTGAGACCATACGGTTCTTCCACGTCGTACACTCGTCGAAAGATCAGGCTGATATCACCAACATGTCGAAGCCGGTTGCAATCGTGACAGGCGCTGAACGAGGCATCGACGAAGGCGTAGCAGCACATATGTACTCAAACGCAATGAAACCAAGCCCGCGACAGGCAAGATAGTCGTATCAACTCTCGGACCCGACGCCAAATTCATCTGTGTAGACGTCCCGTCTTATCACTTGCAAGACATACTCTTCAGGCAAGCCTACGAGTGGAGCGGCAATAAACTCGACATCTGCCATACGAATGCCCGAATCAAAGATCTGCAAGTCTCGTACAATGCTGAAAAACAAGGAAGAGCTAGATGACAAGGACTTGCTAAAGCCATTGAACACGAAAACGATGCACGTCAAACTCGAAGCAGTTTGACAAAGGATATTTTTCTTCAAACAATACGTAAGACGAGACAGAGACGCTGTAAGTGGGAAGGGTAAATTGGTGGCCACTAGCAGCTGCTGATCTCTAGTGGATGGCACACTGAAGGGTCGTTCAGATCATCACAACGAATGACATATGCCCGGCGTTCATTCAACAAATCTGTGCCCTTCAGAAATAGGGAAATTATGGTCAAAGGAACAAAACTGTCGCAAGAGCACATATTCTTCAGGCCCACGTCGACTATCCGAAGTCTAAGGTGGATCGGAGAAAACAGCATCGAGATCCGAGCCGTGGGGTGTGCAGTTCGAAAGCAGCTACTGGAAAGGCAGGGCTGCTGAAGAAGCGTGGTGCATGGAAGAGAGGCATAAATGAAGTGACGGACAAGTCAGATGCGCACGCTCGACTTCACAGAGCCGACTAGAATTTCCAGCGA
>Ga0265798_10004423_pt1 | contig 19387 bp, 23 predicted proteins | sample P3T30metagenome_FD_192430 | JGI IMG/M metagenome (GOLD analysis project Ga0265798, IMG submission 192430) | Plant litter microbial communities from East Loma Ridge, Irvine, California - P3 T30 | ecosystem: Environmental > Terrestrial > Plant litter > Unclassified | place: USA: California... | reverse complement strand
CATTGTGGTGAAGCAGTATGGGAAATTGGTTGAGAGGGTGGAGGGGTTGAGGGGGGAGGTTGCGAGGGAGTGGGAGAGGGAGGGGATGGGGTGAATGGGGTATTGAGATGAGAGTTTAACAATCGCGCCCGCAGGTCGGCGTAGCGAGTATGGCTTGGCAGAGGTGGGAGCGGAGAGGACATGGCGTGGTGTTGAGATGAAAGCATGCGAAGACAGCATGCGAAGACAGCAAACGTGACGAAAAGAGTAGCGAAGAGATAGTTATCAGCAATATGATGAAAAATGATAAGATACCCAGTCAGAACCCCTCTTCCTACTCCCAGAACTCCTATGCGAAACGACGGCGATAATGTTCGCGCGACGAATGGCCGTGTCTATGTGGTATATACAATACAAAGAAAATGTCAACGCTAAACCATCATGACTAATGTGCAACGCCAAATGCTATGACTGAACGACACTCACGCCCTCCCCGCATTAGATCAGTTGGTCGTGTGTGACCTAAACAACATCTTCAACCCACTCGGCTCCTTCTCCTTCTTCCGCCCCTCTTTCACCGTCTTGCTACGCCGCGTACCTTCAGCTTTACCAGTCGTGCTACGCGTCTCGGTCTTGCTAGTAGTACTGCGTGCGCGATGTGCTTTGGGTCTTTTATCACCTCCAGTCTTCCCACTGCGTCGAGACTTCAAATCATCCTCATCCAAAACACCAGCAGCAACCAAATGCCTGGAAGCACCCGGCGTAACGAATTCGCCATCGACACTCGTACCCGCGCTATTAGCCTCCACGTCCGCGATGCCTCGTCGCCAGAGTTCCACGCGCGATAACTCTTCGGGCTCGAGTTCGTCCAGTTGATTCATTTCGACGCCTTCGTCGACACGCGTGCTGCGGCCTGGCATTACGTTCTCCATAGCGATAGCTTCGGCTTTTTCCTTGTTGTCGGCTTGTATCTTCTTGATAATTTTGTAGCCGCCTAGTGCGACGATTGTGACGCCGACTGCGACGCCGCCTGCGATCATGAATTGGGGGCTGAGTAGGAGTGCGGCGACGGCGGGGAAACTGCCTTTTAGTGTCAGTAATACCCCCGGGCCCATTTTTCCGACGATAGCGGAGATTTCGGCGAGGGTGAGGGATACGGCGGCGAGTGCTTCGGGGTTCTTTTGTAGGTTCTCGATGGTTTGGGTTACGCTGTATTGGAGACAATTTGCTTCCTCGAGTAACATGGTTATCTTGCTCGCTTTCTCTTTCAGTTCGCCGTCGTCGTATTTTCTTGATGGTAATGGAGGTGGTATATCGCCGTACGCGAGGTCCATGTCGACGTACGGCTCTGACTTGCGGCGCTTGTCGATAGTCGTGGACGAGCGATGGACGTGCTGGTCTGAGTTGCGGCGCGCTATCTCCATTCTATGTGCGTCTCGCCCATCTCCTGCGAGATCCTGCTCGAAGCGATGGCGGCTGGTACGCGGACTCGTTCGGGGACTGTCGTTGGCGTAGAAGCTGTCGGTGTAGCCGCGTTCCATGGTGGGCCGGTCGCGGTGTGCATGTTTATGCGGTTTAGAGGAGTGATGTTTTGATTGGGAATGGCGCGAAGATGCGCGCGAACGAGCATCATCGTCGATGCGCAATGTCTTTACGCTCTCATGGAGTTTCTTGGCGTGGTATGCGGCCTCTTTTTCCGCTTTGATTTCGGCTTTGCGTTCGCGGTAGGCGGCTTTGGCTTCCTTGAAGACGGAGACGATGTGCTTGCTCTGTGGGAAGTAGGAACGTCAGTCAACCTCGTATCGCGCAAGGTCTCTTATCAGACGGGACGACTCACGCTACTCACAACCTTCCCGCTCTTATTGATGACGGTGATTGTCTCGCCCACGCCCATTGCAGATGTCGGATGCTGGGCCTGCAGCTGCACAGCGCGTTGTTGAGAGGTCGTGCAACCGCAGCGGCGGGCGCGGCGTGCTACTTGACGTGCACGTCGTTGAGGCGGTCAGGAGTCGTCAATGCTCGGAACAGTAGGCAGGCCGGTTTCTCCACAGCGGTTCCACTTGATCGCCCACGATCGCGACGCTCAGACAGTCTTTATTGAGGATCAGAATAGCGGACTGCGGGCTGTGTGTGTCACAGTGTGTCGCGGAGTGAGGCGATTTTACATGAATTCAAGGTACAAGCCGCCATGGAATGGCGCGCGGGGGCTGCCGTGAGTGGTTCGCTGAAGGACCGAAACGTACCAGTCAACTCCCTGCCCGCGCTCGCTCTATCGTGACTTGCGACGCTGAGCGCTGGCAATTCGCGCCCGCTCGGGGAAGGCGGCAACGCAGCGACTGATGGCGTGTCGCCAGCTTACAGGGCATCCTTTCGTTCCAAGGTGCGCTAGGCGAGCTGGCCGAGTATGCGGGCAGCGTATCGCCGCAGCCTACTTCATTTGGCGTGCAGCCCTCGCGAACGTGTCGTGCGTGGGAGTGGCCGACTCTTCAAAGCAGCCTCAATATCGCGCATGCTGATGCAATGGCGCATAGAGCGTGCATGCGAGAAATTTTTGCTGATGCCCAAATGTCGCAGATGAGATCAGACGGCCAGCTGGCATGGAGGTCCCGACGTTGTGCTTCAGCTGGTGTGTAAGTGAGCACCGCCACAACTTGTGGCGCACGTCGTCATTGAGAGTAGTCTGGGCCTTGATGGTTCCAGACATTTGTGGCGTCGATTCGTGATGTTTGACGTCGGTTTGGGCGGTGAGTTGACGAATGTGGATTTGAGTGGGTTGTTCCTGCTCCGGCTTCCCCACCAAAGTGATTTCGAAATTCCTCGCAAATTTATGAGAATTGAAGCGGAAAGCACCGTAGAGCATAGAGCTACTACGTTGCGGTTCACGCATTTTGTACATGTTGAAACAACAGCGCACTCCGTGAAGGTCTTTCAACTCGGCCATAATCCAACACAGGCATCGTACATAAGATCGCTCTCATACTAACGTTCTCGCCTCCCACTCAACCCCATTCCCTTCAGTTCGTTCAACGAACTCGCCGTGCATAGTTCCAGAAACATAGCATTCTCCAATTAGCTCCCACTCGCCTACCCCGAACTGTCTAATCACATATGGAACCCGACCACCTTGAAGGATGCACACTTCGTCCCCTGTCTGAGCAATCTCAGGACAGAGTCCAATATACCCCGTATCAGTAACAAAAAATCTACGCGCTTTCTCGGCATAGTCAACAGTCTTCTCATAACCATGTGTGGAAGCTGGTAAGCTGTTCCAAACGCCTTGCCAATATGCCATCCACTCCACTTTGAGGTCCTGCGAATTCATCCAGAGACAAGTGCTGGCAGCGCGATACATGCAGTAACAGGCTTCTTCGCTAATGGTTTTGAGCCGCTCCATTCTTGCGGTCATCTTTTCGAACGCTTCCAATTGGTCTTGGGGCGTAGAGTTTGTGTCCCACATCTGTCGGTACACGATTTCTATGTTGCCGACGACTGCCGCTTTGACTCGTAAGGACCTCTGAGATGATGCTGGGACTCCAGATTGGTCACGTCCGGTTGATTTGGTCACCTCGCCATTCCAACAGCTGAATCTATCTAGGCCGGCAGCGTGGAACACTTGGTGGCATCGCAGGAGGCACTTTGGTACGTCGTAAGAGCGAGCATTCGAAGCGAAAGTCCAGTAAGGAGCCCAGCTCGGCAGTCCGTCGTTATGATCACGCCAGTACGACGCCGCATTTATGTGCTTGTACGACAACACATCCAGGCGCTTAGTCGATATTATGATATTCGCTGCAATTTCCGTATAGACTTCCGTCTCCGGCATCGTGTAGTCCGCCTCCATCAACGGAATGACCGGCCCATTTGCCGTCTCTTGAACTTGTGCAGAAGGATGGCTCAAGAGCGCAAATACGCGATCTCGCGGGTCCGAAGTCTTTTGCTTTGTTGACATATCCAGAAGCTCGAGGAATGTCTGACGCTTCGTGGGCGATTGCCACTGATAGAGAGTGGTCAAGCGACCAACGTCAAGTCCCCATCTCTCCATGTTCTTCTTACTCAAAACGCGTTCTAGCGTCATAAATGCATGCGTGAGGTTTGCCCAGCTGGTCCGGGACTCGTCCCATATGAGTGTAGCACTCTTAGCAAGGCCCAGCTCCTGAATAGTCCACATGCGATGGAACCACGGACATCGAATGATTTTGTTGAGGAGCTGTATCGTTACACCTCCTTGCGCATCGCGGACCAGATTGTCTCCAGACAATGGATCCGTCGCTAGGATTTGTACGGCCTGGAAAGCCTGGCTACCATCGTGTCCAGCGTCCGAGCCGAGCCAGACGAGCACTTCACCAGCTCCGCTGTATATCTGTGTCATCAGTTTTATCTGATGGCCTCTCTCCAGCAAATCTTCTTGGTTAATGCACACGGCATCAGCCCATACAGAGATTTCGTCATTCGGGTCGCGTATTGCTTCCAGCGCCTTCCTGAGGTTGGACGTGATCTTGAGAGTCCGCTCGTTGCAGATGATGATCTCAGTCCTATCAGAATCGCCCCAGACGTAGGATAGGGCGCGTGTGTTTGCTAATCGTTCGCGCATGGCTTGTCCCTGGACGATCTCCAGAGTGACGACCAACGGTCCCCAACCCTCTACAGGCTTTAGTGACAAGATCCGCAAAGAGTCCTTGCATGGTAGCGGGTCGTACTGGTAAGCTCGCCTTTTCTGACGACGACCGGACTTCAAAAACGAAGGGATCAGCTTGGACATCCTGCTTGGAAAGACTCGAATCTACTTCTGTTGTGTAGAGATGGGGTATCATGGAGAGTGGGGCAGTGGGGAAGGCTGCAGTCGAGGCTCAGCCGCATCTTGGACGCATCGGGCATGAGGCTGCAATGTCAACCAATGATAGCAGTGAGCACCTACCCAGTACTCAACTCTTGATCGTCAACGATCGGTTGGTCTTGCAATAAAACCTCACATCGGCAAGTTCCCGCTTCATTGACGGCGAGATAAGTGATTCGTGTGCGCCGGAATCGTGTCAGATGAGTCTGTCAAACAGCGTGGGTCCACGAGCGGTCTTCTTGGTCCAGACTAGAGGCGCCTGTGCTTAGAAGCTCGATGTTGTCGCATGGAAGAGTGAACACGTATCGTACGCAAATATCGAAATGCCTTAGGAACATATGCAGCCAATGAAAGAGCAACGATTTCGATGGTCACTGATGGTGTGATGTCGAAAGAATTAGAGGAGATGCGCGTCCAAGGAATTGACGAACGAGTCGATGGTTGATTGCCATGCTGTGACTACCCACGAAGACGCAATCGATGCAGCGCTTCATAAAGAGCAGCATCGCGGCTGCCATGCAATGCAGCAGCAAAAAGAACAGCGAATTGCGTCATCGCACAGAGTTCGCTCACCATCCAATACTGTCCTCGTGCTGCCTGAGCGGTGAGACATGATACTGTACTCAGGAGAATCCGAAGAAGTGGACTCAGCGAGCAACTCTTCCTCCGACAACACGCTCGAGGATGCCTCCTACCATAGTCCGCATCGTCGAGACTCGCTGACCTCGCCGGGCGGTGATTACAACGGCACAGCCAGGTCCATCTTCTTCCCACACCATCTCATCTCAGGCTGCAGTACGGCGGAAAGCATCATGTGCCAGTATTCCAGGGCAATCACCTCGCATGAAGTGCAGAGGAGGGTTGGGATCAAAGGTACGTCGAAGTTGGGCTGGCGTGGGGAAAGAGCCCCCACAACTCAACTTTGGACCCTGAATTGCATCATTTCTCGGAGCCAGCTGTTCCTACCATCCACACGCACGCGACATGCGGAGACAATTTCTACCGCACTTGGATGAAGCAGGCTAACATCGCTAATGACAGCTCCTGCGCAGTATGAGGGCGCTTTGGACGGTACGAATGAAGGAATTCGGGCGGCTTCTGCGAAGAGGGTGCCATTGTTGGCGCATCGCATGAAGCACGACAAGAGCATCCTCGCGCTTGCAGTCTCGTCGCAGTACATCTTTGCGGGAACACAAGGAGGCGAGATACTCGTGAGGTTTAAAATGCATATAGGAAATGGCTTTGAAGCTAAATAAGGCAGGTCTATAGCCTCGACACGTATGAGCGCCGAAGAGTCATCCACGCGCACAAAGGCAGCGTCCTTGGATTTTGCCTGTCGCAAGATCAGAAGCTGCTCTTTTCGAGCGCCACAGACCCCATCGTCAATGTATGAAGCTCATCACATGGTCAGAACGTATGCTGAAGTGACAGGTCTGGTGCACATCCACCTTCCGGCATCTCTACGCGTTGTGGTCGCCCTACGATATCGGAGACATCTTCTGCGTCGCATACTCGTCCATCCACCGCACAGTCTACCTCGGAGCACAAAATACTAGTATACAGGTGAGGAACGCAGCAGAATGGAAGTGGCGAAGCTGACCGGAATAGTGGTATGACTTGAAGCAGAAGGACACGCGACCACCACCAGCCCACACGTCCCACCCCTCCGCACGTAAAAACCGCTTCTTCGACTCGCTTGGCCCTGGCGGTGTACAGACACCAAAACCCAGTAGCTTAGATAGCAGGTCGAAAGATGCGATCGGTGGTCAAGAGTTGCAGATCGACAACCATGACCTTCGCCAGTTCGCACACTATGGCTACGTACACTGCATGCTGTTAGGCGAGGGTATACTTTCAGAGAAGCCAGAAGAAGAAGTGCTAGTGTCTGGAGGAGGTGATGGTCGAATATTGCTCTGGCGGATAGACCCTACCAAAGGAGGCGCGATATCGACCATCTGCGCGCTGGAAGATGGACGAGAAGAGGGCGAGTCGATATTCTCACTTGCTCGAGATGGCACGTTCCTTTATAGTGGGCGCTTCGATGGCGAAGTCAATGTCTGGGACCTTGAGACGAAGCAGCTTGTCAGAAGTCTGACGGCTAGCACTGGTGATGTCCATACGCTTACGCTTGGATCGAATGTATTGTACGCTGGCGGAAAATCTGGGCGCGTTCAGGTATGAATAACAAAGCATGGTATGCTCTATTACTGACTGCTTCTCAGAAATTCAACGAGCACTACGAGACCATCACCAGCTTCAAAGCGCATGATGGACTGATTCTTGCTTCAGCCTTTACTCGATACAACAACAAACCGACATTGGTCACTGGTGGCAACGACAACACCATCGTCATATGGGAGGTTACAGATTGCGCAGAATCCAATACTGTCATAAGGAAGAACAATAATGGTCAGTACGAGTATGTTGTTGCGCGTGGCTTGGTTAATGTCGTTTCCAGATCTCATGGTTGAATCGTTGAACGAGTTCATCTCCTTCCGAACAGTATCATCTCTACCCAGATACAGCGTGGATTGCCGTAGAGGAGCATCGTTTCTTCGCTCTGTATTCCAGAACTTCGGCGCCGTCACCGAGATGATCAACACAGCCAAGCCATATAACCCCATCGTCTTTGCGAAGTTCAGAGGCAACCCTGCAACCGCAGCTTCGAGAAAGAAAATCCTGTTTTACGGCCACTACGATGTTATACCCGCCGAGAATGAGCATGGGAAGTGGAAACACGACCCGTTCGCACTGACTGGCGAGGACGGCTATTTGTATGGTCGTGGTGTCTCCGATAACAAGGGCCCGATCATGGCTGCCATCTACGCTGCACATGAACTGGCGAAGGAGCAAAAGCTCGACTCTGACATCATTTTCTTGATCGAAGGGGAAGAGGAGAGTGGCTCGCGAGGCTTCGAGAAGGCTGTTCAGGCGAGGAAAGACCTCATTGGCGACGTTGACTGGATTCTGCTCGCGAACAGCTACTGGCTGGATGACCATGTGCCGTGCCTTACCTACGGTCTGCGAGGTGTCATACACGCCACGGTCCAGGTCGAGAGCAAACATCCTGACCTGCACAGTGGTGTTGACGGAAGTGCATTGCTTGATGAACCCCTAAAAGACCTCGTCATGGTCTTGTCGAAGCTCACTGGACGACACGGCAAAGTCCAAATACCCGGCTTCTACGACCCCATTCTACCACTCACCGACGAAGAGAGCCAACTATACGCTGAGATCACACGAACGCTTTTACGAAGCAATCCAGACCTTGGTGACCCGGAAGAGCTCGCGCAATCGCTTATGAGACGATGGCGCGAGGCATCTCTGACGATCCATCGCTTCCAAACATCTGGACCGGAGAACTCAACCATCATCCCGCGCCTCGCCAAGGCAGCATTATCGATACGCCTTGTGCCCAACCAAGAGGCATCAGATGTTGCGCAGTCACTGATTAGGTATTTGGAATCTGAGTTTGAAGACCTCGACTCGAAGAACAAGCTCACGGTCACGATTGATCATCAGGCCGAACCTTGGCTCGGTGACTTCAACAACAAGATTTTCCAAACCCTCGAGGCGGCTATCATGTCTGTCTGGGGCTCTAAACTTGGCCAGCGACGTGAGAATATCCCGACGTCCAAAGCTCTCGGCCATGTTGCATCACCACCTGCGACACCAATTTCTCCTACGACGTCCAGCACCCTCGCCCAGTCCTCCGAGTCGTCTGCCGCTACGACCACCTCTCACATGAAGCCTCTTTATATCCGCGAAGGTGGATCGATCCCAAGCATCAGGTTTCTCGAGAAGGAATTCAATGCGCCTGCTGCACATCTTCCTTGCGGGCAGGCGAGTGACTCAGCGCATTTGGATAATGAAAGATTGAGGCTAGTAAATCTTTTCAATAGTAAGGCGATTTTCAAGAGCGTGTTTAGAGAGTTGCCGACGCGATGAGACGGGATAGATAGGAGTAAGGAGAGAAGGGGTGCGAAGTTTTGATGGCGTTCAGGGGGGGTCTTTGGATGGGAAGACATGAGTTGTATGCCCAGTTGCTCGATTGGATCTTTCTCATATTCTATTCGTGGACTGCGCATAATCGAGGATCGCCGCCGAAGCTCCTGACGGACGGCACATGACACGACTTTCACTGTCGCGCCACAAAGAATATCAGCAGTTCACAATGCCAAGGCTACGCTCGAACCGTATTTACAAATTGCTCACCCAGCGATCTCCTAAGCGCACAATCACGCACCTCAACTTCTCTCAATCAATTCCGCTTTGACGCCCGAACAATTTCGCTCGGGGGAGCGCTAGAACAAAGAGCTGCAGCATTATCCTACCTACAACACGCTTAGCCTAATCCGGCAAAATCACTATAACACCTGAACAAGGAAGCCGACCAATTCAGCCCAACTTTCTGGCCATGTCCACTAGTTCCGACATGTCCTCCTACAGCGACATGGCCTACCACTACACCGCCGCCGAGCTCAACGACATCATCCTCGACAACTGGGTCGAGCCCATGGAATTGCTCCTCGACGCCTAGATCCTGCCTTCCGACAACGCAGACGAATGGGATGTGCCTCTACTTGCGGCACTCGCTGACCTGTCGCACATCACCAAGGCCAATCCAGACACGGGCGACTCACCGGAGCTCCGCTGCGCGCGCGATTGGCTGAATGAGCTTTGTATGGGGCGTGCCGAGCGTTCGAATCATACCGAGTCGGCGCACCTGTGTGTTGGGGTGGTCGAGGAGGTTATTCGGCGGATGGGAGGGAGGAAAGAGGTAGATGGGGTGGAGGCGGTGAAGGCGGTGGAGGCGCCGCTGAAGAAGACGCTGAAGAGGCCGCAGCAGAAGGCAGGAAGCACGAAGGATGTAGAGAAGACACTACCCACTCCTACAGACACTGAGGAGGCGAGTCCGCGGGTGAGCGTTGCGGCTGGACCGGCCAGCTCCACGATTGCGAATACGGCGCCGGCAGAATCAGCACCAACGCTGGGTGGCGATGTCTGTGGGGACGAATACTCAGGTGTGCCAAAGCCATCGATGCCTATGCCAATGGATCCTTTTCTGGCATCCGATACGAATCATATCCCGGTCTTCAAAGCTGCTGCACATGATCCTGCTACGCAGGAACTTCAAGCTCAGCGAAGAGAAGTTCAATCGTCTCCGCCTCAAGTGCAGCAGCCTGTACCTAAGCTAGTCGCAGCCCAAGATCTTGGTATCGAGCAGCACCCCGAAGCCCAACAGCCGTCAAATCTACTCGTACCAAGCGGTAATGGCTACCGGTTTCAAGCTGGTTTTCCGCCATATGCTCAGCGGGAGCAATGCAGCGAAGGTGCGCAGCGGGCGATGCCAATGCAGGGACAACAAATGTCGATGCAAAATCACCCACAACACTCGACTCAAGCTCAGCCAGTCCTGCCTTATCTAATGCCAACCCATCCACAACACCAGCCAACACAGCCACCATCAGCACAGTTGCAGCCCACTTCTGTTCAGCCGACACAACCTCGCCCTATCCTGCCCCTCCGTCGTCGCCAGATCCTCCGCTCACGCGCGCTCCGGGATCTGCGGATCGACTTGCAGGCACTAACAATACAAATCGATCGCGCAAGTCTACGCCTCGACATGTTCGGTGTCAAGCGCAAGATGGCGGCTATCGAGGACGAGGAGGAAGATGATGTGGACGATGAGGAGCTGGAGGAGCAGGGTCGGGAGAAGAGGGCACGGATGGAGTAGCGTGGATAGGGAGACGGAGAGTTGAAATAGCCCGACATGGAAAACGTGTATTCGCAAAACGACTATTGATGTTCAAACAACAAAACCGCATCACTACTACGGCTCTCACTGGCAGTGACCGATTCCGGATCTACCCTCCTCCCCTTACTCACCAACTCCATCTCCCTCCTCCTCAACCGGTGCCTCCCGACATTCAATCCCAATCCTAACTCCAGGATACAACACAACTTCCCATCCCCCTTCCACCTCCCTCACATATCCACTTCCACCCATTTGCTTTCCCTGCGGCCGCCCACCAGCAATGATGTTATAAACCTGACCCTTCGGTTCCTGGCGTGGTGCTTTTGGAGGTGGAGGCAGTCGCATGCCTTGCTGGGGGAGCCGGGGGGCATTGCGGGCTGGATGTGTGGCGACTGGATGTGTGACGGCTGGATATGTGGCGGTTGGGCTGGGAATTTGCTATGCGTTCGACTTGCGATTGGGAGTTGGGAATTGAAGTCGTCGGAGTTGTAACTTGGTAGGGAGATGGAGGGGCTCGGTTTACTTTCTTTGCGAGCAACAGTATTGTTTCGTGTTGTACCGCGTGGGCGCTTTGGTGGCGATCCGGCGTCGTTGTTGTTGCGTCGTTGTTGTTCTTTGGGGATGGGCGCTCTGGTGGTGATGCGGCCTTCCCGTTCTTCGGATCCGCACGATCTTTCCCTTTATCCGCCTTTTTCGTTTCATCTCCACCACCGTATCCTCCATCATCATTATCACCATTCTCGTCAGGTTCATCCCCAATCGCCAAGAAAGCCTCTTCAATATTTTCCGGTATGACATGGTTCCATTTCTTCATTACCCGGACGCGATTAGCGACTGCGCGTTCGATCGCGCGATGAAATCGTTCCAGTGGCACGCCTGGCCAGGAACCCAGCTCATAAAGCGCGTAGATAAACCTTCCTCCTCAGTTGCGTAGATTTGCGGCGTGAAAAGCGCTACGATGCTGGATCGGTATGCCCACACGGTGCGGTACGCATGCGGCTGGTACGAGTTCAATGGCGGAGAGAAGATCAAAGCGCGTGGCCATGTCGGCCAGACGAGCCGTTATACTATCTCTGTTCTCCGGAAGTAGGCTGGAGAAGGGTGTGAAGAACCGGGCTTTAAGTAGTGCGCTATCTGGCTCCTCGCCCTCGTCGATCCTGCGCAACACCTTGATGATCTCAAGATCAAGTGGCTCGATATCGGTGGGTTGCGTGGATTCACTCGAGTAGTTTAAGAGAACACTTGACCATTCTTTCATAGGGTCGCGGAGAAGGCGTTGGCGAAGTTCTGGATTGGCGAGGTAGATTTCGCACAGTTCTTCGTGATGGCACGATCCTTTGCGTGGCTGTGCTTTCCCCTACCAAGTTTTACAATGGCGTCTGCTCGTTTGAAAGTCTTGCTTGACGAAGTGAGCCATTGCTTGAGCTCGTCGTATGCAGCTTTCTTGCTTGCCTTTTCTTCTTCGCTGCCTTGGCTCGTTGAACTGCGGCTGTGCTGCAGCTTGAGTTCGTCCGGAAATGGCAGAAGATCTACGTCCGCGTTGGGCAGAAGTTCGCCGTGCGCAACGCTGGTTCACGGTTTTTTGAACAAGCGAACCTCTTTTTCAAAGTCACCTTCGCACTCGTCAAGCTGAGCTTGAAAATGTCCTATTGTTGCCAAAGTATTGCACTCTTGGTCATGGTACAAGGTCCACTCTGTGATCGCGTGGTTGTTAATGTTTCGCGTTTGCCATTCGTGAATAAAGGTCTTAAGAGCGTCTTTGACAACCTGATCCCACCAAAACTCTTCGTGTTCTTTTTTGAACAACTCTTGTATGTCTTGAATGGCTTGCACACCATCGTCAAAGCTCCGCCATATTTTGGTTTTGATCTGTGTAGCCTGTCTTTTCGATGATTCGCGGAGTGCGGATTCCAAAGCTGTTCACCTAGACTTCTCCTCCACGTTGACGCAACTTGGTAGAGTGTCCTGTATATGTGCCAATAGTTCGTGACGGAACCAAACCGTGTCCTTCTATGTCTTCTCGATCAGCTGCTGCTTGGACCACTCCAGTCCTGGTGCGTAGGATGACACGTCGATGTTCCAGAATCTGTAGTTAAGTTACCTGACGTCAAGCTTACGCTTCCAGTCCTGCGCTATCCTGAATGCAAATGCCCACTGCTGAAGTGCGACCCAGGTGCTTCGCTTTTCAAATTTTACGGCATGTAATCTAGCTTCAATGATGTTATCGAGTAGGCAATGAGCCTTATCCCATTCGTACTCCACGTAAAAATCCTTGATGGTTTGAACAACTTGCCTCAAATCTCCGCCGTTACTTTCTACTTTTGCAGTAATGATATTCGTGGCTTCTGCGAAACAACCCTGGAAGATGGGGAGGATGTTCTCGAATAATTCACCCCAGTCTATATGTGCCTGAAGCTCTGCTGCGGTGGCCGAGTAATCATGATTTCCGGCTTCGTTCGCCTCCTGAACGCCAGCTTCCAGTTTTGAACGCAGAAAGATGTTGTTTTGGTACATTTCTATCAGTGAGTCTCTAGTAGCTCCAAGATCAGCAACTGCAGAAGCGTCATGAACGACTTTCACGATGTCAGATGTTGTGACTGCCTTAATCCAACGGTCCAGCCGTTTCCGCATGACTCGCTCGTCTCCGGAGACGCTTGCTGTGAGTTTCGGTGAAACAACCGATAGTTATTTGATTTGAAACCAAAGATAGGTTCAAAAAGTATGGGCCCATGTTTAACATGTCAGACCATTGTCAGATGTGCGTGAAATTGTGGTGGCCGATCCGAGCGATGCCGCTAGAGCGCTTGAGGAATGGTCGCGACTGTACTTTCACCGCGTCGCGTCACTCTCCCGTTGCGGAGTGACCAAACATACGCACGATACTTGCGCTGACGCCTGAGAGTTACAAGAACTGCCGCCTGTGCTAAGTGTAAACAGGCGAGACCCTTCTTCCCAAAGATTCCCGCGCACCCTCTCGCTGTCAAATATCATCACCTCTGCTTACCCCAACCAATTCAGTCAACTCCGTGGGCACCCGAGCAATTTACATCTACACCAACATGCATCCACGAAGAATCCACACTTCTGCGATACAGCCCGCAACATACACGGCGTTCGGCACCAATGCGTCCGGGGACCATAGCCCCGACAGCTCACCCGGGGCTGGGACTCAGCAATCCCAGCCACCCAAACCCGGTGCTACAGCATCAAAAACTAACGGCTTCTTTGTTCATTCTCACAAAGCCTCCTGCGCCAATGCTCCTGCAACTTCGTCCGCTGATCCCGCTGACATCCCACACCAAAATCTCGTGGAGGTAGAGCGGAAGATCAAGCTGCGTCCCACCAGGAAAGCACGGAGACGGAAAAACCCCACGAACACCGACGAAAAGCTTGAAAAAGCCAAACTGCTTTCACAACAAACGACCCAACTCGTCACCCCATCAACTCCTGCAACTGTATCGCTGAACGCTGTGAAGGGCCAATCTGCACTCCAGAACATGCTTTTCGAACGCGCCGGTATTGATAACTTGATTTTCACACCTTATTAGGACCCACTTACCGACTACATGCCTGGTGCCGTCCATGTTGGTATCTATAAAGGTACCCAAGAAGAGCTTCATGGAGGCGAAGTCATCGTCGCGATGGTCAACCGGAAGTGCGTAGACAAATTTCTTGAGTTGCATGTGTTTGTCTGTCTGCAAGGGACTGCCGACATCAAGATTGAACCGGAAGGCAACAATGACTTGTGCGATGCTCTTCTATTCTACCGCTTTTTCAACGGCGTGAAGAGCTGAGCTCAACTTGCCGCACTGATCCAGTTCACCTTCATACTCGCCGCAGAGCAGCACCCCAATGAGATCAAGGAGCACCATGTTCCCGTCAACAGAACGTTGGTCGCCAGTCTGATAGCTACTGTCACAGTCGAGTAGGCCATGCCGTCGAAGGTCCTGAAGCGCACCTTATCCGAGACCGATCATCGAGAAGTCTCCTTACAGCCAAAGCAGAAACACGCCAAGCGTCGATAGTGACTGGCGGAGGCTTGAAAGCTCATTGCAGACTTTAAGACATAGCGATCGTTAGTCACTGACGAAGGCTGTATTTATGGTAGTGGTTGCACGTGGGTGGAGCAAGCGTTGATCACACTATAGGACTTGAGATGTTCGGCAAAATTCTATAGGTAGCGGGTATTAGTCACGGACAGAAAATATAAAGACGGCGGACATGTAATTCTCCAATCTTCTGAACATGCTGATACTGTAACAACGCGAGGACCGGCCTACCCACGACCCGATCTATCGTGTCCAATTTCCAGATTGATTTTTGCGAGGCTAAATATTGGAATTCTCGAGCCACGTGGCATGATGTTCGTCACGGAGCTATCTCGGCCTTCTCTTACTATTGGGAAGCTGTCGATTTATAGCAGTTAGACCTTCACGATAGTAAAAAAATCAGCATCGCTTCCTGTAAACAAGCCACGCCCATCATATCCCTGATCCAGACGGATTTCATAGAACACTCTCTCCGCCGCCGGACCGGGCTGATCTACTAGAGAATCCTGTCATGTTGCAAAATCCAGATTCGTATTCTATGCTGTTGTTGGCGTTGGCGATCATCGTTTTCCTTTCGGACGTATCACATCCCCAGAACCCGGGGCATAGCAGCTAGTTGGCAGAACAACAGCTCTACCTGAACGCCTCCTATGTGTTTACGCTCTACTGGTCTAGATGTGTCGATGGCGCTGGAGCCAAGACTGTGCCGCTCTACTAATGTTCGCGCCCGATAAGCTTATGATACAGTAACCTACACAACCAGGTAGATCTGGTCCAGCCTCCCCATCATGATCATCGCGAGAATCACGGGTATCAGGGTAGCCGACTTCGTGATGCGTTTCTGCATGCTGCGTGGAGATCAACTTGTGGGTACGATCTAGAGGATGAGCGGTGCGATGTTGTTCCGAGGTTCGTATCGTACGACAATGAAGCTTGATGTCGTGGCGGGAAGTCGTGGGCATAGTGGTTATTCGCATTTCGACGAAAGTTCTATCATAGTTCAAGCTTCGTCGATATCTACAAAGATGATCGCGCGTGCGAGAAAGCCATGCAAGAGTAAGTGACAACATCCATGTTCATGATACTTGCGTGAATTGCAATGAACTAACTTAGGCAATCGTTCAGTATGAATAACAAAGATGTTGACATGACAATAACGAAGTTACAAAATTGACTTATCCAACATCACGTGTGCTGTGTTTTCTGCTCCCGTATGGCACGGAAACTTTGGATGCGTGCGGAAATTGTGTTCGCAGGTGCCTGGCCCGCACGGGCCTAGCGCTACCTTAGCTTAGACTAGCGTGTTTGTGCTTCTCATATGAGCTTCCGTAGCCTCACGAATCTATCACCATTTCGCCCACTTTCTCACCTCATCAGGTCATATTGTTCACGAACCCAGCACTACTTAGTATCAAGACCGAAACCATACTAGCCGCCCGTGTGTGCATTTTCGCGTAGAATCCAAGACGGGGGCTTTCAGAGCTGTATCACCACGAAATCAGCTGGTGGTACACTGGCGAAGGGACGCTGCGGTTAGGCAGACTTTCAAGGTACCCAAATCTAAGCGTCAATCAATCCGTTTCGCATGCTACATAGCTCCGTTGCAAGTGCTGTTGGCCAATTATCTTGCTTGGTTGCGACATGAAAGTGGCGAGGGCTCCGCGCGTGGAGGAAGGTCCTATCCTAGTTGACGGAGATGGTGGTTCCGCTGTACCTAGTGCGGACGTGGTTCAAAGTGCGGACCGGCTGAAGAATAGATTGCAAACGATTCTTGCACGAATAATCGCAAAAGGCATCTTGCATCACAGAGCAAATGTTCATCAGATATTGAGAAGTATTAGTGAAAATGTATTCAGTCGTAAAATCTACAGCTCATTCCATCGCCATCGCTCATATACAATGCATGCCTGATCTATGCGAATCCAAATCCAAAAGTTTGAGTGCGCGCGAACGAAAGTGGGTATAGCCGTGCGAACGTTTTGAGAAATATGCACTGAGAATCTAAGAATCCATGAGCGCTTATTTCTTGCCAAAGTGAGGCGCATTGAGGATGATGGCCATGGAGACACCACCGATGGTACCGGCGATGGGAATAGTCATGATCCACGAGAAGACGAGAAGACCGACTCGCTGCCAATTGACAGCCTTGATGGTACCGTTGCAGAGACCGACACCGACGGTGGCACCAGTGATGCACATGGATGTGGAAACGGGGAGAGAGTATTGCGAGAAGATGAGGACAGTAAGCGCGGCACCCATTTCCATGGAGCAACCTGGGATGAATTAGCATGTGAGTCATGTTGTGAGTATGACAGTGGAACATACCTCTGCTAGGCGAGTGGTAAGTGATCTTGTTGCCCATAACCTTCATGATGTTGTATCCGTAGGTGACAAGACCCAGAGAAAGAGTAGCGGACAGGACAGCGAGTTGCCAGACGGGGACGGTGGCCTTTGACTTGGCGGCGTTACCGGTGCTCCAGGCCGAGTAAATGACAGCCCAAGGACCGACAGCGTTGCCAATATCGTTGGCGCCGTGAGCGAATGAGGCAGTGCAGGCAGTCAAGACTTGGACGAACGAGTAGGTGTGCTCGACCTCGTTGGAGTACTTCTTAGCGTGGCTATAGACGCGCTCCATACGCTTGCCCTCGGGCGTACCGTGGATACCAGTCTGAGCAGCGTGGATGTCGTAGTTGATACCGTAGAGACAGCCAACGACGACCATGGCAGGGATGCGCTTAAGAGTGATCATCATGTTCTTCCTCTCGTAAATCTCACCGCTTTGAATCTTGTTTGCGTGGAGGTAGCGCATGGCCCAGCCGAGGGGACCCTTCTTCTGGCGGAGCTTGTTGTGGAAGCGCTCCTGACCCTGGTCGACAAGCTCCTTGTAGGAGAGCTGGCGGTGCTCGGCGACCTCGGCGACGACGGCACCTTTCTCGATCTCGCCTGTCATGACACCGTTGTCAGAATCGCTGATGGACGCGGGCTTCATGTCCTCGTCGTGCTGGACAACAGCGTAGTCGCGAACGTTGGCAGCCTCAGCACCCTCAGCAACGGGCCTCTTGAAGAGGAGAGGGCCCTGGAAAGCGTGGTACCAGCGAATGGAGTGATCACGCTTGACAACAATGGTGTGGAGGTATGGCACGAAGAACAGGAATGAGAGTAGAGCGAGGCCAACACCGCAGGAGACGGTGACGGTAGCGACATACCAAGGTGCCTTCTTGTTGAGACCGAGGTTGGGCGATCCTTTGTAGACGATCGAAAGCGTGCAAATGGTACCGGCGACGAGGAAGAAGAAAGGCGCGGTCCAGATGGCCCATGGGATTGGGTTCTTGCGAAGATGGACAGTGACCTTGATCAACATGAAGATAATGGCACCGAAGCAAGCAGAGGCAGCGGGAGCCATTCCAAGACCAGCGAAGATGGCACCGAGACCCTTGCCCTTGTTCCATCCCCACTGAACGTTCTTTGCACCAGCGACGGCACAACCGACACCAGCAACCGAGGAGATGAGCGAGTATGACGAAGAGACGTGAGCAGAGTGCTTGGTGCACCACATGACCCAGATAGAAGCACCGGCCAGAGCGCAGGTGAATGCAAGCATTTGGACACCGGCATCGCCCTTGAAAGCGGTTGGTGGAATGATACCGTTCTTGATGGTGTCCGCGGTACGAGCACCGACAGTGATAGCACCGACCATCTCGAAGATGGTACCGAGAATCATGGCCTGGCGGTAAGACACCGAGCGCGAGGAGACGGAGGTAGCCCAGGCGTTGGCGACATCGTCTTGAAGCTGTTAGTACCTTGGGCTTAGAGCAAAACTAGGCTCGACTTACTAGCACCGTTGTTGTAGGCATCGAGCAGAGCGAAGAAGGTGCCTATGGCGAAGACATAATTGTACTGGACGAGCTTAGGCATCTTGCTTGATGTTCACTGCTGGCTGCAGGAAAGCTTCCGTGTAATGAGTGGTGGTCCGCTTAGAGGTTGAGCTGGGATGCAGGAAACGTAGGGGCGGCTGTGAGACGTCTATATATGTGCAATTTGCGTGCAGTAAGGCTGCTCGTGTCGGCGTTGAGCGTGCATGTAGAGTCTCGAGTCTCGCCGTGGACACGGGCCAGACCCTTCGAAGGGGCATAACCCGTTCGCGCCTACCCATCGTACAGCTTGACCAATCGCAGAGCCCACGTGTAGCCCACGTGTGCTCGTGAGAGAGCCATTTGAGGGCTGTGATAGGTGCATGCCGCCCAGACAGATTCACCGCGCGATGGAGCGACTGTAAGCTTGACAAGCTTAATGGGAAGACAACTCCAAGGCTAGCTTCGGGCACTATATGTCTCGGCGACGCCTTCTGCATTCTTGGCACTCGGCGGAGTCTGTTTTGGTTCAAGTTGGGGCTGGACATATGTAGCTTCGCCGGCCAATCAGAGCGGGGTAGCAGAGAACGTGGTCCGAAAATCCATAAGACTGGACGACGTCCACGTTCTACCCTCTCCAATACGCCCGCCATGCACCTTACTTCAATTCTTCGATGCCATCTCCTCCACGCACTAGTTCGCAGTCATCCTCCTTCCAGAAGCGCTATCTCGATATTGGCCAATTCTAGCGATTTCTCCAGGCATGAGAGAATTATCAATCGCTTGGAGAAGCGAACCAGACCCTACGGAGGAGGAATAGATCCCAGCAGCATGGTAGTACCACGCTGACCATGTTGGCGCCTGCCTCGCCCCGGGATGCGCCGTGAGTGGTGTTGTATGAGGCGCAATTCGCTGCATC
>Ga0265798_10004421_pt1 | contig 19400 bp, 16 predicted proteins | sample P3T30metagenome_FD_192430 | JGI IMG/M metagenome (GOLD analysis project Ga0265798, IMG submission 192430) | Plant litter microbial communities from East Loma Ridge, Irvine, California - P3 T30 | ecosystem: Environmental > Terrestrial > Plant litter > Unclassified | place: USA: California... | reverse complement strand
GCCCCCGTCGGGCAGGGCGGGAGGATCGCCGACGACGGCCTCTTCTTTCGAGGTGAAGTAGTTGAAGAACGTGCGCGGCGACACGTCGGCACGCCGGCTGACCATGTCGACGGTGACCGCCTCGAGACCGTTCTCGACGATCAGGTCGAGCACCGCCACCTGGATCGCTCGACGGGTGGCCAGACGCTTGCGTTCGCGCAGGCCGGGGGCCACGTTCGGGTCGCTCATGCGGCAATCATCCCTCATGGACCTCGGGAAACCGGTGGGTGCGCACCCCGGCGGACGGTCGGTCAGCGCGTGGCGTGTCGGCTGACGACGACGAGCATCGCCTCGAGGGCCATCGCGGGCGAGACGTTCGACTCGATGCGACGACGGGCGACCGCCACGGCGTCGAGGACGGCCAAGGTCGCCGCCGGCGTCGACGCAGCGGCCACGGCGTCGAGCTGCGCCCGGATCGCGTCGTTGATGGGCTGCTCGTCGACCCCGAGCTGCAGCAGCAGCACGTCGCGGTACAGCGACAGCAGGTCGACCATGATGCGGTCGATGCCGTCGCGGAGGCTTCGGGTCGCACGCCGTTTCTGGTCGTCCTCGAGGGCCCGCAGCTGGCTGCGGAGCGCCGGGGGCACGGTGCCGCCGGGCTCGACCCCCAGCGAACGGAGCGCACTCGCCCGCTCGTCGGCGTCACGTTCTTCGGTGATGGCCTTGGCGTCGTCACCCGCGACGCCGAGCAGGGTCGCGGCCGCGATCACGGCGTCCGACACCGAGCGGATGCCGAGAGCCGTCTCGAGGGTCTGGCGACGCCGCACCCGCGCCGAGGGATCGAGTGCCAGCCGACGGGCCATGCCGATGTGGCTTTGGGCCTCGCGGGCCGCGATCACCGCGGTGTCGGGATCGACGCCGTCACGGCTCTCGAGGAGCGTCGCGACGTCGCCGATCGCGGGCATGCGGAGCCGGACGCTGCGGACGCGCGACCGGATGGTCGGCAGCAGGTCGGCCTCACTCGGGGCGCACAGCAACCACACGGTGCGAGGCGGGGGCTCTTCGAGCGCCTTCAGCAGCAGGTTCGACGTCCGCTCCGTCATGCGGTCGGCGTCCTCGATCACGACGACACGGTATCGCCCGACCGACGGAGAGAACTGGCTCGCCGCGACCAGCGTCCTGACCTCGTCGATGGTGATGATGATGCGCTCGGTGCTGAGCACCGCCAGATCGGGATGCGACCGGGCGGCGACCTGCCGGAGCGTGGCCTCTTCGTCGTGGGGGCCCCGTGAGAGCAACGCCGCGGCGAAGGCGTACGCGAGGTTCGACCGGCCCGAACCGGGCGGACCCGTGATCAACCACGAATGCGTCATGGAGGCGTTGCCGGGGTCGGTCGACGCGGCCGCCGTCAACGCCTCGGTCGCCTCGGGTTGACCGGTGAGGTGTTCCCAGAGCGGCACGGTCAGCGAACCCCTCGGCGGTGACCGCCCACCCCGCCGATCACTCGGACGCCGCCTCGGGCGACGCGGCCTTCGCGGCGGCCGACTCGGCTGCGGTCGTCTTCGGAGCGGCCTTCTTCGGGGCGGCCTTCTTCGCCGCCGTCCCGGTCGCCGCCGTCTTCTTGGCGGGAGCCTTCTTCACGGGCGCCTTCTTGGCCGGCGCTTTCTTCGCCGGCGCCTTCTTCGCCGCGGCCTTCGGCTTCGCCGGTCCCTTCGCACGCTTGTCGGCGATCAACTCGACGGCCCGATCGAAGTCGACGTCCTCGACCGTCTCGCCCCGCGGGATCGTGGCGTTGGTCTCGCCGTCGGTCACGTAGGGGCCGAAACGACCGTCCTTGACCTTGATCGGCTTGCCGCTGACCGGGTCGGCGTCGAACTCCTTCAGGGCGCTGCTGGCCTTGCGGGCGCCGTACTTGGGTTGTGCGTACAACTCGAGGGCCCCGGGCAGGTCGATCTCGAAGATCTGATCCTCGCTGGTCAACGACCGGGTGTCGGTGCCCTTCTTCAGGTACGGGCCGTAACGGCCGTTCTGCGCCTGGATCTCGTCGCCGCTCTCGGGGTCGGTGCCGACCACGCGGGGCAGGTCGAGCAGCTTCAAGGCCGTCTCGAGGTCGACCGCATCGACGCTCATGCTCTTGAAGAGCGATGCGGTGCGCTCTTTCGGGGCGGCGGCCTTCTTCGTGGCCGACTTCTTCGTGGGTGCCTTGGTGGTCGACGCCGCGGCCTCGGTCACTTCTCCGGTCGCGGGGTCGGCGGCGATCTCGTCGTCGCCCTGCGGAGCACGCTCGGTGACGTAGGGGCCGAAGCGGCCGTCCTTCGCGACGACCTCTTTGCCCGAGTCGGGGTTGACCCCGAGCACCCGGTCACCGACGACCGGTGCCTCGATGAGTTCACGCGCCTTCTCGGCGGTGAGCTCGTCGGGGGCGAGGTCGTCGGGCACGTTGACCCGACGAGGGGTCTCGGGGTCGTCGCCCGGCGTCTCGATGTAGGGGCCGTAGCGGCCGATGCGGAGGGTGAGTCCCTCGGCGAGGACGATGGAGTTGATGTCACGCGCGTCGATCTCGCCCAGGTTGTCGATGACCTTGCGCAGGCCCCGGTGCGACTCGTTGCCGAAGTAGAACCCGTTCAGCCAGTCGACCCGGTCGGCGTCACCACCGGCGATGAGGTCGAGGTCGTCCTCCATGCTGGCGGTGAAGTCGTACTCGACCAGATCGCCGAAGTACTCCTCGAGCAGGCGCACGACCGAGAACGCGATCCAGTTCGGGACGAGCGCGGTGCCGCGGGGGGTCACGTACCCCCGGTCGACGATGGTCGACATGATGGCGGCATAGGTCGACGGGCGCCCGATGCCGAGTTCTTCGAGGGTCTTGACGAGGCTGGCCTCGGTGTAACGCGGGGGTGCCGAGGTGTCGTGCCCCTTCGCCTCGACCTCGTCGAGCCCGAGGGCCTGACCGACCGTCAACGGGGGGAGCTTGGCGTCGGCGGGCTCGGCCGTGCCGTGACGGTCCTCGTCGCGGCCTTCTTCGTAGGCGTTGAGGAAACCCCGGAACGTGATGACCGTACCGCTGGCGGCGAACTCGGCCATCGTGCCCCGCTCGGCCCGGGGGGCGATGCCCTCGACCGTGCCCGGGGTCGTGGCCGACACGACGACCGAGGCCGTGGAGCCCTTGGCGTCGGCCATCTGCGAGGCGACCGTGCGCTTCCAGATGAGGTCGTAGAGCTTCCAGTCGTTGCCGCGCAGGACCGACTGCATCTCGGAAGGGGTCTTGAACGTGTCGCCCGAGGGACGGATGGCCTCGTGTGCCTCTTGGGCGTTCTTGCTCTTGCCCGTGTAGAGCCGGGGCTTGTCGGGAACGGTCTCGGCGCCGTACAGCTTCGCCGCTTGACTGCGCGCGGCACCGATCGCCTGCTGTGAGAGCGCGGGCGAGTCGGTCCGCATGTAGGTGATGTGGCCGTTCTCGTAGAGGGACTGGGCCACGCTCATCGTCTGACGGGCCGAGAAGCGCAGCTTGCGCGCGGCCTCTTGTTGCAGCGTCGAGGTCGTGAACGGCGCGGCCGGGCGCCGCGTGTAGGGCTTGGAGTCCACCGAGCCGACGACGATCTCGACGTCGGACGACTCGAGGGCCGCGGCGAGCGCTCGGGAGGCGGGCTCGTCGAGGGCCACGGCGCCGGCCTTCAGGCGACCCCGGTCGTCGAAGTCACGCCCGGCGGCCACCCGGCCGCCGTTGACCCGGACGAGACGTGAGCCGAACGCGACGGCAGCGGCCCCCTCGGCCCCGACGGGCTCGAAGGTGGCGGTGAGGTCCCAGTAGGAGGCCGAGACGAAGGCGAGACGTTCGCGTTCGCGGTCGACCACGAGGCGGGTGGCGGCGGACTGGACGCGGCCGGCCGACAGGCCGGGGCCGACCTTGCGCCAGAGCACGGGCGAGACCTCGTAGCCGTAGAGACGGTCGAGGATGCGGCGGGTCTCTTGCGCGTCGACGAGGGCGGTGTCGAGCTCTCGGGTGTTCTCCTGCGCCTTCTGGATGGCGTCCTTGGTGATCTCGTGGAAGACCATCCGCTTGACGGGGACCTTGGGTTTGAGTTCTTGCAGCAGGTGCCACGCGATGGCCTCGCCCTCGCGGTCCTCGTCTGTCGCGAGGTAGAGCTCGTCGGCACCCTTGAGTGCCCGCTTGAGGTCGGCGACCGTCTTCTTCTTGGCGTCGGAGACGACGTAGTAGGGCTCGAAGCCGTTCTCGACGTCGACGGAGAACTTGCCCATCGACCCCTTCTTCAGCTCGATCGGGAGGTTCTTGGGTTCGACGAGGTCGCGGATGTGGCCGACCGAGGCCAGGACCTCGTATCCGTCGCCGAGGTACTGCCCGATCGTCTTGGCCTTGGCCGGCGACTCGACGATGACCAGTTTCTTCGTGCCTGGCACGGGACTCCTTGGGTGGTGGTGCGGTGACCCGATCCGACGGACCGGGCGAGGGGCTGAAGGGCGAGGACGGGATGCTCGATCGCTCCCACCGACCCCGGGGAACGTCGGGAGCCGTGCAGCCGACAGCCACACCATACACACACGCCGCTCACGACTTCGTCAGGGGACCCGACCCCGGGACGGGCCGTCCCGGGGCGGAGGACCGGCCGTCGACCGGGCTCTGACGGGGACCGGGCCGACCGTCGTCGAGACCTCGACCGTGGCCTCGGCACCCGTGACGAGGCAGGAGTCGAGGGCGACCGAGTTCGAGGCCGCGACGGACTCGGCGCGCGCGCAGGCCGACCCGCTCGAGACCCCCGCGACGACGTCCGCCGCGGCGAGCGCCGAAGCGTCCGCCGCCCCGGCGGCGCGCGACCGGGCGGCCAGCGCGGAGTGCGCACCGACCGTGGCGAGACCGAGCACCGCCGTCGTGACGACGAGTGCGGCGACCAGGACGGTCGAGCTGCCCCGGTCACTCGAGATCGTCCGTGACGGCGTCATCGCCCGGCGGTCGGCGCACAACTGCGCGAGGTCAGGGTGACGATGGTGGAGAGCGGCCCGAGGGCCACGTCGCGGCGGAGGTCGATGCACACGAGGTCGGTGCCCCCGGACTCGGTCGGTGTGGCCCCGGGTGCCAGCGCGGCCACGGTCGCCGCGACCGACGATCGATCGCCGCGCGCCGCCTGACGAGCGGCGACGGCGGCGGCGTCGGCGAGCCGGACCGACTGCGAGGTCACGCCGAGCGCCGTGGTCACGACCCACGCGACCAACACCACCGTCGGGACGACGAGGGCGAACTCGACCGTCACGCTGCCGGCGTCGGCGCGGACCCGTCGTGCGAGTCGCCACCGGGGGCCACCCCCGACCTCGGTGGTCATCCGACGGTGAGGGCCGAGCGGACGAGGTCGGACAGCACCCCGCGGACCTCGTCCGACCGCATGATCGTGACGAGGAGCCCGGCGAAGCCGACGGCGGCCATGATCACGATCGCGTACTCGGCGGTCGCCGCCCCGTCGTCGGCCCGCACCAGCCGCCGGATGGCCGAACGGAGCGACGTCGGCACGTCGTCGTCTCGGCCCATCGCGCGTGGACGTACGGGAAAGAAGGAGTGGACGGTGGCGGGACTCGGTTCGCGGACGGCGGGGACGGACATGGGGTTCCTCTCGTGGTGCGTCGCCACCGATCTGGTGACGAGACGAGCTTCTCGGCTCACCCGCCGGAGCGGGCCGGACGACCGCGCGGGCGGGGAGCGTCGGTCACCACGCACCGGTTGTGGACGACACGAGCGAGACCACGAGCGGGACGACGCCCACCACGAGGAAGGCGGGCAGGACGCACACGCCGAGCGGGAGCATCAAGGTCACGCCGAGTCGTGCGGCTGCGGCCTGAGCCGCCGAACGCGCCTCGAGGCGCATCTCTCGGGCGTCCGACCGCAGCAGCAGACCGGCCGGCGCCCCCGCACGACGGGACAACAGCAGCACGGTCTCGCACCGGCGTCGCTCGTCCCGGTCGGCGACGTCGTCGGCCGACTCCGCGCCTCCTGATGCCTCACCTCGTGCTGCGTCCACGGCGACGCCGACCGGCCCACGGGGGGCCTCGTCCCGGCCGGAGGAGACGGCCTCGTCGACGGCGGCCAGGCCCGACGCCCACGAGGCGCCTCCCGAGAGCGCCAGCGCCAACAGTTCGAGGCGGAGCCCCGGGACCCGCGAGGACGGGAGGGCCGCCCGGACGAGACGCGCGTTCCACCGGCCGGCGACGGCCACCAGACCGGCTCCCACCGCGAGACAGGCCCAGCCGATCGGGGTGCCGACGAGGACGGCGCCCGTGTCGAACCCCATGCCGAGAGAGAGGAGGAGGCCGACCGGCGGCAGGGCGAGCACGACGCGAGCCGTGGCCCGGGGACCACTCAGGGCCACCTGCACGTCGCGGGACGCCTCGTCGGCGGCCCGGAGGGCGAGGACGAACGAATGGAGGCAGTCGGCGAGCGGCGCACCGCTCGCCTCGGCCACGCGCCACGCAGCGGCGATCTGACGCCAGGCGAGGTCGTACCGGTCGGCGTCGGCGAGGCCGGTGAAGGGCCTGCGGGCGAGATGGGCCAGGATGCTCGCGGACGCCGGACGGCCGTCGCGTCCGTCGACGGAGACCGCGGCGGTGAGCGCCCGCACCGGCCCCTCGGGTTCGACCGAGGAGACGTGCCCCCACGCCTGCGGCGGAGAGACCCCCGCCCCGATCAGGACCGCGACGCGCTCGACGACGACCGCCGCGGGCGTGACCCGGGTGCGCGACCGCCCCCGCCGGCCATCACCACCGCCGCCGCCACCGCCGCCGCCGACAACGCCAGTACCGCCGCCGCCACCACCGCCCCGAGGCCTTCCGCGGACCTCAGGCACGCAACCCGGGGCGCGCACCCAGGCGGCCGTCCGCCCCGACGACGAGGTGACCGATGTCGGCCAGACTCCGACGCCCGTCGCGACGTTCGAGATGGAACACGGCGTCGATCGCACTCACGGCCTGGCGCGCGAGGGCCTCGACCGAGAGGTCGGCGAGCGCGCCGAGGGCCTCGAGACGGGCCGGGACGTCGTCGAGGCCGTTCGCGTGCAGCGTCCCCGCACCGCCGTCGTGCCCGGTGTTGAGGGCCGCGAGGAGATCGCGGATCTCACGCCCACGGACCTCGCCGACCACGAGACGGTCGGGTCGCATCCGCAGGGCCTCCCGGACGAGTCGCGAGAGGTCGACCCCGCCCGCACCCTCGAGGTTGGGCTGTCGCGTCTCGAGGGCGACCAGGTGATGGTGCACCGGACGCAGTTCGGCGACGTCCTCTATGGTCACGATGCGGTCGGAGGCGGGCGCCTCGGACAGCAGCGCGGCCAGGAACGTCGTCTTGCCCGCGCCGCCCGACCCGGTGACGAGGACGTTGGCCCGGCGACGCACGCAGTCCCGGACGGCCTCGAGCGCCCCGGGCGGGAAGAAGCCCGCCCGGTCGAGGTCGTCGAGGCCGAGGGAACCGACTCGGGGCACACGGATCGACAACGTCGTCCCGGCGACCGCGAGAGGGGGGAGCACGACGTGCACCCGCACGCCGTCGGCCAACCGGACGTCGACGCATGGGCTGGACTCGTCGACGTGGCGTCCCCCGAGGGCGACCAACCTCGTCGCCACCTGGCGGGCCGACGCCTCGGAGAGGTGCACCGCCGTCTCGACCTCGGCCCCGTGCCCGCGGTCGACCCAGACTCCTGCTCCGCCGGTGACGAAGACGTCCGTGACCGCCGGATCGTCGACGAGACGACCGAGGGGCCCGAACGCCGCCCGCTCGGACCGGGAGAAGCGTGACTGTACCCCGAAAACACCGGATGTACCCCGTTCGTCGGGGGCGACCGACGACGGTCGAAGGACGAACCTCGCCGGTGGGTGGTCGCGGGTGAGCGGAGGGTGAGGGACGAGTGCGGCATCGACGAGATCGGTCATCGTCCGACGGTAGGAGCTCAGGCCGGAAACAGACCGCTCGGTATCAAACGCCTGTGGACGAACGATCCGGTTCGGCCGGGTGGGGACGGAAGAAACCGCCGACCGGGCGAACCCGCGGGTTAAAAGAGAGGGGCGGCACCGGTTGGGGGGAACCGGTGCCGCCACGTGCGTCGGGCGATTGGGGGGAATCAGCGCGACGCACGTCGGAACTGAATCCGACTCGTCCACTGTACCCCAGAACGACCCGCTCGCACCACGACCGGGCGTCGTCCGGACGCGTGTCGTCGTCGCCGGTGAGGCACCCACTCCGGAGTATGGTCGTCGACGCGGCCCCGTGCCGCGGTTCACGCAACGACGCGAGAGGACTCCGATGCTCGACGGCACCGACGACCAGCCCCCCGAGGGACGCACCTTCGCCCCCGACCCCGACTTCCGCCGGGCAGCCGTGGCCGGCCCCGAGCTGCACGATCGGGCGGCGGCCGACCGTCTGCGGTTCTGGTCCGACCAGGCGACCGAGCGCGTCTCGTGGGCCCACGCACCGACCGAGACGCTCGACTGGTCGGACGCCCCTTTCGCCCGCTGGTTCGCCGACGGCACTCTGAACGTGGCCTACAACTGCCTCGACCGACACGTCGAGGCCGGCAACGGTGATCGCGTCGCCCTGCACTGGGAGGGTGAGCCCGGCGACTCCCGCAGCCTCACCTACGCCGCGCTGACCGCCGAGGTCAAACGCGCCGCGAACCTGCTGTCGTCACTCGGAGTGCGTGCCGGGGACCGCGTGGTCGTCTACCTGCCGCAGATCCCCGAAGCCGTGATCACGATGCTCGCCGTGGCACGGATCGGGGCCGTCCACTCGGTCGTGTTCGGTGGCTTCAGCGCCGAGAGCCTGCGCGCCCGCATCGACGACGCCGGCGCCCGGCTCGTCGTCACCGCCGACGGCGGATGGCGCAAGGGCGCGGTCTCACCGCTCAAGGCCGCGGTCGACGAGGCCCTGGCCGTCGACGGCCCCTCGACGGTCGAGCACGTGCTGGTCGTCCGTCGAGGCGGCAACGAGGTGTCGTGGACGGACGACCGCGACGTCTGGTGGCACGAGGCGATCGAGACCGTGTCGGCCGAGCACGAAGCCGAGGCGTTCGAGGCCGAGCACCCCCTCTTCATCCTCTACACGAGCGGCACCACGGGAAAGCCCAAGGGCATCCTGCACACGTCGGGCGGGTACCTCACGCAGGTCGCGTACACGCACGCCGTCGTCTTCGACCTCCACCCCGAGACCGACGTGTACTGGTGCACGGCCGACGTCGGATGGATCACGGGGCACAGCTACGTCGTCTACGGGCCTCTGGCCAACGGGGCGACCCAGGTGCTCTACGAGGGCACGCCCGACTTCCCCGAACCGGGCCGCTGGTGGGACCTCGTCGAGAAGTACGGCGTGACGATCTTCTACACCGCCCCCACGGCCATCCGGGGGTTCATGAAGTCCGGCAGGGAGATCCCCGGCCGTCGCGACCTGACGTCCCTGCGCCTCCTGGGTTCGGTCGGTGAGCCGATCAATCCCGAGGCCTGGCTGTGGTTCAGGGAGGTCATCGGTGCCGCGCGCACGCCCGTCGTCGACACCTGGTGGCAGACCGAGACCGGTGCCCAGATGATCTCGCCGTTGCCCGGGGTCACCACGACGAAGCCGGGATCGGCCCAGACACCGCTGCCGGGCGTCGTCGTGGACGTCGTCGACGACCACGGCACCCCGGTCGCCCGCGGCGAGAGCGGGTTGCTCGTGATCACCGAGCCGTGGCCCTCGATGCTGCGGGGCATCTGGGGCGACCCCGAGCGCTACGTCGAGACGTACTGGAGCCGGTTCGGCGACCGCTACTTCGCCGGCGACGGCGCGCGCCTCGACGAGGACGGAGACATCTGGCTGCTCGGCCGCGTCGACGACGTGATGAACGTCTCGGGTCACCGGCTCTCGACCGCCGAGATCGAGTCGGCCCTCGTGTCGCACCCGATCGTGGCCGAGTCCGCCGTCGTCGGGGCCGCCGACGAGACCACGGGTCAGGCGGTCGTCGCCTTCGTCATCCTGCGCGACGAGGCACGACGGACCCAGACCCCCGAGGAGGCGGTGGCCGACCTGCGCGCGCACGTCGCGCACCAGATCGGGGCGATCGCCCGGCCCCGGACGATCGTCCTCGTCGACGAGCTGCCGAAGACCCGGTCGGGCAAGATCATGCGCCGACTGCTGCGTGACGTCGCCGAGGGGCGTGAGGTCGGCGACACGACGACCCTCGCCGACACCTCGGTGATGTCGGTGATCACGGCCGAGATGCACTGACCTCCGGTGGACGTGACGACGGCCCCGCCTCCGGTCGAGGCGGGGCCGTCGTCGCGCCGCTGGGGACGAGGAGGCGCGTCAGCGCACCTCGAGGACCAGCTCGACCTCGACGGGAGAATCGAGCGGCAGCACCGCGACCCCCACGGCGCTGCGGGCGTGCCGTCCCGCCTCGCCGAAGATCTCGGCGAGCAGGTCGGAGGCGCCGTTGATGACGCCCGGCTGGCCGGTGAACGCGGGGTCGGACGCGACGAACCCGGTCAGCTTGACGACCCGCACGACGTCGTCGAGGGAGTCGAGCACCGTCGCCGCGGCGGCGAGTGCGTTCAGCGCGCAGGTCGCAGCGTAGGACCGGGCCTCGTCCGGGTCGACCGAACCGTGGTCGGTGCCGACCTTGCCGGTGGCGGGGAGCACACCGTCGACGAACGGCAGTTGCCCCGCGGTGTAGACCAGCGAACCGCTCCGCAGGGCCGGCAGGTACGACCCCGCCGGGGCCGCGACCGGCGGGAGGACGAGACCGAGGTCGGCCAGACGGGCCTCGACCCGGCCCATCAGGCGTTCTGCTTCGGACGCTTGAGCCACGCGACCGGACCACCCTCGGGGCCCTGGGTCACCTGGACGAGTTCCCATCCGTCGTCGCCCCAGTTGTTGAGGATCGCGGTGCTGTTGTGCACCAGCAGAGGCGTCGTCGTGTACTCCCAAAGGACCATTTCGGCTTCCGTTCAGCTTGAAAATCGGCGATGTCGCTTACCCTGATCCTATGTCTGCCCCAAAATCGAAGCCCACGTCCGCAATCGGGGCACTCTTCGGATTCGTCGGCTTCAGCGTCCTGGCCGGCCTCTTGGTGACCATCGGCGTGACGCCGGCCATCGCGGTCGCCGGCATGACGGCCTCGAGCTCGATCGGGGTCTTCGAGTCGATTCCCGAGTACATCGAGATCGGCAAGTTGCAGCAACGCAACACTCTGTACGCGACCCAGGGCGGGCAGCCGGTGCCCTTCGCGACCCTTTACAGCGAGAACCGCGTCGAGCTGACGTGGGACGAGGTCAGCCCGAACCTGAAGACCGCGGTCGTGGCCGGCGAGGACCGCCGGTTCTACGAGCACGGCGGGGTCGACGTCACGTCGCTCGTGCGCGCGGCCGTCGGTTCGGCGGGCGCAGGTGAACTCGGCGCCAGCGGTGGCGGCTCGACGCTGACCATGCAGCTCGTGCGCAACATCCGCATCGCCCAGTCGCAGCAGCTGCCTACGGCCGACGAGCGCGACGCGGCCTACAAAGAGGCGACGACGACGACCCTCGACCGCAAGCTCGAAGAGATGAAGTTCGCGATCGGGCTCGAGAAGAAGTACAGCAAGGACGACATCTTGCTGGCCTACCTCAACATCGCCTACTTCGGCGACCAGACCTACGGCGTCCAGGCCGCCGCCCAGCACTACTACAACAAGAGCGCGGCCGACCTCACGGTGCCCGAGGCCGCGAGCCTCATCGCCATCGTGCAGTACCCCGACTCCCGCAACATGTCGACGCCCGAGAAGTACCCGGCCAACAAGGCCCGTCGTGACGTGATCATCAAGTCGATGCTCGCCGAGAAAGACATCGACCAGGCCACCGCCGAGGCGTCGCTGGCGACGCCCGTCGAGAGCTACGTCGTGCTGACGGCTCCGACGCAGGGTTGCGCCGCCGTCACGGTCGCGTCGGCCGCGTACTTCTGCGACTACGTGAAGAACAGCATCAAGGACCTGGCCGTGCTCGGGGCCACCCCCGAAGAGCGACTGGCGAACTGGAACACCGGCGGCTACGAGGTCTACACGACGCTGAACCTCGACCTCACCGAGAACGCCAAGGCGCAGGTCGACACCTTCGCGCCCGCCTCCGAGAGCCGCCTCAAGCTCGGCAGCGTCGTCGACTCCGTCGAGGCCGGCACCGGCCGGGTCATCGTCATGGCCCAGAACACGACCTTCTCCGAGGTCACCAGCGCCGACCCGACCCTGACCTCGGTGAACTACAGCACCGACAAGGACTACGGCGGATCGTCCGGCTTCCAGCCCGGCTCGACCTACAAGCCGTTCACCCTGATCGACTGGATCGAGCAGGGCCACGGCATCTACGAATCGGTCAACGCCAAGCCGCGCACCTTCAACATGACGATCGACGGCCAGCGGGGCAACAAGTACTCGCCGAAGAACGACGCCGGTGAACAGCCGGGCCAGATGAGCGTCGCCGACGCGACGGCCAAGTCGATGAACACCGCCTACGCCGCCATGGCCGAGAAGCTCGACATCGCCGACATCCAGGGGGTCGCCGAGAAGCTCGGCGTCCACCGCGCCGACGGCCAGCCCCTGCACGACTACGCCTCGGCGATCCTCGGTTCGGCCGACGAGATCGCTCCCCTGACGATGGCCGCGGCGTACGCGGGCATCGCCTCGGGCGGCACCTACTGCGCACCCATCGTGGTCGACAACATCAAGGACGACTCGGGTGCCGACCTCGGTGGTCAGCCGCAGACCTGCAACCAGGCGGTCGACCCGCAGGTCGCCGCAGCCGCCGCCGTCGCGATGCAGGGCCTCTGGCGCAGCGGCACCGCCGTCGGCGGCCTCCCGGCCGACGGATACCCCGAGATCGGCAAGACGGGCACCACCGACGCCAAGGACCAGATCTGGATCGCCGGCGCGACGACCAAGCTCGCCACCGTGGTCTGGCAGGGCAACGCGGACGGCGGCAAGAAGAGCCTCCGTACGGTCACCTCGCCGAACCAGAGCCGCTTCGGCAGCTACGCCAACGCGCGGCCCCAGTTCTTCAAGGCCGTCCAGAGCGTCAACAACACCGTCTACCCGGGTGGCGCCTTCGGTGAGGCGTCGGGCTCCGTCCTGCGAGGCTCCGGGGTCGCTGTGCCCGACATGGTGGGCATCACGCCGGCGGCAGCACAGACCCTGTTGCGAGGCGTGTCGTTGGCCTACGCCGACGGTGGCACCCAGCCCTCGGCCCTCCCGGCCGGGCAGGTCATCGGTTCCGACCCCGCCACCAGCACGGTCGTCTCGAAGGGTTCGACCGTCAAGGTGTTCACCAGTGACGGCTCGGGCGCGGCGGCCGTGCCCGACGTCTCGCGACAGAAGCTCGGCGACGCCGTCAAGTCTCTCAGCGGGGCCGGGTTCGACCCCGCGAAGGTCTCCATCGCCGGGTTCACCCCGGGCGACGGGAAGAACGCCTGCCAGGTCGCCGGCACCAACCCCGCTGCCGGCACCTCGGTCGCCAAGGACAGTGCCGTCGGTCTGACCGTCTACGGCGACAAGGACGGCAACGACCCGGGCAACTGCGCGTGAGCCCGATGAGCCCGCTCCGGGCGACGGCCGCGACCGCAGCAGCGGGCGCGGCCGTCGGCCTGGGGGCCCTCGCGTGGGGCACCCTGGTGGAGCGCAACCGCTTCACCGTGCGCCACGAGGTGCTGCCCGTCCTCGAACCCGGGTCGCGGACGCTCACGATCCTGCACCTGTCCGACCTGCACCTCGCTCCCTGGCAGTCCGAGAAGCAGGAGTGGGTGCGCGGTCTCGCCGTGCTCGAACCGGACCTGGTCGTGAACACGGGCGACAACATCGGCCACCGGGACGCCCACACCGCGCTCGAGTACACCCTCGAGCCGTTCCGAGGTGTGCCGGGCGTGTTCGTCAACGGATCGAACGACTACTATGGCCCCCAGCCGAAGAACCCCCTGACCTACTTCGGCGGCCCCAGCCAGGCCCACCGCTCCCCCGTCGACCTCGACGTCGACCGCATGCAGTCCTTCTTCACCGACCAGCTCGGATGGCTCGACCTCAACAACACCGCCCGCGCCGTCGAGATGCGAGGGTCACGCCTCGAACTCTTCGGCGTCAACGACGCCCATCGAGGCTGGGACCGACTCGACCGCATCCCCGGGGCGCTCGACGACCTCCGCGAGAACGTGGGCTGGCAGGACGACCGCGACGGGCCCGACCCGATCGGCATCGGCGTCACCCACGCGCCGTACCAGCGCGTGCTCAACTCGTTCGTGAACAACGGCGCCGACATCATCTTCGGTGGCCACACGCACGGCGGACAGGTGCAGGTGCCCGGTTACGGGGCGCTCGTCACCAACTGCGACCTGCCCCGCAGCAAGGTCAGTGGCCTGACGACCTGGAGCCACGCCCGCAAGACGGCCCACCTCGAGATCTCGGCCGGACTCGGCACGTCGATCTACGCTCCCGTCCGCTTCGCTTGCCGCCCCGAAGCCGTCATCATCACGTTGACAGCCTGACCACGGGCGAGTGACACGAGCAGGGTCGAACATGGGCTATTCTTGTCGAGTCGCTTCACGTGAGAACGTGAAGACATCGGGGTGTGGCGCAGCTTGGTAGCGCGCCTCGTTCGGGACGAGGAGGTCGTGGGTTCGAATCCCGCTACCCCGACACGAAAGTATGGCTCCACCTTTGGGTGGGGCCATACTTTTTCTGTGCTCATTGGTTCGCCCTTCGGGCGAGACGGAAATTGGCTCCACCCTTGGGTGGAGCCAATTTCTTTCTGTGCTTGTGGTTCGCCCTTCGGGCGACACGAAAGTATGGCTCCCCCTTTGGGTGGGGCCATACTTTTTCTGTGCTCAGTGGTTCGCCCTTCGGGCGAGACGGAAATTGGCTCCACTTTCGGGTGGAGCCAATTTCTTTTCCGTGCTTGTGGTTCGCCATCCGGGCGACACGGGCCGCGCGGGCGACGGGGGCGTGTGGGTGGCCCGGTCAGGCCAGGCGGCCACCGGACTCGGCGAGGTAGCAGGCACCACAGAGCGACTCGTACGTGACCTGCTGACCGTCGATGGCGACCTGGTCGCCGTCGAAGACGAACCGGTCGCCGACCGTGCGGGCCGTGAAGACGGCCTTGCGTCCACACCGGCAGATCGTCTTCAACTCTTCGAGCGAATGCGCCACCTCGAGCAAGCGTCGGCTGCCCGGGAACGCCACGGTGCGAAAATCGGTGCGGATGCCGTACGCCAACACCGGCACGTCGTCGAGGATCGCGATGCGCAACAGGTCGTCGATCTGACCCGGTGCCAAGAACTGCGCCTCGTCGACCAGCAGGCAGGCGAGGCTCGAACCCGTCTCGGCCCGCACGGCATCTCGCCGGGCCAGGAACACCGCCCGGACGTCGTCAGCGGGCGCGAAGGTCACGTCGGCCGGTCGCGTGACCCCCAGGCGCGACACGATGGCGTCGTCGCCCTTCGTGTCGACGCCGGGTTTGCCGAGCAACACCCGCTGCCCGCGCTCTTCGTAGTTGTAGGCGGCCTGCAGCAGAGCCGTGCTCTTGCCGCTGTTCATCGCGCCGTAGCGGAAGTAGAGCTTGGCCACTACTGCAGGTAACCGTCTTCGGCGGCCCGCCGGATCAACTCGGACTTCTTGCTGGCCGGCCGGTTGGCCTTCGCGTACTTCTCGCGAACGCGTCGCAAGAAGGTCTTGGCGGTCTCGTACTGCACGTTCATCTGCGCGGCGACCTCGTTCGTGCTGAGACCCGACACGTAGAGGCGGAACGCCTCGGCTTCGCCCGCGCTGAGCTTGGGACGCGCCTGGTTCGCGGCGCCGGCCGGCAGCGGACGCCAATCGCGTTGCGGCGAGTTGTCGCGAGCGACGCCCATGACCTGCCGGGCGGCGTCCATCACCTCGCGCATGGGCAGCGTCTTCGACAGGAACGCCGACGCACCGGCCTCGAGGGCCCGCTCGCGGGACTCTCGCGTGTCGAGGCTCGAGAGCACGACGACCTTCGCACCGGCCGCCCGGCAGGTGCGCACCCGCGCCTCGATCGACACGGGTTCTTTCAACTGGAAGTCGAGGAAGACGAGATCGGTCGGGAAGTTGTCGCTGTGCACGAGCTGCAGCCACGTGTGCGCCGTCAGGACGAGGTCGAAGTCGTAGGCGTTGACGTTGATCCAGCTGCTGAGACTGTCGAGCAACACCTCGTGGTCGTCGAGGATGGCGAGCCGGACGCGACGCGCGGGCGGCGAATCGGACCCCGGGCCCACGGTCGACCACGAGGGTGCTGCGACGGGCCTCCCGAAGCCCGGACGGTGCGACGAGCGATCGCTCGGCTCAGTGCTGGTCATATGAAAACCTTAGTGTCAGGAGGGAGGGCGACCGGTCGACCCGGAGGTCGCCCGAGACGAGGCGGAGCACGGTCAGGTACGGCATGAGCGACCGACGTGCCGCGGAGGCCGACGACCCGACGGCGAGCTGTATCGTGACGGCGACCCGCGCCTCCTGATCGTCGAGCCGCACCCGCATCGACCGGACGTCGACGACGGTCGGGTCGTCGACCGCGTCGACGAGGGCCCACAAGGCCGTCCGGTGCTCGTCTCCGAGCCGGTCGGCGAGACGGTCGGGGTCGACGACGTCCGTCTCGACACGACGGTCGACCGCCCGGAACCGGCTCGCGAGCCACGATCCGTCGGCATCGGCCACCAAGGAGGCGCGGAGCGAGTCGGCGATGCGGCGCGCCTCGTCCGCGTCCCCCGCCTCGACACGACCCGACTCGACCAGGCGGGCGAAGAGCGGGACGACCTCACGGTTCAGCCCGGTCACCCGGTCCTGCTGGACCGATCGAGCCAGGCCGAGGCGGAGCTCGTCGACCCGGTCGTGGCGTGACCCCGACGCGCGGACCACCCAGGCCTCGGCGTGGTCGACGAAGACCCTCGCGAAGGCGGCCGACGCCGCGGTGAGTGCCACCAGCGGCGTGACGGCGACGACGACGTACGTGGCCGCCGGCACGGGCGTCACGAACCCCGGGGCCTCGACGAGGGCGACCACCGAGATGACGACCCCCACGACCGAACCCCCGAGCACGATCTCGCGGGCCGCCCGGTACGGCGCCAGCCCCAGGATCAGCACCCCGGACGCGAGCCCGGCCCAGTCGTCCCGGACGAACGGATTCGAGCCCGCCGTCGAGAACCCCGACGCGACCGCCGCCGCCGAACAACAGACGACCAGGGCCCACGTCGCCGTTCGTGGGACGGGCGCCCGGAGGGGCCCGGAGGCGACGACGAGGACGACTCCCCCGGCCGCGACGGCAGCCAGCGCAGCAACCGCGGCCCCCAGGGACGAGACGTCGGACGACCGCACCAGGGTGGACACGAACGCCATCAGCCAGGCGGTGACGGCGGCGGCCACGGTCACGGGGCGGGCGGCCAGGGCCCCCAGCGGGTCGACCCGCTGCGCCGAGTTCTCGAGCGACCTCGAGCGGCCGGACGCGAACGGCCCGCCCTTCACGCGGCCACCCCGTCGCCGGCCGCGGGACCGTCGACCCGCATCGTCGAGCCATCGGCCGGATCAGCCGGGTCGGCCGCGGTAACTCTCGGATCGCCGGCCGGGACGACGGCGTCGCCCGACGGACGGGTGACGGGCACCCGCAGCAGGATCGAGGTGCCGCTGCCCGGAGCCGACCAGACCTGCACGTGACCGCCGACCCGGGCCAGTCGACCCTCGACCGAGCCGGCGAGACCGAGGCGGTCAGGTGCCACCGAGGCGGGGTCGAAGCCGACTCCGTCGTCGATGACCATGACCGTGAGGTCGCTGCCGTCGCCGAACACGACGAGTTCGGCCCGATCGACGCCGCTGTGTCGCCGCACGTTGGCCAGACACTGGCCGACGGCGAGACCGAGTGCCTCGGCGACGCAGGGCTCGAGCCGGGCGACCGACGAGGTGTCGCCCGTGATCGTGAGGTCGAGGCCGGACGATCGAGAACGGTCGACCTCGGCGTGCAGCGTGCTGGCCTGCCACGCGTCGAGCACCGCCGCCGTCTCGCTCGGCGGCGGGTCGCGGGGCGTGAGCCAGTCGCGCCCGACGAGCACCTCGAGATCGCCCGCGACGGCGGCCGCGATCACCGCCGGGAGTGGGCCCGGCCCGGTGGCGGAGACGGCCGCGAGATGACCGAGCACCGTGTCGTGCACCAGAGCGGCCGCCTGCTGCTCGATGTCGAGGCGGATGCGCTGCCGTTGCTGCTCGAGGGCGGCCCGGTGCACGCGGGCCTGGGCACGACGGGCCCGGCCGCGGGACGCCGCGGTGTGCCCCGTGACGACCGCCACCACGGCGAAGGCCACCAGGGTGGTCACGTCGAGCCGGAGGGACGCCCCGGTCTGACGGGTCGCCACCTGGGTCGCGAGCTCGCCGGCCAGATAGCCCGCCGCAGCCCAGAGCAACCCCCGACGCGGCCCCACGGCCGTGCTGCCGACCATCACCAGGGCGATCTTGGGCAGCGACAGCGAGAACGCGTCAGAAGCCTGGACCGCCGCCACCTGGGAGAACAACGTCACGGCGTACCAGTACGTCGCCGCGGAACCGACGATGAGGTACGCGAGGTGGGCCGTCGTGGAGCGGGCCCGCTCGACGACCACGAGCAGGACGAGCAGGGGCACGAGCGACACCAGCGCCGGCCAGAGCAGCAGGTCGGGGGTGACGGCCTGCTTGACCAGCAACAGGACGGCAGCGGCTGCGAGCACGGTGGCCGCGATGGCGTGGCAGGCGCGTGAGACCGAGTCACCGACGACCTGCGGAGCCAGGTGAGCCGGAAGGCCTAGCAGCATGCGGCCTCCTGTGTTTCTCGATCGGGACAGGAGAGATCATGGCAGAGTTCGGAAAGCCCTTGTACCCCGACATGTGGTCACATCGGTACCACGACCTCTGCCCCCCGGGACCGTTCGTCACCCGTCTCAGAACAACCGCGGGTGCGCCGCTCGGGCCCCGCCAGGAAGCTCGTGGGCGATGAGCGCGCGGGGGGCGGAGGACTCGTGGCCGAACCCTGCACGTGCCACGGCCCGGTCGACGTCGCCGTCGACGTCGACGTCGCCACGGGCGTCGTCGGTGCCGGCGCGAGAACCGTTCAACCCCATGAGCTTCAACGAGCGCTGGCTGTCGTCGAGGGCGGCCGAGCGCATCGAGCCCGTCGCCGGGTCGGTGCGGCCGCGGTCGAGGCCGTATTCGCGCAACAGCGGACGGAGGCGCGCCGCGAGCCAGGAGCGGTACCCGGTGGGTGCGTACGTGCCCTTCGAGTAGAGGGCGGAGTACTTCGCGACGAGCTCGGGGTGCTCTCGCTCGAGCCAGGCGAACCACCACTCTTTGACCCCGGGCTTGAGGTGCAGAGCGCTGTACATGACGCTCGAGGCGCCCGCGTCGCGCACCACATCGAGACCGAGA
>Ga0265798_10004420_pt1 | contig 19405 bp, 16 predicted proteins | sample P3T30metagenome_FD_192430 | JGI IMG/M metagenome (GOLD analysis project Ga0265798, IMG submission 192430) | Plant litter microbial communities from East Loma Ridge, Irvine, California - P3 T30 | ecosystem: Environmental > Terrestrial > Plant litter > Unclassified | place: USA: California... | reverse complement strand
GCTAATATATTAGCATTAATCATTTTTAATTTATAAATGACAAGTACAACTTTTTTCATTATCTTTATACCTATATTAGCTATTTTATTATTAGCGATTAATTTAATCTTAGCACCACATAATCCTTATCAAGAAAAGGATAGTGCTTTCGAATGTGGTTTCCACTCCTTTTTAGGGCAAAATAGAACACAGTTTAGTGTTTCATTTTTTATATTTGGGTTATTGTTCTTACTTTTCGACCTTGAAATTGTTTTAATTTATCCTTACGCTGTAAGTACAAACACTAACGATATTTATGGTTTAAGTATCATGTTAATTTTCTTTGTGCTATTAACATTAGGTTTTGTGTTTGAATTAGGTAAAGGTGCTCTTACTATAGAGAGTAGACAAACATCTTCCTATAGTACTGAAGATAATACTATACCTCATGCATTTATGGAGGGGCATGAAAGTATGCGTAAAACTAGCAGTGTTTTACCATACAATTGCTATATTATATTTCACATTTTTGCGGGTTGTTTGTTATATATACTTACTGTTTTATTAGGTATAGGTCCTGCACCATTATTAGACGCTATGCATTATTCAGTATCAATTTTAATGAACCTTTTTAATAATAACATACTTTGTGATGCCCCTAAGGGTTGAGCAATGTACTTCCCACAGGATAGTGCAAATTACTATCACACTTGCTTTGCATTGTTGGTTTGAGCTATTATTTTACCTATAGCTATAGAAATCCTTCATTTTTATAAGGATAATCTAAAAAGCAAGGGTAAGTTTATTTTAACTTTCCTATGGGTAAACCTTACTATAACTAATATCTATTTAGTTATGTATGCAGTACATTTAATTTTAGCCTTAGTTGGTACATTTGAGCATATTGTGTCTAATGAGCTTACCATCTTTTCTTTAAATCAGTATGCTCATGTTGGTGATGATTCACCAATATCCTTTGAAGATCCTAATTTGAATGTTTTATTATCTACTAACAATTCTTCTGGATCAGCTCCTATTCAAGACCCTTCTGGATCAGGTACAGTTCAAAACCCTTCTGGATCAGGTACAGTTCAAGACCCTTCTGGATCAGGTACAGTTCAAAACCCTTCTGGATCAGGTACAGTTCAAGACCCTTCTGGATCAGGTACAGTTCAAAACCCTTATGAATCAGCTCCTGATTCGGATGTGGATATGGATAGGAGTAGTAGTAGTAGTTCTGATACAGATAGTGCGTATGCTTCTTCTTCCGGTGAAGATCATAGAACATATCAAGAAATAGATGCTTCTAGGGCCAGACATGGGGAGTTGGCTGATCTTGAGGCTGAAAATGTGCATTTACATAGCGTTTTAGATGCACGGAGCGCTTTACTAACAGGACAGACTTTAACTCAAGAACAAGAAAATCTTATAAACGATAATAATCATACTTCTGATCAGATTGTAGAAAATATAATTGCAAATGAGGACCGTATTACGGAATTAATGAAGGAAATGGGTGAATATTCATCAGAATCTGGTGGAGAATCTGATGGAGAATCTAATGGAGAATCTAACAATGGGGGTAATAGTTAGTATTCTTCTATGAACATATCATTTTGTGCTTACACTATGTGACCCTTGCTCCCCTTCTATAAGTAAATTTTCTACGAGCAAGGTTATATTATCTGAAAATTAAAAGAATTATCTGTTCTTATTAATAGATCAGGAACATCCTATGGTACTTTCACCTAAATTTGTGCAATATTACAAAGTTCTATGCCTATTGTTGTAGAATCAGTATCCTTAGAGAAATTCTTATCTTTATATGGATTTTGTGCACATTCTGGTTTTTTAGCATAAGCAGTAGCTTTAATTTACTTAGGACAAAACCTTGAACCTATAACGCATGCTGTTTCTGAACCAATAATGCATACTGATACTGTCCACACCCGTTAAGGTGAAACTTAGAAATATTGATTTTAAAATATATAATCTATGCGGTTTAAGTAGATAATTAACTTGATATATTAAAATATACTTTATAACTAAATGTAATTTTAAAATCATTATTCTAAATTTAAAATGTTATATTTTCCAACAATTATATCTGTTCTTGAAGTATTGGCTGTTACTGTACCTGTTTTATTAACAGTAGCTTTTGTAACTATAGCTGAGAGAAAAACAATGGCTAGCATGCAAAGAAGACTTGGACCTAATGCAGTGGGTTGTCTAAAATGAAATCTTACACATAAAAGAACTTTTCATTCTTCTTGTGATGCTTTGAGTGAATTATACTGTAATAGAAAAGCCCCCGTTATTGAATTTTCGGATGATGTGCTTTTTACTTCTACTCATTTACTTAATCCATCTGTGATTCTATCTTTCTTTAAATCTTTAAAAGGTAAGGGGGGTATTTATATGTTTAGATACAAAAAAGACCGTAAAGTTTTTTATATAGGGAGAACTAAAGACTTCCACAAAAGATTTAAAGATCATTTGAGTTCTAACTTAAAAGATAGATTTCATAAATTTGCTAATTCAATTGGTTGAGATCCATTTGAATTTTCTATTATAGAGATATGTGATCTTAGCATCCAACAAGATAGAGAAGATTTTTACTTGCAAAAATACTTACCTTTATTAAATACTATCTTTAAAAGTAATTTTAGTGAAATACAATCTTATGACTCTTTATATGAGATATTAAGACTTAAACAGTCAAAATTTTATTCAGATAATAAAGACTTATACCTTTATGTTTATGAATATTGTAATAATCAAATTAGTACTAATAATCAAATATTTAGTAGCATAAGTGCGTCATCAAAAGAATATGGTATAGCTAGAGAAACAATTTGTGTTTATTTAAATACTTATGTACCCTACAAAAATCTCTTATTTTTAACTAATAAAATAGAATGTTTTGATTTAGCAGGAAAACTAGTTAGTGATGCTATGCAAGGACTAAATTTAAATCATAATATAGCTAAAAAAATATGAATGTATTTTATAGAATCAAAAGATACTGTTGTTAAAACAGAATTAGAGTCTAAAAGTGCAGTAGCTAAATTATTAGGTGTACAACATTTAGTTATAACGAATCATCTAGATAAACTAATAAAAGGAGGTATTAATGGTCATTATATATTTAATCATGAATTAAATGATTTAGAGCTAGAAAAACTAATTGAATTCTCATCGTTAAGAAAAACGAGAAATCGTACAGTATGAGCTTATAGTGCTATAACTTTAGAATTAATTACTGATTCATTTAATAGTATTCAAAAAGCAGCTGAATATTTTAATGTTGATTACAGATCTGTAGTTAGACACTTAGATACTGAATTAGCTACTAAAAAAGGCAATTATTTAGTATTATTTTTTAATGATAAATTGACTGATTTAAAGAGAAAAGAACTACTGAATAATTTAAAATTAGCAAAAAATGAGACTACTGAAATTTGAGTTTATAAAAAGTTAGATGATAAATTCATTCTAATGAATTCCAATGAAACTGGTTTTAGTTCAAAACATTTAGCAGCTAAAGAATTAAAATTAAGTCATAAAACAATTAGTAAATTTTTGAATACTCATAAAGACTATAAAGGTTTGTATTTTTACAGTATTAAATTGTAAGATAAAAAGTAAAGTGTAAGAAACTTTATTAGGCCCATCAGTGAAAGAGAACCTTTTGCTATAAACCATCAAATTGACGGGAACACCTTAAAGCTATTTCAACTAAATGTATTAGGTAACTAAATACATGGCCCAGGTAATGACTCGGGGTATAGTAAAATCGAAATAGATGTATGAAAAGAAATAGGCAACCCGCAGCCAAGTACCTATTATATTAGGTATGCAGTTCATCGACTAAACGGTGGTTGGCATAAAATTTTTTTAATTTTATGCTTAAGATATAGTCAGGCCCTGCTTGAGAAAGTACAGGGTATAAATATATATATTTATACCTGGAAATGGATAGTAACACTATTTAGGGAGAAATCCTCAATTCTTTACCTGTATTATGTATAATAAATGGTTAAATGAGGACATTCGTGATATGGTCTACTTCAAGCATTTGCCGATGCTCTTAAACTTTTATTAAAAGAGTATGTTTCTCCTACACAAGCCAATATAGTATTATTTTTCCTTGGTCCGATTATAACTTTAATCTTTTCACTGCTTGGATATGCTGTAATACCTTAGGACTATAGGGTAATATAGACAAATTCCGGGGAACCCCTAAAGCTTCTGGTACCAAACTTAAAACGAAAGTTTGAAAGTGGCTGAAGTAATTACTCAGGTAAGGTAATAAGCCAGATGATTCTGAACGAGGGACTAGTGATAGGAATGGGCAATCGCGGATCTAAATCAGTTGTAAGTTATTATTCTGCAATTGTAAAAGAGCAACGAGTAGACGTCTACAGGTATTTACAAGATCCACCAATAGGAGAATCCACCCTGGATGGGTGAATCTTTGTAATATATTTAAGATGTATTCTAATGAGCTTAGTAATAAGCTATTATAAAATTTTGTATATAAAATTTTTCTACAATTCACCATTAATTGGTTTTGATTCTTTAAATCTTAATACTCGTCGTTATTATTCTACATTAAGTAGTAATAAACATAATAAGGACGATCTACAAATCGATCCTTGATTTATTACAGGGTTTAGCGATGGCTCTAACTTAAGCTTAGTAGTATGGGGGTACTAATTTAACGTCTACAGTAGGTACTGGTAGATTTACAAAGCAAATTACACATATGATAAATTTACCTTCTTATCATTTCTCAGTTATGGTTGGATTAGTTTTATCAGGTGGCTGATTAACTATTCCACGTCCTGATAGAAAAAATGCTCGATTCTGCTTTTTACAGAGTTTAGATAAGGCTTATTATGTGTGATTTGTATTTAATATTTTATCTCACTATTGTTCAAGGTATCCTTATTTAAGAAAACGTAGTAGATTAGGAGTCCCTTCCTATGCATTAGAGTTCGTCACTCGTATTTTACCTTGTTTTACTGAATTACATTCTTTATTTATCTGGTCGAAAAATTATTCCAGAAAATATTTATGAACTATTAACTCCAGTTGCTCTAGCTCATCTCATTATGGGAGATGGTTCTGTTCAACGTCATGGTTTAATTATATGTACTGATTCTTACTCCATAGAAGATGTAGTACGATTGATTAATGTTCTTATAATAAAATACAGAGTAGAATGTACAATACGAGTCCCTAAAGAAAATCAATACCGTATATACATACGGGAAAGATCTATGCATTTGATAAGAGAAGTTGTAGAATTGCATATGTGTTCTACTATGTTATTTAAAATAAAACTTTAAATAAATATAAGGTTGTTTTTCTTGCAGTGTCTTAAAAAGTTCCTCTTATAAATTTGGTTGAGAAGTTCAACCAATTTTCCAAATTAAACTACATGTTAGAGATTATCCGATTTTATTAAGAATCCAACATAGTTTAGGTGGAATCGGTGTTGTAAGTAGTAACCAGTCTTCTTGTGCCTTTAGAGTCAAAAAATTCCGTGAGCTAATAGAATTAATAATATTTTTTGATAAATATCCTTTAATATCTCGAAAAAGAGGAGATTTTAAACAAATTCTATCTATTATTCAATTGAAAGAACATTTGACTTTACAAGGTTTACAATAGATTATTAATATAAAAGCAACCTTAAACTTTGGTTTATCAAAAGAATTACAATGAATGTTCCCCGAAACTGTTCCAGTTCCCCGTCCTTTAAGAGAAACCTGTGTAATACCACGTTCACTGTGAATGGCTGGGTTTACTTCTGCTGAAGGTAATTTTTCTGTTTCTTTAGACAAAGGTATCTTTAAATCTCTATTATTTAAAATTACTCAGCATGAAAAAGATGAGGTATTATTAACTGCAATTAAAGAATATTTTAACTGTGGATATTGTTATTTAAGAAAAAAATATATTTTAAAGTTACAAAATTTTCTGTCCTTAATGAAATAATTATACCTTTCTTTATTAAAAATCCGATATTAGGTGTTAAATCCCTAGATTTCAATGATTGATGCTTAGTTTCGGACATAGTAAATAAAAAAGAACATAAATTAGAAGAAGGTGTCTTAAAAATTATTGAAACTCAAAGGGGAATGAACAGGGGGAGAAGTAAGTAAAAATTTTTAAAGACTTTTTTTTGTATGGTCCTGGTTTAGTGCTACTAGATTATAATCTGGGTATATTATATATGTTAGCTATGTCTTCATTAGCTACATATGGAATTCTGCTGGCTGGATTATTTATTAGTCCCACACACCCGTGAGGGTGTTGTTGCAAATCGGGCGAATTTCGAGAAAGACTTACTTTAAGTCAACTCGAAGCGAAACATGTATTTATTTTCTTAGCACACCATAGGGTTATATTTTTCCTCCTCGGAGTGGGAAAATGGTGCATAAGAGTGTACTTTCCTATAAAGTCCTTAGTGTACTTTATAACAAAGTCCTTTTATTTTAAGCATGAACGTTCAACGACTAGTAGATGAGTATATAAGAAATACAATAATTCTACCACGAGCGCCCGAAGTCTTGTTTTATTTTTGATTTTTTTATCAAAACTATTATTTTCAAATAAAAGCTTACAATTGTTTATGGCCTGACTTTGTTTTTTACTTTTTTTATATATAGCGGAAATTAGTCCTGATTGTGATTATATTTATAGCAGTAGTGTTTTCTTGTCTTTTCAAACACGAACTAAATTAGACATAAGAAAATATTACACTACTCTTGTTACTGAGAATGACATTACCAAAGATTTACAAGCTTTACACTCAATATACATTAGAGAACTATACAAGGATAGAGAGGCTCCAGTTATACCTTTTGATCGTGATTTAATTTTAGCAACTTGTCACCATTGTTTAGACAAGAATAAAAAATCTGAGTTTTTAAAAGTGTGAGGACATAAAGGCTGTATTTACATCATAGAATATAAGTATAACCCTTTTATTTATTACATAGGTAGAACAACTATGTTTAAAAGAAGATTTAGTAATCATCTTTTAGCTAATTCTAATAGCAAACTACATGTCTTTTTGAAGCTAGTTGGTTGGGAACAATTTAACATTTCTATTTTAGAGGTTTGTTCTTCTGAAGAACAGGGAGCAAGAGAGAATTACTACCTTCAGAAATACTTACCTTTATTGAATACTACTTTTTCTTCGAAATTTACCGAATCTGCTATTTATTCCAGTTTAACTAGTAAATTAGCCGCTCTTAAATCTACTCCTGATTCTTATGTTTCTGGTCAACCTATCCCTGTTTATATGTATGAGGTATATGAAATATATATAGATGAAATATGTGTTAAATATAGTAGTATAACGGAAGCTAGCTGTAGTGAAAAGATTGCTAGAGGTACTTTAGGAATGTTTAGGGATACTAATGTACCGTTTAGAAATAAGCTATACTACTCGAAACCTATTATAGATTTTGAATTAACATTTAATTTATTTAAGACTGCATCTAGTGATCTAAATCTTAATAGTAATATAGCTAAACAGGTTTGAGTTTACAATGCCAAAACCCTAGAATTAATAAAAGGTAGCCCCTTCCCTTCTAAAACCCAAGCATCCGTTTCTGTAGGTATTAGTCGTAATGTAATAACCTATTTTATAGATACTTGGAAAGCAGAAGGAGTGAAAGGTACTTATTTATTTAGTAGACCACTTGAAGCTAAAGAAGTGAAAAATCTTATTGAATCTTCACATACACTAGTACTGGGTAATAAAATAAAAGTTTGAGCATATAATGCTAAAACACTTGAATTAGTTAATAATTCAGCGTTTTCTTGTTTACTTTCAGCTGCTAATCATTTCAAAGTTAATTATCGTACCATTACTAGGCATTTGGACACGAAATTAGCTAGTTCTCAAAATAAAATTCTTGTATATTTTTTACAAAAGAAATAGATTCAATTCTAAAAAGTGATCTCTTGAAAAACATAAATAGAGCTCACTATGCTCGTACGGAGATATGGGTGTATAGATTGGATGAGCACGGAGTTTTAAATTTAATACCCCATCAACCATTTAAAACTAAACGGGAAGCTATTCGTGTTCTCAAGATTCACATTACTGTATTGAATAAATATTTGGATTCTTCTAAAATATACAAAGGATTTCTTATCTTCAGTTCTCCACAAAATTCTGAGGATAAACTTGAATAGATAAAATATATATATTAAACGTAAAAACTTTGTCACAGTTCCATTCTTTTTTGTATATTTAGCATAGAAGGCTTATAACCTAACCTACTAGCTTAATTATGAAATATATACATAAACAAGACTATGAAATAGTCTGAGCCATCTTGTGAGAGATGGATGTAAGAGATAAAGAGCTTTTGCGTTAACAACACTGGATCAGCTAATTCTAAATATGCTTTTTTAGGGTCTTTAAGAAGTACAGCTCAATTAATTAGTTATGAATTAATTTTAAGTTCTGCTATACTTTTAGTAGTATTATTAGCAGGTAGCTTAGACATAACTGTTATTATAGAAGCTCAAAGAGCTATTTGATATGTAGTACCTTTATTTCCTATATTCCTTGTGTTTTTTATAGGATCTATAGCGGAAACAAACAGAGCTCCGTTCGATTTAGCAGAGGCTAGTTTTTACCTCTTGTAATTCTACTTATAATGATTTGGCCTCTTTAAATATCGCTATGTGCTGAAAACTTTTAAAGCTTTACATACGTTGACCATGCCAGTGTTATTGCCATGCTGTTTATGAAGTCATGTAAATATTGTCAAAGATGTTACAATAAACAATCAGCAGGAAACAAAAATAATTTTAATTATGAGTAGGATCCTCAGAGACTATACGCGATAATACAGTTATATAATTGTATATGATATAGCCCATAAATATACAAGAGTATATTTTTTAAATGAAATCCACCCAAATCCAATTTAAAAATACTTACAGCAAGAAACCTTATTTTAATTTTACATTACGTAGACCTTATTCTACCTCAAGTTCTCCTAAAGAAGATCATCCAATACCTGTATTAACCATAACGAATTTACAAGATAAAGATTGCATATTTTCTAAACGTGATCTCCTTTTAAGAAAAGGAGGTATATACAGTTTTTAAAACAAAGTTAATGGAAAACAATATATAGGTAGTGCAAAAGATTTATACTTAAGATTAAACGAACATTTATCAAATAGAAAATCAAATAGGGCTTTACAGACTGCTATCTCAAAATATGGTTTAGAGAACTTTAACTTTTGTATATAAGAATATTTTACTTATGAGAATAGGACTACTAGCTTTAAATTATTAACTGATTTAGAAAATATGTATATAAATAAATTTAAATTCAGCAATTTATATAATTTTTTAAAAAATGCTTCTAGCTCAGAAGGTTACAAGCATACAGATGCTGCTAAACAAAAAATGGTAGAAATATTTAAAGATAAAAGTAAGCATCCCTTCTGAGGAAAGCATCATGATGAAATATCTAAATCTTTCATTAGCAAACCTGGGTTATTAAATCCTATGTTTGGTAAGACACATTCTTTTAGTAGAAAAAACGAAAGACCTTATAAGAAGTAAAAAAGTTAAATATCCTAATGGTGTAGGTATCTATGACCTAGATAACAATTTGGTAAAAAGTTTTGATTATGCTTCAGATCTGGCTATTTATTTAAATGTATCTAAGGTCACTGTAAGTAAATATATAAATAAAGGGTTGGTTTTTCAAGGTAAATACTACTTAAAAGTTAACTCTTTTAACGAATAAGTAAAGTATTTACTGATACTCCACAGTACAGGAATCAGAACTAGTTAGTGGGTTTATGACAGAGCATTCAGCTGTTATTTTTGTATTTTTCTTTTTAGCTGAATATGCTAGTATTATTCTCATTTGTATTTTAAATAGTATTTTATTTTTAGGTGGTTATCTGTTTGACTTTAACTATTATCTATATCCTTACTTTTATTTAGTGCAATTTATTGCAGGGGATAGTTATATGTATCTAACAGAAAACGAAACTAATTTTAATGTAATTGACTTTGATAATTACAATTCATTAATAGGAACAACTATAAGTGGTGTGGTAATAGGGCTTAAAACTTGTATAATGATCTTTGTATTTATCTGGGCAAGAGCCTCATTCCCGCGTATACGTTATGACCAACTTATGTCTTATTGTTGAACTGTTTTATTACCAATAGTTATTGCATTTATTATACTAGTCCCATGTATATTATATAGCTTTGAGATAATGCCTGTAAATATACCTTTATTATAAATTAAAAACAAATTTATGTTAAAATATTGATATAATATTTTAAATTGAAATGTGTAATATTTTAAATATAATACAACAAAAAAAATTTTTTGCGTGTATAATTTAAAATAGTATAGCTTTTCTGTGTTTTTTTAAGTAACTTTTCTAATATTTTTTCTATATATTGTAAGTATTACATTAACATAGGTTCTATAATAGAAAAGAAACTAAAAACAATATAAAAATATAAAAATGAATATTATGGAAATATAATAATAAATATTATGCAAATATAAAAAGGAATATAATGCAAATATAAGCAATGCTCCTAACTACTACTTAAAAGTTTTATTCTACTAGCTCTTAAGTTTAAAATACTTTTTTGACTTTTGCTGTGTTAGTTAGGGCACAATAACTATACTGGTAGAGTATAAATTGTATAATATATCATTCCTTGGAATAATAGTATGTACAAATAAAAAGAGTTTGTTGATATAAATGAAGCTGTTTTAGATACAAGTACGATAATAACAAAATAGCTTAGTATAATAGTCATTACATGCCTGGCCATTATTGTTAAGTATACCTGTAATAACAGCTCTATTTTCTATACACCTACTAGTTCTATGCAGTTGAAAATCATTATCACCAGACAGATGCCTTCCAACAGATAATCGACACCTGCTGCGGTCTATTTTTTTTCAGCATAGGAGTAGTAACTTTATACTCTTATATATTTGATTTACTACTAGGTAAAAATATAACTAATATAGCTGTAGGCATTAAAGATATACACAATACTAAATAAATATATTGCTCTATAAAATGTGAAGAATCTACAGTTAGCATTAATTAATGACTGCTAACTCAACCCTTTAACCCAAAAGTACCATTTCTGGTCTTAGAATTAATAAGGGTATACTGTGTATTGGATTTAACGTAACCTCTTAGCATAGTAGATGATTTATTATTAAATGAGGAACGTATGTTTTTTAAGCTACCTGCATATCTATACTTAAATACAGCTCTCATAGCTGTTAAACGTCTTGTTAATCTACCTGATGCTTCAAATCTTACACCACTTACTACTTGTTGTTTTATAGTATTTATAATACTGTTTTTATTCATTGCTTCAATATTATCATCAAATGTCATAAGTGTGTGTAAATCAGGTATTCTTACCATTTGTAATATAGCTTTTCTTAAAACTCTTACTGCTTTATTTTTCCTATCTCTTAATTTTAGAGCTACTGCTGATGAAAAAACGTCACTATTTAAATGTATAGATCTTAATTCAACTAAGTTAATTTCTACCTTTTTGTTATATAATTTTTCAATTAAACTAATTAAACCTAAATTTCTTAAGTTTAGATTTAAGCTATTAAATTTAGATTTATTAAAATTAAGTAATTTTAATGAATTAAATAATATTTTTTGTAATCTAACTAATTTTTTTAAAAGTCTAATGTTATAAGTAGGTATATTACTTAACTTAAGGTATTTTCTTCTTAAATTTACTAGGAAGTATCTTATTAAGTTGTTATTTGTTTTAAAGAAAGCCATATTTCATTTTCTAAATATGAAAAAGTTATTCTTTAATAAAGCAGGTATTCTGTTTTTATGGTTTGGTACAAATCCTCTTTTTCCATCAGCAAATAGTTTTCTGTAACTTATATATTTTACAAGTACAAGAATTTTTAATATATACCACTCAATAGATAATTTTTGTTTATTATATATATGTAATGTAATAAAAAGTTTTGTGTTAGTGTGTTTTAGCTCAACTCTACTTGCATATATTTTGTTTGCTGAATAACGAATCTTGTTATCACGTCTACGTTTAAAAAGAATTTTTATTTTATCTTGTAGCATATTACAATAACTTCTAAGTAATTTATTTAATACAGCATCGTTACTTATTAAAGATTTAATGTAAGATTTATTGTAAGAGTATACACTACTAAATCATTCTTTATTAGAAGACGTATAAAAAATAATGTTATTATATTCATCTCTTTCAGAATTACTTTGTATTTTTTGATTTTTTTCTATAATATAGTTAGTACTTAATGGTTTATCATTAAAACTATTTTGTTTATTTTTCAATATGGTTAACATAGAATATTATTATGAATTATTGGTATAAATTAGGGGGGCGGGGAAAACAATGAAAGTTATAAGTTTAATTAATATTGTACATCCTTAATACATTTCTATGATTTTTTATGTTTATTATCGTTAAAATTAACCATTTTCCCTTTAAGATAGGAATGTAATTATGAAAAATAAGTTGAAAAAATAGGTGAATCGAACAATTAACCTCTCAGGTGTAAAGCGGATGCTTTCTCCTAGTCCCTGCTTATACTCTAGATAGAGTATTTTTAAGGCTTTATAATGTTTCTTCCATTTCATCTCCTTATTGTATACTTATCATTCGCAAAAAGTTAAAAAAAAAATAAGTGATTTGAACACTTAACCTGCCGCATATAAAACGGATGCTCTACCAATTGAGCTAATTTCTTTTTTTATGGGGGCTTTAATAATAATAGGTAAATCCTAAATGAATCTTCTCCCCCGATTGCTGTAGAAACATAAGTCTATCTTGCAATCTTCCAGCTATAAAAAACATTTATCTACTGGGATATGTTATACTGTTTTGCCGCATGTAATTTAAACACAAGGGAACTGTTTTCATAACATGTTTACTGTAAACAACTATTAAACGTTAAGATCCTCAATGATATATGGACACAAATAAGAATAATCATACAACATCAACAAAATGTTAATAAAGTATTCCGGCTTCTAACCCTAAATGATAATTATTTGTTAAATGATATGGTAGTACACGTCATAGACCAACAGGTAAAAATGCTGTACCTATCCCTTCTGACTTTTTTCATATATTATAATATATGAAAAAAGTCAGAGAAAAAAGTTCTAACCAAAAATATTGTTTAAAATTTCTATGATAGTTTCTAATAAACTAGGTAATACTTTATAACCCGAATAGTTTATTTAAAATTTCTATTATAGTTTCTAATAAACTAGGTAATACTTTATAACCCGAATAGTTATGATTATCTTCTTTGTTTAAAGTATTATCTGATTGATGCAAACTTGAATTAGATAGATCTCTTAGAGAATTAGTAGATGATTCATCATTAGCATAATTTTTAGCTTCAGATAATTCTTTTATTTTTTCATTCCTAGATTCTACAAGAGCTTTATTTAACTCTGGTAAATCGCTTACATTAGGAGTTTTCCCTTCAAAAAATTCTTTAACATGAGGATCCTTTCTTAGATCATTTAAGTGTGAATTTTTCTCTTTTTCAGAATAAGGAAGTTTTTCATCTAAAATCATAGCATCATTTGAATTTCTCATTAGTTTTTCAATATGTTGTATTTCTTCTTCTAATTCAAAACTTTCCTCCTCCTCGTTGGCTCCATCATTGTTATCAGTACCACCATTATCACCATCATCGTTGCTACACCCTTCGGTTTTATATATTATATCCGAATGAGTACTAGTAGAAGTATTGGCATAAATTATACAAGTATGTATCTTAAGATCCTCAATAGTATATGGACACAAATAGAAATAGTCATACAACATCAACAAAATGTCAATACAGAATACCAGCTTCTAATCCTAAATGATGGTTATTTGTTAAATGATATGCTAATACACGTCATAGACCAACAGCTAAAAATGCTGTACCTATCATTACATGTACAATAATTGTTATCGTAAGGGCTCTTTATCCCTTACATCCCTTTCTTTCAAAAGGGTTCAGACTATGTCATCAATCAATAAATGATTGCAGGGTTTTCGTGGTAGGCTTATTGTAAATAAAGTACTCACCTACTAGTCGTTGAACCTTCATATATTCCTTTTAATTTTATTTAATATATGCTTGGCTGCATATTGTCCTACATAAACACATATGAATGGTGAAGTAGGAGTTCCATGCAATTTACCCCGTTTTCTGTCAACTCTATTAAATAACGGTATCAAACTTAATCGTGTATATTTTATAGGGAATTCCTGACATTAAACAAATTTTAATAGTTTTACTAGGTATGTTAAGATTTAAGCTACAATCAGATATACTAGTAAAATATTGTACCTTACCATTAGTATCTTCTACTTTTATTTTAAAAAATTTCGACACTAATTTATCAGTACCTCTTAAAAATATAATTCCCTCTTTTATTTCATAAGGACTTGGCAAGGACAATAGATAATTTAACCTTTGCTCAATTAACGCTTTATTTTGATCATAGTTTGTAAGAAAATAAGGATTTAATCTAAAATTCTTCATATTAGATTTAAGGAGATTAATTAATTCTTTACCTTCATCTAATGTATGGTACCCATAATAAGTAATTTTAACTATTGTAGATCAAACTTCAAAATCTAAAGATTTTTTAGTCAACATACCATTAGAAAAAGTAGGTATTATTCTGTTCATTAAAATATTAATATTATTTATTTCTAATATAACAGAACCTGCTGATCTTCTATCCGATGTATATAAATTACCATGCTTTAAGTAATTTAAAATACTTTTAAATAATTCTAATTCTTTTATATGATTTTCATATTTTATTTTTGGTTTTAGTTTATTTGAACTAAAAGTCGCATCTCCTTCTGTGAATCCTATTAATCAGTACTTACCTATTATCATATTTTCTCTAGCTTTAGAATTTTGATTTATGAGTATCATATCACGATAGTATTGTAAGATATCTATTTTACCTTTAAAAGTTAAATGCTTTTTATCTATTAATAAATGAACTGCTTTTTTAAAATTCAAAAATTGAAAAAATTTAGAACTCTTTAACTCTACATTATTAAATATAGGTACTATTACATTTACTAGTGATTTTTGATCATTTACAAAATAATTACATTTATTTCCTGATTTAGAAATACTTCCACAATTTAATCTGTTTCTAATATGTTCTAAAACAGATAAATCATTTATATGCAGAGTTATTTGGTAAGTTAAATTTAAACTATTATATCTGTTATCTTGTAAACCTTTTAAACTAATATTAAAATTTCCTTCCGCGTCGGTAAATCCCACTAATCAATCAATAAAATTCTTATCTAAATGAATTAATTTTTTATTTGATTCTAAAGTAAGAACTGAATTGTTTTTTACACTAAATTGATTACCTAACGACATAAAAGAATTGGTAGGGACTGCTGTAATTAATCCGTGGACAAATTTGTTATCATAAGAGCTCTTTATCTCTTATATCCATTCTTTATCAGAATGGTTCAGACTATGTCTTCATTTATAAAGTATTATTTTTTATAAAGTATTATTTTTTATAAAGTATTATTTTTTATAAATGTGGGGTGTTCGTGGTAGAATTATTGTAAATAAAGTACTCATCTACTAGTCGTTGAGGCTTCATGTATCCCTTAAAATAAAGATTATTGCTTTTGTAACTTTTTTTTAAAAATTTATTAAATACATGCTTCGCCGCACATTGTCCATATTATCTTATGGCAGCGCCTTATAATAATGATGGAGTTTCATGCTATTTACCCCATTTTCTATTTTAATTAATAAATTAATGAAAATTTATCTATATCTATTCATATTTCTTTTTATTTTTAAAATTTCTTTTAATGTAGCACTATGTTCATCGTACTTGTTAATTTCTCCTACGATATTAACTACTTTTTTGAAATAATAGAAATCTAGTAATTTATTTCCTCTTAAAGAGTATTTTTCAAAAAAAGGTATTATTTTATTAGTAATATCATATAATTTATAGACTACATAACTAGATTGACGAGGTCTAGTTTTCACAGTTTCTACTAAACCACAATTTAAATAAATTACCAAATTTTCTAGTAAATCTATATCACGTATATGTTGTGCTATATAAAAATACGGACTTACTCTATAACCTGAATGGGTCTTGGATGTTTTTACATAAAAACAACCTTCACCGTCAACAAACCCCGCTACTCAAAATGGATTAAAATCTTTGGTAGATAATATTAGGTTTCTTGCCGCAGGTATAATATCGGGAAACATATCTAATAATGACTTTGATAAACCTTTACTTATAGAGGCTTTGTAAGATAATATTTTGTTTAAACCTTTTTCAGTTTTATGTTGACCATTGTAAAGTATATCTACTACTGAAGAAAACATACGGAAATCTTCTCTCTTTTGTGTTAATAGATTATATTTGTTAAAATGAGGTATTATTACATCTTTTAGTGCTTTAATGGATTGAACCGAATATATTACGCTAGGATTACCATTTTTAACTCTTTTTATGATAGTACCTACTGTGAAAAAAGCATTTATTTTTTTAAGTAAATCAAAATCTTTTTCATGTAGTTCTATAGCAAAAATTGGTGCTATACGTAAAGATTTAAACCTTTTTTCATCTTTAGCTATTCTAACAGAAAAGCTAGATTCAGCATCACAAAATCCTGTTATTCAATTAGGATTTAAATTACTAGTAGAATTTATGGAGTTAGAGCTCTTATCTTGAGATTTAACCGTTGAATAGTTAGATATTTTAATTTTCAAATATATGTTTTTTAAAATAGGGGCTAGAATTAACCCAGTTCCAAAGTAAAAACATGATCCAAAAGCTCCATCTGAAATAGTGAATGATGATACTGAATATTCAACACCTTGTAGTGCTGTAAATATAGTTGCTAATATGATAGTATATAATAGACCATATAAAGCTTTACTTCTTTTTCCGTTAATTAAAAAATGATGTGCATATGTAACAGTAAACCCTGAAGCCAATAAAAGCACTGTATTTATTAATGGTAGTTCAAAAGGATCAATAGCTTCTATTCCCATAGGAGGTCACATAGCACCTAACTCTACTGCAGGTGATAGAGCACTATGGAAGAATGTTCAGAATATAGCTAAGAAAAATAAAGCTTCAGATACTATAAATAAACCAACACCCAGATTTAACCCTCTTTGGACAGCAAGAGTGTGATTACCTAAGTATGTACCCTCTGCTATTACATCTCTTCATCAGAATGACATAGCTAATATTAATGATGTTAAACTCATCATTAAATTGTATTCTGCATAAGCAAACCCATGGAATGATAAAACTGCAGATGTAGTAAGTGTTAGTAAGCTAATGGATGTATATAAAGGTCATGGAGAAGGAGATACTAAATGAAAAGGATGTGCTTGAAAATTACTTCTGTTTAAATTTAACATGATATTTAAGAATAAGTTCATAATACGCCTTTTTTTAAAATCACAACCAAAACATTCAGCATAGCTCTTATACTCCTTACTTATTTCTTTTTAATATATCTATCTCTATACCTAACACCTTTAAATTTTTGTTTAAAAAAGTTTATTTTTTTAGTTTCTTTTTTTTTTTATGGAAAAAAAAATAAACAAAGAGGAAAAGAAACAAAGATAAACAAACAGGAAAAAAAACAAACATAAACAAAAAGGAAAAGAAACAAAGATAAACAAAAAGGAAAACAAGCAAACATAAACAAAAAGGAAAACAAGCAAACATAAACAAAAAGGAAAACAAGCAAACATAAACAAAAAGGAAAGACATAAAATCATATTTTGAATTTTTACCTTTTAACAATAAAAAATACAAATATCACTATTACTACTAAAATATAATAACACTGTAACAATAGAAAAATAAATATTAAAATATATAGTCAGATAATCTTTGTTCAAGTAATGATTATAAATATTAATCGCCGTGTTATACCATTTATACATAAGTTTAGCTAAATTAACCATTAAAAATAAAGTAAAGAATAGTCTTAAATCTATATAAAACCACATATCTAAAATAGGTAATATATTTAAATGTATAATTAATACTAAAATAGTTGAAACTATAAAGGATAATATACGTACTACCGGTATAAGATTGAACCCAATAAACCCTAAAGGAAAGTTTAAATTATTATCTACATCTGAATATTTTATACGTTTCTTACTTCTAGATTGAGAATTGTTGGATGATTGACTCTTATCCGAGCTGTAAAAAGAAGAATAAGACTCTGTATCTGAACGATCTTCAAGATTGAATTGCTCAGAGGGATTTATCCCTTTTTCTATTAAGTTTTTTTCCATTTTATCTTTTAGAAGTTTAAATTTATTAGATTGCTTCAAATACTCAGATAATAATGTAAGATCTTTCTCACTTTTAACCGTTTCTTTATCCAGTTTGATTTTTAGGTTATTATAAAGTTTCGCATAGGCTAAAAAGCTATCTTTGGATGTCTTTCAATCTTGGATATAAATAGCTAATTTATCCATATCAAATCCTACAGGAGAATCTTCCTTACTCCAGCTACGTTTAGAAGACTCTCCTTTTTTTTCTTGTAATGAGAGTGCAATAGCTTTCCTAGTATCTTCCTCATACTCTGAATCGGTCTCAGACTTAGGTGGTGATTCAGGTTTTTCTTCTTCAGAAAGATCTATTGCTTTACCTTTTCCTTTCCCCGTGTAAAACCCAGATGTTTTTAATTCACCATTCACGATGAGAGATAACATAGGTTCTGAAATATATTTTGTTAATCCCAAACCTGGTCATGTAAAAAAAATATCTCGGTAAAATGAAGTTAGCAATAAGATAACGCTAGTTATTAAAAAAATAACGCTAGTTATTAAAAAGATAAATAGGTGGAAAAAATTTCTAGTAGCTATAGTATGGAATAACCCACCGAATATTCCTATACCTTTTGCTAAAAATAAAAGAGATAAATTATCATAAGCTATAAAAGCTGATATTAGTAAGATTGTAATCGTTGTTCTAGAGTACATGATAGATTTGTCTCGTCTTGATGTAAAAGCATTAGATAAAAGTAATAATAATAATGAGTTTAGTAACATATCAGAATAGAGAGATTCGAACTCCCCTTTTACATCCTACAGGAAGTAACTATTTTCCTTACATTATTCTGAGAAAAATTGTATAGAGGGAAGCCTTTAAAATGAATCGAACATTTATCAGAATATTAACAGTATTCCGCTCTACCATTGAGCTATAAAGGCGATTAAATAATGTTATTAGAGGTATCACTACACAAAATATTTATACAAATCCCTTGCGCCCTTATGAGAATGATTAAAAGTCATAC
>Ga0265798_10004419_pt1 | contig 19406 bp, 17 predicted proteins | sample P3T30metagenome_FD_192430 | JGI IMG/M metagenome (GOLD analysis project Ga0265798, IMG submission 192430) | Plant litter microbial communities from East Loma Ridge, Irvine, California - P3 T30 | ecosystem: Environmental > Terrestrial > Plant litter > Unclassified | place: USA: California... | reverse complement strand
GAGGAATGGGTGCGTACCTTCGATATCAACATCACGGCGATGTTTCGTATCTGCAAGGCAGCAGTGCCGCATATGCCGTCGGGTGGTTCGATCATCAACACCAGCTCGGTCAACTCGGACATGCCCAAGCCGACCCTGCTGCCCTACGCGACCACCAAGGGCGCGATTGCCAACTTCACCGCGGGCCTGGCGCAGTTGCTGGGCAAGAAAAACATTCGCGTGAACAGCGTGGCACCGGGCCCGATCTGGACGCCATTGATTCCGGCGACGATGCCGCCGGACGCAGTGAAGACCTTTGGCGAAGAAACCCCGCTGGGTCGCCCGGGGCAGCCGGTGGAGGTGTCGCCTATCTATGTGTTGCTCGGGTCTGATGAGAGCAGCTATATCTCTGGTTCGCGCTATGCGGTGACAGGGGGCAAGCCTATTCTGTAATGCTGCGCCCGGTTGGCGGTCCTTGTTTTGTCCGCTCGGGCCTCTTCGCGGGCAGAGCCCGCTCCCACATACTCCCAAGTCCACCCGGGACCCTTGTGGGAGCGGGGCGGGCGGCGAGCCCTCTGCCCGCGAAGAGGCGCTCCAGCCGTACATAAAGATCAAACCACATGAGCGACCTGCAGCTGCGTCAACGCCTGCACCTTCAACGTCGCCAACACAGGATCACGCCGATCCCTCGGCCGTGTCAGCCCAACCTCGATATCACTGCCAATACCAGTAGCCCGATGCCCCATCACCAACACCCGATCACTCAGATATAGCGCTTCATCCACGTCATGAGTCACCAGCAACAACGCGATGTCATGGCGCTCAGCCAAGTCCAGCAACAAATCCTGCAGCTTCATTCGGGTGAATGCATCCACGGCACTGAACGGCTCGTCCAGCAGCAACACCTTGGGCCTGGAATAAAGCCCACGGGCGATCGCCACCCGCTGCGCCATGCCGCCAGACAATGCCTTGGGCAGCGCCTTGGCAAACCCGCCCAGTCCCACTTCGTCTATCAGCTGCCGCACCCAGGCCTGGTCATAATGCCCATCATCGTGAAAGCCGATGTTGCGCTCTACATTCAGCCAAGGCATCAGCCGCGGTTCCTGGAACACGAACGCTACGGAGTCGCCCGCGCTGTCGAGCTCACCGGTGTAGTCCCGATCGAGCCCTGCGGCGATGCGCAGCAGCGTACTTTTGCCGCAACCACTGGGCCCCAGCAGGCTGACCCGCTCACCGGGTTGCAACTGCAGTTCCAGGTCCTTGAGCACCACCGTGTCGCCGAATGCCTTGCGCCGGACACGGAGGCTCAACAGGGCATCGTTCATGAGCGGTTCCCCGAGGCTTCACCGGTGAATGCATCGCGCCAGCTGACGCAGCGTCGCTCGAGGGCCGCAAGCAGGCCATCGCTGAGCTTGCCGAGCACCGCCAGGGCGAGGATCGCTGCCAGAACGATATCCGGTCGCGAGGTTTCGCGTCCGTCGCTGAGCAGGTAACCCAGGCCTTTGGTCGCGGCAATCAATTCGGCGGCGACCAGAAACATCCAGGCCATGCTCAGGCCGCTGCGCAGGCCGGTGAACAATCCCGGCATGGCTGCCGGCAACAGGATACGCACGGTCAGTCGGCGGGCGTTGAAACCATACATCTGGCCGACCTCGACCAGCTTGCGGTCGATGTTGCGAATGGCGGCAACGCCGTTGACGTACACCGGAAAAAACGCACCGATGGCAATAAGCACGATCTTGGACGTCTCGTCGATGCCCAGCCACAGCAGCAACAAGGGCACCCAGGCCAGGCTCGGTATGGCGCGCAGACCCGCGAAGGTCGGCTCCAGATAGGCTTCGGCTTCTCGGCTCAGGCCCACCCACGCGGCAAATACCAGGGCCAGTGACGCACCGATGACGAAACCTGCCAGCACGCGGCCTACGCTGGCGAGCACGTGCTTGCCCAGCGCGCCCTGCGCCAGTTCGGCGAGCGTCAGTGCCACATCGCTGGGCGCCGGCATCTGGTAGGCGGGAATCCAGCCGGCCCGCACCACGACTTCCAGCACTGCGACGATCATGCAGGGCAGCAGCCAGCCCTTGGCGCCGCGTCGCCAGGCCGTCGATACACGCCCAGGGGACGATGCGGCGCCCCTGGGCAGGGCTTTTTCCGAAGTGCTCATGAATTCATGGCTTCCCGATGACGTCAGCGCTGAAGCGCGGCTCGATCAGGCGATCGACCACCTCGTTGACGTCCACGCCTTTGCGCACCAGGCCTTCGGCGGTCAGGATCGGTGCCGCAGCCTTGAGCGCCTCGACCTGCTTGGGGCCTGGCTGTGCATCGCTGAAGTCGGTACGCGACAGCTGCAGCTTGGCCACATCCAGCGGCAAGCCGGATTCCTTGGCCAGCAGCGCTGCCAGATCGTCGGGATGCTCCCGCGCCCAGGTACGTGCCTGCTCGTAGGCCTTGATGACCTGCTCGACGGTGTCGGCGTGTTCTGCCGCGAATGTTTCGGTGACGCTGATCACCCCGTAGCTGTTGAACTCGATGTTGCGATACAGCAACTGTGAGCCAGCCTGCAATTGGCTGGCCGCCAGCAACGGGTCGAGCCCGGCCCAGGCGTCGACATCGCCACGTTCCAGAGCAACGCGGCCGTCGGCATGCTGCAGGTGGACCAGCTCCACATCATCCTTGCTCAGCCCAGCCTGCTGCAGGCTGCGCAAGGTGAACAGAAAAGGGTCGGTGCCTTTGGTGGCGGCGATCTTCTTGCCCTTGAGATCGGCCACGCTCTTGATCGTCGAGTCCTTGCGCACGGCCAAGGCCGTCCATTCCGGGCGGCTGGCGATGTACACAGTCTTGATCGGGCTGCCATTGGCGCGGCTCAGCACCGCCGCAAGGCCGGCGGTCGATGCGAAGTCGATACTGCCGCCGTTGAGGTATTCCAGGGAACGATTGCTGCCTTGGCTGAGCACCCAGTCGACCTTGGTACCGGGCAGGGCTTTCTCCAGCCAGCCGAAATGTCGCAGCACCAGGCTGGTGGGCGAGTAGTAGGCGTAGTCCAGGCGAACCTCGGCGGGCGCTGCGGCCTGGGCGGTGCTGCCGAGGGCGGCCAGCAGCACGGCGGCAGCCAGCAGGGGTTTGGACAGGCGTGAGAACAGGGTCATGACGATCATTCCTTGGCAGGGGAGAGCCGGCTGGCACGCCGGACCCCAAGCCTAAATGATCTAAAAAACCAACTGTAAATACCTTTTGGATCTTAGCTTAGACTGCCGGCCAGTCGCTCGCGGGTCACTGACCCTCAGCGATTGACGGTCTTGGCCGGCAGTGCCAGAACCAGCAGGCAACTGAGCAGCAGGCAGGCGGCGAAGATCCACAGGGCAATCTGCGGGCTGTGGAAGCGATCCATCACCACACCCATCAGGGAATTGCTGACCAGACCGGCAATGTTGGCCAGCGAACAGGCCAGGGCGAAACCGGTGGCGGCTGCGGTGCCCTTGAGAAAGGTCGCCGGCAGGCTGAAGAACACCGGCACTGCGCCAATGATGGCCAGCGAAGCCACCGAGAACAGCAGGACCGTGATTGCCACGTTCTGGGTGAAGAAGGTGCTGAGAAACATCGCTGCGGCGCCGACGATGAAAGGCACGATGATGTGCCAGCGCCGCTCGCGGTATCGGTCCGAACTGGCGCCGATGGCCAGCATGCCGATCAGCCCGGCAAGGCTGGGAATGGCGACCAGCAGGCCGATGTCGCCGGCATTCGCCACCCCGGCATTGCGAATGAACGTGGGCAGCCAGAACCCCATGGCGTAGGCGCTCAGCAGAATCGAGAAATCGATGCCGCCGAGCATCCACACCTTGATGTCGAAAAAGCCTGCACGAAACGAGTGGCCGCCGCGGTTTTCGCTCTCGTCCCTGGCCAGCACCGCCTGCAGTTGGTGTTTCTCGCGCCCGCTCAGCCATGTTGCATCGCCAATGCCATTGGGCAGGATGGCCAGGCAGAGCACGCCCAGTATCACAGTGGGAATGGCTTCGAGGAGGAACAGCCACTGCCAGTTATGCAGGCCGCCGACACCGTCGAAGCTGCCCATGATCCAGCCGGAAAGGGGGCCGCCGATCAGGCTCGACAACGGCAGGCCGATCATGAACAGGGCGATGATGCGGCTGCGTCGGTACGACGGGAACCATTGGCTCAGGTAGAACAGCACGCCCGGCAGAAACCCGGCTTCGGCGGCGCCCAGCAGAAACCGCAGAAGGTAGAAATGCCATTGGCTGGTGACGAACATGGTCAGCCCGGAGAGCACGCCCCAACTGATCATGATGCGCGCGATCCACAGGCGCGCGCCGACCTTCTGCAGCACCAGGTTGCTCGGCACCTCGAACAGGATGTAGCCGACGAAGAACAGGCCTGCGCCCAGTCCGTAGGCGGTTTCGCTCATGTGCAGGGTGTCGAGCATCTGCAGTTTGGCGAAGCCCACGTTGATGCGGTCGAGGTACGAGGCCAGGTAGCAGAAGCACAGGAACGGGATCAACCGCCAGACGATCTTGCGGTACGTTTCGGCGCTCGCGTGCTCGGGCAGGCCGGAGATGGATGACATGCAAGAACTCCTGAAGCATTGAGAAAGTCGGGATGTATCCCGTAGGAGCGGTCCATGCCGCGAACGCCGCACTGCTCGGTGCGTGGCGATGATAATCGTTGCGCTCGATGCATGCAGCATGGGTGCCAGCCTGGGGGGCAAATAATCGCGTAGACTGCCGGCGTCGGCGAGCAGGTTCGCGCCGCGTCGCTTTCATCCACACGCTCGATCCGGCCATACGCCGGACGGCATCGGTCCGGGCAAGGCGGAGCATCTTCTTCTATGGCGCAGGGCATTTTTTTCTTTGTAGTCGGCCCAAGCGGAGCGGGGAAGGACTCGCTCATCGAAGGCGCCCGCGCCCGACTGGGCGGCAGCGGTCGGTACCTGTTCGCCCGGCGCACCATCACCCGCCCAAGCGGCGCACCCGGCGAAGACCACACGGGAGTGACTGCCGAGCAGTTCCAGGCCAGCGTTGCGGCCGGCGAGTTCCTGCTCAGCTGGCATGCCCACGGCCTGAGCTATGGCTTGTCTGCCGATCTGCTGCAGGTGTTGGAGGCGGGTGGCCACGTCATCGCCAACGGCTCGCGCAGGATGATCCGCGAGGCCGCGGCGCGTGTGCCGCATCTGGTGGTGATCGAGGTCACTGCCGCGCCAGAGGTGCTTGCCGCGCGCATTCTGGGACGCGGGCGGGAGACCGCCGAGCAGGCCAGTGCGCGGGTGCTGCGTCAAGTGGACATGCTGCCGGCGGACATCGAAACCCTGCGCGTCGACAACGACGGCACACTGGCCGCTGGCATCGAAGGTTTCATCGATGCCGTGCAGAGCGTCGCCCGACGTCACGCCGGGCTGCCGACCAGCCATCCACTGCTGGCGCGCAAGGTCCAGGGCCACGCGCTGGACGAAACGCAGTACGAATCGTTGTTGCGCGACATCATAGAGGGTCACTATACGGACAGCGAGATCGGCGCGTTCCTGGTGAGTGCCAGCCAGCACCTGTCGGATGCCGAGGTGATGGCCTTGGCCAGGGTGCGCACGCGATTTTCACCGATCATGCGCTGGGACCGGCCCATGGTGGTCGACAAGCACTCGATGGGCGGCGTCCCCGGTAGCCGGATTACCCTGATCGTGGTGCCGATCGTTGCGGCGCATGGGCTGGCCATGCCCAAGACCTCGTCGCGAGCGATCACCTCGGCGGCCGGCACGGCCGACGCCATGGAAGTCCTCGCCGAAGTGGAACTGACGCCTGCGCAAGTGCGTCAGTGCGTGGCCCACACCGGCGCCTGCATTGCCTGGAACGGTCGCCTCAACCATTCACATCTCGATGAGGTGATGAATACCATCACACGCCCGCTGCGCATCGACTCCACACGTTGGGCCGTGGCCTCCATTCTGTCCAAGAAACTGACTGCCGGTTCGACCCATGTCATCGTCGATCTGCCGTTCGGCCCGCGTACCAAGCTTGCAAGCCGCGAGCAGGCGCAGGCATTGGGCGAGCTGTTCGAGCAGGTCGGTGCGTTGCTGGGCCTGACCGTGGTGGCGCTCGTCACCGATGGATCGCGGCCGGTGGGGCGCGGTATCGGGCCGGCGCTCGAAGTGCGCGATGTACGCTGGGTGCTTGAAGGCGCTGTGCAGGCACCGGCCGACCTGCGCGAGAAAGCCTTGGTGTTTGCCGCGCAGATTCTGGCCTGGGACCCGCAGGTCGGCAGCGTCGCCGCGGGTCGGCGATGCGCCGAGCAGCTGTTGGACGAAGGCTGCGCCCTTGCTGCATTCGAGCGCATGATCGACGCCCAGGGGCGCAGGGTGCCGGTGATGCCCAGCGCGCTGACCTGCGCCGTCCGTGCACCCTGCGCAGGCCACGTGGCCCAGTTCGACGGCTGGCGCCTGGCGGAAATCGCACGGTGCGCCGGAGCGCCCCGGCACAAGGGCGCCGGCATCGACCTGAAGGTAGACAAGGGCACACCAGTGGCGCCGGGCGATGTGCTCTACGTTATCCATGGCGCGAGCACTGACAGTCTGGAATGTGCGGCTCGGCTTGCCCATGCCTGCAGCGGAATCGAACTTGCGACCCCGCGCTGATCGCCGTTGCGGCGGCCGCGCCAGGCGGGCGGGTTACCGTTCGTCGGCGCAACCTCGACAAATGGAATTCGCAGGCTTTTCCGCTCTCCTAACCTGAGTGTGGGAGTCGCCATCGCGGCGGTTACTTTCCTCAATCAATTCAAGTACACAGAAGGATTTGGCAATGACTGATTCGCCGCGCATCGACGGCGCTTCCAAGGGAGCGAACCTGGTTCTGGTGGTGGAAGACGAAGCCGTGATTCGCGAATTCGTCTGCGAGCTGCTGACCGACGAGGGTTGGAAGACCGAGGGTGTCGAATCTGCGGATCATGCCCTCGCGTTTCTGAACCAGCATTCCAACGAAGTGGGTTTGTTGCTGACCGACATCCTGATGCCGGGCAGCATGAACGGCGCAGGCCTGGCCAACTATTCGGCACAGACCTGGCCCGAGATTCCGATCATGATCATGTCGGGGCACGAAACACCGGAAAGCTCCGGCGTGACCATTCCCGTCAGCTTCGTGCGCAAGCCTTGGACCCTGGGCCAGTTGCTCGACGGTGTCGAGAAGGCCCTGGCCACCGTGCCGCGCGCTGTCAGCTAGGACAAGCGCCGCTGCCCTGCACCCATTGGCGAGCAGTCGTCGCGATCTGCTTCGCCAATTGATCGATCACGCGCTGGTGTGCCACCACCAGGCTGCTCAAGTCCACTCCCGCCGTTTCACGGATCTGACTCGCACAGGTCAGGGTACGGCGCGGCTGCGCACCCCCGCGCAGGCCCAGGCTCCACACCACGTCGACCAGTGCATATTGCCCCGGCAGCGAGTCGAAGCGCCGCACGTCGGTCTGCAACGACAGCACCGGGCGCTGCGCGTCCTTGGGTAGCCCGGCCAGGTCTCGCGTGCCCAGCTGGCGTTCGAGGCGATCGGTCAGGGCATCGTGAAACTCATCGGCCAACGGCGCGCTCCAACGATCGTTTTCCAGAATGGCGAGGTTGCCCTGGTTCTGCCGCACCACCAGTTGTGGCTGATCGACCTGCACCGGCATCCGCACGCCCAGCATCTCGAATTGGAACGACGGCGCGGCCAGGCGGGCCGGGGTGCTCGGCGCGGTGTCCTGCAACGTGTAGTAGTGGGTGACCGGCGAGCTGCAGGCACTCAGGCCCAGGCTTGCGGCCAGCATCAGGGTGCGTTTGATCATGGTTGAGCTTCCGGTTGGATTTCACGTGAAGTATTGCTCGGGCTGCGGAAGGCGTCCGGCTCGCCCTGTTTGGTGCGGCCACGGATCAGCGCTTCCGGGTTGCGGCTGAGGAAGTCGGTCAGTACGCGCACCGAGCGCGCGGTGCGCTGAACTTCATCCATGGCCTGGCTCAGCTGCTGGCGCTCCGGCGAGTCGTCGGCAAACGTCGAATTCGCCGCGGCGAGCGTCTTTTGCGTCTGTTGCAGGGTGCCGCGCATCTGCGGCAGCACCTCGGCATTGACCTGACGCAGGGTCTTCTGCATCTCGCTCAGGCTGCCATTGAGGTTGGTGGCGATCTCGTCGAGTGGCAGCTTGCTGATCTTGTCGACTACACCCTGCAGTTGTTCCTGAACCTTGTCCAGGCTGCCCGGCACCGTGGGAATGCGCAGCGGGCGAGCGGCCATGTCGAAGGCCACGGGCGTGGCATTGGGTATGAAGCTCAGCGAGATATACAACTGGCCGGTGATCAGGTTGGCGCTGCGAGCCTGGGCGCGCAGGCCCTGCTTGACGAAGGCCGACATCAGCTGGGCCGAACGTTCGTCGTCCTCGGTGCCCATCTGCTTGAGCAGCTTTTCGTGCGCCTTGCCCAGGCGATCCGGGTAGATCACCGCGCCGACCACGCTAGGAAAACTCTTGGTCTTGGCATCGTAGTCCAGGTTGACCGAGACCACCCGACCGATGTTGACGCCCATGAACTCCACCGGCGCGTTGACCGTGAGGCCGCGCAGCGACTGGTTGAAGTTCATGCTGATGTAGCGTGGATCACCGTCGGGCGGCGCCAGTGCGGTTTCCTGATCCCCGAACAGGTCGAAGCGCGAGCGTTCGGTGGCCGGCGTCGCGTTGGGGCTGTACTTGGGCTCGACGAAAGCGACACCGCCGGCAAGGATGGTCGACAGCGATTCGGTGTTCACCTTCAGGCCGCTGGCACCCACGGTCAGGTCGATGCCGCTGGCGTTCCAGAAGCGCGTGTCGGTGGTGACGAATTTGTCGTTGGGCGCATGCACGAAGATCTCCACGTCGACACCCTTGCCGTCCTCGGCCAGTTGGTACGACACCACCTGGCCGACTTCGATGCGGCGATAGTAGACCGGCGAGCCGATGTCCAGCGAACCCAGGTCCTCGGTGTGCAGGGTGAACCGCTTGCCTTGCTCGCCATAGGTGATCGGCGGTGGTGTTTCCTTGCCGACGAACTGTTTCTTGCGCTCTTCGGCGCTGCCCGCGTCGGCGCCGATGAAGGCACCGGAGAGCAGGGTGTCGACGCCGGAAATGCCATTGGCACCGATGCGCGGGCGCACCACCCAGAACACCGAGTCTTCGGCGGTGAAGCCTTCGGCGGACTTGTTCAGGTCAACCTTGGCCACCACATGGCTGCGGTCGTCGCTGAGCGCAATGGCGGTCACCTGGCCGATCACCACGTTCTTGTATTTGACCTGGGTCTTGTTGGCCTCCAGGCCCATGGCGGTCTGAAAGCTGATCTCGATCTGCGGCCCGGCATTGAGGCCGTTGCTGATCAGCATCGAGGCGCCCACCACGGCGGCGATGATCGGCACGATCCACACCAGCGAGACATTGAAACGACGCGTCTTGACCGCCGGCGCAGCGGCAGGGGACGGGGGGGTGGAACCTGGACGATCAGACATCTTCAACCTCTACATCCCAGATGAGCCGGGGATCGAAACTCATGGCGGCAAGCATGGTGAGTACCACCACCAGACCGAAAAACACGATACCCAGCAATGGGTCGATGGAACTCAGCGAACGGAACTGCACCAGCGCGGCTACCAGCGCCACCACCAGCACGTCGAGCATCGACCAATAGCCGATCAACTCGATGAAGCGATACAGCCGGGCCCGCTCGCGCATGGCCCAGTGGCTCTTGCGCTGACAGGTTATCAGCAGCGTGCCCAGGATCATGAACTTCATGCAGGGCACCACTACGCTGGCGAAGAAGATCAGCACGGCGATGTCCCACGAGCCGCCGTGCCAGAACTCGATGACACCACTCATGATGGTGTTTTCGCTGGCATTGCCGAACATGTTGGTGCGCATCACCGGCAGCAGGTTGGCGGGGATGTACAGGATCAGGGCCGCGATCAGCAGCGCCCAGGTACGGGCAATGCTGTCGGGCTTGCGTGCGTGGACTGTGGAGTGGCAGCGCGGGCAGTGATGTTCACCTGTCTGGCAGATATGCCCACAGGTGTGGCACAGCACCAGGCCCAGTTGTCGGGCGTAGACCGGCTCGCTCATCGCAGCTATCCTTCCAGGTCATCCCAGAGCCGGCGGATGCCCTTGCCCGAAATCAGGATCAGCAGCACCGTGACCATGCCCAGCGCCCACAGGCCGACGCCAGGATGCACGTCGAGCATGCCGGCCAGCTTGATGATGGCGACCAGAATGCCCAACAGGCAGACTTCGAGCATGCTCCATGGGCGCAGGTGTTCCAGAGCTCGCATGCAGGTGCGAAAGCCGGGCGCGGCGCGCCCTGCAGTGGCGAACCCGAGCAACCAGCACAGCAGGCAGATCTGCAACAGCGGGGCGAGGATGATGGTCAGCCCGGTGACGGCGGCCATGGGCGTGATGCGCCCTTGGGCCAATGCCTCGACCGAAGCGAGCAGGGTGGCCTGGTTGCTCAGGCCTTCCATGCTGATGCTGATCACCGGGAAGGCATTTGCCAGCAGGAACAGCATGGCTGCGGTCAGCGCGAGGGCGAACAGCGCCTGGATGCTCAGGCGATGGCCGCGTTCGAGCACCGCGCCACAGCGCGTGCATTCGGCTTTTTGGCCATGGGCCAGCGTCACCGATTCGAACAGTGAATCGCAGTGTTCACAGATGATGCGGCGCGAAGACGTATTCATTCGACAATGGGCATGGGTGAAGGCCTGCGGACGAGGGCGCGCATTTCCCCAGATTCGACGCGACATGTCTAGTCCAGTGGCGCGGTGCCATGAGTATCTGAGTCATGATAGTGGTGTGCGTTCCGTCTGGCGATAGCCATGCGCGGCGGACCAGGGGCGAGCCGTGTTTTTCTCGCCTGCGCGTTGTCAGCACCAAATGGCATGACATCTGGAAATATCCTCGCTTGTGACGAGTATTCGCCCGCCTCGATACTTTCGGCACACCCGTCGTCGAGCATTGTCATGGCCCTGGACTACCGTTTCACCCCAGCCTTCGAAAACCCCACGGGCTCGGCCATACGCGAGCTGTTCAAGTACCTGTCGCTGCCGGGCATGATTTCCTTCGCCGGCGGCTATCCGGCCTCGACGTTCTTCGACCAGTCCGGCCTGCGTGACGCCGCAGAGCAGGCCATGCGCGAAACGCCCCTGGACTGCCTGCAATACGCCGCCACCGAAGGCCTGCCCGCTCTGCTTGAACAGTTGGCGGAGCTGATGCAGCGCCGCGGCGCCGCGGTGGAGACCGAGGACATGGTGGTGACGACCGGCTCGCAGCAAGGCTTCGACTTGTTGCTCAAGGTGCTGCTGGTACCCGGCGCCACGGTGCTGGTGGAATGCCCGACCTATCCAGCAGCGCTGCAGGCGTTGCGCCTGGCCGGGGCGCAGGTGCTCAGCGCGGCGACCGATGCCGACGGCCTTGACACCGACGAGTTGGCGCAACAACTGGCCCAGCGTACGCCCGGCGATGTGGCCATGCTGTATTGCGTACCGACCTTCGCCAACCCTACCGGCGCCTGCCTGCCGTTGGCGCGACGCCTGGCACTATTGAAGTTGGCGGTCGCGCACGATTTTCTGCTGGTCGAAGACGATCCCTACGGTGCGTTGCGTTTCGCCGGTGAGGACGTGCCGTCGCTGCTGGCACTGAGTCGGCAGGTCGAGGGCGCCGAGGGCCGGGTGATCCATCTGTCCAGTCTGTCCAAGGTGCTGGCGCCAGGGCTGCGGGTGGGCTGGATGGTGGCACCTGCGGCGATCCGCCAGCGCTGCCTGGTGGCCAAGCAGACCGTGGACCTGTGCACCTCGCCCTGGGCGCAGCGCATTGCGGCCAACTACCTTGCCGCGGGGGCATTGGAGCGGGCTTTGCCGAGCCTGGCCGAGGGCTACCGGAAGAAATGCGAGCGGATGCTGGCAGGGCTGCAGCCGATGGCCGAATACCTGGAGGTCAGCCCGCCTGCTGGGGGAATGTTCGTCTGGGGTCGCTGCCGCCACGGGCTGGACGCCAAGGCGCTGCTGCCGCGCGCGATCGAGCAGAAGGTGCTGTTCGTGCCGGGCAGCGCGTTCTATGCCCACGACCCCGACCCAAGCAGCATTCGCCTGTCGTTCGCCGCGCCGGGGCTTGCCGACATCGACGAAGGCCTCGAGCGCCTGCGCCGCGCCTTCCTGTAGCAGCGGCGCAAGCCGCGTCACTGGCGCCGTGGTGTATCGGAAAAAACACGCTGACGCCGGACGCGGCTTGCGCCGCTGCTACAGAGGTGCCGCGCCGTGCGTGGCAAGAATTACCGTAAGGGATCCAGGGACAATGAATCGCGCTCCTCGAAGAAGAACTCGTCGCAGTTATTGCCAGGGCCTTTACGGTCCACCACCAGGAAGTCATCGCCATCGGCCAAGGCCAATATCGGATGGTGCCAGACGCCCTGATGGTAGTTGATGCCCTGATGCCCATCGCTACGAAAAGCTCGCACTGCTTCACTGTGCGGCACCTCACCGGCCGGGGCCACGACGATGAGGAACGCCTTGCCCTGCAACGGGATGAACGCCTGGCTGCCCAGCGGGTGGCGTTCCAGCATGCGCACGGTCAGCGGCATCGGCAGGGTCTGGGCGCGAAAGATGCTGATCACGGCCTGATCCTGCGCAGTGCCAAGCTGCACGTCGGCCAGGCGATCGAAGCGTTGCGTGGAGCCGTTGTTGATCAGGAAGTGCGCGCTGCCCTGGGTTTCGATGACGTCGCCGAAAGGGGCGAATGCGGCTTTGCTCAGGGGTTCGATGGTTAATGTACGCATGAAGGGCCTCGTCGTTGATTAACGCTGCCTGGGTGGTCGATCCACCTGGGCAGCCGAGCGGATGCCGAGCCGGCTACCTGGCCAGGGTACCCAGTACGCGCAGGCGGCTCACGCCCCCGTCGGGGAACACGTTCAGGCGGATATGGGTGATCGGCCCCAGCGCCTTGATCTGTTCGGCGAAGCTGTGTTCCTGGTGCATCTGCAGTTTCTGGCTGGGCAGCAGCTCGCGCCAGAACAGGCTCTGGGTCTCGATCTGGCTGTCGGTGCCACCTTTGACGAATGCGCCCTGGATCGAGCAGCTGTCGGGGTAGTTGCCTTTGAAGTGCAAGGTGTCGACCACCACCTGCGTCACCACCCCGGCGTGACCCAGGGCCACGATGACCCAGTCATTGCCCGGCGTGCGTCGGCGTGCGGTTTCCCAGCCATCACCCATGTTGACCCCGCGGCCGGGATTGAGCAGGTTGCTCATGCTGCCGTAGTGCTCGTCCGAACAGGCCAGCGCCCGTCCACCGTTGAGCGCGCTGGCAAGGTCCAGCGGCTCTTCGTCGCTGACGCTCGACCAACTGCGAAAGGGGATGCCGTATACGCGCAGGCGTGCGACGCCGCCGTCCGGGTAGATGTTGAAGCGCAGATGGCTGAACGCGCTGTCGTTGTCGATGCTGTGGTAGTGATGGCTGTTGCCCTGCAGTTCCACCGCGCCGAGGATCTCGACCCACTGCGTCTGGTCATCGGGCTCACCTTCGCTGATGAAGCACGCTTCCAACGACGCCGAGGGAGGGAAGTTGCCGGTGAAGAACGAGGTGTCGATGTCCACACCCTTGATCGAGCCCGGCGCGCCCAGGCGGATCACCGCCGTGTCATGGCCTTCGAAGCGCTTGCGCCGCGATTCCCAGCCATCCATCCACTTGCCGTTGTCGTCGAACACGCCTTCCTTCCACACCGCCGGGGTGGGCTGGAACAACCGGTTGACGTCGGCGAACCAATCATCGGTCACCGAAATGGCGCGGGTACCGAGGCGGGCATCCGCCAGGTTGACGTACTTCTGGAACGGTGCGGCGTAGGCTTTCATGAATGCGGGTCTGCCTTGAACGGTGGTGAGAGGAAAATCGCGGCGGGCGCGATGGCATGGCTGCAGCGGTTACAACGCTTGCAGACGAAACAGGGCGATCTTGTCGATTTCGCGCAATGCACAGCTGAATTCGTCTTCGGGAGAATGGCCGATACGCGTCTCGAAGGCCGCCAAGATCTGCTGCCGGTCGCTGCCCTTGACCGCCATGATGAACGGGAAGCCGAAGCGGGCACGGTATGCATCGTTGAGCTCGGTGAAGCGCTGAAACTCCTCGGGGGTACATTGGCTGATGCCGGCACCGGCCTGCTCCTGGGTGCTGGCGGCGGTGAGCTGGCCCTGCACCGCAGCCTTGCCGGCCAGATCGGGGTGCGCATTGATCAATGCCATCAACCTGGCACGGTCGGCGTCGGCCACCACCTGGCTCATGCAGGCATGCACTGCCTCGATGTCGTCGTGACTGTCCACCGGCAGGCGCTCGAAAGCCTGCTCGGCGACCCAGGGCGAGTGCTCGTAGATATCACCGAACGCGGAGATGAAACCGGCGCGGCTCAGCCGTGAGGGTTGCAGGGTACGGAAGTGACTCATGGGCGAAGGCTGCCTGGGTAGGGGTGAACGGTCTGCCAGTGCCGGGCGATGTCCACGCGCCGTGCGCACCACACCTGCTCATGGCTTTGGACATAGTCAATGAAGCGCTTGAGCGATGCGAGGCGTCCGGGGCGGCCGATCAGGCGGCAGTGCAGGCCTACCGAGAGCATCTTCGGCGCGTCCGCGCCTTCGGCATACAGCACGTCGAAGGCGTCCTTGAGGTACTCGAAGAAGTCGTCGCCCTTGTTGAAACCCTGCACCTGGGTGAAACGCATGTCGTTGGTGTCCAGCGTGTAGGGGATCACCAGATGCCCATGGCGCGCATCGCTGCCCGGTTGCCAGTAGGGCAGGTCGTCGTCGTAGGCGTCGCTGTCGTAGAGAAAACCGCCTTCTTCCATGACCAGGCGCCGGGTATTGGGGCCGGTGCGACCGGTATACCAGCCCAGCGGTCGCTGGCCAGTGATATCGGTGAGGATGCGAATGGCTTCGCGCAGGTGCTCGCGCTCCTGCGCTTCATCGATGTTCTGGTAGTCGATCCAGCGATAGCCGTGGCTGCAGATTTCATGGCCATCGGCAACCATGGCCCGGATGGCCTCGGGGTGGCGCTGCGCCGCCATGGCCACGGCAAAGACCGTCAAGGGAATGCCGGCGTTGCGAAACAGCTTGAGCACGCGCCACACGCCGGCGCGGCTGCCGTACTCATAGAGCGATTCCATGCTCATGTTGCGCTGGCCCTGCAACGGCTGAGCCGCGACCATTTCCGACAGGAACGCCTCTGACTCGCTGTCGCCATGCAGCACGTTGCGTTCGCCGCCTTCTTCGTAATTGAGCACGAACGACACTGCAAGGCGGGCGTGGCCCGGCCACTGCGGATGAGGGGGGTTGTCACCGTAGCCGATCAGGTCGCGGGGGTAGTCGGGGCTCACCGCAGGCTTCCTTCTGTGCGTGGCAGAACGGGCTCGACGACGCACCCGGGAAGGGCCCGCTTCGCGCTTGAATGGATTGTATACATCGGCATGGGCAATTTGTAAGCTCGCGTCACTGGCGGATAGATGGCTTCATCCTTGCAGAAGCACTTGCCCAGAGTCTTGCAAAAAACCTGCCCGGTCGGTCAGCAATAAGGATCTTCCGGCATTTTTGGTTCGGCTCCTTTGCAACGTGCCACGCGCCATGCCCCGTTTCGGCGCGAATCGCCCGTTCCCGCTCTACCACGGTGCGCGCTGAACGCACCCCTTCATCAGGTGAACATCGACCATGGGACGCTTGACCACACATGTATTGGACACCGCACATGGGTGCCCTGGTAACGCCATCCAAGTGCGCCTGTACCGGGTCGAGGGCGAGCAGCTGCAGCTGCTGGCAACGGCCGTGACCAATGCCGACGGGCGTTGCGACGTGCCGTTGCTCGAAGGCGAGCACTACCGTTCGGGCGTCTATCAGCTGCATTTTGCCGGCGGCGACTACTACCGTGCCCGTGGCACGCTCATGGCTGCGCCGGCTTTTCTCGACGAGATCGTGCTGCGCTTCGGCATCGACGCCACCCAGGCGCACTACCATGTGCCCCTGCTGCTTTCACCCTACAGCTACTCCACCTACCGCGGCAGCTGAGCGGCGTTGCTGCCGGGTGAGCGTGCGCTCACTTGAGCCCGAGCTTCTTGCGCATCGCAACGGTGATGCTCTGGCGGGTGGTGAAAAAATCCGCCCACGGATCGTCATCCATCTCTGCCAGGCGTTCGAGCACGCTGTCGATGTTCCAATGGTCGCCACCCTTGATCTGTGCCACCTCGTCACGTGTGACCGGAACCGAAACCGGCAAGCCGTCACGCGCCCGTGCGGCGTAGGCGCAGGCCGTGGTCGCGCCGAGGCCATTGCGCAGGTAGTCGATGAAGATCTTTCCAACACGATTTTTCGGGCCGGACACGGCGCTGAAGCGCTCCGGCATCAGCCTGGCCATGTGCTCGACCACGGCGCGGCTGAACGCCTTGACCTCGTCCCAACCCAGCTTGCGGGTGATCGGCACCACCACGTGCATGCCTTTGCCGCCGCTGGTCTTGAGAAACGATGCGAGGCCCAGTTCGTCGAGCAGGGTCTGGGTCAATTGGGTGGCTTCGACCATACTTTTCCAGGGCAGGGCTGGATCGGGGTCCAAGTCGAGCACGAACCGGTCCGGATGTTCGAAATCCTTGGTGGTCGCGTTCCAGGTGTGCAGCTCCAGCGTGCCCATCTGCACCGCGCCGAGCAGTGCCTGGCCGTCGTTGATGACCATGGCGGCCTGGCCTGCCTCTTTCTTGTCGAAGGTGACGATGTGCGGGATCGCCAGATGGCCTGCGTGCTTCTGGAAGAACAGTTCGCCGCCCACCCCGTCGGGCGCTCGTACCAGCGCCACCGGACGCTGCTTGAGGTGCGGCAGCAACCAGGGTGAAATGCGTCCGTAGTATTCTGCCAGTTGCATCTTGGTAGTACCGCTGGCGGCATCGATCACCCGTTCCGGGTGGGTGATGCGCACCTGACCGACCAAGTCTGCGTCGTCTGCCTGGGTAGCCGCCTTGCGAGGTGTCTTTTTCGGCTTCACGAGTCGAGGGGGGGCGCTGGTTTTCGCAGCCGGCTTGTCCGCAGTGATTTTCCTGGCGGGCTTGTCGGTGCGCAAACCATGGAAAACCGCATGGCGAACGGCACCGTCACGGGTCATTTCGGCATACGCCACTTCCGCCAGAAGCGTTGGCTGCAACCAGTGCACGCCACGTGCGTCGGCGCCCTTGGGCGGGTTGCCGAGCGCCGGCTCGTCGGTTTCCAGCGACTGCAGCTGCGCGTGCAGGCTTCGCAGCGTGGCTTCACTGAAGCCGGTGCCGACCTTGCCGGCAAAGCGCAACTCGCCGCTGTCGGCGTCATGCAGGCCCAGCAGCAAGGCGCCGAATGCGCTGCGGCTGCCCTTGGGCTCGGTGTAGCCGACGATAACGAACTCCTGGCGCCGCTTGCACTTGAGCTTGATCCAGTCACTGCTGCGCCGCGAGACATAAGGGCTGCCGACACGCTTGCCGATCAGCCCCTCCATGTTCATCTGGCACGCGCTGGCGAGCAGGGATTCGGCCGAGTCGGCAAAGTCGTCGGAGAATTTCAGGGCAGCGTCCTCGTTGGCTTCCAGTACCTTCGCCAAGGCACTGCGGCGCTGCTCGACAGGCACTTCGCGCAGGTCCATGCCGTTGAGGTAAGGCATGTCGAACAGGTAGAAGACGATGTCGCCGCTGTGTTGCTCTTCGAAGGCATTCTGCAGAGCCTGGAAATCCGGCACGCCTTGTCCGTTGGTCACGACCACTTCACCGTCCAGCCAGGCCGACTGCAAGCCCAGGGCCGCAAGTGCCTTGGCCTGGCGCGGCATCCTGGCGGTCCAGTCGTGGCCGTTGCGCGTGAACAGGCGGACCTCGGCGTCTTCGATGCGCGCAACGATACGGTAACCGTCGAACTTGATCTCGTAGCGCCAGTCACCGTCCGGGGCGGTGTCCACCAAGGTCGCCAGCTCGGGCTTGAGGCTGGCCGGCAACGCAGCGGCGCGTGCGCCTTGCAGCTGCACACCTTTGCCAGCGGCCCGGGGTTTGGCTGCCGGCTCGGCCACGGATTTGTCGGACGTCTTGGTCGATACTTTGCCTTTGCGCTTGCGCGGGACGAGGGTGCGCTCGCTGAGGACGCTGTCGGGCTGGGCCTCCAGCACATCGTATTCGGCCAAGGGACGCGCGGCCTCGTCCTTGGACTTTATCAGGAACCACTGCTCACGCTTGCCAGGCATATGGGTCTTGACCAGGTTCCACGCGCCAGCCAATTTCTCGCCCTGCAGCACGAACTTGAGCTTGCCCTTTTCATAGCCCTGGCGTGGGTCGCCCTCAGGGATCCAGGTGCCGCGGTCCCAGACGATCACGTCCCCGGCGCCGTAGTGCCCCTCGGGAATGTTGCCTTCGAAGCTGGCGTAATCCAGCGGGTGGTCTTCGACATGAACGGCCAGGCGTCGAGCCTTCGGGTCCAGCGACGGACCCTTGGGCACCGCCCAGCTTTTCAGGGTGCCATCGAGTTCCAGGCGAAAGTCATAGTGCAAGTGACTGGCGTCGTGCTTCTGGATGCAGAACTGCAGGGCCTGAGCGGCCTTGCCGCGCTTGCCGCTGCGTGCGCCGCCCGAAGGCTCCGGGGTGGCATCGAAGTCACGCTTGCGGTTGTACTCCTCCAATGCCTTGCTCATGGCGTTCCTCACTCATGATGCGCTGCAGCAGGATCAGCGCAGACAGAACAGCGCCACCTGCGGCGACTCACCGACCCATTGGTCGCTGACTTCCCAGCCGGCCGCGGCGGCCAGTTCGGTAAAGGATTGCACGGTGAACTTGTGCGAGTTCTCGGTGTGCAGCCGTTCCCCTGCCTTGAAGGCGAACGTGCGTCCCGCCACACGAACCTGTTGCGCCTTGCGGCTGACCAGGTGCATTTCGATCCGTTCGTAGTCGGGGTTCCATACCGCCAAATGGTCGAAGGCCTGTTCGTCGAAGTCGGCGTCGAGCTCGCGATTCATGCGCGTCAGCAGGTTTTTGTTGAAGCGTGCCGTAACCCCCGCAGCGTCATCGTAGGCAGCCTCCAGGGTGGCGATGTCCTTGACCATGTCGACCCCGATGACGAAACGCGCGTCGGGCCCCAGCAGCTCGCGGGCCGAACGCAGAAAACGCACGGCTTGCGGGCGAGTGAAGTTGCCCAGCGTCGAACCCGGGAAGAAGCCGACGCGCGGGTGGCCACGGGTTTCCTCCGGCAGGTGCAGGGCACGGGTGAAATCATCGACCAGCGGGGCAATGCGCAGGGCAGGGTAGCGCTGGCGCAGCTGGGCGCCGGCCCGTTCCAGCGCGTTGCTGCAGATATCGATCGGTACGTACAGGCCGATCTGCGGCACGGCATCCAGCAACAGACGTACCTTGTCGCAGGCACCGGCGCCGAATTCGACCAGCGCTGCATCTTCGG